>Ga0182014_10002791_pt1 | contig 21600 bp, 15 predicted proteins | sample 612S2DmetaG_FD_120489 | JGI IMG/M metagenome (GOLD analysis project Ga0182014, IMG submission 120489) | Permafrost microbial communities from Stordalen Mire, Sweden - 612S2D metaG | ecosystem: Environmental > Terrestrial > Soil > Wetlands > Permafrost | place: Sweden: Stordalen | collected...
GAGGACGGCGGCTATGCGCTGGTCGGATTGAGAAGACCGGTTTGGCGGCTATTTGAGGGCATTCCGTGGGGGACCGGAGATGTGATGCGGCTGACGCGCGATCGGCTGCGCGAGCAGAACCTGAGCGCGTTCGAAACGGACCAGCTATGGGACCTCGACACCCCGACCGACTATGACCGTGCTAAGTCGGCGGCCCTGTTGAGCGATCCCGCGGCTTGAGGCCGCCGCGGGCCACACACGATCATCATCTAGAATTCAAATCGCCTCATGAATTTTCGGTCGATCCAGTCCTTCCAGCGCCACACCCAGCGCCCTTCCGCCGACCATCGTCCACGGGATGCGACGGCGTACTGGTCCCCGGTGGAGATCAGGTTGAGCCATTCTCGCTGCGGGAAAAACGGATTCAAGGACAGGCCGTGCGCCATACGCTGAAGGTTCTGCGCCAGCACGGGCCCTTGCCGAACCGCCATGACACCGGATTTTGCTCGTGGCGTTTCGATCATGGCGGCCGCGTCTCCTGCCGCAAACACCGCAGGATGCGAGATCGACTGAAGGTGCCGGTTGACCGCGATGTACCCCGCCTCATCGGTCGCCAATCCCGATCCGGACAACCAGTCCACAGGCCGTACGCCGCCTGCCACGATCAGTACGGAAAACTCGCGGTCCAGGGTTTCGCCGTCGCGGCCATCGGTGTCCGTTCGGATATCTATGCCATGGACCGCGAGAATGCGGATCAAGCGCTTCCGGGCATTTGCGGAAAATCCCGGAAGGATTCCATGGCTGCGTTCGAGCAAAACGATACGCGCCGCGCGGTGCGTACCGGCACGTAAACGGCCTAGCCGGTAACGGATGGCGAGCGCCAGTTCGACCCCGGCGCCCCCACCGCCGACTATGCCGATGTTAATATCCTCGTCCATTTGCAACCGAGGCTCAAGCTTGGCCCAACCGCGCTCGAAATCGTCCATCGGCTTGGCAGGAACGATCAATGCAGAACTACGGCCTAGTGGGGATATCGCCGCTCTCGCGCCCACATCGATCGAGATGACGTCGCCGCAGATCTTACTCCCGTCCGCCATGCCGACGCGGCACGTGCCCGCGTCCAGCTCGACCGCACGCTGAAAGATGGCGGCACAGCCTTCGAAATCAGCGAGACGGTCTACGCGGATGTGTATATTCGCTCTCGAATAGTGTCCGGCCACATATCCCGGAAGCATTCCCGAATAGGATGTGTCCCTGCCCGGCGTCACCACCGTGAGCCGCACCGTCGGATCCGGCCGCAAGCGGAAATGCCGCAAGACTTCGACATGGGCATGGCCTGCGCCAACGAGCACGACATGCTTACGCTGCCCGCAAAATGACGCCGATGTCTCGGTCATAGGCTTGTCTTTCACTCCGCCGAGAACCAGATGTCGCCGTAAAACGCCTGCGCGGCGCCGCCTGAATTGTCCGTATCGGTCATCAACGCAACCGCGTCGACCGATAGGATGTCCTCACCGAACTGCTCCTTTAAATCGGCCCGTACGTTGCGCTTGTGCGAGACCCAGTTGTTCAAGCCTTTGGAGCCTGAGTCCACCGCCAGAATCCGAACGTGACTTGTGAATGGGCTGGGCCACGCGCTGCCGACCGGGTGCTGGCTCGCCCATACGTAATTCACCGAAAGCGTGCTCAGCCCCATGATCCCTCGTTCCACGACGACGAAGACGCGGGCGGAAAAATCGTCGCTCGCTTTTGCGGTTTCGTCGATGCCAGCCAAGGCTTCGGATACCTTCCACGACCAGTTCAGGAACGGCGTCTTGGTCAGATCCACACTCATCTTGCGGAAACGCCCAGATGCGGCCGCTTGCGATACCGCGCGAAGCACGTTTGATTTCCTCTCGGGGTCGTAGACGATGGAGTATTGCGTCTCGCCCTTGAACGCTTTCTGGTCCCAGCCGGCCATGGAGCCTTGCGAGAAGGCGCCGACAACGATCTGTTGATCGGTCGCGCCTGCGCTTTGCGGCTGAGCTATCATGAGAGCGAGCCACAGGGCTCCCAGCCAGCACTTCACGAAACAGCCTCCGGAAAGGTTCGCCAGCCCCATGCCCAGCGCATCGCCGCCGTCACCAACGCGAGGCTTGCAAAGGCCCCCGCGATCAAGGCGAACCAGTCCGGCCATATACACATGACGGCGAATGCAAAGATGGTTTCGGTCCCCTCCGTCAGGCCGCCAAGATAGTAAATTCCCTTGCGGGGGAACTCGGACGCAACGATCCCGCGCTTGGCTGCGATCACCGCGAACGCCAGGAAACTGCTGCCCGTTCCCATGAACGATGCAAGGAGACAACTCGCCGCCAGGGCGTTCGCGCCCGGTCGGGCCAGCGCGAAGCCCAAAGGGAACAACCCGTAGATCATAAAATCGAATGCGATATCCAGAAATGCCCCGCGGTCAGTCGGGCGTGTTTGACGCGCAACGGCGCCGTCGAGCCCGTCACAAAGGCGGTTGAGCAAAAACAGCGCAAGCCCCGCGACGTAGTATTCCCGGGCAATCAAGCCGCACGAGACAACGCCGATGCAAAATCCCGCGACGGTGATTTGGTCCGCGCCAATTCCGGCCGCGACCATTCGCGACGCCAGGGGATGCAGCGTCTTGTTTTGAAATCCAACGACATAGCGATCCAACATGGTTCCACCCGGTCGCCTCTAGGCGCGTAGCCATTGAAGCCAGCGCTTCGATACGGCCAGCGCCCAGGCTGGCGTATGGGCCTTCTGCCATTCTCCTGCGATCGCCTTGTTGGCTTCGGTCCAGCCTGGATAGGGATGGATCGTTTGCAGGATGGCTCGCAGGCCGAGGCCATGTTTCATGGCCAGCGTGAATTCGGCGAGCATGTCGCCGGCCCGAGCGCCGACGATAACGGCCCCGAGAATACGGTCTTTGCCGGGGACGGTAAGCACCTTGATGAAGCCGGCATTCGCGCCATCGACGATCGCACGGTCGAGCTCGGCGAGGTCAAACCGCACCACATCGTACGGAATGTTCCGCTGGCGCGCATCTTGCTCCGTCAGCCCGACCCGCGCCACTTCCGGATCGGTATAAATTACGCTCGGAAAGACCCTGAAATCGGCCTTCCAAAGTTTCAACGCTCCGAACAATGCATTCACGGACGCGAACCAGGCATAGTGGCTCGCAGCATGGGTGAACTGAAATTCGCCCAGAACGTCGCCTGCCGCGAGAATGTTTGGCAAGCGGGTGCGAAGCTGACGGTCCACCACAAGCCTTTCACCATCCAGCAGACCTAGCTCTTCGAGGCCAAAACCGCGGGTGCGGGGACGACGGCCTGTCGCCACCAGGACCTTGTCGAACGAGATCGAGCTGCCATCCGCAAGATGGACCAGGAATTGGCCATTTGCCTTTTCGAAGCGCTCGATCGCAACTCCGGTCTTGACCTCCACGCCCTCGGCAAGAAGCGCATGACGAACAGCCTCGCTGACCTCGGCATCTTCGCGCAATACCAGGCGCGCAGCGATCTCCAGCAGAATTGTACGAGTCCCGAGGCGGGCAAAGCTCTGGGCGAGTTCACAGCCAACCGCACCACCGCCCACGATCAACAACGTACCGGGCTGTTTGGTCAGCGACCACACCGTTTCCGAGGTCAGGGGATCCACCTCCTCGAGTCCGGGAATCGCGGGCATCATTGGCTCCGCGCCGGTGGCGACGACGATGTTCCGCGAGACGAGCCTGCGATCGCCGACCTCTACGGTCCAGGGGTCGACGATCCGGGCGCTGCCCATCAGGACGTCAACACCCAATCCCCGATATCGCTCGGCGGAATCGTGCGGCGCCACGCGAGCAATCGCCCGCTGCACGCGCGCCATTATTTCAGGAAAATCCGCGGTAAGTTGGCCGCCTAGCCCGAGGTTTCCGGCTTCCGCGGCATCTTTCAAAACCTTTGCGGAGTGAATCAGGGCCTTTGACGGGACGCACCCGGTATTGAGGCAATCTCCGCCCAACTGATTCGATTCGATGATAGCGACGCGCGCCTTGGCCGCAGCAGCGATATACGCAGACACCAAGCCGGCAGATCCGGCTCCAATGACCACGAGGTTGTATTCAAAGGAATGCGGCCGGGTCCATCGCATATCGTCGACTGCTTCCTTTCCAGAGGCTCCGGGATAAGTATCGTCTCAAGAGCGTAGCGGCACACGGGGACGCGAAGCCGTCACCCCCATTACGGATTTGCGAGACCTATTCCGCCGCCTCAGCTTCCAACCGGTGATTACCCGCTTTCCCCGCTGCCGAGCAGCTCGCGCCACCGAGAACACAGAAGCGCGCGCAGTGCGGATGATTCAGCGCCACTCCCCTGCTCGCGTCCTTCAGCGTCGGTCCGAGCTCGAAGCTCTTGTCATACGGAATAAGCGTGCAGGCGACGACGGCAGGACGATCGCTGCCCTTTCGTTTCACGACCATTCGGGAATGTGAACACATGACATCGGCCGGCGACTTTCCGAGAATACCCCAACACCGATTGGTAATCTCCGGAACGTCAACGCGTGCGTCCATCTCAGGAAAAAGAACAAGCCGCATCGGGTCACTTACATCGATCGCAATGGATTGCTCCGCGAACAACTCGGCATAGCCCGACCGTTCCACCATAGGGTCTTCTCTCCACATGGTGCGGCCGGCGACGCTCACGTTGAATCCATTTTTGGCAAGCCAGACCAGACCACTCAGGGTCTTTTGGAAGGTATTTGGACCCCGTTCATCCTCATGGCGGGCGGACGAGTAGTGGTCGAGCGAGACCCGAATCTTGAACCGGCTTCCGTAACTTGATTTCAGATCGAGCAGTGCCCGCTTGAGACGCTGCATTGGCAGCGTGGCGTTGGTAAGCACCAGCACTTCAAAGCCACGATCGAGACAATCGGCAAGCATTCCGAGAATCTCGGGATTCATGAATGGCTCACCGCCGGTAAAGCCTATCTCCCGGGTTGGATGGTCGTCCCGCGCAATTTCCTCAAGGTAGCCGTGCGCTTCAGAGCGACTGAGGTACGCAAGACGATCGTTCTTCGGGCTGGATTCGATATAACAATTTCTGCAATCAATATTGCAAAGCGATCCCGTGTTCAGCCACAGGGTTTCCAGCCCTTCCAGTTCGACCGTCGCTCGCGGCTGACCATCTGCAGTTACCCGGGAATCCCTGAATTTCTGCTTGGAGAGATGCGGCAAACCATCCCGGGTTTCCTGCGGCCACAACCCGGCTACGAAAGCAGGCCCTCGAGATCTTGAAGCCGAAGGATATGGCCACATGATGCTGCCTTCGCGGAACGGGACACCCCTTTCCCGGACCTCGGTCGCAGGCAAAACATCGCAGTTCGGCCAAAGCCCGGTGTCCAGGGCGATGGCATATTCGTTCGGCAAACCAGCCGCACGCATCTTGTCGGCGGCCGCCGCATGATCATAACTGATGGCACGATGTTGAATTTCGAGCCCATGCTTCATCGGCGTGATGATGCTGAACCAGATTCTCGGCGTTCCATCGTTCGCCGGCATCCCGACGGCTCCGGAGTTATGCCACAGTCGGCCCGCGACGGATTGGGAGAACGGCACGCCACAGTGCCCCCCTATGACGCCGTCCACCTTGGCATGGTTCAATTGGGAGGCTTTGACCTTTCCACTCGTCGATGCGAACATGAATTGATTGATCTGCTCCATACCGCCGTGCACGACGGCCAGCCGTGCCCCGCCAATCTCAAGATCGATACGTCGTGGCAGCGTGGCCATCCAATTGAGTGATTCAGGAGATATCTGTCGATCAGTATGCGCAAACCAGGCGGCGGACAGTCGTTGGCAATCACTGCCTTCCGGAAAACCACAACCGCAGTCCGCTTTGGCAGCCGCAAGGCTTTCTTCGCAATTTCCTATCACGACGTGCTCGGCAGCGCTGCGCACCAGCTCGACACAGGCTTCGGCGTCCGCTCCGTAGGCGACGACATCACCCGTGCAAATGCGGTGGCTTGCAGGTATGCCAAGTCGCTCGATGTGTCGGACAAGGGCAACTGTCGCTTCAAGGTTGCTGTAGCAACCGCCAAACACCGCGATTGGCGCGTCGAAGCGCATGAGCGGCACTTCAGCTTTCATCGTATCGGCACTCCCGGCGATCTGTCCGTCATCGCTGTCACTTATATGGCTTTGCTTCGGGTTAGGCACTTTTTCTTTCAAAGCGCGAGCGCACCGCGAGCGCGAGGAGGGATAGTGCGGAAAGCCCCACAAGGGCTGCAATAATGGTCGGCGTAAACACCGATCCGACCGAAATGTCCGACCCGCGATCGAGAACGTCCCCAAGTCCGGCGCCTGAGAGCGAATAGACGGCGCTTCCGGGCAATATGCCGAAGAACGTCGTAATGACGTAGGTAGGCAGGCCGACACCGACGAAGGCCGGCACCAGATTCACGAGGAAAAACGGAAATAGGGGAATCAGGCGCATCACCAGCAGATAGGACCAGGCATTCCTGCGAAGGCCGGCGACGAGTTGGGGCTGCTGTTCTCCGAGTTTAGCCAGCGCCTGATCGCCGAAAAGCGTTCGCGCAAACAGGAAGACAATCGTTGCACCTATCGTTGCTCCGACCGCGATGAGCGCCGTCCCGAATACGGGACCGAACAGAAAGCCGCCGGTCAGTGACAGGAGTGCCCCGCCGGGAAATGACAGTGCGGTCGCCGCTATGTAGATTGCAACAAATCCGGCCGCGGCGAGAACTGTGTTGGCCGCCACCCACTCCGCCAGAGAGACATGATACACGCGCAAGGTATCGAGTGAAATCAGCTGTCCGATTGGCGAGACGCGCACCGCAATGACAGTCGCAATCGCCGCTGCCGCAATCCAGAATTTGTAACTTCGCAATATGCCAGCGGTCATTGATACAAACCTGGACCTATCTCGACAAACGTTTTGGATTTTCGAACCTCGGTGCTGATCTTGGAGTTCAAGACCGCGCGCCTTTACACGAACTACCCAAGTCAACCGCCAAACGCCATTTCTGGGGGCTATATTTTCCGACACCTTGAGCGACATTCATTCAGTGTCAGCCATTGATCTTGTTTCAGCTTTGAGTCGGATCTACGACCATTGGGACCCTACCCCGTAGAGGCACGCGTAATCGAGTGCCATTTCTAGATCTTCTGTGTTCGGCAACGGTTCGAGTCGGATAAGGGCTCGAGGCCGCTACAACTCCCGGATGTCGAGTATGGGATAAAAGCCATATCGCGAGGCTTTCTTGCGGCGTCGCTACCCGTCTGCTCGTGTCGCTATATGCGCCGTTCAGCACCTTCCGACCGGAGACATGAGAGCCTTCTTGCTAATACGAAGCATATGCTGTCCGAAGCGTCCCCCTAGTTCTTGGGTGTATTTTAAGTTTTCTTCGGGATTATAGGGACTTGCGGCCCAATGCCTCAATTTCCTCATGATGATCCTCGACACCGGCCTTCGCCTAGATTGGACGTTGCGCCTGACCTTTCACTGTATCCTGGGCCGCAAACTCAGAACCTTTCAGAGTAGAGCCCGCGAGGACTGCATGACGATTAAAGAGCCGCGCAACGGGGACCCACACGAGCCGCACTCGCTCGCCGACCGGGCGTCGAATGCCGCCTCTGCAATGGCGCCCACCGTCTTGCGATCGCCATTCGGCGCCGCGCATTTTGCTAAACTCGAAACTGCGCGCTAAGGCTCCGGAATGAACTTGCCCCAACTTTCGAGTAACCAGCGCCGCGGTGTTGCACTGCTGTTGTCCGCTGCAACCATCATGTCGACTGTCGGCTGCGCGGTGATCGATCAGTCCTCCGAATCTGACCAGCCTGCGCATACCGATCGAGAGTTCCGGTCGGCGGAAGCCAAAGAGTGCGTCAATTGGTTTGCGAAGCTTGATGAAGCCATCGACCGGGCGGGGGTCCGCGATGCCGAGGCATATCGAGTCCCAGGGTTTCCCTATCTTCGCGTCAACCGCTTCCTGGCGTCGTTCCGGCAACAGGCGTCCAACGATCCAGCCGCCTTTTCCGCGTGGTCGAAACATCTGAGGGCCCTCGACGAGCGCTCGCGTGCTTACGAAATAAGCAACTTGCCTCAAACCTTGCTTGCGACTCTAGAAGTCAGCAGCCGGCCGGAAGCGACGGCGCGCACAAATCAATGCGCCGGTTCACTTGCGACGTTCGATGCGGCTTCCGCTTCGCAGAAGCGCCTGTTGATAGACCGTGCGCGCGTACCGGACGACTATGACGAACTGAAACGGACGGTCGGGATATACCCCGTCGTTAGCATGGCGTTTTTCGAATTTGCCAAGAAGTGGCAAAACGAGTCCGCCGATACGTTCCAGCAGACGGCGGCCGGCAATTACGATCAAAAGAACATCGTTCGATATCGACCTCCGGACACCGCCCTGCCAGCCCAGCGCATTGCCTCTATTGTTTCAAATGCGAAGGCGGACGCGCTCGGCATTCCTCAGATCGGCGACCGCGAAAGGGAAACTCTGTTTGCGACGTTTGCGCCTGTGTTCGAGATCGATACTTCCGGTGATTACGATCGCTTCGGGCCGCTACGATGGGGTGCCGGTGAAACACCCGAAGTGGATGTTTCGCATCCTACCGTGTATCGCCGCCTCGCATTCACTCGCTACGGCGGACGCACGCTTATGCAACTCGTTTACATGATCTGGTTTACAGAGCGCCCGCAGAACAACTCATTGGATCCGCTGTCGGGAAAACTCGACGGGATCGTGTTTCGCGTTACGTTGAACCAGTCGGGCCGCCCGCTCGTTTACGACTCTATCCATCTTTGCGGCTGCTACCATATGTTCTTTCCGACACCAGCCCTGAAACCCATACCTCCACCAGATCCAAACATCGAATGGGCGTTTGTGCCACGAACGCTGCCTGTGATCGAGGCGCCGCAGCGCGTTGTCGTTCGCATGACAACCCGAAGCCACTATCTCATCGACGTCCGCCCGGACACTGGTGGCGAGGGGACGAGCTATGCGATGGCGAACGACAGTGAATTGCGAACGATCCCGACTTCCGACGGGACACGAAGCGCTTTCGGACCGACGGGCATCGTACCCGGCACGGATCGCGGGGAACGGCTGGTAACCTGGCCGCTGGGCATTGAAAGTGCTGGCGCCATGCGAGAATGGGGACGCCATGCCACAGCGCTGGTCGGGCGACGTCAATTCGACGATGCCGACTTGATCGAGCGCCGCTTCCAGATCTTGCCCGCCGGCGGATGAAGGTAGCCGGCTTCCGGCGACAATCGTCAATGGTGACAGAGCCGACAGGGCGCGTCATTCCACTCCTTACACCGAGCAGAAAGGTGTTTCTCATGGCTCCGATATCGCGCCGTTCAGCCCTCGGCGGGGCCTTGGCATTGATGGCCAGCACGATCTCATCGCGACCTGGAATAGCGGCTCCGGCCGCACAACTTTGGCAGAAGTGGGCGGCGAACGACCCGGCCTCCCGGATCGTCGTTGACCACCAGGCGTGGGGAACATTCCTGCGCCGCCACCTCGTCGAAGAGCCGGACGGGATCTATCGCCTTCGCTACGGCGAAGTGTCCGCGGCTGATAAGCAGGCGCTGGATCTATATCTGGAGAAACTGTCCAACGTTCAGCTGCACTCGCTGAATCCGACGGAGCAATTTGCCTATTGGATCAATTTTTACAATGCGCTCACCGTCAAGACCGTTCTTGACCACTATCCGGTAAAGTCAATTCGCGAGATCTCTCTTGGTGGCTCGCTTCTTCCGAGCTTCATCACTGGTGGGACGGGACCGTGGCAAGCAAAGCTGATCGAGGTCGGCGGAGAACCGGTTGCGCTGGACGACATCGAGCATCGAATCCTGCGACCGCTTTTTAAGGACAATCGAATCCATTATGCGGTCAACTGCGCCTCGATTGGGTGCCCTACACTGGTGCCGGCTCCTTTTACTGCCGCAAGCCTGCAGGCCATGCTCGATCGTTCCGCTCGCCTCTACGTCAATCATCCCCGCGGCGTCCGCGCCGACGCTGGAGGCCTTACCGTGTCATCGATCTACAAGTGGTATCAGGAGGATTTCGGCGGCAACTGGCCAGGCGTTCTTGCTCATCTTCGCCGATACGCGAATCCAGCGACGACCCAAATGCTTGCGCCATTTTCGACCATTCAGGCCGATGCATACGACTGGCAATTGAACGACGCCGGGACCGCTTCGAATACCATGCAGGAGCCCGGTCGTGGATAGTTCGCATAGCTTTCTCAGCGAACGTCCGCTTTGCGTCCGCCAGAAGCGGCCGCTCATGGACCGTGTCGCAGGTCTTCCGCGCTGGCGGTACACCAAAAAGTACGACACGGAACCACGCGCTACCAAGTAACTATCTAGAAATACAACGATAATTCGGTTGAGTTGGTCCAATCCATCATCGGGGCAACGGAAAAGCGGTGGCCTAACATATTGTTTTCATTATCTTTTACTATTCCATCCGGTCCAATGGATTTGGTCCGACGGACAATCTGAAGCGCAAGGCAGGAGCATTTTGTTTTCCTTTCAATGGCTAGCAGATCACTCGATTATTGGCACCCATTCTCGGCTGGTCGCAAATCGACAGGAAATGCATAGATTGCCCGCATGAAAAGCATCGGATTCCTGTCGTTCGGGCACTGGACGCCCTCTTCCCAATCGCAGACCCGCTCGGCGGCGGACGCGCTGCTGCAATCCATCGACCTCGCCATCGCCGCCGAGGAGCTGGGCGCCGACGGCGCCTATTTTCGCGTCCATCACTTCGCCCGCCAGCTCGCCTCACCCTTCCCGTTGCTGGCCGCCGTCGGCGCAAGAACCAGCCGCATCGAGATCGGCACGGCGGTCATCGACATGCGCTACGAGAACCCGCTCTACATGGCCGAAGACGCCGGCGCGGCCGATCTCATCTCGGGGGGACGCCTGCAACTTGGCCTCAGCAGAGGGTCGCCCGAGCAGGTCATCGATGGATGGCGGTATTTCGGCTACCAACCGGCCGAGGGCGAAACCGATGCCGATATGGGCCGGCGCCATGCAAAGGTGTTTCTCGACGTGCTTCAGGGCAAAGGCTTTGCGCAGCCGAATCCGCGTCCGATGTTTCCGAACCCGCCGGGATTGCTGCGTCCCGAACCGCACGCCCCAGGGCTCCGCGATCGCATCTGGTGGGGGGCCGGCTCGAACGCCACGGCGATATGGGCAGCGAAGTTAGGCATGAACCTCCAGAGTTCGACGCTCAAGAACAACGAAACAGGCGAGGCTTTCCACATCCAGCAGGCGGCCCAGATCAGAGCCTACCGCTCAGCCTGGAAGGAGGCAGGCCACGAGCGCGAGCCACGGGTGTCCGTCAGCCGCAGCATCGTCGCTCTCATGGACGATCGCGATCGCACCTACTTCGGCCGTGGTGCAGAAGATGATGACCAGATCGGCTTTATCGACCCACGGACCGAAGCGATTTTCGGGCGCGGTTATGCCACCGAGCCGGGCGTCCTGATCGAGCAGCTAAAGAAGGATGAGGCCATTAGCGAGGCCGACACGTTACTCCTGACCGTCCCTAACCAACTCGGCGTTGCCTACAATGTCCATGTCATCGAATCGATTCTGAAACACGTGGCTCCGGCTCTCGGGTGGCGCTAAGCCTCCTGGCATGTTTTAGATGTCCGGCAGGCGCTTTGCATTGGCAGAGAGCGACCTCTCGATTCGAACGACACAGTTAAGAGGAGCCTGCGCTTGAGCGTTGCTTTCACCAAGGAAGACAGTGCCGAAACTGCATCGGAGACCTTGCTACCCGACCGCCCGGTTTCACCTCATCCGAACCTTGTGACGGAAGCAGGATTGAAGGCCCTGGAACTTCAGCTCCACGGGGCACAAGAGGCGCTCGAGACGGCGCAGAAGATCGACGACGTGAACGAACGGCGGCGGCAGGCAGCAACCCCCTTGCGCGATTTGCGCTACTTTGCGGCCAGAGTTCGTTCGGCTCAGATCGTCACCAATCCCACGTCAACCGATACCGTTGCCTTCGGCAGCACGGTGACCTTCAGGCGCGATGATGGCCGCGTGCAGAAATATTGCATCGTGGGAGAGGACGAAGCGGACCCCAAGGCCGGTTCCATTTCCTACGTATCCCCGGTGGCACGGCTCCTGATGGGCAAGGCCGTCGGGGATGTCGTCGGCACAACCGGTCAGGAGCTCGAGATCATTGCGATCTCGTAGCACGCCAGCAACTGACGCAGCCGGCGTTCGGAACGTGTCCTTCGCGCCAAGATAGAGACACTCATTCAGTTCCGGCAAAGAGCATCGCGGCCAAAACGCGCTCCTTCACTTCGCTCCAGCTTCGATGCATCCTTCCATGATCCCGTTGATCTCGGCGCTCGACAGGACGCCGATCTCGGCAACGAATACGATCCGTGTCCGCGGCATTCCCGCTGTCGGCGTCCCGCCCGGTGCCAGCGTCGCCCGCCCGCCGGCAAACTGAAACACCATCAACCTGCCGGGCTGCTGCACGGTCTCGAACAGCCCCTTCGCGCGCGCCAGTTTCGGCGCGAGCCGACCGATCGCCTGCTGCAACCGCGACAGCGACACCGGCTGTTCCGACGTCCAGCTCAGCGTCTCGAACCGATCCGCCGCCGGCCGTCGTCGCACCGACTCGCGCGGCGCCGGCACACGATCCACGCCCGAAGGGAAAAGAAGCGCTGCGGGAACCTCGCCATGCGGAGCATCGACCAACACCACCGCCGGACGCATCGCCAGGACAGCATCGCGCACCCGTGCGTGGTTCGCAGGGTCGGCCAGGTCCACTTTGCTCAGCGCCACCACGTCGGCCGCCCGCACCTGAGAGCGCAGCAGCGCATCGTCCAGCATGGCCGCCGGAAGTGTCGCGTCCACCACGCACAGCACCGTTTCCAGCGGCGCCTCCCGCCAGATCACCGGGTCCATCAGGTTGCGCACGACGTCCGTCGGATCGGCCACCCCGCTGGTTTCGATCACGATGACCTCCGGCCGCGGATCGCGCCGCAGGAGAACGGCCAGCGTACGCAGCAGATCGCCTTCCAGCGAGCAACAGATGCAGCCATTGCTCAGGCTGACTACGCCACCGGCGGCGCCCGTGATCAGCTCCGCATCGATGTTGATCGCGCCGAAATCGTTGACTACGGCGGCAATTCGCCTTCCCTCGGCATGCGCCAGCAAATGGTTCACGACCGTGGTCTTGCCCGAGCCGAGGAATCCGGCCACGAGCACGACCGGGACGGACACCTCAGCGCCCTGCAACGGGTCGACGCACCGGCAGGCCGGGCCTCGCCGCCAGATCCAGCACGCCATCCGTGATCAGCGGCTGGCCGCTGACCATCAGGTGACGCACGCCCTCTGACGGACGGTTCATCGCCGAGAACGTCGCCCGGTCGGTGAGGGTGTCGAAATCGAATACCACGATGTCGGCATCCGCGCCGGGCTGCAGCCTTCCCTTGGAACGCATGGCGGGCGTGCTGGGGCCAAGAATTTCCGCCGGGATCAGCGTGCACTTGCGGATGCCTTCGAGGAGCGACACGGCCCGGCGCTCACGCACCCACTCGCGGATGAAGCGCGTGAAGCAACCCGCCGAACGCGGATGCGACGTCGCGTCCTCCGGCAGGGGCCAGGCGTCGCCGGTGTAAACGCCGCCGTCCGGCAACGTCCAGGGCATGGCGTCAGACGCGATCGCGCCGCCGGGATACAGCACCGACATATCCAGGAGGTCACGATGGTGCGAGTTGTTCTCGGTATCCAGGATGTGCCACAGCACCAGCGTGGAGGGCTCAGTGGCCTGTGCCGCAAGCAGTTCATCCCGGTCGCGGAAACGCCGCCCGTCGGTCACCCGCTGCACCGAATCGTAGCCCGTGCCGTTGCGCGCTTCGAATTCGGGGTCGCTGAAGAACGCCGCCGCAAGCACAGTCGAACCGGTGCCGTAGGGATAGGCTTCGACCGTGATCGGAAGCCCCTGCGCCTGCGCCTTGGCCACCAGCGCGGCACAGCGCTCCACGTCCGTCTTGCTCGAAGAGTTGAAATGGCAGATGTGCATGTGCGCGCCGGTGGCGCCGGCATAGCCGATCAAGCGGATATAGGCCTCGGCGGCGCTCTCCGGGTCGATGCGCGACATGTAGGCGACATGGGTAAAGGTCGCCACACCATGCGACGCCGCCAGTTGACACACCGCAGCCAATTCCTGCACGCCGGCACCCGGGGCATAGGCGTTGAGGATGCCGATGCCGATGCCGCCCTCGTTCAGCCCGCCTGCAAGGCGCTCGAGGATGCCGGCCACCTCCGTCTCGCTGGCCACGTTCTCGACCCAGCGGCGATCGCGCATGGCATTGCCGAACCCCTCCAGTGAGCTTTCCACGTTGGAGCCGGTCATTGCGCCGATGCGCGCGAACGCCCAGTTGGCGGAAGCACCGTAGTTCAGCACGCGTCCCCTGGTGGCCTGGCGCCGATACCAGGATGCGACCGGCAAGACTCCCGCCTCGAGGTCGAGCGTCGTCGTCACCCCGTCGAACGCCTGCATGCGGTCGGCCGGGATCGACTGGCCGTGCGCGTGCAAGTCGATGAAGCCGGGAGCTACCACCAGTCCGGTCGCGTCGATCGACCGCTCCGCGCTGCCGAGCCCGGTGCCGACAGCGGCGATCCGGCCATCCAGCACCGCCACATCGCCGACGGCATCCATCCCGCTGGCCGGATCCACCACCCGGCCACCAGTGATTACCAAGCCAGCCATGTCGCCACTCCCGCATGCCGAAAGCCAACTCCACCCAAAGCCGGCATCAGCTTTCGGAGGCGGTAGCACCGGCCGCGAACGGGCCGTCGCGGCACCCATAGAGGCAGATTTTCCGACCGGCAACAACTCTGCCTGTGGGCATATCTTGAGTGCGTGATCGACGTGCTGGAGGTCATTCATTCGGGGCTCGAGCCGATGACCGTCGCGTCGTGTGCCGCGGCAGCGCAATGACGAGCACCATAAAATACGCCGGGCTCGTCCTCGACAAGCGCCGATCTGTGCTAAACTGGAACCGCGACCCATTCCCAGGCACGGGAATTGCACAGTTTTTGTGTTGTCAGGAGCGCCATGAAACTTCCTCATCGACGTCTTTTGTATTTGGCAGCCGGCGCGCTCGCTGCGTGGCTCGGCGTGTCTCGGCCGTCGGATGCCAAGACCATCACTGCCGTGATGCATTCCGACTTGCGGATCATCGATCCCGGATTCACCACCGCCTACATCACGCGCGATCACGGCTACATGGTCTACGACACGCTGCTGGCCATGGATGCGAGCTTCAAGATCCAGCCGCAGATGGCGGACTGGAAGGTTTCCGACGACAAGCTCACCTATACCTTCACGCTGCGCGATGGGCTGAAGTGGCATGACGGCGCGCCGGTCACGGCGGAAGATTGTGTGGCGTCGTTGAAGCGCTGGGCCAAGAATGATGGCATGGGCCAGAAGCTGATGGACTTCACCGCCAGCCTGGAATCGACCGATGCCAGGACCATCACGCTGAAGCTGAAGGAGCCTTACGGCCTGGTGCTGGAGTCGCTCGGGAAGCCTTCATCCTATGCGCCGTTCATGATGCCCAGGCGATTGGCGGAAACCCCGGCCGGCCAGCAAATAAAGGAACAGATCGGTTCGGGCCCCTTCAAGTTCGTGCAAGCCGAATTCGAGCCGGGCGTGAAGGCAGTTTATGAGAAGAACAGGGACTATGTTCCGCGCAAGGAGCCACCGAGCTGGACCGCCGGCGGCAAGGTCGTGAAGGTCGACCGCGTCGAATGGATCACGATGGCGGACGCACAGACCGCGGCGAACGCGCTGCAGTCAGGCGATATCGATTTCATGGAACTTCCGGCTTTCGATATCTTGCCCATGCTGGATGCCAACAAGGACATCAAGGTCGATACCCTGAGCAAGTTCGGCTTCCAGACCGGCGGGCGAATGAACTTCCTTTATCCGCCGTTCGACAATGTCAAGGTGCGCCGCGCCGCCTTCATGGCCTTGAACCAGAAGGACGTTCTGGATGCGCTGGTCGGGAATCCCGAATACTACCGTATTTGCGGTGCCGTGTTCATCTGCGACACGCCGTTCGCCACCGATGTCGGCTCGGAGGCGCTGGTGAAGGGTGACGGCATGGCAGAGGCGAAGAAGCTACTCGCTGAATCCGGCTATGACGGCACGCCCGTCGTGATCCTGGCGCCGGGCGATGTGGTGTCGCTGAAGGCGCAGCCGATCGTCGCGGCGCAATTGCTGCGCGAAGCCGGCTTCAAGGTGGATCTGCAGGCGACCGACTGGCAGACCGTGGTCTCCCGCCGCGCCAGCCAGAAGCCGCCGAAGGAAGGCGGCTGGAATATGTTCTTCACCAATTTCACCAGTGCCGACGCGGCGAACCCGATCGCCAGTGTCTCCATCGGCGGCAGGGGCAGGAACGGCGGCTGGTTCGGCTGGGCGGAAGACGCCAGGATCGAGCAGCTGAAAGACGCTTTTGCGCGTTCGTTGTCACCGGAGGAGCAGCAGAAGATCGCTGCCGACATCCAGAAGGAAGTCTATGATCAGGTGATTGTTATCCCGCTCGGACAATTCCTCCAGCCCAGCGCGTGGCGGAAATCGCTCACCGGCGTACTCGGCGGACCGGCGACGCCGGTCTTCTGGAATATAGAGAAGACGGAGTGAACAACGACGCCCCTACATCGATGGTTTCGCTGCCGGGCGCCAAGCGCTATTTCCATGACAATTCAGGCCTCGAACTCATGAACCGAGGTTGGCGAGGATAGCTTGATCGATCCCTGCTACGCTACGCTTTGCGGACTCAAACCGGCCATCGCCTTGGGTCCACGAGATTCCAGGCAACGGCCACTTGCTACTGCTTTTTCCGGAACGGTGGCGACCGAATGCGGATCAATTCTTGGCAACGAGCTTCCGTTCCGCCCCCAGGAGCGGCCATTCCAAATCTATCAATAGGTGAACGACCGCTTCGCGCGCCACAAGCGGCCGTACAGCGAGCAGCTGCCGCCAGCGCGCGGGATCCGGTGAATGTCTCGATCGATATTGACATTGGCGGCATATCGTTTTCACTGAAAGGCAGGACCGACCCGCCAGAGGTCGCCGGCCTGTCAGCGTCCTGCAGATAACAAGCAAAATAAGGCCAAACAGGCTCCCACCCGACATCCCAACCCGCCGCCTTGACGATTCAACGGAGCAACAAGATGACGCTGATGCAGGTCGGCTTGGACGATAAATACCGGCTCGAGGCCAAGCGCATCTACCTTTCTGGAATTCAAGCGCTGGTTCGACTGCCCATGTTGCAGCGCGAACGCGACCGCCTGCAAAATCTCAATACGGCCGGATTTATCTCCGGCTACCGCGGCTCGCCGCTCGGCATGTACGACAACGCCCTGTGGCGGGCCAAGTCGTTCCTGCAATCGCACGACATCGCCTTTGTTCCCGGATTGAACGAGGATCTGGCGGCCACCGCCGTCTGGGGCAGCCAGCAGGTCGGGATGTTTCCGGGCGCCAAGGTCGATGGCGTGTTCGGCATCTGGTACGGCAAAGGACCCGGCGTCGACCGCTCCGTGGACGCGCTGAAGCACGCCAACTCGGCCGGCACCGCGCGACACGGCGGCGTGCTGGCGCTGGCCGGCGATGATCATGGCTGCCAATCCTCCACGCTTGCGCACCAGAGCGAGCAGGTCTTCGCGGCGGCGCTGATGCCGATCCTCAACCCGGCCACGCTGCAGGATTATCTGGACCTCGGATTGTACGGTTTTGCGCTTTCCCGTTTCTCCGGCTGCTGGGTCGGCTTCAAGGCGATTTCGGAGACCGTCGAAAGTTCGGCATCCATTTACAGCGATCCCTCGCGCATCCAGGTGGTGCTGCCAACCGACTTCGAAATGCCTGCGGGCGGACTGGGTATCCGATGGCCCGATCCTCCGCTCGAACAGGAGCGGCGGCTGCACGGCCCGAAGATGGCGGCGATCGCTGCATTCGCGCGCGCCAACCAGCTCGACCGCGTCGTACTCGACAGCAAACCGGCCCGGCTTGGCATCGTCGCCACCGGTAAGGCCTATCTGGATTTGCGCCAGGCGCTGGCCGACCTCGGAATTAGCGACGGGGACGCCCGGGACCTTGGCTTGCGCATCTACAAGGTCGCGCTGACCTGGCCGCTGGAGGAGAGCGGCGCGAGACGATTTGCCGACGGGTTGCAGGATGTGCTGGTGGTCGAGGAAAAGCGCGGCTTCATCGAAGACCAGCTGGTTCGAGTTCTCTACAACATGGATGCTTCCCGGCGTCCTTCCGTGGTCGGCAAGCGCGACGAGCATGGTGCGACGCTGCTGCCTAGCGAGGGCGAACTGACGCCGACCATGGTCGCGGCGGCCGTGGTCTCGCGTCTGCGCCGGCTCGGTCACCAAAGTCCGGTTCTGGAGCAAAGACTGGCGCGGCTGGAAGCGTTCGAACATCCCGCAACGGCGCGCGCTCCCATGGCGCTGCAGCGGACGCCCTATTTCTGCTCCGGCTGCCCGCACAACACTTCGACAAGAGTACCCGAGGGCAGCCGCGCGATGGCCGGCATCGGCTGTCATGGCATGGCGCTGTCGATCCCGAGCCGGCGTACCGCGACCATCTCCCATATGGGCGCCGAGGGCGTGAGCTGGATCGGCCAGGCCCCCTTTACCAGCGAAGCCCACGTCTTTCAGAATCTCGGCGACGGCACCTATACGCATTCGGGATTGCTGGCGCTGCGGGCCACCGCTGCCGCCGGCGTCAACATCACCTACAAGATCCTCTACAACGACGCCGTCGCCATGACCGGCGGTCAGCCCGCCGAGGGCGGCTTGACCGTCTCGCAGATTGCCCACCAGGTATGGGCCGAAGGCGCCAGGCGCGTTGCCATCGTCTCCGACGATCCCGGCAAATATCCCGGCAAGAATTATTTCCCGGAAGGCGCGACCGTCCACCATCGCCGCGAGCTGGACGCAATTCAACGCGAGCTGCGGGAGGTCAAGGGGCTCTCCGTTCTGATCTACGATCAAACCTGCGCCGCCGAAAAACGCCGGCGCCGCAAGCGTGGCCTGTACCCGGATCCGCCGAAGCGCGTCTTCATCAATGATCTGGTCTGCGAAGGCTGCGGCGATTGCTCGCAAGCCTCGAACTGCGTTTCGGTTCAGCCGCTCGAGACCGAGTTCGGCCGCAAGCGCCAGATCGACCAGTCGAATTGCAACAAGGACTATTCCTGCGTCGAGGGATTTTGTCCGAGTTTTGTCACCGTCCATGGCGGCACCCTGAAAAAGGCGCAGACTTCCGCCGTCGATTCGGGCCAGTTGTTCGCCGATCTTCCGTCGCCTCCCCGGCACGAACTGGATGCGCCCTACAATATCCTCGTCACCGGCATCGGCGGCACCGGCGTCATCACCATCGGCGCCCTGCTCGGCATGGCAGCACATCTGGACGGTCGCGGCTGCTCGGCGCTGGACTTCACCGGGCTGTCGCAAAAAAACGGCGCCGTGATGAGCCATGTCCGGATCGCACCCGCCCCGGAAGATATCTCGACGGTCCGCATCGCTTCCGGCGGCGCCGATCTCATTCTCGGCTGCGACATCGTGGTCTCCGCCAATGGGGCGGCGCTGAGCCGCGTCGAACGCGGCGCGACCCGGGCCATCGTCAATGCCGACCTGCAGCCCACCGCCAGTTTCGTGATCAATCCAGACATCGATTTCGAGATGGGCGCGATGCAGGGGGCCCTGCGCGACGCCATCGGCGACGCCAATCTCGACATCATCGACGCAACGGGCATCGCATCGGCCCTGATGGGCGACAGCATCGCCACCAATGCCTTCATGCTCGGCTTTGCGTTCCAGAAAGGCGCCATTCCGCTTTCGCTGGAAGCCATCATGCGGGCCATCGAGATCAACGGCGCCGCGATCGAGATGAACAAGCAGGCCTTCACCTGGGGCCGGCTCGCCGCGCACGACATCGCACGCGTCCGCAGCGTCACCCAGTTCCGGGCTCGTGCCACCACGACAACGACCCGAACGATTGAAGACTCGATTGCCTACCGCGCCGACTTCCTGACCGAATATCAAAGCCAATCCTACGCCGAGCGCTATCGCTCGACCGTTGCCAAGGTTCGCTCCGCCGAAGCCAAGGCCGCTCCCGGTTCCAGCGAACTCACCGAGGCAGTGGCGAAAAACCTTTTCAAGCTGATGGCCTACAAGGACGAATACGAAGTCGCGCGGCTTTATACGGACGACAGCTTTACCAGGAAGTTGGGGGAGAGATTCGAAGGCGACGTGCGCCTCCGGTTCCATCTTGCCCCGCCCCTCCTCGCGCGCCGCGACAAGGCGACGGGCCATCTGCAGAAGAAGGAGTATGGTGGCTGGATGATCCACGCCTTCCGGCTGCTGGCACGGCTCAAATTCCTGCGTGGTACGGCGTTCGACCCCTTCGGCTACACCGAGGAACGGAAGACTGAGCGAAAGCTGATCAACGATTACCTGGCAATGCTCGAGCAGCACATCGCAAGCCTGAAAGGCGAACAAATTCCGACCCTTGCCAGACTGGCGCGGCTTCCGGAAATGATCCGTGGCTACGGCCATATCAAGCAGCAGAGCGTCGACAAATTCTTCGCTGAAAAAGCCCGGCTAGGAGCGGACATCGAAAACCAGCGTTTCGCGGCGGCGGCGGAATAGACCTCCACCTGCGCGCGCTCGACGATCGCCGGCGCCCTGCCGCCGGCGCCGCACGTTGCGAACTGGTGCCCCAGATTGTGGCTGACACCAGGTTTTTTCTCGATCTTCCGGCGCGGACGCCAGCTGTCGCGGGTGGTAATGACCACCAGCGACAGCCGACGAGAGTGCCTGGGTCAGGCCGCTTTCGACTTGGACTTCGACACGTGGGTGGCGATCGCATCCATCAGCGCCGGCGACAGGCAATCATAGGGTTCGAGCCCGAGTTCCTTCAGACGCGACCGGATCCCGCCCATCAGGGACGGGTCGACGCCGGACTCGATCACCGAGGACACGAACGCCGCAAATCCCGGCGCGGCCGAACCGGCTTCGGTAAAGAGTTCGGGATGGATGAAGTCGAGACCGTAGAACGGGTGCGCCTTGTTCTCGATGCGGCCATACATATGGGTGCCGCAGACCTTGCAGGCGTGCCGCTGGATCGCTGCCGAGGCGTCGATCACGTGAAGCTTGTCGCCGTTCTCGAGCACGGTCACGTTGTCCCGCGGTACCACGGCGACCACCGAAAAGGTGGCGCCATCGGGCTTCCAGCACTTGGTGCAGCCGCAGGCGTGATTGTGGGCGACATCGCCCTTGATGCCGATCTTGACCGGCTTGTCCTTGCATTTGCAGACCAGGGTTCCGCCGGCAAAGCTGCCCGAACCCTTCTTGACGCCGTTGTCAACCGACGGATGGATGTGAACAGTCATAGGCCTATCCTCCTTGTGTTTGACGTTTCTGGTTTAGAACACGACGACCGAACGGATCGACTTGCCCTCGTGCATCAGATCGAATCCCTTGTTGATGTCCTCGAGTTTGAGGACATGGGTGATCATCGGGTCGATCTCGATCTTGCCATTCATGTACC
>Ga0182014_10002797_pt1 | contig 21583 bp, 16 predicted proteins | sample 612S2DmetaG_FD_120489 | JGI IMG/M metagenome (GOLD analysis project Ga0182014, IMG submission 120489) | Permafrost microbial communities from Stordalen Mire, Sweden - 612S2D metaG | ecosystem: Environmental > Terrestrial > Soil > Wetlands > Permafrost | place: Sweden: Stordalen | collected...
AGAAGAAAAAACAACCGCAGATCCTTCGACTCACCACCCCCAAACTGAAGTACGTTTGGGGCCCCGTTCGCTCAGGATGACAGAAGTTATTCTGATAGGAACTTTTGGGACATGACACTAGGAAGATATTGAACAAGGCACGCGTTACCGCGACTGACGTGGAATCTCATTTGTCTAACGAAATTGCGCAGCGAAGAGCGGATTCAGAATGGGATGTTCAGCTATCTTTCGTTTGAGCAGGTGTTGTGTCCCGAGCTTCTACGGATAGCCTGCGGTTTCAGTTTCGTTGGGAGATGTAGCCGGACGGATGGAAATCGGCAGAAAAAACAAGCGGAGCCATCACCGACCCCGTTATCTGTCCTTGGTTGTCCTTTTGGGTTGTCTCCAAAGGAAAGTAAGTTATTGAATTTATTGGTTGCGGGGGCTGGATTTGAACACAGGACTCCGTTTCGGATTTGCATCAGGGGACGAAAATGAACCGACGTATCAATATCGTCGTAAAGATCTGAATCTATGTGAGATAGGTAAACTGATATGCGCTTCGCGCTCGCATGAGGCTGCGGGCTCTGAGCACAGGGTTTCGTCACCCGCCAAGTTCAGGTGTCGTCTGTCGTGAATGAGCTTCAATAATATCGACGGACGTTGCTGTACTTGAAGAAATCATGTTGCTGTTTTCTACGTTCCGCTTCATAGGATGCCTGTCGCTTGGCGACCTCGAAATCATTTTTTACTCTGGAATTCCATACAATATTCATTTTATTTGAATATTGTATGGAGGGGCGTTATCCTACAGGCATGTTGCGGCCACAGGACATCGTCGTTCTACTGAAGCTCTCGCTGGTGAGCGGGAGGCCCACCTACCTGCGGCTGGCCCAGGACCTCCACCTCTATCCATCAGAGGTGTACGCGTCCGTCAAGCGGGCCAGACTCTCCCACCTCGTTCAGGGAACCTCTTCCGGCGAGCGCTTGAACCGGGCGGCGCTGCTTGAGTTCCTGCTACACGGGATTCGATATGCTTTCCCAGCAGAAAAAGGAGCGCTGACGCGAGGGGTGCCAACCGGCTATGCTGCCCCGCCATTGAACGAAACCATCGCCGCCACCTCTGACCCGCCGCCTGTATGGCCCTACGCAGGAGGCTCAGTACGTGGGTTCAGCTTCGCGCCTTTGCACAAGAATGTGCCTCAAGCCGCCATGGAGGATTTCCGCCTCTATGAATTGCTGGCCCTGGTAGATGCAATCCGGGATGGCCGGGCACGCGAACGCGAACTGGCCGGGCGCGAACTGGCGAAGAGACTGGAGGCCAATCCTGATGCCGCACCCAAATCTTGATCTGCTGGAACTGACTGCGGAGAAATTACGCCCCCTGCTCTCCGAAGTCGTCTTCGTTGGCGGCTGCACAACCGGCCTGTTGGTCACCGATCCCGGTGCAGCGCCAGTGCGTGTGACCAGAGACGTGGACGTCATCGCGGAGATTCTGTCGTACGCAGACTACGCAGTCTTCGCTGAACGGCTGCACTCCCTTGGCTTCGAAGAAGACGCGAGCGAGGGTGCGCCCCTCTGCCGCTGGCGACACGGGAGCCTGATTCTGGATGTGATGCCGCTTGATGCAAGCATCCTCGGCTTTTCCAATCGCTGGTACCCCGAGGCGTTGCGTACTGCAGTCAGCGTTTCTCTTTCCGACGGCCTAGTTCTGCGGGTGATCACTGCGCCCTATTTCCTTGGCACGAAGCTCGATGCCTTCCAAGGGCGTGGAGGGAACGACTATTACGCAAGCCATGATCTCGAAGATGTCATCACTGTCGTCGATGGCCGGGCGGCCTTGATTGATGAGGTCACGGGTGCGCCGAAAGAGCTGCGCCGATTCATCAGTGACTCCTTCAAAGCTCTACTGGCAGATGATCGCTTCCTGGAAGCGTTGCCGGGCTTCCTTCTGCCCGATGAGGCCAATCAAGCCCGATACGCAATGCTCACAAAAAAGCTGCAAACACTCAGTGAGCTTGAAGGTTGAGGATCGACTAGGGCGTTTCACGACAGCCCGAACCGCAGGAGGGAAGATAGCCGGAGAGCTTGGAGTACTTCTCGACAAGGAATTCCTTGCCCAAGATTTGCCCAAGTTCCCTCCAAACGCAGAAAAAGCCTCCAAGTCTCACTCGGAAGCCATTTAGAATCTGTAATCTCTTGGTTGCGGGGGCTGGATTTGAACCAGCGACCTTTGGGTTATGAGCCCAACGAGCTACCGGGCTGCTCCACCCCGCATATTCAGTTTACCAACTAGCCCGACCAGGGTCAAATGGCATCTTGCCCAACGCAAGATGACCTGAAGGAGTTTGAGCGGGCAAGCTGAGGATGGATGATCAGCGTGCCTGGAGCAGAGAAGTTGAGTTTGGTTGAGATCGAGGCATTTCCTGGGGCCTCGGAGAGTGTGCGGTTTGTCGGATGCGGTCGCGCGGAGATTTACGGCTGGGTGGAACGCTTGCACCACTGATAGCGGGCTGGCCCATTGCATTGCTGCCTTGACCAACCCGCGAATTTGGTGCACTCTTCAATCCTCGCTGGGGATAAAGTCCCGAAATGATTCCGATGGCTTCATTCACCGTGTCAGTTGCTGGCACCGATCCTGGTTCCTGGTGGGACGCTCACGTGACCATTGCGCGATGTCGGCGACGGCCGCTATGGCAGCGTCGATTTCCGCCTCGGTGTTGAACGCTCCCACAGAGAACCTGACTCCGCCATCTGCTGCCTCGGTTCCGAGCTGTCTGTGCACAAGCGGTGCGCAATGCAGGCCGGTGCGCGTTGCAATGTTGTGGTCAACGTCGAGCATGACTCCGACATTCCCTGGGTCAACACCTTCCAAATTCATGAGAATGGTTGGAAGGTGGTTGTCGAGATTGTCGCAGCAGTAAAGCTTAACGCCCTCGATGGCGCGGAGGCCGGCGACGAGTTTTCTGGCGAGTGCCATTTCCTCCCGGTTGATGTTCGCGACTCCATGCGCATCAATCCATTCCTGTCCGGCCCACAACGACGCCACTCCAACCATGTTTGGCGTTCCGTATTCCAGGCGCCACGGATACTCGGTGAGGTGATACGGGTCCGCCGAGTGCACGCCCGTGCCACCGCTGCGGACCTGGCGAATCTCGACGTGCTTGCGCACCGAGAGACCACCGATTCCCATGCTTCCCATCAGAGCCTTGTGCCCGGTAAACGCGAGCACATCAATGTTCATCTCCTTCATGTTGATAGGAACGACGCCTGCGGTTTGGGCCGTATCCACAATGAAGGTGAGGCCGTGCTCGCGGCAAATCGCCCCGATCTCCTTGATCGGCTGGATGGTGCCGATGACGTTCGACCCGTGGTTCACGATGACAACGCGGGTGTTTGGGCGTATCGCCTTACGCACTGCGTCGGGCTCGATGAATCCTTCCGCGTTGAATGGCAGGAAGGTGGCCTCGGCGCCATGATCGCGAACCATGTGGTTGACGGGCCGGATCACAGAGTTGTGTTCGAGGTTGGTGGTGATAACATGGTCGCCCTCGCTGACCAGACCGGGAATCGCAAGGTTGAGCGCGTCGGTCACGTTCGATCCGAAGATCAAGCGCTCGTGAGCGTCCTCATCGCCGCCGAAGAATTTCGTTAGCCTTTTCCGGGTTTTGTCCAGCAGCGAGCCAGCCTCGACCGCCAGATCGTAACCGCTGCGACCGGGGTTCACGCCGTGGGTCCGGTAAAACTCGTCCATGAATTTGTACACGCCCTCTGGTTTGGGCCAGCCGGTTGCCGCGTTGTCGAAGTAGATCAATCGTTCTTCCATGTTCACTCCATAAGAATGCGGATAGGTACTTGAACTTATTGAGATTCCCACTTGATGTAAGGCTTCTCGAAATCGGTCATCGCATTTACAATCAACTCCGCGAGACCGCCGTAGAGGATGCCCGACTTTTTCCAAACCCCGTAATAGCGAAAGATGTCGCGAAACTGTCCTTTGCAATTCGAACAGGGGGCGCATAGGTATTTCTTTGTCTCCGGCTCGGGGCAGTCGGCAAAGGCTTCCAGAATCTGCTTCAGTTTTGTTCGTCCAGCGACCAGGAATCGCCAATTTTCAAAGTTGAAGGACGACATGATGGCGAAGCCGGAACCGCCGCCGCAGCAGTAATTCTCCACGCCGTGCGGCGTCATTTCGCGAAACTGCGGGCAAATCGCCTTCAGGATGTCGCGCTGCGGCTTCACGATGCCCATCATGCGGACCAGGTTGCACGGGTCATGCAGTGTGACCGGGAAGGCGTTCCGCGCGGGGTCGAGTTTCAGACGGCCACTCATCACAATGTCGCGCAAAAAGGTCAGGCAGCTTTCACGGGGGATGTCGAGTTCCTTCGGCAAAAGCCGGTCAGAGGTGACCATGGTGGCCTTGTGCGCGTGTCCGCATTCTCCCAAGACAATTTTCTTCACGCCCAGTTTTTTGGCCACTTGCATCTGCCGAAGGGCTACTCGCGCAAACTGGGCATCGTCGTACCACAGTCCGTAATTCACGCTGTCGTAGCCGCCCAGATCGCTCGACATCGTCCAATTGATCCCCGCAGCCTCCAGAATGATGGCGAAGGCCATGGGGTTTTCCGGCCAGGCGGAGATTTCGCCGGCGTTGTGGATCAGCAGGACATCCGCTCCTTGTTTGTCCCACGGCGTATGGATGTTGAGACCCGTCTGCTCGCGGATCTCATCGTCGAGGAACTCGATGTTGTCCTTCATCACAGGAGCTTTCAAGCCGGTGCTTGACCCGGTGCGGAGTTGCACAACCGAGCCCTTCTCATGAAGTTCCCTCGGAGCGATGCCTAGTTCCATGCTGAACAGCTTGCGGATCTCGCGCGTAAGAAGAGCATTGTCAACGCCCATGGGGCAGACCTGAGCGCAGCGGCGGCAAAGGGTGCACCGGTAGGCCGATTCAAGCAGCCGGAGAATCGTGGTGGCGTTGAGTTCGATGTCTTCGCCCTTGAGCTTCGCCAGGAATTTGCCGCCGCGCCGAGCGTATTTTTTCACGATGCGACGAAAGATTTCGCTGCGAAATGTCGGGCGATACACCTCATTGTGGCCGCTGGCTGTGTAAATGGGGCACGACTCGACGCACGTCTGGCAGCCGGCGCAGTGGTCGAGCGAGAGCGTGAGCTGTTGCAGAAACGCCCAGTTGTCATCGGGCGAGAGCAGCCGGTCGAGCCCGGCGATGAAGTGTTCGACGAGTTGTTGTTCTTCGGCTTTTGTCTGTGGGCGGGGCATACCGACGGCAAGGAAGCCGTCGAGTGAGCAATCGCAGTTCGCGCGAGTCTTATCGGTGAGGAGCTTGCGCGGTGGCAATGCGTCAACCCCATCGTAGGGAGGGGGCAGCGGAAGCAGGCGTTCCAGGTCAATTTCGGGGAGCCGGTCGGCTGGACGCGCAATCTCTTCGATCCTAGTCATGGTCGGTTTTCCCATCCTGCCCGCTGCTGGAGGCTACGTTGTTCCAAGTTTGCTCAGATGCGCCGTGGATGTGAGGAGCTTGCCAGGAGACGCGCCGCTGCAAGTTATTCGCGATGGCTTTTCGTCCGCCTTCGTTGAAGCGGGCCGGCATGTCGTCCCAGCGCACGCCATGCCACGTGAAGTACTTCATGTACATATGCGTCATGTGGGTGAACGGGAAATAGACCAGGAAGAAGACGACCAGCGCGAAATGACAATATGAGGCCGCGGAATACACTCCCGTTGCTTGGCGCCAATTCACGGCATCGACGAGGGTAGTAAGAAGATCATGGCGGGGATTCAACAGGGCCGCGAGGCCTGTGCCAAAGATGGCGGCAAGCAGGCAGAGATTGAAGATCGTTGTGCGCGATGTGAATCCCTTCAGCCGGGAGCTGAAACTCCGCAAGGACAGTAGTCCGAGACTGCCGATTACACCAAGCGCACATGCGGCGACGCACACGGCAAAAGCAGCATTTGAAAAGAGCACTCGTTCGGAAACAAGATGAGTGCCGATCACTGAGACGGCAACGATGGCCGCGGTTGAGGCAATGTAAAGGTAAAGCCCCCAGTGCAACAGCAGCGACCAGACCCACAGGCCGCGAAAGTTCTCAAAAACCCCTCGCAGAAATAAAACTTCCTTCAGTATGAAAGCCACTTCGCCGCCGAGGCCGGTGCCGAGGGGTTTCGTCCACCACTCGGTCTCCTCGAAATAGGAGCCGCCGTAGCGTTGCCTGTCGCGCGGACCTTTGGGAATGGGATAGAGATCCCATCGAAGGTGCGCAGGCATGCGCATCACCTTCACCACCCGGCAGAGGTTGCCGAGAAGGAAGATCGCGAGCGCCGCAATCAGTGCGAGGGTGAGCAGGGGCATGGCGACTCCTTCCTACACGCAACCGGTCGGTTTCGGCAGCCCCGCTACTTTACATGCACCCTTGGCTGGTCCGGAAGGAAAGAGGTCGAAAATCTGCCTCAAGCTCAGCCCTGTTTCCTTGCACATCCTGCGGACCATGGGTGCAACATCGTTTTCCTTGTAGTACGCACGAATGTAGTCGATGACTTTCCAGTGATCGGGCGTTAGCGCCTCTACGCCATCTGTCGCGGCGAGCGCGCTAGCCATCTCCTGAGTCCAGCACTCCGGCTTCTGTATGAACCCATCCTCATCCAGCGGCACTTCGATTCCCTGACAAACAAATGCGGGCATCTGATCATTCCTGTAGTGAAGTTTGCTTCGGCGTATCCGAGGCAGGACGCATCCCAGCGTTGAACCAATGATAAAGACGACAGAAGATCAAGCAACATAGAGAAATAGCGGTTGTTAGATATATTCACAAGGGAAAATAGAAGCAAACGCTTAAAATACTTTTATATCGTCTGGCGCAGCCCGGGATGCTAGCGACTAGGCTGAGCAGGCGCAGGGTTCTCAGTCGCGCTGTCGGGCTTGACAATGTTTCCCCATGCCAGGGCGGTCGATAGGACCATCAAGGTTGTGGTGCCCACGCACGGCATCAACGCATCCAGTAAGCGCTCCAGGTGAGCAACATTGGAGACGGCTGTTTTGAGCAGAAATGAATCGGCGCCGGTGACCCGATGACACTCCAATACTTCAGGCAGGCTGGCGGCGAGATGCACGAAGTGATTCAAGTTCTCGCCGCTCACCTTGACCGTGATGAACGCCAGAATCGGGAGCCCCGCCTTGACCAGATCGATCTGGGCGCGATAGCCCAAAATGATTCCCGCCTCTTCCATCTTGTGGACTCGCTCCGTAACGGCGGGCGTCGATAACCCGACCCGCCGACCCAATTCGGCAAACGGAATGCGGGCATTCTGCTGGAGCTCGCCCAGAATCTTCCAGCCGATCTCATCGAACAGATGCTCAGTCTCGTTTTCTTTCATATGGGTCACCAAAGCGGCGCGAAGCCGGTCGCATGATCGAGATGGATCACTTCAAGGAAAAACACTTGCGCAAGGACTCGACGAGGCCAATTGTAGAGCACCTGCCATGGAGTGGTACAAGGACTTCAAAGCAGCGCGGGAAATGCAGCTTTACTGCACATAGTCCGTTACGTAGTCCGTTGACGACTACTTCCGGGATCCGGCTCTGCGGCCAGCCAGCCAATACCATTGGGTGAAGGAGATATGTAGAGGCGACAACAACTCTTCCTGCCTACAAGTGTCAAGGGTGGCTCTTTCTTGAGGAAAGAGCCACTTGAGTTTATCGTCCTCTAGGACAGTAACCCTGGAACTGCTCTAATTGCTCGCTGGGGGAGCGGCGACCGGCTGCTGGGCGGCAGGTTGCTGCTTAGACAGGCCGCGAATGTAGATAATCAGATTCCAAATCTCGTCGTCCTTGGCGCGGCTCGCATCTTCTGCAGGCATCTTCCCCTTGCCGTTACGAATGGTGTTGAACAGATCCTTCTCTGCCTGGTCAGTCAGAGCCTTCGGATCGGTCCAATCCTTGAGCGTCAATTGCATATCCTTGGCCAGATCGGTTTTGCCATCCCCGTTGGCCCCATGGCAAATCGTGCAGTCCATTCCATAAATCTGCTTGGCGCGCGCCTGCGACTGGGCGGTAGGCTTGACCGGGCTCTTTTGGCTGGCTGCTGCAGGGGCCGGAGTGGCCTCCTGCGGCGTAGGCCCCGCGGCGGACGAGGCGGTGATTCCAAACAATACAACCGCTGAAACTACCAACAACGGCTTCAACATGATGCCTCCACAATTGCAGAAACCGTATAGAGGCATCCTGCAATCGAATAACAATCTCGCACAAATTATAAGCCAACTGGGCGGCGACAAGTTCAATGGATGAGACGGAACAGTTTCAAAAAGAAGCGGTTCGGCGTACAGGTCACAACCCGTGTGGACAAAACAGCGCAGGTTTCACTGCCCGGGGTGCCCGCCGCAGGCGAGATCGGGAGTAGTGGTCTTGCCGTCGAGGCGGAAGCACGTAGCGCCATTGATGTCGGTGCTGAAGGTGCGGACCTTGGCCGCTTCAAGCGCGTTGAGCACCTCAATGCGGGGATGGCCATAGCGGTTGCGCAGGCCGCAGGAGATGACGGCCCACTGTGGAGCCACGCGGGCCAGAAACTCGGGCTGCGTGGAGGTGATGCTGCCGTGATGGCCCACCTTGAGCAGTGTGCTGGCCAGGCGTTGCTCAGCCAGCATGGCCTGCTCAACGGGAGCCTCGGCGTCGCCCTCCAGGAGAACTGAAGTAGCGCCGTAGGCAACGTGCAGCACAAGCGAGTCGTTGTTGGTGGGCTCGGCGGCGGGCTGATAGTCGCGGAAAGGCGCCAGGACGCTGACCTGGGTTGGACCGAAGGCAAGATCGTCGCCGGCGCGTAATGAACGGACACGGATATGAAGGCCGGCGGCCTCGTCCAGCAGCGCGTTGTAGGCCCCGACGCGGGGGTTATTGCCCACCCAAAGCTCGGCGGGATGGAAGTTGCGCAGGACGGCGGGCAATCCACCCATGTGGTCGGAGTGGGCGTGGCTGAGGGCCACCGCATCGAGGCGGCGAATGCCGCGCGACCACAGAACCTGAGAAACGACCTCCTCGCCGATGTCGTAGTCCTGGGGGGCTTGATGCGGGCCACCGCCGAAGCCGCCGCCATCGATCAGCAGGGTTTTTCCGTCGGGCGTAATCAACAACAAGGAATCGCCCTGGCCGACGTCAATGGCCTCCATGAGCAATGCGTCACGGGGATGATCGATGGGACGAGGCACGACGACGAAGACAGCGGCCAACAGCAGCGTGGAGAGAGAAGCGAGGGCAGCGCGGCATGACCAGCGGAATCCGGAAGAAGCGGCAAGGCAGGCCAGCACAATAGCCAAGGCGAGCAGCGCACAGAAGGTAAGTGATTGACCAAGCAACGGAGCGGGAATGCGGAAGTCGCCCCAGGCCGTCGAACCGAAGAGATGCACCAGCCCGGTGCCCAGGTGAAGAAAGACCGCCGCGATCATCGCTGGAACTACTGCGTAGGCCGGACCAATCAGGGCAAAGAGCAAAGTAACGAGCGCGGCAGGCATCAGCACGGCAAGCAGCGGCAGGATGAAGACATTCACCGGCAGAGCGAAGACCGTGATGCGATGGAAGTAGGGCGCCATGGGCAGCGTCATGGCCAGTTCCACGACGCAGGAGACGACCAATAGCTCGATAATGCGGAGCAGAAAGCGGACAGCCCAGGGGAAAAGACGATAGGCGATGGACCAGGCAAAACGGCCCTGAATGGTTGCGTGCAATGCTGCGGCGGTGATGGCCGGAGTTTCGCGAAACAGGGCGAGCTGCGGGTATGGTTTGTCGTCGACGGCTGTCAAGCGGGGGATGCGGGAAGTCGTGCGGCTGGGGTGGATGGCCGCCTGCAACGCAGCGGCGATCATGCGCAGCATAACGCGAAACTGGGTCAGCGGAGGAGCCAGTTTCGCGTCCAGGGCGAGGGTGCGCAGGTCGCGCGTGGCCGTCAGGTAAGGATGAATGGTGCTCTGGAGCAGCGGAGCGGCGACACCGCCGATGGAGACCACGGCGAGCAGGGTCATCTGAAAGCTGGCATCGAAGAGGCTGCGGGGGCTGAAGGCCAGCAGGCACAACGCGGCAAAGCCGATGGTGTTCAGTACATTACGTTCACGGTAGAGGAGACGGCCAAGCAGGTAGAGGGTGACCATCCAGAGCGAGCGCTCAACCGGCGTGGCAAAGCCGGTGAAGAGAGCGTAGGCAAAGGAAGCAAGAATGGTGACGAAGGTGGCTGGGACGCGAGGAAGGCGCAGGCGGCGCGCAACCCAGAAGAGACAGCCGGCTACGATGGCGAGGTGAAAGCCGGAGACCACCAGCATATGAAACGAGCCGGTGCGCTCAAAGCCCACACGCAGTGAGTGGGTGAGGTAGGTGCGGTCGCCGGTGACCATGGCGGCCAGCATGATGGCATCGTCCTGCGAAAGGCGCAGGGGAGCTGGCAAACCACGCATGGCCGCGGGGAGGGCCAGCAGGCGGGCGCTCGATGCGTGTTGCAAACCACTGACGCGGCAGGCGAGGTAGCGACCAGGGGACGAGCCGAGCCGGTCCACGCGGTCAATGGCGACCGTCGCCGTGGAGGTGATGCCCTGATCGACGAGGAAATCCTCGCGGCTCCAGACGCCAGGATCGTGATAGACCTCCGGCGGCAGCAGGCGGACCACGGCGCGGATGCGCTCGCCGCATTGAAAAGGCTGCTCGCCTGCCGGGGTTTGAGGCCAGCGGACAGTCAGCCGCACGCCGCCTTCCGCCGGAGCTTGCACGTCGTCGGCGTCGGTGACGACTTCCAAACTGGAGACGCGCAGATCAATTCTTTGCGAGGGTTGCTGAGCGGGGAGCGGTTGGGATTCGGCGGGTTCTACCTGATCGCCGTGGTCGATCAGGTTTTGCTCCGTCTCGCCGCGCACGGGTCCTGCATTGACGACGGTGCCCTCGACGGTGCGAAGCAGGCCGTTGGAAAGAGCAGCCAGCGCGGGAGCTGGCGCGGGGTGCGGCTGCATCTCCGCGCACCATGCACCCAGCAGGAGCCACAGAACGGCCAGCGGCAGCCAGGCGATGCGCTGCGCGCGGAATGCCGCCACGCCGCACAGCACGGCCAGCAGCGCCAGCGCGACCAGTACCAGGCTGGGCTGAAGCCAAAGCCACGCTGTAGCCGCAATCCCGGTGGCAAAGAGCCAGGCCGCGTGAAAGAGCGGAACAGTGCGCAGGCTGGTGCCTAGACTGGCAGGGCTGGCATTCTCTTGACCGGAGTTGGGAGGAGCGGATTCCATCACGCCTGAAAGTTGGAAAGTTGTTCTGGCCCTCAAGCCTATCAGGCGCGGCGCAACTGAACCACTGTCTCTAGATGAAAGGTCTGGGGAAAGAGATCGGCGAGGGTGATGGACTGGATTGCGTAGCCCGAGGCGACGAGCAAGCGCAGGTCCCGGGCCAGCGTGGCGGGATCGCAGGAGACGTAAACCACGGCGGGGGCTGCGATTCCGGCCAGCAAAGCGCAGGTTTCGGCGCCGAGGCCGGTGCGCGGCGGGTCCACGACAATCAGATCGGGGCGAGCCGGATCGGGAGGCGCTGGCTTGTGGCTGCCGCGCAGGAAAGCGAGCGTCTCAGCCTTGACAGCCTCGCCCCCCGTGCCGCGGAGATTCGCTTCAAGTGCCGCGGTTGCGGAAGGGGCCGACTCGACGGCAACGACTCGATCAAACCGGTCCGCGAGCTGCCGGGCGAAGAGGCCGACGCCGGCAAAAAGATCCCAGGCCAGTTTGCCACCGTGGCCGCTGCTCACCCGCTCGACGAGCGCGTCCACCAGCCAGCGGTTCACTTGGAAAAAGGCTCCGTGATCCACGCGATAGTCGAAGCCGGCGGCGCGATAGGCGAGCGAGAGTGCGCCCCACTGCGCAAGGGTGCGCTGCTGCTGACCAGGGCGTCCCTCGGCGACTAGCTCCGCTCCGACGAGCACGGGAATTCGCTTGAGCAATGCCTCGGCCAATTCATCAAAGCGCAGCTTTGCCGGACTTGCGGTGAAGACAGTTGCCAACAGCGAAGTTTCGGCTGAATCGCAGAAAAGCGCGATCTCCGTGGGGCGCAGCGCTGGAGCGAAGTCGCGCGCAACCTGAGCAAACGCCTGTGCGGCCTCAATCAGCAACGGCGCGGCGATGGGGCACTCATGGATGGGAACCACCGCATGAGAGCGGCGGCCGCGATAGCCCAGGTTCCCAGCCGCATCGAAGGCCAGACGGATGCGATTGCGGTAGGCCCAGGCTTGGGCTTTGGGCTCGCCGGCCAATACGGCAATCTCAGCGGGGACGGCCACGCCGCCGCGTTCCAGCGTCTCGCGCAGAATGGCCCGCTTGAAGGCTAGTTGGGTCGCGTAGCCGGTGTGCTGATAGTGGCAGCCGCCGCAGACGCCGAAGTGTGGGCAGGCGGGCGGGATGCGCTCCGGCGCGGCGCGGACAATTTCTTCGGCTTCGGCGGTCGAGTAGCCGGGCTTGCTCTGCGTGACGCGCACCCGCGCCTGTTCGCCGGGCAGCGTGAGTGGCACAAAAACAGCCTTGCCTTCGATGCGGGCCAGAAAGGCGCCTCCATAGAGAGGCTTCTCGATTTCAACGAGTTGCGGCTCGACTGAAGTTGTGCTCTGAGACAAGCGTGAGTCTGGATCGGGTCTTTCCGCAACCTGCGAAGGCTTGGTTTGCTTCCAGATCCTATTCCGCTCAAGCGAACGATTCTTCACGTCCCGCCTGGCCCGCCGCTCCATCGTTGATCGTTTTCTAGGTGTCATTGCTGACTCATGTAAAAGAGGCTGAGGCGCGGCAGGTTGTAATGCACCAGCAATTGCTTCTGCACAAATTGCCGCTCCACCTGGCGCAGTTGCACGGCGCCCATGCGGCTGCGATAGGGCGCCAGCTCGCGCGCGGCGTGCTCTTTGAGCCCCACCAGCAACTCTTCGGGAGCCGCTGCCGTCAGGGTGGCAAAGAGCTTCTCTTCGAGAACGGTGAGGATGCGTTCCAAGGCTTCCAAATTGTGAGTAGCGGTGTTTCCATTTGCACCGGAGCGCACCTCGTTGGCCAATTCGTGCAGACGAGCGGCGGTTGCTGCGCAGGCTTCGGGAGCCACCGTAGCCGCATCCAGCGCAATGGCCGCAGCTTCAAGGTGCGCAGCCACGCGCTCCGGCTCGAAGCCCGCTTCGCGCGTGGGCACGGTTGCGGCAGGAACCGTGCCGGCTGCGGCCTCGCGAAGTTTCTCGGCGGCTTCCATCACCGCTTGTGCACACCAGGCCAGGCCATTCACGCGCCGCATCCGGCCGCGCTTTTGCCGCGCCTCATACTTGTCAAAGGCCGCGTCGATGCCGCGCAGCACCGCTTCCAGCGGAATGCCGGCATCGCGCCAGGTCTCGATCAGCGCCCAATCCAGCGTCGAGAGCAACAACAAGGCCCCGCGCCGCTGCTGGAAGCGTTCTTCGATCTCGGTGAAGTAGTTGAAGTAGTTCAGCACGGCGGGCGCCTCATTGCGGCCGGCTGCATGGCGGCTTGGAACGATTGCGCTCGAAGATAATCAGCAGGCCATCGAGGGTGAGCATCTCGTCGATCTCGTGAATGTAGCGCGAGTCTGCGGCGATCATGCGCGCCAGGCCGCCGGTGGCGATGACCTGCGGCTTCTCGCCCAGTTCAGCCACTATGCGCTCCAGAATGCCGTCCACCAGGCCAATGTAGCCGTAGTAGAGGCCGCACTGGAGGTGGGTGACTGTATCGGTGCCGATGACCTTGGCGGGGCGCTTGATGTCCACGCGGGTGAGTCGCGCGGCGTGCGAGAAGAGCGCCTCTGCGCTGATGCCGAGGCCCGGCGCGATGGCGCCGCCCAGGTATTCGCCGGTAGCCGAGATCACGTCAAAGGTGGTCGCCGTACCGAAGTCCACCACGACGCAGGGACCGCCGTATCGCTCGAAGGCGGCGACAGCGTTCACCAGCCGATCCGCCCCAAGTTCGCCGGGATTGTCCACCAGCACCAGCATTCCGGTATCCATGCCCGGCCCCACGAACATGGGCTCAAGGTGGAAGTAGTCTTCGCACATTTGGCGCAACGTGGACTCGACTGGCGGAACCACTGAGCCGATGATGATATGCGTCACCTGGCTGGGAACGAGGCCGTGCATTTCGAAGAGGTTGACGAAGAATACGCCATACTCGTCCACGGTCTGCGTGCGGTGCGTGGTTACGCGCCAGTGCGCTACCAGCTTAGGGCTTTCGCCTTCGAGCCGGTAGAGGCCTAGCACCGTATTCGTATTGCCCACATCGATGGCTAGCAGCATTGTTTCCTCAACTTATCTCCGCAGCGCGAATGCCGCCGGTCTGTACCGTGACCAATCCATCCCGGGTGCGTACCAGCAGAAATCCATTTTTGTCCAGCCCGGTCGTAACACCCGTACAGGCCTGCGGACCATGCACCTCAACCTGCCGCCCGCGAATCCAGGTTGAGGCCTGTTCAATGCGTGCGGGAATCGTGACGCCCGCCGCCGGATCGAGCAGCCCAATAGCTTCACGCTCCAGCGATTTTAGCAGGGAGACGAGTAAATCCTGACGCGAAACGCTCCGTCCAGTTTCCAAATCGAGCGAAGTGGCAGACGTGGCCAAATCAGGGGCGAAGGCGCGCTGGTGAACATTGATGCCAATTCCCACCACCGCAAAAGCTGCCGCGGTGCCTGCGGATTTCGCCTCGGCCAGAATGCCGCCGGCTTTGCGAGGACCCCCGTGCGAACCCAGCATCAGATCATTGGGCCAGCGCAGATCGACCGCGAGACCAGCGACAGAGCGAATGGCCTCGGCGGCGGCCAGTCCCGCGGCCAGCGGAAGCATCGGCAGACGAACGGCGGGAATCAGCGGGCGCAGAAGCACGCTGACGTAAAGTCCCTCGCCCGCGGCCGAGCTCCATGCGTGATCGCCGCGGCCCCGGCCAGCCCGCTGCGCGTCGGCAAAATAGACTGAGCCGTGTGGCGCTCCTTTGCGGGCCGCATCGACGGCATCCTTGTTGGTTGAGTCAGTGAGCGGGGAAAAGTGGAGATTGCCGGCAAATACTGTCCCGGCAAGCGCGGTCTCCAGTGCGGCCAGGTCGAACATATCTAGGCCGTCTCCGCGCTGATGCGCATGGAGATGTCAGCGGCGATTGCCGAGTGGGTCAACGCACCCACGCTGATGAAGTCCACGCCGGTTTCGGCGTAGGCGCGGACGTTGGAGAGAACGATGCCGCCGGAGGCCTCGGTGGGAATCCAGCGCTCGACACGCTTGATGCGTTCAACTGCGTGCTTCACCTCTTTGGGCGTCATATTGTCCAGCAGAATCGCCTCGGCGCCGTATTCCAGCGCCTCTTCCAGTTCTTGCGCCGAGCGCACCTCCACCTGTACGCGCTGGCCCTTCTGGCGCTGTTCCAGGGCACGGGTGAGCACCGCGGGCAGTCCGCCGCCCAGCGAGATGTGGTTGTTCTTGATGAGAATGCCGCTGGCCAGGTCGAGGCGGTGATTGGTTCCTCCGCCGCAGAGCACAGCGTACTTTTCCAGAGCCCGCAGCCCCGGCACGGTCTTGCGCGTGTCGAGAATGTGAGCCTGCGTACCCTGAATGGCGTCAACGAACTGCCGCGTCAGCGTGGCGATGCCGCTCAGGTGCTGCATCAGGTTCAGAATCACGCGCTCGCAACTGAGCAGTGTGCGAGCATTGTGGCGAATGACGGCCAGCACCTGGCCCTCACGGGCTTTTACGCCATCGAATATCTCTGGATGACTCACAACCTCGAAGCGGGTCTGCGCCTCCGGACGCCGGTCGATGCGCGAAAAAATCTCCAAAAAGTGCGGGACCGCGCCCAGACCGCAAACCACCATCTCCTGGCGCGCCACAATTGAAGCCGTGGCCAGCAGACCGGGGTCGATGGTGAGGTCCGTCGTGACATCACCGGCAGCCTGGTCCTCAATCAAGGCCCGCTCCAGCAATGCGTCGATGTGGCTGTTCTTCCAATCCATATTCTGTTCCTTGCAGTTACTCAGAAGGCAGCGCAGCCAGTGCGATGCGGGCTTTCTCCAGCAGCATCCGCGTTTCAGCTTCCTGCTTCTTGAGTCCCTCGACCACTTGCGCTGGAGCCTTGGCTAGAAATTTCTCGTTGCCCAGTTGGCGCTCGGCGGAGCTTAGACCCTTTTCATACTTGGCAATGTCCTTTGTCAAACGCGCGCGCTCGGCGGGAACGTCGATGGTGCGCTCGTAGATTACCGCAACGTCAAAATCCGGCGTGGCGTGCTTTGCCAGACCTGCGGCGATCTCGGCGACAGGGCGAACCTCGCTGACGTGCGCCAGGCGTTCGATGATCGACCTATTTTGTTTGAGAACGGCCTGCAGGGTCGCCCCAGCTCGAACCTCGATGGGAGTAACCGCCCTCTCTTCAACACCGATTTCCTTACGCAGCGCGCGGACTTCAACGATGAAGCTCTGCAGCCCCGCCATATCGAGCACGGCTTCCTCATGAAGATGCTCAGTTCCTGCCGGATAACTCGTCAATGCAATCGACTTGGCTGGCGGATTGCCGTCATAAAGTGCGTGCCAAATTTCTTCGGTCAGGAAGGGCATGAAGGGCGAGAGCAACCGCAGCGAAGCTTCAAAAACCGAAACCAGCGTGGTGAGCGCAGCTTTCCTACCTGCCGACTTGCTGGTTTGCTGACTTGCTGACTCGCCGTCCGGCCCATCCATCGGAAAGTCCAGCCGGAGCTTGACGATTTCCAGATACCAATCGCAGAAGCTGCCCCAGAAGAACTGGTAGATGGTGTTGGCCGCATCGTCATAGCGGTAGTTTTCGAGCGACTGGTTGACCTTGGCCGCGGTCGCGTGGAGTTCGGCTACGATCCAGCGGTCTTCGAGCGGCGCATTTTCTGCGGCTTCCGGCATGGCGCCCAGCGCGGCGGGATCAACCACAATGCCGATCTCGGCGGCGCGGTCCACATTCATAAAGAGGAAGCGGGCAGCGTTCCAAATCTTGTTGGCGAAGGCGCGGTAGCCCTCGGTGCGGGCAACGTTGAAGGCGATGTCGGTGCCGGGCGAGGCCATCGAGGCCAGCGTGAAGCGAACCGCATCGGTGCCGTACTGCTTGACGATCTCGATGGGGTCGATGACGTTGCCCTTGGTCTTGGACATTTTTTCGCGGTTGGCGTCGCGCACCAAGGCGTGGATATAAACCTCGCGGAATGGCACGGAATCCGCAAGAGAGCGTGGGCTCCCATCGGGCATGGGCACGTCGCCGGCGAACCAGCAGCCCAGCATGATCATGCGGGCGACCCAGAAGAAGAGAATGTCAAAGCCGGTAACGAGAAGACTGGTGGGATAGAAGGCGTCGAAATCCGCGCGATTTTCCGCGGTGATCTTTGGCCAGCCGAAGACAGAGACCGGCAGCAGACCGGAGGAGAACCAGGTGTCGAGAACGTCGGTTTCCTGCGTGATGCGGGCCGAGCCGCAGTGGGCGCAGGAGGTTGGATCGACGCGGGCGACGGTGATCTTGTGGCACTCCGCGCAGTGCCATGCGGGGATGCGATGGCCCCACCAGAGTTGGCGCGAGATGCACCAGTCGTGGATATTTTCCATCCACTCAAAGTAGGTTTTCTCGTACATCTCCGGCGTAAAGCGAATATGTTTCTGCCGGACAGCCTCTTTGGCCTTCTCGGCCAGCGGTTCGATCTTGACGAACCATTGAGTGGAGAGGCGCGGCTCGACGACCGTCTTGCAGCGATCGCAATGTCCCACGTTGTTGGTGTGGTCCGTAATGCCGGCCAACAGGCCCTGCGCTTCGAGGTCGGCGACAACGTGCTTGCGGGCAACATACCGGTCAAGGCCCGCGTAAGCGCCGCCTTCGGCGTTGATGTGGCCCGTGTTGTCCATGATGTTGATAGACGGCAGATGATGGCGCTCGCCGAGGGCGAAATCGTTGGGGTCGTGAGCCGGAGTTACCTTCACCGCACCAGTGCCGAAGTCGCGGGTGACCCACTCGTCGAGAATGATGGGGATCTCGCGCCCCACAAGGGGTAGCCGGAGTTTCTTGCCGTGCAGGTGCAGATAGCGTTCGTCTTCGGGATGAATGGCAACAGCCACGTCGCCGAGCATGGTTTCGGGGCGTGTGGTTGCGACAGTAAGAAACTCGCCAGTAGCTTTGCCTTCCGCGTCGAGGACCGGGTAGCGAATCTCCCACAGATGGCCCTTTTGCTCCGAGTGAACCACTTCGAGGTCGCTGATGGCGGTTTGGCAGCGTGGGCACCAGTTGACGATGTAAGCGCCGCGATAGATAAGCCCCTGCTCATGCAGGCGGACAAAGGCTTCACGCACGGCGACGGATAGGTTCTCGTCCATGGTGAAGTATTCGCGCTGCCAGTCGACCGAGGCGCCGAGGCGTTTCATTTGGTCCAGGATGGCGCCGCCGTAGTGGCGCTTCCACTCCCACACACGCTCGACAAAGGCTTCGCGGCCAAGTTGCTGGCGGCTCTTTCCTTCGGTGGTCAGTTGGCGCTCGACCATCATCTGCGTGGCAATGCCCGCGTGATCGGTACCTGGCAGCCACAGGGCGCGGCGGCCGGTCATGCGCCGCCAGCGGACGAGAATGTCCATCTCCGTCTGGTTGAGCATATGGCCCATGTGCAGCCGGCCAGTAACGTTGGGCGGAGGCAGCAGGATGGAGAAAGAGGACTCGTCCGGGCGGGATTCCGCTTTGGGCTCGGAAGCATCAGGAACGGGCGTGGGCTGGGCGAAGAGCTTCTCGCGCACCCAGTATTCCGCCCAGTGATCTTCAATGGCGGTGGGGTCGTAGGCTTTGGGCAGATCGTGGGGCATGAGGGTTGTTTCCGAACCCCTGATAGACTACTCGAAACCCTCTTCCAGCACGGGTTTTGAGCCAGGGAACTATTTGTCATTTTAACAGATGCAAGTCAAGGAACAATTCTTCGCATTCTCTTCACGGTAAGAGTCATTGATAGCGAATTAGTTGTCGTGATCAAAGGTTCCAATTACATGATTAGAGTTACTCAGTGTGGAATGCGGCAAGCGATGAGTCAAATCAATAGCACTCCTATCTCCATGTTTTCTTATTACCTGAACTCTGTTCGTTGTGCTCTGCTCTTGATACGCAATGGTATCGAGGAAAGTATTTGCCGCGCGGTCCCCTGGTAATGTCTATTGAGTTATCCAAGGCATAACCTCGCAGTAACTGCGTGCTTATGGTTTTTGTAAGATCCGGTGGATCAATGTACACCAGAAGAGTAAGTGCCAGGCTCAAGTCAGCTATTTGACATGCGTCTTCGTCAATATCAACGCCAAAAATAGTGGCTGTCAGCAGTGCGCCCCAGTTCGGCCGGCCGCAGATACCCCCCACTTCCCGTCGCCTCCGTTCGACAAGCTTCCGGTAGCATTGCACCAAAAATGCTCCCGAGCCGCGGGAAGGGTCCAATACTCTCATTCCCGGTTTGAGAGGTTTACGCGCGTCAAGCTAATCCAGCATGAAATTTACGAGCGGAACCGGAGTGTAATAAGGTAGGTGGGTGATCGCAGTAATGCCGAGGCGAGACAGAAACGACAGCCCCGGTACTCGAACTACACTATATCCGGAAGGCAGGCCTTGCCAGATTCATGTGCGCAGGCTTTTCTACAGATCCCGATTGGAGATTCGAGCTTGCATACATCTGAGCGTCTGTACTATTCAGATTCCTTTCTCAGAACATTTACCGGAGCAGTGACCGACGTCCGCGAGCTCACGGGCAGCAATGGAGAGCTGATCTGGCAGCTTGCGCTGAACCGTACTGCCTTCTACCCGACGAGCGGCGGACAGCCTTTCGATACGGGCCAACTGAGTGCACCCTTGCTGGATGGAACAGCGCTGAATGTTCCCGTGGAACAGGTGGAAGAAGACGAACAGGGCGCCGTGTGGCATTTCGTGCCCAAACCCCTCGCCGAGGGGACTCTTGTCGAAGGGCAAATCGACTGGGAACGCAGGTTCGACCACATGCAACAGCACACGGGACAACATCTGCTGTCTGCAGTTTTTTGGCGGGAACTTCAGGCGCCAACGATCTCGTTCCATTTGGGAGAAAACACTTCGACGATCGACTTGGCCTCCGAACCACTGACGCACCAGAGTCTTGAACGCGTGGAACGGATTGTGAACGAGATTATCGGGGAAGACCGCCAGGTGACCACGCAGGACGTACCCCGCGGCGAGGCTGAAGCCATGCTGGCCGCTGGCCAGCTTCGCAAGCTACCGGACAGGCAAGGCACGATTCGCTTGATCGACATTGCAGACTACGACAAGAACGCCTGTGGTGGAACCCACGTCCGCTCCACGGGACAGATAGGCGGGTTACAGGCGCGGACGGTGGAGAGAGTGAGCCGGGGCGTGCGCGTCGAGTTCGTCTGCGGATTGCGGGCTGTTCGAGTTGCTCGCGCAGATTTTGCCATCCTGCGCGAGACCTCAGCCTTGCTTTCAACGGGGGCGACAGAACTTGCGCCAGCCGTAAGGCGACTGCTGATCGAGGGGAAGGCAAATGCGAAGGCTCGCCAAAAGTTGCGCGAGGAACTTGCGGTCTTTCAGGGGGCGAAACTGGCGATGGAAGAGCCAATCGAAAACGGACTGCGCCTGGTGGTGCGTACGTGGAGAGACCGAGACCGGGATTACGTGAAGATGTTGGCCTCGCGAACAGCAATGGCCGCCCCGCGGACAGCCGTAATCTTCAGCGCCAACGATGCAGACCCGGTACATATATTCGTTGCCCGCAGTTCCGACCTGGACATCAACTGCGGGCAGATTCTGCGAGAGGCATTGGCCCGCGTGGGATTGCGAGGCGGAGGATCTGCTGATCAGGCCCAGGGAGAAGTCCCTGCGGATCAGGAGGTGGCACTGCGAGCTTCCGTGAGCGAAGCGATTTGCATGGCAGTGGCCAAGGCGCACAAACAGCAATAAAGAAAAACGTGCTGCGGGAATGCTGCATTGCCAAGAATCCATAAGCGCTACATGGGCATTTGCCAGGACTGATCGATTCGGGCTGCCTGAATAAATGTGTCGATCAGTCATCGACTGGCGGCATCGGGCCAAACCAAAATGGACACCTACGGGACACTAGAAAGTGATCAGGATGTCATCTTACTATATGATTCAATAAACTCTAAGTTATTTATTGTCAATTACATGGCGGTGGATGGAGTCTTCTGCGAACCCGTCTCTGGACCAAATTCCCTGCTAACAGGGAAAAATACAGGGAAATTCACGATTTCGACCCCAACGTCTAATGGAAAGAGTTCTCCATATTGCTGAATAAACGCTACTTATTCATCGTTATCCGAAATTCAAGACGAATACCGAACAGGGAATTATCACCCACGCATCAGGGAAATGCATTTCCCTGATACCGGCTATCCAGGTCACCTCAACCCTAGAATTCTGAACATCGGGTGTTTCAGCATCTCAGCGATCTGTCCACTTTGAATCGCGGCAACTTCATCCGCAAGACTAACCGCCGCGTCGGGGTTGCCCAACGAAACGCAGGAAATCGCCTCAATGAATAAGCCGGACATTCGAGACCATGAAGCCGATTAGCCCGAGTTGACCGTTCCA
>Ga0182014_10002798_pt1 | contig 21564 bp, 14 predicted proteins | sample 612S2DmetaG_FD_120489 | JGI IMG/M metagenome (GOLD analysis project Ga0182014, IMG submission 120489) | Permafrost microbial communities from Stordalen Mire, Sweden - 612S2D metaG | ecosystem: Environmental > Terrestrial > Soil > Wetlands > Permafrost | place: Sweden: Stordalen | collected...
AACATCAACGGCACTCTGAATCTGCTGATTGCCGCGCGCGATGCGAAGGTCCGCCGCATTGTTTACGCGGCGTCGTCTTCGGCGTACGGAGATCAACCCACCCAGCCCAAGCAGGAAGACATGCCGCCGCTGCCCCTGTCGCCGTACGCGGTGCAGAAGCTCACCTGCGAGTACTACATCCAGTCCTTCTACCGCGCCTACGGTCTGGAGGGAATCTGCCTGCGCTACTTCAACATCTTCGGTCCGCACCAGGCAGCGGATTCGCCGTATTCCGGCGTCATTGCGCAGTTCACCTACAAGATGATGGCCGGCGACACGCCGACCATCTTCGGGGACGGACTGACCAGCCGCGACTTTAACTATGTCGATAACGCGGTCAGCGCCAACCTGCTCGCCTGTGCGGCACCCAGCGCGGTGGCTACGGGCCGGGTCTTCAACATTGGGACAGGAAAGAGTCAGACGCTCAACGACGTGTATGCCGCAATCGCCGGCGAACTTGGGTTCCGGGAGAAGCCGAAGTACGGTCCGCCGAGGGAGGGCGACATCCGGCACTCGCTGGCCAATATCGAGCGTGCGACCGCGGAACTTGGCTATCGGCCAAAGGTCGGCTTTCACGACGGGCTGCGGAAGACGATCGCCTGGTACGTCGCGGAGCACGAGAAGAAGGCGGCGACGACGATCGAAGGCTGAGCGGAATTGCATAGAACTGGTCGCATAGATGGCTTTCGAGGCCCAGCGAGCGACCTGAAACCCGCCTTGGTGGCGGGTTTCATTCGAGCCGTATCGTGCACCGTTGTATTCATGCAACCAGTTCTAGCGGAATGCCCACCTGGAACGTCTAAGATGGACAGAGCCCTATGACTGAGTTCGTAATCAGGTTGGCGGATGAGCGCGGGCGGGTGCAGGAGCAGACGCACTCGGCGGCTACGGAAGAGGAGTTGCGCGCGCGATTCACGCAGGCCGGTTACTACGTCTACTCGGTTAAGGCGCGCGGTCTGCTGGCGGGAGCAGGCAAAGCCAAGAAGGTGAAGCTGGAGACTTTCCTGGTCTTCAATCAGCAATTCCTGACGCTGATTCGTGCCGGGCTGCCGATTCTGAGCGCGATGGAGCTGCTGGCCCGCCGGCAGAAGCTGCCGCACTTCCGTGCGCAACTGGAGGACGTTGCGACGCGGGTGAGGAACGGCGAATCGATCTCGGAGTCGTTCGAAGCGCAGGGCGGCTTTCCCATTGTGTACACCACGACGCTGCTGGCGGGCGAGCGGTCGGGCAATCTGGAAGAGGTGCTGCAGCGCTATCTCGACTTCCAGCGGGTGAGTCTGACGTTTCGCAAGAAGCTTACAGCGAGCCTGATCTATCCGGCGGTGCTGGTGGTGATGGTGTGCCTGCTCTTCATCTTTCTGATCACCTTTGTGGTGCCGCGGTTCGCCGAGCTGTATGAGCAACTGGGAACCCAGCTGCCGGCGCTGACGACGTTTCTGCTGGCGCTGGGCAAGAATGCGCAGCACTACGGAATCTACGCCGCGGCAGCGTTTGCGTTGCTGGTCTTCCTGCTTACGCGCTGGATGAAGACCGATGCGGGAGCGACCCTGGTGGACCGGGCGCGGATTGCGCTGCCGCTGATCGGCCCGGTGTGGCTGAAGTACCAGGTCGGGCTGTTCTCGCGGACGCTGTCCACGCTGCTGAAGGGTGGGTTGCCGCTGGTGCCGAGCCTGGAAACGGCGGCGCGGTCGATCGACAGCAAACAGATCAGCAATGCGGTGTTTGCGAGCGTGGAGACGGTGCGCGAAGGCAAGGGATTGTCGGCGAGCCTGGACGAGACCAAGGTGTTTCCCGAACTGGCGATCGAAATGATCGAAGTGGGCGAGTCGACCGGCGCGCTGCCGCAGATGCTGAACTCGGTAGCGGAGTTCTTTGAGGAAGACGTGCAGACCAACCTGACCGCGGCGATGAGCCTGATCGAGCCGGCCATCCTGATCGTGATGGGGGGGGTGGTGGTGACCATCCTGATCGCGCTGTATCTGCCCATCTTCAACCTGAGCGCGGGCGCCGGCGGCGGCGGCGGACAGTAGGCAGAGGCTAGTTGCCAGTTGCCAGTTGCCAGTTGACGGTTGTGAGTTGCCAGGTTGACTGGAATACGCGGCACCCAGGATCGGCGAAATTGATTTCATTCTCCAGTATGCTTAAAGTATGCCCAACGGAGCCCTATTTTGCCCCATAATGGCAACGATCAGAGGGTTTCCGGGCTCTGCTTGGATCAGCTCAGATCGCCTGTAAGCTATTTTAATTGTTTGGTTTGAATGGTGGACGCGGAAGGAATTGAACCTTCAACCTGTCGATTAAGAGTCGAATGCTCTGCCAGTTGAGCTACGCGTCCGCTCGGGTTGCGGCCTCTTTTGGGAGGGGCGATCAGCCGATGCAGCCCAAGTTTTTAAGGCCTGCTGCGTGCAATCACCTTGAAAAGGATAGCACATGTTTGCGGCGGAAAAACTCGGCCATCGTCAGGCGCGCAGGCAGAGCACTTCCGCGGTTGCGTTGCCCCGGCGAAGGCTAGTGCGGTGCGGTTTTCTTCGCGAGAAAACCGCGCGAACAGCGCTTGCTCCGGTATACCCACTGCGCAACCGCTCAGTCGACGAACGCGACCTCGGCCCGCATGGGGATGATCCCGCGGTCGAACCCCATATCGAGGAGTTTGCGGATGGCTTCGCGACCGTCTTCGCCGTAGTTCAGGGTGCGCTCGTTGACGTACATGCCGACAAACTGATTGGCCAGTGCGGGATCGAGATCGCGGGCGAACTGCATGGCGTAGGCGAGCGCTTCCTCGCGATGGTCGAGTGCGTGCTGGATGCTTTCGCGCAGCGCGTTCGTCGTAATCCGCATGGTCTCCTCGCCTAAAGCCCGGCGGATGGCGTTGCCGCCCAAGGGCAGCGGCAGCCCGGTCTGCTCCCGCCACCAGGCACCGAGGTCGAGCGCTTTCACCAGGCCATTATTGCTGTAGGTGAGCTGGCCTTCGTGGATGATGAGGCCGGCGTCGAACTCGCCGGCAACGACCGCGGGGATGATCTTGTCGAAGGGAACGACCGCGGTTTCGATCTCGGGGGCGAAGAGCTTGAGCGTGAGATAGGCGGTGGTCAGGGTGCCGGGGACGGCGACGCGCGTTTTCTTGATTCCGGCGAGGGAGAGCTTGCGCGGCGCGACCACCATGGGGCCGTAACCCTCGCCCACGGAGCCGCCGCACGCCATCAGGGTGTACGCCTGCTGCATGTAGGGATAGGCGTGGAAGGAGATGGCGGTAACATCGTAAAAGGCCTCATGAATGGCGCGCTGGTTGAGGGTCTCGATGTCGGTGAGGGTGTGCGTAAACTTGAAGCCCGGGACGCGCACCTTGTTGGTGGCGAGGCCGTAGAACATGAAGGCGTCGTCGGAGTCGGGGCTGTGCGCGATGCTGATTTCCTGGAGGGCTGCGGCAGTGCTGGTGGCATTCATGAGTAGGCTTTTCCTTGGCAGAGCGGTTCAGTGAATGGAACGAAGAATCGGAAGCTTGCCGGCGATCGAAGACACTTGGCTTCCGGGATGACACAGGCTAGTGCGAGCCTGTGCGATGACCTTTGCGAATCGCGGTGTAGGCGCTGGCAGCCGCGGCGATCTTGAGGATTTCGCCGGGCAGAAATGGTTGTACGCCCAGATGCCATGCGGCGTTTGCGTTGAGATGAAGCAGGTGGGCGAGCCAGCCTGCGCCCATGGCGAAGATGAAGATGCTGGCGGCAAGCCCCGCCAGGATGGCGGCAGGGAGTTGCGATTGGCCGAGACGGATGGCTCGAGCGGCTCGAATGACGCCGCCTGCTGCCGCCGCCGCGAGCGGGTAGGAGAACAGATAGCCGGCCGTGGGACCGAGAAGCTGCGCAATGCCGCCGGGGCCATTCGGGCTGAAGACCGGCAGGCCCATCGCACCTTCCGCGAGGTAGAGCAGCAGGGCAGCGGAGCCGAGCGCCGGTCCCAGGGTCAGGCCGACGAGAATAACCGCCATGGTCTGCAGCGTGACCGGCACCGGCGTGAAGTAGAGCGGAACCGAGACGTGCGCGCATAGAGCGACGAAGGCCGTAGCCGAAACCGCCAGAAGACTCCTGCCCGCCAGAGTGCGGGTAAGGGCCTTGGGGTCTTGAGCGGCACCGAGCGGGATCGGGAAGGTGGATTGCATGGGCGGTCCTTTCGGTGTCGGGCGCGATCGAGATTGAAGGGTGGCCCTGACCTGTGGATGCGAAGACGTCCCCAGGCAACCGTGCAGTCTTGATACGACCAGAATACCAAGCGGCGGGGAATCTTGCCTTCCGTATGCCAATGCGAAGGTGGAACCCGCAGAGAGGATGGACTTTGAGGCAGGGTCCCCGGTACGAACTTGATTCCCCCCGGCATGCGTTCGGGCTTGCACCTTGACTCCAGTGAAAGCAGCATCTCAACTCAAGGAATGACCGTGAACTCACCCACTGCGCGAACGCCAGGCCGTTTTGCCCAAGTGCGCGCAATATGGGAGAGGCTTGCCGTCGGGCGGCGAAAAGCGCTGACGGCCGCAGCCGCGGCGCTCGCCGTGGGCGTTGGATATCACGTTATCTTCGGGCCGGATGGGTTGACGGTGTATGAGCAGAAACAGCAGCAGACGCAACGGCTGAACCAGGAGATGCAGGACCTGCAGCGCGAGAACGACCTGTTGCAGGGGCATGTGGATCGGCTGCAAAGTGACCCGAATGCCATCGAACACGAGGCGCGGGAGCAGTTGCGCTACACGCGTCCGGGCGAGGTCATCTACACGCTTCCCGGCAAGTGAGGATGGCGCGACCGGCCGCGCCGGCCTGAAAGGCGACTAGAACTGGTTGCATAAATGCGATCGAGGCGCCACGAAATCTCCCTCAGGAGCTAAAGCCCTTGATTTTTGCTGGCTGTTTTCGGCACGACCGAAGTCGTGCCCTTTCAAACCCGATTTACGCAACCAGTTCTAGGGCGTTGGTGCGACCGGCAACGTCACCCAGACTTGTGTTCCCTTGCCCACAGCGCTCTGGATGTGGATGGTCCCGTTCGACCGCTCGATGATTGCTTTGCAGATGGAAAGTCCCAGGCCTGCGCCGCCGCTGTTGCGGCTGCGCGATCGGTCGGCGCGATAGAAGCGCTCGAAGACGTGGGGCAGCGCGGCCTCGGGGATGCCCTCACCGTCGTCCACGACGCGCAGCTCGGTGACTCCATTGTGGATATGCACGGTGGCGGAGACGTGTCCGCCCGGCGCGCTGTGCTGCAAGGCGTTCATCAGCAGATTTGAGCAGAGGACTTCCGCGTCATCGGCCTGCATCGCGACCTTGTCAGTCTCCTCTGCACTGACCTCGAGCACCACCTGCTTGAGCGCGGCGAGCGGCCGCAACCGCTCCGCTACGGCGTGCACAGCCGCTTGCAGATCGCTGGACTCGCTCGGCTCCGCCGGCGCTTCTTCCAGCCGCGCCAGGGCAAGCATGCGGCTGGCCAGGTCCTCCATGCGCTCGGTATCGAGCAGCAGGCCTTCCAAACCTGCTTCGTACTGCTCGGCGGTTCTGGGGTTCATGGACAGCAATTGCAGGCTGGACTTCAATACGGCGATCGAGGTCTTCAACTCGTGCGCGGCGTCGCCGGTAAGCTGGCGCTGGCGCTCGAAGGACTGGCGCAGTCCCTTCAGCAGCTCCTCGATCGAGAGCGCAATGGGCGCGAGTTCGGAGGTGCGCAGCACGGCGCCGGGGGGTACAAACTCCCAGGAGTGCACGGACACGCGACCGGCGATTGCCGCCAGCTCCTGCAGCGGCGAGAGCCGGCGGCGGAGAAACCATACCAGCGCGATCCCGGTAATCGCCAATAGCAGCGCGCCTGCCGCGACGTAAAACCTGACCGCCTCCACCGCTTCATGCCAGAGGTCCCGGGTGGGCGAGGCGTAGAAGACCGTTACCGGGCGGCGTAATCCGCCCTTATCGTCGCGATCGATGACCCGCACGCCATCGAACCGGATCGCCCCATACCAGGTTCCGTTGGCCTTGAAGCTGAAGTAGGTGGGCCTATTCGATCCGCTGGGGCCGCTGAGCAATCCGGGCGGCGCCACCGGCGATTGCCCAAGCACGCGCCCGGCTGGGTTCAAGACTGCGTAGACGTCCTGCCTGGGCAGGACCAGTTCCGTGGGATCGACGACCACGTTGTCATCGGGATCTTCGGCGTCCTGCACCGCGCCCAGCAGCGAGTCGGCCCGACCGCGCAGCATCACGTCGAAGGCCCGCCTGCGGCCGTGCATCTCGTGCCCGACCGCGACGAACGAGAATACAGCCGCGCAGATCAACTCGGCCAGCAGAACGCCGCCAATGAGCTGGCGAGTCAAAGAGCTCCGCTTCATAGCTGCTTCTCCGGAGCTTCCAGCCGGTAGCCGCGGCCGCGGATGGTGGCAATAGAGGTCTGCTCGCCGGCCGCGCGCAGCTTCTTGCGCAGGTTGGAGACGTGGGCCTCGATCACGTTGGAGTGATGCTGCCAGTTGTAGTCGTAAAGATGCTCAAGCAACTCGCGGGCGGACACGATAGCACGCGGGCGGAAGATCAGATACTCGAACAGGCGGTACTCGGTGGGGGAAAGGTCGATCAGGTGGCCTGCGCATCGCACCGTCTGTTCCACGGTATTCAGGCTGATTCTTCCCACCGTCAACACCGGCTGGGAGACGCCCTTGCCGCGGCGGATGAGCGCCTTGGCGCGCGCCAGCAACTCGCCCAGGTCAAAGGGCTTGGTCAGGTAGTCGTCGGCGCCGGCATTCAGCAGTTCGACCACCTGCGCACGCTCGTCGCGGGCAGTGAGGATAAGAATGGGGGTCATGTCCCGGCGCCGGCGCACCTGGCGCACGATGCTTAGTCCATCGAGGCCCGGCAGCATCAGGTCCAGCAGCAGGAGATCGTAGTTCCGATACTCGGTCAGGGCGGCCCCGTCGACGCCATTTTCCGCGCAATCCACCGCAAAACCGCAACGCTCGCGCAACGCTGCCGCGATGTTGTTCGCGAGCCGGACCTCGTCTTCAACGACCAGCACTCTCATACCTAGCCCAATCTACATTCTCATACAATGCTTATTCCCTTAATCTCCGCTTAAGCCCATGCTGGCACAGTTACTCTTGGAGCGACCGACAGTCGGTATACTTCTTGCTTCTACGGAACTCCCCGATTGAGCCCTATGCATTTTCCCCCTGCAATGATGAATCTCCCGCGCCTGCGCAAACGCCTGTGGCACGTCGCCGGTCTAGCGGCGCTGGCATCGGCGGGGCTGGCCCAGCAGCCGGCCGCACCGGTCGCCGCGCCGCCCACCCCCGCCGCGATAACGCTGGACGACGCGATTGCCCGTGCCCGCGCCAACGAGCCAACCTTGGCCGCCGCCGCGGCCGCGGCCCACAACGCAGCGTTGGACCGCTCCATCGCGCGCGCCGCCCTCTTGCCGAGTGCGAACTATTTGAACCAGTACCTGTATACCCAGGGTGCGCGCTGCCCGTTAGCGAATGCTGTCTGCGCCGCGAATGCGGGCGTGCAACCGCAGAGCACCGGCACCGCCATCAGCTCGATTCCGCGATTCATCGCCAACAACGCGGTGCACGAGTACAGCAGCCAGGCCCAGGTGAACGAAACCATCGGTGCGCAGCAGTTCAACACGGTAAGCCGCGCCTCCGCTTCGCTTGCCGTTGCCACGGCGGAGCTGGAGATTGCGCAGCGTGGCCTGGTCGCCGGCGTGGCCGGACTCTTTTACGCATCGTTCACCGCCGACCGCCGGGTAGCCGTTGCCGAGCGCGCCGCCAACGAGGCAGCCAGCCTGACCAAGCTGACCCAGCAGCGCGAGAACGGCCGCGAGGTCGCCCACGCCGACGTCGTCAAGGCCCAACTGCAGCAGCAGCAGCGAGAACGCGACCTCGCCGATGCGAAGCTGGACGCCGAGAAGGCCCGCCTGGACCTGGCGGTGCTGCTGTTTCCCGACCCGCGCACCGCATACACGCTGGTGGTGCCTGCGGCGCCGTCTGCGGTGCCCGCGCGCGCGGATGTGGAAGCCGCGCTGGCCAAGCACAATCCTGAACTGGAGAGTGCGCTGGCCAGTTCTCACCTGGCCAACCTGAATGTCTTCGCTGCGAAATCCGCGTATCTGCCGGACCTGGCGCTGAACTACACCTATGGCATCGACGCGCCGCAGTTCGCTCTCAACGGCCTGGACGGCACCCGCAATCTCGGCTATGCCGCCAGCGCCACGCTGAACATTCCCGTGTGGGACTGGTTCACCACGCGCGACAAGGTTCGCCAAAGCGAGATCAACCGGGATGTCGCCAAGATCACGCTGACCAATACCGAGCGCAAACTGATTGCAACGCTGGACGAAGCCTACGCCGAGGCGGTGGCCGCGCACGATCAACTCGACAGTCTGAACCTGAGCGTAACCACGGCGGCCGAGAGCCTTCGCCTGACGCGGCTCAGTTATTCCTCCGGCGAATCCACCATCCTCGAGGTGGTCGATGCGGAGAACTCGCTTACTTCCTCCGAACTCGCCCGCGAGGATGGAATTGTCCGCTACCAGACCGCTCTCGCGAACCTCCAACTGCTGACAGGAACGCTGTAAACCATGATGCCTTCAAGACTGCTTCCCGCCCTTGGCCCTCGCCTCTTCTGGACTTCCGCCGTTGTTCTCTGCGCTGGTCTTCTGCTTGCGGTCGGCTGCAAGAAAGAGGAAGAGACGCCGACGCCCGAAGTGTACGTCCAGGCCGCGCACCCGGAGCAGGGAAGCATCTCCGAGCAGATTGCCGCGGACGCCATGCTGTCTCCGCTGGCGCAGGCGGCCATCTCGCCCAAGGTGACCGCACCGGTAAGGAAGTTCTATGTGCAGCGCGGCTCTAGCGTGCGCGCGGGCGAATTGCTTGCCACGCTGGAAAACAACGATTTGACCGCCGCGGCACTCGATAATAAAGGCAGCTACACGGCCGCGCAGGCCACCTTTGAAACCGCAACCAAGGCCACGGCGCCGGAGGACCTGACCAAGGCGAAGCTCGATCTTGCCCAGGCAAAGGCCAATCTTGACCTGAGCCAGTCCATCGTGAATGCGCGCAGTGAACTCTTCAGTCAGGGAGCCATCCCCGGCCGCGATCTGGACACTGCCAAGGCCGCGCTGGTGCAAGCGCAGGCCGCCTACGACATCGCCGCGCAGCACCTCGATTCGCTGCAGAAGGTCAGTAACAAGGCGGCGCTGGAAAATGCCCAGGGCACCCTTGACTCGGCCAGGGGAAAGTATCTTGGCGCGCAGGCTGAGCTCGGCTACACCGAAATCCGCAGTCCGATCTCCGGCATCGTCACCGATCGCCCGCTGTTTGCGGCGGAGACCGCAGCCGCTGGAGCGCCGCTGATCACGGTGATGGACACCTCCGCGTTGATCGCCAAGGTGCACATCGGGCAGATGCAGGCCCAGCAGCTTGCGCTCGGCTCCGCCGCCACGCTCACCGTCCCCGGCGTGGCCGACCCGGTACCCGCGAAGGTTTCGCTCATCAGCCCGGCGCTGGATCCGGGCAGCACGACGGTCGAGGTTTGGCTGCGAGTGGAGAACCGCAAAGGCCTACTGAAGGCGGGCACTCCCGTCCATGCTTCGATCACCGGTCGCACCATTGCGAACGCCCTCACGGTTCCGGCTGAAGCGATCCAGGTCAGTCCGGACGGCAACAGCAAATTCGTGATGGTCATTGCAGCGGACTCCACCGCGCACAAGAAGGCCGTCACCCTGGGCATTCAAACGGCGGAGGACGCGCAGATTCTGAGCGGCCTCACTCCGTCCGACATGGTGATCTCCACCGGGGCCTACGGCCTGGACGAAAACACCAAGGTGAAGATCGGCACGGATCCCAACGCCAAGCCGGGCGAGGATGACAAGCCCGCTGCCGGAACACCGGACTCCAGCGCCAAACAGCCGGGAAAGGATGCGGACGACAAGTGACCGTGCCGGCAGCTTCCTCATCGCCGCTCCCAGGGCGCGAGTCGCCCTTCTGGCTCGCGCGCATGTCGCGCACCATCTTCTTTCTGGTCGTGGTGCTCTTTCTTGCCGGCGCCTACGCTGCGCTGCAGGTGCCGATCTCCGTCTTCCCCGAAACCAATTTCCCCCGCATCGTCATCGCGGTCGACAACGGCGTGATGCCGGTCGAGCAGATGCAGGTCACCATCACCAAGCCCATTGAGGACGCGGTAAACAGCGTTCCCGGGTTGCTGACCGTGCGATCCATCACCTCCCGCGGCTCCGCCGAAGTCGATCTGTTCTTCGACTGGAGCGTCGACATGTTCCAGACGCTTCAGCTTGCCGACGCTGCGCTGGCTACCGTCCGCCAATCTCTCCCCGCAAGCGCGGTGATCACCACGCATCGGCTCTCCTTTGCCACGTTTCCCATCCTCGGCTATGCGCTTACGGCGGACGATCGCGGGGCGGCCACCGTCCCGCAGACGCGTCTGTGGGAAGTCGCCACCTACGACCTGAAGCCGCCGCTGAACCGGGTAGACGGCGTGGCGACGGTTACCGTCCAGGGCGACCAGATCCCGGAGTACCACGTCATTCCCAACCTGGCCCGCCTGCAGAACTCCGGCGTCACTCTGACCGACCTGGTCAACGGAATCCAGAATTCCAACATCATCGACTCCCCTGGCCTGTACGAAGCCAACCATGAGTTGATCCTCACGCTGGTTGGAGCGCAGGCGCACGATGCCGCCCACCTTGCCTCGCTGGTGGTCAAGACCACCCCATCGGGCGCACCCGTCCGGGTCGCCGACGTCGCGACGGTCGAACCCTCAACCGAGCCCGTATACACCGCGGTGACCGCCAACGGAGTTCCCTCGGTCCTGATCAATATCACCCGGCAGATCTCTTCCAACACCGTGCAGGTCGCGAACGACGTCGCCGCCGAAATTGCGCAACTGCAGAGTGTTCTTCCCCAGGGCACCCACCTGACTCCGTTTTATGACCAGTCCGAGCTGGTCCGCGAAGCCATTGCCAGCGTCCGCGACGCCATCTTCATAGGCCTCGTCCTGGCGTGCCTCATCCTGTTCCTCTTCCTGAACGACTGGTCCAGCGCCCTGGTCGCCGGCCTGGTGATTCCTGCAACGGTGGCGGTTACCATCCTGTTCCTCTGGGTCATCGGACAGTCCTTCAACCTGATGACCCTGGGCGGGCTCGCCGCAGCCATCGGCCTGGTGATCGACGACGCCATCGTGGTGGTGGAAAACATCGTTGTCCACCGCGACCAGGGACAGTCCCGCACGGAAGCCGTCCGCCTTGCCATCCGCGAGATCTCCACTCCGCTGGTCTTCTCCACCATCACCCCGGTGGTCGTCTTTCTTCCGCTGATCGCCACCTCCGGCGTTACCGGAAGCTTCTTCCGCGCTCTTGCCATCACCATGACGGCGGCGTTGCTTACCTCACTGGCGCTGGCCGTCACGTTTACCCCGGCGCTGTCGCTATCGCTGCTGCACGGGCACAAGCCGCGCAAGGCAACAGAACCTGGCAAGCCATTGCTGGCCTTTCTTTCCCGCGGGAGGAAGAAGGACTCGCCGACCCTTTTCGCAGAAGAAACTCCCGCGGTCTTTGAGCGGCAGGCGGGCACCAGCGAAGGCCACGTGGGTGACGAGGCCGGCCCGGTGATGCGCCGCGTCCTGCAAACCCATGCCCGCGCCCTGAGCTGGGCCCTGGCTCGTCCCCTTACGCTTCTGCTGGTCTGTGGAGCGCTGGTCGTCGCCACCTACTTCGGCTACAACGCCCTCGGCTCCGACCTGCTGCCCGCTATGGATGAAGGCGCGTTTATCCTGGACTACTTCACGCCGGCGGGCACCTCGCTGGCGGAGACCAACCGCATCCTGACCCACGTCGAGCAGATTCTGCACAACACTCCCGAGGTCACCATCACCACCCGCCGCACCGGGATGCAACTTGGCCTGGCAGCCGTTACTGAAGCCAACCAAGGCGACTTCACGGTGCGCTTGAATCCCAAGCGCTCGCGTTCCATCGATGAGGTGATGGAAGACGTTCGCCTCCGCGTCCTGAAGGCAGAGCCCGCCCTGGACATCGAGTTCACCCAGATGCTGCAGGACATGATCGGCGATCTTTCCAACTCCCCGGAGCCGATCCAGATCAAGCTCTTCTCCCCGGATTCCGTGCTGCTGAACCAGCTTGGCCCGCGCGTGGAAGCAGCCATCAAGAAGATTCCCGGGGTGGTCGACACCCAGAACGGCATCGACAACACCATCTCCGGCCCGGCCACCAACTTCCAGGTCGATCCGGTGATTGCGGCCCGCCTCGGCTTTACTCCCAGCGAAGTTGCCGAGGACGCGACCGCGATCATGGATGGTCTGCCGACGGCCGATCCGATGATCGTCAACGGCCGGCCTTACACCGTCCGGGTGCGGCTGCCGGATGACAGCCGCGCTTCGCTGGACGCGATCGAGAGTACCGTGTTCAACTCCAGCAGCGGGCATACGGCGTCGCTGGGCTCACTGGCGGAGGTGACCCAGTTGCCGCCGCAGAACGAGATTCTGCGGGAGAACCTGCAGCAAATGATTGCCGTCACCGGCCGGCTGGAAGGCTCAGACCTCGGCTCCGCCATGCAGCAGGTCCAGGCCACGGTGGCTGCCATGCACATTCCTTCCAGCGTTCGCGTGGAGTACGGTGGCACCTATCAGGAGCAGCAGAAGTCCTTCCACGACCTGCTGCAGGTGCTGATCCTGGCGCTGGCGCTGGTGTTCGGCGTGCTGCTGGCGGAGTTCCGTAACTTCTCCGCTCCCATCGCCATTCTCACCAGTTCCGTGCTTTCCATCTCCGGAGTTGTGGGTGCGCTGCTGATTACGCGCACGGACTTCAACGTTGCCAGCTTCATGGGTCTGATCATGGTGATCGGCATCGTCGCCAAGAACGGCATCCTGCTGCTGGACGCCGACGAGAAGTTCCGCGCGCGGACGGACCTGGAGCTGGCGGAAAACGCCAATGCTTTCGAAGGCCGCGACATCCCGCGCGAGGCGATGCTGCACGCCGCGCAACGCCGGCTGCGTCCGATTGTGATGACGGCCATTGCGGCGGTCTGCGGCATGCTTCCGCTGGCGTTCGCCATAGGCGCGGGCTCGCAGATGCTGCAGCCGCTGGCGATCGCCGTCATCGGCGGATTGCTGGTCTCCGTGGTGCTCTCACTCATCGTGACGCCGGCCATCTACTATCGCCTCACGCGGAATCGCCACGCCTGATGCTCAGCGGCGGTTGTCGGTGGCAGGCTCGGGGTGGATGAGCAGGCGGTCGACCTCGGGAGCGTCGAGTTTGAAGGCCCCTTCCAGCGCGGTGATCACGGCGTGGACGCGTTCCATGGGCAGATCGTCGGGCAGCGTGCAGTGGCAGCTGACCTGGATGTGGTTGCCGGCGTTACCGGCGGCGCGGATGCGGCGGCGGGTGACAAAGACCTCGTGGATATCGAGGATCTCCGGAAAGGCGGCGGCGACGCGGCGGAGGTGGACTTCGAGTTCGCGGTCGCGTTCCAGCGAAGCGGGGCGCTCGATGGTCGCGGGCTCGCTTTCGATGTGGGTGAGGATGGAGACGATGGCGGGGACCTCGCGGCGCATCTCGGCCTCCAGGTCGGTGACCAGTTCGTGGGCCTGGCGCAGCGGCATGGACTCGTCCACTTCCAGATGCTGTTCGACATGCAGGCCGCCGTCGATGTGCTGCACGGCGATCTCGTGGATGGCAAGGTTGCGGCGGGCGGCGACGGCGCGGACGCGGTCGTGGACGCTCTCGCCCAGCGCGGCCGTAGGAACTGTGTGGATGACCACGTCGGCCCCGGGAAGATGCCGCTGGACGGCCTCGGTGGCGGCCATGGTGAGCTGTTCGGAGCGCTGGAAGGTGAGGTTGCGGGGCATGCCGAGGGTGACGTCGGCGAAGTAGTCGGCGCCGGAGCGGCGGGTGCGCAGGCGATCCACGGACAATACGCCGGGGATGGCCTTGAGGTCGTGGATGAGATTGTTGCGCAGGTCCTCCTTGGACTGGGGCTGGTCGCTGGTGGGATCGCTGGTAGGCGTGGCATCGAGCAGTGCGTCGACGGTCTGGTGGGCCAGCCGCCAACTGACGCGGAGGATGACGCCGGCGACAACGATGGCGGCAATCGGGTCGGCGTACTCGAGCCACGGCTGGGAGAGGCGTTCGCCGGCGAAGGTGGCTGCGAGGCCGACCATGACCGCGAGCGAGGCCCACATGTCGGTGGCGAAGTGGATGGAATCGGCGAACAGAGCGTCCGAGCGGTGCAGACGGGCAATGCGGCCGAGAGTGCGCGAGCGGGTGAAATCGACAACGATGGAAACCAGCAGCACGGCGAACGGCCACAGCGACGGCCGGAGCGCAAGGTGCTGGTGAAAGAAGATGCGCTGAATCGCCTCGGTGACAATCCAGAGGCACGAGCCCAGCATGATGAAGGTCTCAACCAGGGCGGCGAGCGACTCAGCTTTGCCGTGGCCGTAGTTGTGGTCTGCGTCGGCGGGGCGGTCGGCGACCTGGACCGAGAACAGGGTGATCGCGGAGGCGATGAGGTCGATGGCGGAATGGGCCGCCTCGCTCAACATGCCGAGCGAGCCGGTGAGCACGCCGGTGAGCAGCTTGAGCAACGCGACGATGCCTGCAGCGACGACGGAGAAAATTGCGGCCGAGCGCTTGGCGGCGTGCGGCGCGCTGGCGGCTTGATCGTGCATGGCCGTGGGGCTCATTAGGAGAAATGCTACAGGTTCGGCGACTCCAGCGCATCGGCAATCGTCACCGGAACGATGGAGGGCTCTTGAGCGCGCAGGGACTTGCGGCCGAGGTAGACCATGATGGCGGCGCAGAGGAGCATGGGGATGCTGAGAATGACCAGTCCGCGCTGGTAGTTGCCGGTGACGTCCTTGAGGAAGCCCATGAAATAGGGGCCGACGAATCCACCAAGGATGCTGAGCGTATTAATGGCGGCGATGGCGGCGGCGGCGGACCGGCCGCGGAAGAGACCTTGGACGATGGCCAGCCAGGCGCCCTGCATTCCCTGGTTACCGATCCAGATGAAGCAAAGGGCGGGGATGGCGATGCCGGGCGCGTTCGAGAAGCCGCAGGCGGCCAGTCCGAATGCCATGATCAGGCAACAGGGGACGACGAATTGGTGGCGCTTGGCCGGGGTGCGGTCGGATAGCTTCGCGCCGAGCAGCATCGCAGGCACGCCCAGCAGGCTGATGCCGGCGGTGATGAAGCCGACGCGCGTGACGCTGAGATGAGTCGAGGTCGAGACGAGTTGGGGAAAGATGAAGATAAAGCCGTAGAAGGTGGTGAGCATCAGGAACCCGAAGATGCCGAACTGCCAGACGCGCCGGTCGATGAGGATTCGGTGGATGGGTTCGGCGGGATGATGGATGTGATCGCCGGTGGGGTCGACGTTGCGAGTGATCCAGTCGCGTTCCGGTTCGGTGAGCCAGGGGGCGTCAGCGGGCGAGTCGGGGAGCAGCAGTAGGAAGGCGACGCTGAGCAGGACGGGCGGGATGCCTTCGACGAGGAACAGCCACTGCCAGCCGGCGAGGTGCGCGCGGCCGTTGAGGTTGAGGAGCGAGCCGGCGATGGCCCCCATGAGGACGCTGCCGAGGGGGGCAGAGATGTAGAAGCGGCTGATGGCGCGGGCACGCTGTTCCGGCGGGAACCACTGCATGAGGTAGAAGATGACTCCAGGGAAGAAGCCTGCCTCTGCCACGCCGAGGAAGAAGCGGGCGATGTAGAACTGCATGGGTGTGCGGACGAAGAGCATGCCGATGGCGATGAGGCCCCAGGTGAGCATGATGCGGGCGAGCCAGCGGCGGGCGCCGAAACGGTGGAGCGCGAGGTTGGACGGCACTTCACAGACGGCGTAGCTGAGGAAGAAGACGCCAGCGCCGAAGCCGTAGACCGCGCCGCTGAAGTGCAGGGCCTGGTTCATCTGCAGGGCCGCGAAGGAGACATTGGCGCGGTCCATGTAGGCGCAGCCGTAGCCGAGTGCGATGAGCGGAATTAATCTCCAGGTGGCTTTGCGCAGTGCGCTGCGACCGACGGGCTGCATGGGCTCGATCAAGATTCACCACCGGGTGGAGAAGACGGGGCCCTGTGCTGCTCGGGATGAAGCGAAGATACCACGGCTGCCGCGACGACGGCATGGGCCTGGCGACGGAGGTGGAGCATGATGGCGGCGGCGAGCAGCAGGGGAGCCGTCATGGTGAGCAGGCCGCGCTGATAGTTGCCGGTGAGGTCACGCGCGAGCCCCATCCAATACGGCCCGATGAAGCCGCCCAGGATGCCCAGCATGTTGATGGCGGCGATGCCGGCGGCGGCGGACCGGCCGGTGAGATAGGCTGCCGGGATTGCCCACAGCGGACCCTGCATGGCGCAGTAGCTGCAGAAGACCACGGCGAGCGCGGGCAGTGCGATCAGCGGAGAGCCGGAGAGGCCGCAGCCTACGAAGCCCGCAAGCATGAGCAGGACCCAGGGCAGGACGTGAGAATGGCGATCGGCGGTGCGGTCGGAGTGCATGCCGGCGAGCACCATCGCGACCGCGCCGAGAATACCCAGCGCGGCGAGCAGGAAGCCGGTGTTGGCGATGCCGGCATGGGTGACGTCCTGCACGATGGCCGGCGCGGAGAAACCGTAGGCCCAATATCCCGCCTGGACACAGAGGAAGAAGATGCCGATGAGCCAGACGCGGGCGTCGAGAAAGGCGGTGGCAACAGAGTGGCCGTCAGCATGGGCCGTGGCGGTGTCGTGCTCGACGGCGGAGAGGATGGAGTCGCGCTCCGGTCCGGTGAGCCAGGACGCATCGGCGGGGCCATCCGGCAGCAGGAGGAAGAAGGCGATGCCTAGGACAATCGCCGGCAGGCCTTCGACCAGGAAGAGCCATTGCCAGCCGCGCAGGCCGAGATGTCCCTGGAGCCCCATCAGCGCGCCGGCGAGCGCTCCCATCACGATGGTGCTGATGGGGAATGCAATGTAAAAGCGCGTGATGGCGCGGGCGCGCAGGTGCGCCGGATACCACTGCAGGATGTAGAAGATGATTCCGGGGAAAAAGCCGGCTTCCGCCACGCCCAGCAGAAAACGGGCGGTGTAGAACTGCATCGGCGTGCGGACGAACATCATCGCCATGGCGACAATGCCCCAGGAGACCATAATGCGGGCGAGCCAGCGGCGGGCGCCAAAGCGGTAGAGCAGGAGGTTGGAGGGGATCTCGCAGGCGGCATAGCTGAGGAAGAATAGGCCGGCACCGAAACCGTAGATGGTGTTGGAGAAGTGAAGATCTGCGTTCATCTGGAGCTGGGCGTAGCTGATGTTGACGCGGTCCATGTAGGCGACGCCGTAGCCGAGCGCGATCAGCGGGATCAGCCGCCAAGTGACTTTGCGGAGCGCGGATTGGGCGATAGGATCGACGGTTGCGGCGGCGGGTTTGGGTGGTTCAAAGTCGTCCATCGCGGTACCCCCTCCCCCCATATCAAAGTCGCATAATCTAGAAGACAAAAGACTTAAGCTCGGCATCAAATTGCAAGATCCTCAAAACAAAGGAGATATTTTGCAAGATCTTCAAAACGCTGGAGTTATGTCTCTTTGGAGCTTTAGGGAGACACAAGCCTGAGGCCGGTGGATTCTGTCTCTACCTAAGTTCAATTATACGCGGGGTGTCAAGCAGAAGAGCCGCAAGAACTGCGGTTCGGGGAGTGGGACGCCCACGGAAAGACAACTACAGAGATTCTGCACGTCGTGCAGAATGACGGCCTTGGCGGAGACAGAGCTTTGCAGGTTTACGGTTTGGCGGCGCGGTAGAGGCCGGCGATGCCGAAGGTGTAGCGGGTCCAGGTGGGGCGGACGAAGCCAGCCGCGGCGATGAGGGCCTTCATCTGCGGCGGACGGGGGAACCTGGCGACCGAGTCCGGCAGGTAGGCGTAGGCGGCGGGGTCGTGTGAGATGAGGCCGCCGACGCGGGGAAGGATGTGCTTGAAGTAGGCGTTGTAGGCGAGGCCGAGCGGGCCGGCGGGCTGGTTGAAGTCGAGGATGGCGATCTGGCCGGAGGGGCGGAGGACGCGGTAGAGTTCGGCGAGGCCCGCGGGGTAGTCGCTGAGGTTGCGGAATCCGAACGCGAAGGTGACCAGGTCGACGGAAGCGTCGGCGAGGGGGAGATGGAGGGCGTCGGCTTCGATGGCGAGGATGTTGCGGCCGGCGAATTTCTTTTGGCCGAGGGCGAGCATGGCGTGGGAGAAGTCGGCGGCGAGAATGGGGGCGATGGCCCCTGGTCTCTGGGTGCGGGTTCGCGACGCAGCGCCGGATTCCTTGTGGTGGAGGGACAAACCGAAAAGCGTTGGCCCAGCTTTGGGACGGTGCTTGTCGAGGGCGAGGGTGAGGTCGCCGGTGCCGCAGCAGAGGTCGAGGACTACTGCTTCGGGGCGATGGAGGATGGGACGGAGGGCGCGGGCGGCGCGGGACCACCAGTAGCGGTCGATGCCCAAGGAAAGGATGTGGTTGGCGCGGTCGTAGGTGGGCGCGATGGCGGAGAACATCTGCTGGATGTTCGCGGCGGCTGCGGCGGGCGAAGAGGTGCCGGCGGGGCGGGCTCCGGGGATAGGGTCGAGGGTGGGGTTCATCGTGCGGGCCTATTCCTACCACGTTTATGGGATAGCGTATTGCGCTGATTTCCGGCATTGTCGTACTGCGATCCCTATTATCCTGCCGGGCACCCTTTTTTCCCAACCCGCCTGTCGTGCCTTGGCTCATTTTAGGATTGCAACCAACATAGAGAAGTCAATGCACCGTTGAATTGGAGACCTCCGGGAAATGAAAACCAAGTTGATTTACGCGCTGCTCGGCCTTTTGTTGGGAGTTCCAGGTATTGCTCATGCGGACTCAATGTACAACTTCACCGCGGTGAACCTGGCCCTTGATTCTCCGGTGTTGACCCTCTACAACACGGCGACATTCTCGCTCACAGCCGGGGAGACACCGAATTTCATCGGTTCCGGGCCGGGTGTTGCATTGACCTACGACAACATCATGGTGGATTTCTTTGAGACCGAGAACGATGTGATCACGACGCAGTTGGACGGACTCGCGGCGATTACCATTTTTCCGGACGGAATCCAGATAACGTCCAATACTCCGGGTTTCAACTTTTTTGCCGGTTCGGGAGGCGGGTCCACGTGGACCGGCAACCCGAGCGATCCAGCGTTTATGCCAGGGACCTATTCCAGCGCGGACCGACTCGGCGACAATGTTCAAGTTACTGCGGTGACTCCGGAGCCGTCGACGTTTGTGATGCTGGGGACCGGGCTGCTTGGATTCCTGGGTGTGGCGGGATGGCGACGGATGGGGCGGGTGACGGGTGTGGTCTCCAGGGGCTGAGAAGCACAGAAGCAGATTCCCCGGCGCGCTTCACCCCGGCGAGCAACCGCTGGCTCGGTGGCTCCGACGCTGCGGAATGACAAACAAAGGTCCGGAATGACAAACAAAACCTGTCAGGCCTGCTTCATGTCTTCGAGCATGGCAGTGGTGGCGGTTAGGAGTTCGGCGTCGGTGACGTCGTAGGCGATTTCGGTGGCGCCGATGCCGGTGGTGAGGACGAAGGCGCGGCGGCCGCTGCGCTTCTTTTTGTCGCCGTAGGTGAGAGCGACGAGTTTGGCGGGGTCGGCGCGGAAGGGTGGGATGGGGCCGTAGCGCAGGATGAGGTTCGCCATGCGCGCAAAGTCTTCGTGGGTGATGCGGCCGCGGTTGAGCGAGACATGCAGGGCGGCGATCGAGCCCCAGGCGACGGCTTCGCCGTGGAGGAGTTTGCGGTAGTGGGTGGCGGCCTCGATGGCGTGGCCGAGGGTGTGGCCGAAGTTGAGGATCATGCGCAGGCCGGACTCTTTTTCGTCCTGGCTGACGACGTCGGCCTTGACGCAGACGCTGGCGGCGATGACGCGGGTGAGCGCGGCAGGATCGCCGGAGAGGATGGCGTCGGCATTCTTCTCCAAGTAGCTGAAGAGGCGGGGGTCGCGGATGATGCCGGCTTTGATGGCTTCCTGCAGGCCGGCGCGGAGTTCGGCTGGAGGAAGCGTCCCGAGGATGTCGATGTCGGAGAGGACGGCGAGCGGGTGGTGAAAGGCGCCGACGAGGTTCTTGCCGGCAGCGAGGTTGACGCCGGTCTTGCCGCCGAGGGACGAGTCGACCATGGCGAGGACGGTGCTGGGGATGCCGACGTAGCGGATGCCGCGCATGTAGATGGCGGCAAGGAAGCCGGTGACATCGCCGACCACGCCGCCGCCAAAGGCGAGCAGGATGGAGTCGCGGTCCGCGCCCGCGAGGACGAGCTGCTGGACGAGGGATTCGACGGTGGCGAGGCGTTTGTGGCGTTCGCCGGCGGGGAGGAAGAGGACGGGTGGCCGGGCGTCGGCTGGGAAGCTGGCGAGGAAACGCCGATGCCAGAGGGCCCAGATCACGGGCGAGGTGACGACGAAGGTCTTCGGCGGTTTTACACCCCTGCCAGCAAGCTGGCTGGGGACCCCGTCTTTGCCCGCGTTGAGCTTGCGCAGGCGTGGGTAGAGGGTGCGCAGAAGGCCGGTGCCGATGGTGACGTCGTATGAGGCTTGCGGAGTGGTGACGCGGATGGAGGACACGGTGTTTTTATCGTACCGCAGTCACTTCGCGCGCTTCTCGACGGCACTTCGAGCTGCCCTGGACGCTTCGCGTGAAAACAAAGGCAGACTCCTCCGCTTCGCTACGGAATGACAACGCGAATGGTGCGGAATGACAAACAAATTGGCGACGGTGATAGCTTGAAAAGATGATGGTCGTGGACTTTCTGGTGGTGGGCGGCGGCGTTGCGGGGTTACGGGCAGCGGCGGGGCTGGCGGAGTCGGGCCGTGTCCTCGTGGTCACCAAGGAAGGGCTGTCGGAGTCGAACACGGCGTATGCCCAGGGCGGGATTGCCGTGGCCATGGGCGGCGATGAGGACGTGGCGCTGCACCTGGCGGACACCATTGTGGCTGGCGATGCCCTGGTCCATGCCCAGGCGGCGGCGGTACTGGTGGAGCGGGGACCGAAGCGGGTGGAGGAGCTGCTGGCGTGGGGGACGCAGTTCGACCGCTACGCAGCGGACGATCCGGCGCGAGCGGGTGCGTTGATGAAGACGCGGGAAGGCGCGCACACGGTGCCGCGGATTCTGCATGCGCATGGGGATGGGACCGGTTGGGAGATTGCGGCGTCGCTGCTGCGCCACGTGCGCGGGCTCGAGCAGGTGGAGTTGATGGAGTGGACGACGACGGTCGAATTGATCGTTGATTCCGATTCCGATTCCGATGCTGGGCGAGTGGTGGGGGCGACTCTGCTGGATGCGGCGGGAGGGTTGCGCGAGGTGCGGGCCCGCGCGGTGCTGCTGGCCAGCGGCGGCGCAGGACAGGTCTACAGCGACACCACCAACCCGGCGGTGGCGACCGGCGACGGCATTGCGATGGCGTACCGCGCGGGGGCTGAGCTGATGGACATGGAGTTCTACCAGTTCCATCC
>Ga0182014_10002799_pt1 | contig 21559 bp, 18 predicted proteins | sample 612S2DmetaG_FD_120489 | JGI IMG/M metagenome (GOLD analysis project Ga0182014, IMG submission 120489) | Permafrost microbial communities from Stordalen Mire, Sweden - 612S2D metaG | ecosystem: Environmental > Terrestrial > Soil > Wetlands > Permafrost | place: Sweden: Stordalen | collected...
CGAGCCCGCCGCTGTTGTCGTAGAGCCGGCCCTCCGCGCCGCAGATTTCGCAGGTGCAGGCGGAGCGCGCGACTGCCAAATCGACGGCGTGGCCGATCGTGGTTTCCGTGTCCTCCGACGCCTCGGCGTCCCAGTCGACGCGCAGGATTCCGAGCTTCTGCTTGATGCGGACGAATTCGAAGGTCTCGCCATCCCGCAGCGCAGCTTCGATCCTGCGGCATAGGCGCACCAGAATGTCGCGCCAACCGCGCTCGCAAAGCGGATAGCCGAAACTGCGCTCGGGCTCGTCGGCCAGCATGAGGAACAGACGCGGGTGCCACAGCATGAGGTCGCGCCGCCAGTCGATTGCCATCTCACTACTCCTCGATGCTCAAAGATTTCGGGTCGACGTCGACGAACTTGTCGGCGGCGCGGTCGTACCGGCGGCAGGACTTGATCCGGATCCGGCCTGCGTCGATCGTCCGGACGATGTGAATGTTTTCCCGGCCCGGGCGGATCGCCACCGGATCGCCCTGGGCGTGGTCGGGGCACGCCGTCGCGAACCAGCCACCACGGTTGTAGAGGCGGCCTTCCGCGCCGCACACCTCGCAGGTGCAGGCGGACCGGGCCTCGGCAAGCGCGACCGCTTCATCGACGGCGTTCCTGATCTCATCGCTCAGTCCGGCGCCGTGCCAATACAGGCGCAAGCCGGCAAATTTCTCTTTGACCTGGACAATCCGCAGCGAGCCGGCGGGCACTGCGGCAACCGCCTTCGCGACGCGGCCGACGGCGGTCTCGACCAGGTCACGCCAGCCGTCGCCGCAGGTGGGCCAGCCCGGCGTGGAGGTCCGGCCGTGTTCCGTGAGGTTGAAGAGGGCGGGGTGGCGCGCGACCAGGGCATCTTGCCAGGTACGTTCTGCCTGATGTTCGGACATGGCACACTCCAACGACGCAACCACTCAATGCCTGAACAAAAGCAGAACATTGGACATGAGTCAACGAGATTCGATGAATATATGTCAGATATGGATATATGCCGACTGGCCTAATGGACGAATCCGGTGTAGATTCAGCGGGATACGCTGCTGAAGAATTTTTATCCGGTCCAGAAAGTCGGGGAAACAGCTCCCCGACGGGTCCGATTGCGCTTGCTGGGGACTACAACGCGTGGGAGGCTTTTTGAGCGAAAATCAAGCATTCCGGGCGGATCGCAACTGATGGCCGAAAAGAAGAAGCCGCTACCAAAAGGACGAAGGCCGGCTCCGGGTCCCGGAAAGCGGTATTTCCTCGCCACCATGGGTGATGAGTTGATCAAGCATCTGAAGCAGGCCGCCATCGCCGACGACAAGTCGGCATCGCAGTGTCTGGAAGAGGCGGCGCAACAATGGCTGGAGCGGCGGGTAGGCGGACGCAAAGACTGAGTGGCTTTAGTCGCTTGCCTTGCGGTTGAGGTCTTGTAGCGGTTCAATCGGCGCGGCTCTGTCTGCCATGTGCGGAAGTTTCACGCATGAAGTTGTTTGGATACCTGCCGGAGTCTCTGTTTCAACCCCTCTCGGGGCCGAAGAAACACGTATATGCCCGGTTATTGATGCGTCTATACGACCGGGTGTATTCGGCCCGCATCCTTGAAACGCCGCTCAGGGAGGAAGTGGTCAAGCAGATCGAGATCGGCCTGACGGAGGCTGGCATAGGATCGACAGACCAACTCTCGGAGGAAGCAACGGAAGATCCAGCCACCGGCCAGGCGCATTACCTGGCCTACTACCGGCTGCGCGACACCGGTTGGCTGACCGAAGAGACCGAGAAGTGGCGCGTCTACGTGGACATGAATCCCGATGCGTTCATGGTGCTGGGCGCGATCACGGACTTCGGAAACAGCCGTGTACGCGTCGCCGGCGCGGTGGTCGACGTCAAGAACAACCTCGATGCCGCGTTCAGGGAGCCGGAGACCATGGCTCAGGGTCTCGCCAACGCCCATGACACGGCGGTTCGTTTCGCCCGCAGCATGCGCCGCATCCTCGCCGGCATGCGCGAAATCGAGGACAGGATCCTAGGAAACCCGAACGCGGCATCTATCCTTCGTACGTTCTTCCAGGACTTCGTCGATGGACTGCTGATCGCCGACTACAAGCAATTGAAGACGTCGAACAACCCTTATCGCCACCGGCGTACGATCACCTCCCTTGCGGGTGACATGCTTGCTGATGCCGAACGCATCGGCAAGATTTCGCGCGCCTACATCGAACAAGGCGTGCTTGCCGCGGGCAGCACGGTAGCCACCGCCGAAGAGCGCGTTATTGCGGAGCTCGAGAAGATCAAGAGCGTCTTCGAAGACGTCGGCCCGTTCATGGACAAGATCGAGGATTTCCGCGATCGCCTCGAGCGCCGCATCCGCACCACCGTCCACTACATGGACGTCATGGGAGAGGGATCTGCCGAGCGGATTGCGAGGCTGATCGAGAGCCTCTCCGCACTCGATACCGACACCGTCGAGATACGCCTGCGGTCTCCGGATGTAGGTCTGCCGATAACGTCGCTTGCGCTGTACACGCCGCCGCCGCCGCGATCGCCTCCGGAACGGACCCGATTCAAGGTTCCGAAGCAGGATCCGTACCTCCGGGCCTACGTCCAGGCGACCACCGAGTTCGACCGGATGGTTCGCGTGAGCGACCAGAAGCTGCTCGAATTCGTGCGTCGTCACATGGAGGGACGCGACCGCCTCGCGTCCGCCGACATCCGGATCGAGGGCATCCCCGACCTGTTCGCTTACCGTGCCCTGCCGGGCCGGGCATCTGTCGCCGGCTCGGTGCGGCTCGGCGAATTCACGGTCACCAATGATGAGGACGAGCGAACTGCAAACGATTGGATCGACGTGACGGCCTTCCAGATCGAGCGAACGAGGACCAAAGCCGATGCTGCGTGACCTCTCGAAACTCATCGATGACGAAGACTCCGAGGGCGGGAACGGCGACCAGTTGCAGAAGGACCTGCGCCAGGCGGCGCAGCAGCTTTGGCGCGCCCAGTTCATCTATGAAAACGACTGGGGCATGAAGAACTCCTACGAAGTTCTGCGCCGGCACACCGGCTACTTCGAGAACCTGTTCGATGCGCTCGGCTACCGCGTCGTGGGACGGCCGAACGACGGATATGTCGGCTTGGTGGCGACCGAGCTTCCGCCCCGTCAGAGCATGAAACTCGATGAAAGCCTGCTTCTGCTGGTGCTGCGGCTCTATTACGAAGAGGCGTTCAGCCGGTTCGAGGCCAAGGAGTTCGGCGAAGTCGAGGTCGAGAGCGAGCAGATCCTTCAGATCTACGAGGACCGGACGCACCGGCCGCGCCCCAACTTCGGGCGCGTGAAGGAAATCCTGACCGGATTCAGGCACCGCGGCCTGGTCAGGATTGTGGAGCAGGATGACAAGCTCTTCACGCTGTTCCTGCGACCTGCTTTGCCCATAGTGGTCTCCCAGGATACGCTTGGCTCCCTTGAGGAGTTCGTGTCGCGATCCACCGCTGATGCGGAAAAGGCCGAGCCTGAGAGCGAGGTCCTTCAGTGATCGAGCTCCGGCGTATCATAATGATCGATTGGTACCTGTTCCGCGCGCAGCAGGTCGACATGCGCGGGATGACCGCCATCATCGGACCTAACGGAGCGGGTAAATCGGCGATCATCGATGCCGTACAAACGGTTCTGACCGGGGCCAGCATGACGAGCATCCGGTTCAACCCGAGCGCCCAGAGCAACGTCAGGAGCAAACGAACGCTCCGCGACTATTGCCTCGGGGTGGTCTCTCTCGATGAAAAAGGGGAGCACTCGGAGCCGACCCGCCAACATGCGTACACCTACATTATCCTGGTGTTCGAGGACCTGTCGGACGGTTCGACCGTGAGCGTCGGGGTGGCGTTCTCAGCGGCGGCGTCGAGGAGCGAGGAGACCTGCGAGGCGCGTTTCATTGCGAAGGGGGAGTTGACCAGGGACGATCTACTGGCCTCGCTCGGCGACGACGAGGTCGAGACCCTCCAGTGGCACGCAGTACGGACATCCCTGCGGGCTCGCGGCATCGAGGTCGACGATGCCTTCTCAAGCGCAACGGACTTCGTCGCGGAATCCCTACGTGCGCTGTCGCCGGCGGGATTCCCGCTGGACCCGCGGCGGTTCCAACGAGCGTTCCGGAATGCCCTGCTGCTCAAGCCGGTGGACAATCCGACGGAGTTCGTCCGGAACTACGTTCTCGACGTGCAGCCGATCCAGGTCGACCGGCTCCGGCGCAGTATCGAACACTGGCGCTTCCTCAATTCCAGGATCGAGGAGTTGAAGGCCAATAGCGCAAGCCTGACGGCAATTCTTCGCATCGTCGGTCGCGCCATCGAGAACGAGCGGACCATCGCGGTGACAAATTGGCAGATCGCGCGACTCGAATGGGAGCGCTTCCGTCGGGAGGTGCGCCGCCTCGAAGAGCTTCTCACGCGGTTGGGCGGGAACGTCGATCGGGCGGAAGTTGCGGCGGTTTCGGCCGCGACCAGGCATTCGACCCTCCAGATCAACTTCAGCAGGGTGGAATTGTCGATCAAGAGCAGCGACGGCGAGCAGCTTGCGCTGATTTACGAGTCGGACAGAAACCTCGCCTTAAGCGAACGGACTCACGCGATGGTGCCCGTGAAGGAGATCGACGGGCTGATCACCTCGATCGGCACGGCCGTGGACCGCAATCTACTCGTCCGCAGGGACGATCTGCTGCACGGTCTCCTGAGTTCGGTCGTCATCGCGCGATCGCGGATCAACCTGTCCGAATGGGATAAACCACTTCCCGCCGGCTGGGAAGAGGCTGCATCACACGTGGACGCCGCGCTTGCGGCTGTCGACCAGTCGAGACTCGATGCGGTCCGGAAGGTTTTTTCAGAAGCGCATATGACGGCATGGAGTGCGACAAAAACCCTTCAGGATCGGATCGAGCAGATCGACAGCAACCTGAAGCGGATGGACCAGGGCCTGAGCCCCATCGAGCGGGGCACCCGTGCACTGATTGAACAGCTTCAGTCCCACGGAATCGAAGCGGAGCCGTTGTGCGATCTCGTCGAAATCAAGGATGACAAGTGGCGGGTGTCCGCTGAGGCTGTCTTAGGCCGCTCACGGGAGGCTCTGATCGTCGAGCCGGGCCGGGCCGTCCGCGCCTTGGAGATCTTCCGCGAAGGCGGCGAGCATTCCTATGAGTACGCCGAGGTCATCAACACGACCAAGACCGAAGGAACAAGGCCCGCCGAGAAGGGCTCGCTCGCGCTCATACTGACTACGGACAACAAGCACGCCAGGGCGTTCCTCAACTATCGGCTCGGTCGGCTTATGCTTGTCGAGACCATGGACAGGATGGTTGCGGCCGAGAACGCCATCACGCCGGACCGCATGATGCAGGGCGGCCGGACCGTCCGACGGCTCCCGATGCCTGCATACCTGAAGCTGGGGCGTGCCAGTCAGGCGCAGGTGCGCCAGCAGCTCGTTGCGGAACGGGATGATTTAACCCTGAAGCTTCCCGACCGAGCCGGCTGTATTCTTGAATTGCCTCCGAGTGTCGGTTCGGTGTGACGGCCCCGCCAACCCACAGGCCGATCGAGATCGGGACTGACCCGAACTTGCTTGAATCCTTGCGACGGATACATTCGAGGGCACAGATGAGTGAGGCGGCTCGCTGGAACTGCTGCGTGGTAAGCAGGCGCAGCGTGTATCGCATCAGCACTGTTGCACCGGCATTTTCGGTGTCGCTCAAGCGCCGGAGCAATATGACGAATGCCGCCAGTCCCAGATATGCTTCCGTCTTGCCGCCGCATGTCGGGAACCATATGACGTCGACTGTCTTGCGATCTGCGTGCTTCGGGTCGCCAATTGTACAAGCGACGGTGCCTTCTGGACTCGAGCCGAAACATCATGCTGCATGTCAGCTTGATCGATAACCTCTGGTCTTGTGAACTCCGTTGTTACGGGAGGGCAATCGACGTCGGGAAGAACCGCAATCCAGCCGATCGGGCATTTTGCTTCAAAGGATCCGTGCCCAAATTTAGTGGCGAGCGCGCTCTTAAGTTTCCACATTCCTTCCTGCGCCTGCAGAAACGGACTTCGTTTCAACCGGTCAGGTTCCGCCGCGCCGTACCTTCGCGTGTACCAGGTGCCGTTCTTGTGGCTGACCGTTCCCCCTTTGACCTCGACGCATACAATACCAAGTCGTGGAATTATGACGACAAAGTCGATCTCGCCGAACCCACCTGTGTATGCGCTTGAAATTCCCAATGAATGAAGAATCGTCCAGTCGTCCGTGTCTGCTCCCGATTTGAGAGCCTCAAACACGCGTCGCTCCGAACCTGGAGTATCCGACGATACGATGGGCGGGATCATCGTGGCCATTCTATGCGGCCATGATCTTCAAGCGATCGCTGTACCGGCGGGCCTGCCAAGCGCTGTTCAGCCATTGGAGCCGGTTGATGAGGCCGGCTGGCGCGCTGCGCGTCGCCGGTTCGACGTCCGCCACCTCGAGAATCCAGACGGTGCCGAGCTGAAATTCGACCGCCGTCTCGGTTTCTGTCGGTTCAAGCAGCATATGTCCGCAGCGGGCGAAGAGATGATCGGCAAGCTTGGTTCCGGCCGAAAGGTGCAGGCCGCGCAGCTCGGTGATGGCTTCGCAGCAACCCTTCCAATCCGCGTAGGATTTACCCTCGATCGGAAACGCCTTGGCGATGGCAAGAACATCGTCCTCTGATCGCGGCCCGATCAACGAAGGATTTGTCAGCCATGAACGCAAGGTGACGATATGACGGCGTATGCCGCTGTCTTGCAGTCGCCTCGCCACGCGGGAAGGATCGGAACCTCCGGATTTGAGAGCTTCACGCCAGAGAGAAGCGCGCTTCCAGAGACGATCGTATTCCGCATCGCCGCAGATACACGCCCGCGCGCCGCACCTTGGCATCGATGCGCGTGTCTAACATCTCCAACCTGGCCGCCGTGTCGGACTATCGAGTCGAATTGTTGGAGTCGGCAAACACGCTGACCGGCACCCCGGCCCGCATCGGATCCTGTGAGGTCAAGGGGCACAACAGGCTGCAGGCCGTGTGGGCCCTGTTGGCCAAGGCGGCCGAAGCGGCGATGGCCGCCGAATTCGACGAACTTTAACAATAGCAAGAAGGGGTTTTTCAGGCTTTCCTGGTACAAGGGCAGCATGAAAACCCAGGACCACATTTTTTCCGCATGCCTCGTGGCGATGCGCTTCGTCTGCCGGATTATTTGACGGCCGATGGTCCTGAAGGACCTGTCGGTCACACCGGCAGGTCGAAGTCATCTCCTCGAGTGCGTTACCGCAACCGAACTCCGGCAGCCCCTGCGCGCCGGCGAGGAGGCTGTCATGACTGACATTCCCGCACCGATGAAAGCCGCGCGTTCGTAGTCCGCAGTTAGCCGGACTCCGCCCGCGATCGCGCGTTGCCTGAGGCGATGCGTTCGCTTAGCGCGCCAAGGCCTAGCCAGCGATTCGATGAGGATCCGCCGGCTGCGCCCTGCGGATGAGGTCCATCTCATCGAGCGTTCCGAGTTTTCTTGCTTGCGCCGGCGCCATGCCGGCGATGAGGAGCAGCGTCATGAAAATCTCCGTCGATCCCGAATGGGATGACTGCGGGCTCGTCCCGTAGCACCTCGCCTACCCGACCCGCGCGACGCGGTTCGGCGCGAGCCGTCGAAATTCCGAAGCTGACGAAGGCCGCCGCTCTCGTAGCTGCGGTCTCGGGAGGGTCATCAAAATCTAGCTGAAATTTTCCGGCCGCCTCGGGCGGCAGCGGAATGCTGTGGGCGTCGCTGAAAAGCGAAACGCTGCTCGCGTCGACCGGCCGGGTGTTGCCTTCCCGGCCGCGCATGACGAGGAGCGTTGCCTTCGGCATCCGGACGAAACCCGATGAAGGGTCGTGGGCGCCGCGTCTGAACACCGCAGTCCATAGCCCGACGTCGATCCCAAGGCAAACCCGCAAACAGCTCGTTTGCGGGAACGGCGGAGCTCTGCCCGCGGCATGGTGAACGATTTCCGATCTGAGATCGGAACGCGCCGAAGCCACAGGCCCTCCGCCGCCGTAAGGAAAGGACGTGCATCATGTGCACCACTTCAACGGCGCGCCCCGACGACGCGATCGACTTGTCGCGAATCGATTGGGACATCGTGGTCGTCGGGATTCCCGAACGCGACTTGATCGCGCACTACCGCGTGACCTGCTGGGACCGGGAGACCGGGACCTTCATCGGTGAGGCCATCGCACCGTCCGCGCCCGGCAACGGGCCACCGGTCGTCACGATCGCTGACATCGTCGAGTTGATCGGCGGCTACCGCTTGGCTTCGGTCATCGTCGAGATCGAGGCCGAACGGTTGGCCGGAATCAACCGGCGCTGCACCGATCGAGAACGCCGGCGCACCCGCGGCTGGTTGCGGAGCGTCCCCGGCTCGGTCTTGGCCGAGCACGGGATCGAACCGCATCCGCGCCGGAGGGCTCAGCCATGACGGTGAGGGATCCTAGAAGACCGCCCCGGAACAACTACACGGGGCTCGTTCCGATGGCGCGGTGCGGATGGAAGGGCATTCCGTTCGAATCGATGATCGAAATGGACTGGCTGATCGTTACCGACGCTTTCCTCCGCACTCTTCGCGGAATCGAAGCTCAGCCGTGCATCGTCGGTTATTTCTTCGACGGCAAGCACCGGAAGTGGATTCCGGACTTCGGCCTTTCCGTCAGCACCGACTCCCGCCGGATCTTGGTCGAAGTCAAGACGCTCTTGGCCCTCTATCCGGAGGACCCCGAACTGAAGGACTTCGTCCGCGCCAAGTGGGCGGCCATCGAGCGGGCCGCCATCCGCGAAGGCTACGGTTTCGCTCTCTATACGGAGAACGAGATCCGCGTCCAACCGCGCCTCGACAACGCGACTCGATCTTCGTCCGTGGTGAACAGGTTCTTTCCGAAGAACCGGCTCCAGGCGGGAATCGATGCCGTGCTGATGCTGCCGAACGGTTCGAGCGTCCTCGATCTCGAACACCTGCTCGGCGACAAGGGCGACGGCTTGAACGTTGCCATTCATCTCGCGTGGAAGGGCCTGATCCGGCTCGCCCCGCAGCGTGAGTGGACCTGGGAAACGACATTTGTCCGGACCTCGGAGCCTTTGTGATTAACCCTGGGTAAACGGGCGGCGGCGCCGCCCGTTTACCGATTCCTCGACTCTTTCTGCAATCATTCCGCGCAAGGGGAAAAGGCGCAATGTCCAATCGCGTACTCGTCGGTATCAAACCGGATACAAAGGTTCTGCTCGACGGCATTCTGCATACCGCCGGCGACGCCAGGGGTGACGGCAGAATCTACAAGGACTTCAAAACGGGCGACGAACGCTTTCTCACCGGCGCGCAACAGCGCCAGATGGCCGTCGAATTCAGACTCGTCCTCGGCGAACTGCCCGACGATTTCGTGGAACACATCGCTCGCGCGCGAGAGGCAGCCTTCAAAGTGTTCAGCTTCGTCGACCGCACCGTCGCGCTGCGCAGGCTGCGCTACATCCGGGCCGTCCATGAGCTTCCCGAAAAGCTCCGCCAGCGCAAAATACACATCGAAACGACCATATCAAAGGTCTTCAAAGATATGAAATCCGAGGAGTTGGCGCCGCCCCTGGTGCCCGATCCGCCTGATGACGGGGGCGAAGAGCATGAGCCGCCCACCATCGCCCAGGCCATCCGCGACAAGCTGATGCAGTACATCGCGAGCGACACAGATGCCGACGCGGCTCCGCTCCCGCCGGATCCAGCGCCGCCCACCGCGCGCACCATCAGGCGCCTGTACAGGCTCTACTACGCTTCCGGACAGGACATCCGCGTCCTGCTCCCAATGCATTGCCAGAAGGGCGATCGCACTTCCCGCTACGACGATTGGGTTAACAAGAGCATCGAGAAGATCATCGAGGACTCTGTACTCTGTCCGACGCCCACGACCTACGCCCACGCTCTCAAGCTCGCCTGCGAGGAGGTTACAAAAAATGCCGCTGGCCGCGCCCTGCCGGCGATATCGCAGCAGCGGGGCGGAGGACGCGTCCTCGGCAAGAATCTCATCAGCAGGCTGGTAGGCCGAGTCGACCAGTTCAAGATCACCAATCGCCAGCTCGGCCTTCCGGAAGCGATGCGCCAGTTCTCAGCCGTAGAGCTCGGGCCGCAGGGCAAGTATCCCAACCAGCATTGGGAGGTCGACCACACGCCGCTCGACGTCTTCGTTATCGATCCCCTCAGCGAGAAAGCCTATGCGCGTCCGTGGCTCACCGCCATCATAGACCGCTACAGCCGATGCATCGTCGGGTTCTCGCTCAGCTTCGCGCCACCGTCCTGGGTCAGCGTCATGGACGCCCTGCGGATCGCCGTATTCCCGAAGCAGAACCTGATCGAAGAACTCAACCGGGGAGCGCCCGCCATCGATAAGGAATGGCAATGCGAGGGAGTGCCAGATTTTCTCGTCACCGACCACGGACTCGAGTTCAAGTCCCGTTCGATGGACGAAACGCTTGCGATCTTGACCATCAAATCGTTCCAGACGAAGCGTCGCCAGCCCTGGTTGAAGGGGAAGATCGAGCGATGGTTCGGTACGATGGAGGAATTCCTGCACAGCATTCCCGGCACCACTTTCTCAAAGTTCTACAAACGGGAATTCTACAAATCCGAAAAATTCGCGGTGCTGACCATCCAGCAGTTGAACTGGATCATCGCGAAATGGGTGATCGACGTCTACCATCAGAACGACCACTCGAAAATTCCCTATCCGCCCGCCGAAATGTGGTCGCGCAGCGTGAAGTACGGACGCGTCGCCATCCGTGAGGCGCCGAAGAAGGACTTCGAAGCGCTAATGGGCGTGGTCGTAAACCGCTGCCTCCGCCGCGGCGGCGTAAAATATCTCGGTCTGCGATGGGATTCGAAAGCATTCGCCAACCTGCGCGGCAGGCTGCCCCACGACGCCGACGTGCCTGTGCGTATCGATCCGCGCGACCTGAAAAAGGCCTACGTGTGGGACGAGCGCAACGAGAAATGGGTCACGGGCAATCTCAAGGAGCCCATGGAGGCCGCCGGCTATTCGCTCGACCAATGGTTCTTCATCGATTTCAACCGCAAGGAAAACGAAAAACTGCACGGCATGAGCCGCAATGCGGCCATCGCAAAGGCCATCGCAGACATCCAGGAATTCATCGACGGCATTCGCGATGGATACAAAAACAGCAACGCCTACAGGAGATACCTAGAATTCACGTCGAAGGGTCTGAGCGCCTGGGAGGCCGTCGCCCAGCCGGTGTTCGATCCGGACGAGGACGGGCCGATGAAGCCGCACAAACCAGGGGTGACGGAAGTGCTCGCAAAGCCCGCCGAGACCGGGCCGTACCGCGATGACAATCCGCCACCACACCCGCCGAAGGAGGAGCCGGATCAAGCCCGCCAAGACGGGGAAGACGACGGCCGGGACGATGAAGAGGCTGATGGAACGGCCGAAGCCTCGCCGCAGCCAACGAAACCTAAGCGGGCGGCCAGGCAGAAATCTAAGAGCTCGGCGGAATCGCAAACAACCGCAACGATTGCCGAGCCAACCAAGTCCGCAGCTGACGACGATGAGTTCAAGGACGACGACTTCAGCGGACCCTTCACGGTGCGCTCGCAGTCCGATGACGAGTAGGAGCCATGGCAGTGAAATTTAAACAGATGGAGCACGAAAGGCGCCTCGAGTGGCTCGGCTCTAAGATCATTGGCACGCCGGACGTACAAAAAGTCACCAGACTTTGCGATCGCCTCTACAGACAGGCCCGCACCAAGAACGAGGGCAACGGCGGGTTCGTCCTAGGCGACACCGGAACAGGCAAATCGACCGCTGTGGCCGCATTTGCTAATAACCTGGCCAAAAAGCTTGCGACGGCACGTCCCGATTCTGAGTGGCTCCGACCGAAGGTAGTTGATACTCCCATCAGGCCGATTTTCGAGGTTGTGTCCGAGACGGGCTGGTTGCGGCACGTCGTGGTGATCGTCGTACCACCGCGACCGCGGTTTAATTCTTTTCTACGTAGCACCGCCGCCGCACTCGGCGTAAAACTCAATAGTCGTTTCGATTTCGGCGAGGCACTCGACCAGATCAAGGAGCAGATCGATCATCAAAAGGTGAAGATGATGATCTTCGACGAAGTCCAGCATTTCGTTGAAGGCACCGTTGACTCCTACCAAGCTGCGGACGTCATCAAGATCATCATGAAGTGCCGCGTGCAGGTGATCTGCGTCGGTATGCCTCACATGCTGAATCTCGTCGAGGGCGAGAACGCAAACGACCAGTTGCTTCGGCTCAAGCAGAAACAGGTCGAAGTCAAAGGACTGAACTGCTCGTTGAATGACTTCATCGCCTCCGACGGATCCGTCCGTGCAGCGGAAGGCGACGTCAAGTTCGCCGATACTGACTTCACGAACTTCTGCAGGGCGCTCGATGACCGAAGCAATCTGGAGGCGATCGTGCTCCCCTTCGACGCGTCGTCTGACATCTCGAACGCGTACACGGCGATCCGCTTGTGGCGGGCCGGTAAGGGCTATGTCGGAAAGATGATGGAGATCCTATTCCAGGCTTCGGATCTTGCGATCGAGAAGCGCTTGGACAGGCTAACACCGCGGGTCCTGGCAGCGGCATTGCGCGATAACGGCGTCAACGACAAGGACAACTGGTTCATGATGGAGGTTCCAGTTATGCTCCAGAAAATCTCCCAACCGAAACCGGAAGCGGATGCCGATGCTGCGGCCGGCACCGGGAAGCGGCGCCGATCGACGAAGAATCCGCTGAGCAGGAAGCACTAATGGTGGCCGCAAGTTTGATTGGTATTCCAAGGTGGCGTCGACCCCTTCCCGAGGAGCCGGCCCACGGCCTTCTTCTGCACCTGGTCGAGCTCAACGGATATTCCTCCGCCGAGACCGTGGCGGACTGCCTGGGACTTCGCGCGTCCGAATTGAAGGTGGGAAAGGCGAAATCGCTATCAGCCTTTGCGGGGATGATCCGATGTCCCCTTGATGTGCTGACGGCGGACTCACCGGCGGAACTTCCACCCCGGAAGCGGGTCGAACGCAGTTTCAGGAACGCGAAGGCCCGCAATACCACAGCGTTGAAGATCAGGAGCGTCGCGATCAGCAGCGATCAGCTATCGCGGAGGGATCGGCGAGTCTGTCCCGCGTGCCTCGAAGATTCCAGACACCATCGATTCTGGTGGGATCTGACGGCCATCACGACCTGTCCGCGACACGAGCTCCGGTTGGTCGATCGCTGCGGTTGCGGCAGCGATGCACGGCTTTCGTGGCAGGACACCAAGCTCTTCTACTGCGGTAAATGCAGCCGCAGGACGCCTGCGCGGAGAGAGTCCGCGGGCCGGGATGTCCTGGCGGCGGACGCGTACCTTCTGAAGCGCTTCGGCGTGACAAGCGGAGAGGACTTCCCCGTCCTCGACAGCATGAGCTTCTTCGACGCGGTCGATACCCTGGAACGGGTCGGCGCCGCCTCAATCGGCGGACTCAAGCGAAAATGGCAGAGCGCCGATTCACTTGGAGTCGATCCGGAGGTGGTCCGTGCGCGGGGATTTTCGATACTTGCTTCGGGACGCCTGACCGACCTGTTGGACGGCCTTCTTGCCGAATTCAGAAAGGAAAGTCCCGACGTCGAGCCGGCCCTGACGACCGCGTACGGCTGGTTCTATCATTGGCTTAATCTGAAGGGCGGACGGCAATTTTCGGAGAGCTTGAGCGATACCTTCATCGCCCATGGAAGGAACAATTTTCATCTGAACGGCGCCATCGAGTTGAACTCCGGTGGCCCCGTGCTGCCCGCCACCTACACGCTGGAGCAAGCGGCGAAGGAATGCGCCATCGGCAGGACGTCGATGCGCAAGCTGGGCGTGCAACTGGGAATCATACGCGAGGAGGCCAAGACCGGCCAGGTACTCGTCTTCGACGGACCTACCGTCAGAGCCGTTGCCAAGGACCTTAGCGAAAGCGTCGACCAAGAAGGCGCCATAGGAAGATTGGGATTGGATTTGGTGGTGGTAAAGGATCTTGTCCGATCGGGAGCCATTGCTCCGCTGTTCAACGGCCGACAGTGGCGGCAACACTACGCCTTCCGGCAGAGCGACCTGGATGCCTTCATCCAGACAATTCTCGGCAACTCGCGTGCGGTCGAGGTCCCTCGGGAGGGAGAGATGAGCGCCCTGGATGCCCGCCGGCGCTTCAACCTTTCGGGTGCTCTCTTCCTGCGACTGATTGCGGAGGGACATGTGAAGGTGACGGCCCATCCGAGGAAGGGGCGCGGCGTCGCCGGCGTGCTGGTGGGCAGGCAGGAGTTAAAATCGGCCTTGATAGCCATGGCCACCCGGGAGGACATCCCCGTTCCCGTGGCGTCCGTCGCACTCGAGACCACCAACCGGGTCGTGCGGAAGCTGATCGAGAAGCGTTTCTTGCATAGCGCAGAAACAGCCGGCCAGGCGGTCGTGACGGCCAAATCGTTCGCGAGATTTCGATGCGATTTTATCGGTCTTCAGGAAATCGCATCGATGCTCGGTTGCGAAGTCGACCGCGTCGGTGCGCGCGTTGCGAAGCTTGGAATTCGCTATAAGCCGGCGCTGGGGCGATGCGGCTTCCACTGTTTTCCCCGCAGCCAAATCTATGAAAAACTTCCCGAACTCAAGGCGCTGCTCGGGAACGACCTGCGGCTCAATTCTCCGGCGGCGCGCGAGAGCCGGGCGGCCTAAAGGCGACATCGGCATTGTAATTGTATTGCCGCGCCATCGCGTCGAGCATCGGCAACCTTTCCTCATGAAGCAGTCGCGTCATATGTGGTCGTCACCCAGGTGATCCGCTGTGGATCGCTGGTTTTTTTCATTTTCGAGCCTTCCAAAAACCCGCTGATGCGCCTATGGGTTGCGACGCGCCACCGTCAGCAACCGCATCTCATCGTCATGGCCACAAAAGCCGAAAACGCACCGCGAATCCTCGGCAACCGCTACGCCCTGACGAAAACGGAGCGTCACGGCGCGCAGGCGATCGTCACCCAGGCCTTCGACACTCAAAAGGCCACGCCGGTCGCGATCAAGCGTATGCGATTCGGACCCGAGGACGAGCGGTCGCGGGAGGGCTTCCAACGAGAGGTCCGGATGCTGCAGGATCTCCGGCACCCCAACATCGTTGAGATGTTAGAAGTCGACCGCGACGACGAGGGGCACTGGTACATCGTTCTTGAGTGGGTGCCGGAAAACCTCGAGACCGTCATCGAGCGGGACGGCCCCTGCTCCTGGGATGATTTTTGGCAGCGGTCCGGCCGACAGATCCTCGACGCCGTCGTTTACGGGCAGAAGAAGCAGATCGCGCATCGCGACATCAAACCGAAGAACATCCTTGTGTCCGCGGACGGCGTGCCGAAGCTCGCCGACTACGGAATCGCGAAGCTGCTGGATCAGGTCGGCAACTGGGCGCCTGTCAAAGGACTGACGTTCAGGTTCGACTACACCAAAGGCTATACGCCGGCGGAACCTGACGTCGCCGAGCATGCCCTGAGCCGGGATTGTTACGCCTTCGCAGCGGTCGCGCTGTCGTGTGTGACGGGCCGTGTCTTCGATAGCGTGGAAGATCCACTGATCGCCCTGCAGGAGGCTGTGCTGCCGGGCAACATCCGCGCCATCCTCGGGCAATGCCTGGATAAGGACATTTCCAAGCGGCCCGCGATGGCGTCCATGCTTCTCAGTCAGATCGAGAGGGCGGTGGAGGAGACCAGACGAGCATCCGCCGCTGTTTCGATCTGTCATCTTTCCCTGTCGGGTGCCGTCTTGACGCGGATCTGCTCGCGAATGGACCTGCAAGACCGGAAGGACGCGGAACGTTTCGTGCGAGACGAACTCGACGAGGTCGCGGGGATCATGCCTGCCGAGGATACGACGGCAGGCGGCGAAAGGATCGACGCAGACCTGATCGGCGCGACCTGGCGGTTCAGATGCCGGCTCAGCGGGCGCCACAACGAGATGCTCGAACTGGTGCAGGTCTTGGAAATCGACGCTTCCCTCGCCACGAGCCTCAGAGACGGCTGCCTGACCCGTCCGATGACATTTTCCTTCGATCGGCCGCGCGACCCGGAAACGGCTGGGCAACAGTTCGGGCTGCTGCTTGCGGAGGCGGGCGAGCTTCGACGACAGTTAGCCGAGGAACGCGAGGCCAAGGCCGGCCAGCGGATATTCCGGGTCTGGCGCAGCTACCTGCGCGACAGAGCCGATCTCGAAGCGAAGCGCACGAACGCCATCAGATACGTCAATCGAGTGGTCACGGAGGATCACGTGACACTGACGACCGAAATCGCACAGAGCGAAGAACTGGTCGGACAGGAACGCGTCATCACATTTACTACTGGCGGAAGGGTGACCGGCATCGTCACCACCGTCACCTTCAACAAGATCACGCTCAACGTCACGTTCGGCGATGCGAGCCGGCTGCCGAGGCGGGGAGAGCTTGCGATCAACACACTCGCCGCGCAGCGCGCCCTCGACCATCAGAGCACGGCTCTGAACTCCGTGTACTTCGACAGGGCAGTGAGCGACCAACTCAAGGGCATCATCCTCGATCCCCGCACGGCAAAGCCCGTGGTGGAAGTGGAGGACGTCGTTCCAACCGCTTCGGATTTCGACGAGGAGAAGAAAGAGATACTGGCGAAGGCGTTGGGCGTGCAGGATATCCTTGCGATCGAAGGTCCACCAGGAACCGGAAAGACCAAACTGATCGCGGAAATCGTCGTGCAGTGGCTCAAGCGCAATCCTCGGGACAGAATCCTATTGTCATCGCAGACGCACATAGCTCTCGACAACGTCCTGGAACGGATCACGGAGACGGAGTTGCCGCTTGAGATGATTCGCATCGGGCGAAGCGACGAAACGCGCATCTCCGAACTCGGGCACACGCTTTTGCTCGAGCGGCGCGTCGATGCCTGGATCAAGGACGTGCGCAAGGCCGCCGAGGCGGACATGCAGAGGTGGGCGGCGGAAAAGCAGGTCGATCGCCAGGCCGTGGCGGTCGGGATGAAGGTCGAACGTCTCCTGCAGGTGCTCGCGATCCAAAAGGACCTCCGCGACCGTATCGCCAGGCAGGAAGCCGATCGGGTCAGCGTCGAGACGGCTGGCGTCGATTCCGTGGGCGGTCCCGCCGATCAGGACGAGGTCGAAGAAGAGACGACGCAGATCGACAGCGAGATCGGCGAGAGCAAGCAAACGCTCAAGCGGGTAGTCGTCGAGGAGAAGGACCTGCGCGCTGAATTGCAGAAAATGGGCGAGTACGCCGCGGGCCTCGCTCAATCGAAGGACCCGAACGAACTCGGGGAATGGGCCGCCCATTTCCTGGCGGACACCCCCATAATCTCGGCGTGCCGGAATCGTCTGAAGCTACTCGAGGATTGGCTGCTGCGGGTCGGACGATCTTCAGATTTCAACGCCGCGATGCTGTCGTCGGCCCAGATCATAGCCGGAACGTGCGTCGGAATCGCCGGCGTCCGCGGCATGGAGGAGGTCGCCTACGACCTCTGCATCGTCGATGAAGCGTCCAAGGCGACCGCGACCGAGATTCTCATCCCGGTGTCCCGTAGCAAGCGATCCATCATTGTCGGCGACCCCGAGCAACTTCCTCCGTTTTTCGAACAATTCGGCGACGACATCCTGAAGGAGTTCGAGGCCGAGGAGGTACAGGCGACACTCCTCGACAGACTGCTGAACGAGGAGACCGGCCTCCCCGCGGGATGCCGCGCCGGCCTGAAGAGCCAATACAGGATGATCGAGCCAATCGGCGATCTTGTCAGCACATGCTTCTATAACGGAAAACTGAAGAGCCCGGTGAAGTCGCATGGGCTGAAGCTGTCCGCGGCCTTTCCCAAACCGGTGACCTGGTATTCGACCCAGGACCTGCCCGGTCGTTTCGAGGAGCCCGAAGGATTTACGTTCAAGAACCCAACCGAAGTCACCAAGATCCGGGAGATCCTGCTGCGCCTTCAGTTCGTAGCGAAGGCTCAAAAGGAACGCATATCCGTCGCGGTTTTGTCCGGCTATACGGCGCAGGTTAGGCTTCTCAACGAAATGATCCACCGGGGTGTGGCCGAATGGCCGTCCCTCGATATCTCCTGCTCCAGCGTCGACGCCTTCCAAGGGCGCCAAGCAGACGTATGCATCTACTCGGTCGTCAGGTCGAACGGCCAGAAGGATCTCGGTTTCCTGCGCGAACGCCCTCGGCTGAATGTCGCCCTGTCGAGAGGTAAGAGCGGTCTCGTGATCGTGGGAGATAACTTCTTCTGCCGAAACATCCGCGGCAAGAATCCGTTCAAGGCGGTGATCGACTACATCGACAAGAACGAGCGAACCTGCAAGGCGGAGGAGCTTCAGTGACGCCAGAGTTCGCTGCAAGGAAGTACCAGTTCCGCGAGGGCTTCGACCTCGTCGACTACGGAGAGGTCGGACTGCCGATATTCCGCTTGACACTCGAAGCCATTACGATGGCGCCGCGGGTCATGCCCACCATCCAGGAATTCGCCATGCGCTGCCTGGCTCTTGGGGAGACGCACGAGTCCGACGTCGCCAACATGCTCGGACTGAAGCTCGACGCCGTGGTCGGCGCCATGAACGTGCTCATTTCGGACGGTTATGTCGCCAGGCAGCCGAGTAGCGACGGCCCCGACATCTTTCATCTCACGGAGGCCGGCGAATTGCGTCTCGGATCCGACCGCCTGGAGATGCCCCAGGAGGAGATGATCGTCGTCGACTACGACGGAATCCGCCGAGTCCCCCTGCGCTTGACGGGTGAAAGCGTTGTTCGTCCCACCCAACTTCAGGGCACCGGGGCTGTTCAGATCCGACCCTATCCGGCGGAGCCGCCGGGCGTTGACGACTTGGCCATTCCGGACATCTCGAAAGTGATCCGCCGACGGCGGAACGAGGACTTCCGGCGAACCGTGCTCTCGCTGAAACGCGTAGTCAGGCGAAACAGCCTCTTTCGGGAGGGGGTCGCGCTCGTCTACGCCGCCGAAAAGTCCGACGAGGTCCAGGTGGCGTTCGTCATAGACGGTAAGCTGGCCGACGCGTATGAACTCGCCTTCGCGCAGCACGGCGGTCCTCGCAAGATGGGGTTCGTACGGGCGATTGCGGACACCGACTTGAGCAAAAAGCTCGAAAAGATGGTCGGCCGTTCCATGTACCGGAGCATGCCCGATCGCGACGCGATCAGATCGGCGCGAAAAAAGGAGGTCGATAGTCTGGTGGAGGTGGATTCGGTCAGAAGAGCCGCAGCCGGATTGCAGCCGCGCGGCCCGAACCCCGTTGCCGCCGCCTTGGTAGCGGCCGAAGAACGTCAGGAGATCGCAAAGCACGAAATGGACGCTTTCGAGGTCCGTCCCCTTTCGTGCTACGAGCAATTCGAACTTCTGGACGAGGCCTTGAAAGTGGCCCGCAAATCGTTGGTCATCACGAGCGCTGGAATCCAGCCGTCCATCGTCACCGGAGCCAGGCTGCGCGAAATGGATCTATTGATCGGAGAGGGCGTCCAGATCGAGATCGAGTCCTATCTCGCTCCTCAGATCGAACCGCGCACCGGTGGCCGATACGATCCCCTATCGGAATTCGCCCGCCGGGCCGCCAAGGGCGGATTGACAATCCGCAAAGGCCGGACGCAAGACTTCTTCTTCCTGGTCCAGGACGATGAGCTGGCGGTCATCTCGACACGACCGTTCCTCGGCGAAGTCTCGCGCCGGACGGGTTTCATGCGTGTTCAAGGACTCGTAACCCGCAAGCCGGCGTTCGTCGAAGAAATCAGGAGCATCGTGCTCGGCAGCAGCAGCCCAGTAGGACGACATGGCAACTGACCGGCCGGTGTGGACCGCTACTCACGTCGGCCGCGTAAGAAGCGCGAACGAAGATCTATATCTCGTAGGTAACCGGATTGGCCGGGATCCGATCGAATGCTGGTCTGGAACCCTCGCAGGCGGTCACGGCTGGGCCGTGATCGCGGACGGAATGGGCGGGCACGAAGGCGGCAAGATAGCCAGTCGCGTCGTCGTCGAGGCGATCGCAGGATCGATTGATCGCGCACGCGACGAAGCCGATGTCACGTCGATTATCGCCAATGCCAACCGAAGGCTGTTCGAAGAGATGTTTTCCGGCGAGGGACGACCAGGGATGGGTACGACCATTGTAGGAGTCCTCTACTTTGACCGCGAAGCTCTGGTCTTCAACGTCGGAGACAGTCGCGCGTATGAGCTCCGACGAGGCCAAATGCTACAGTTGAGCCGGGACGATACGCTCAACGTGGATCGAGGTCGAAGAGGCGGTCGAAGCCACGCGCTCACCCAGTCGCTCGGTGGCACAACGAAGCCGCTTGCTTTGCGTCCCCACATCCGGCGCCTTACGCTCGAGGATCACGTCGGCCTACTGCTCTGCTCGGACGGCCTCAGCGACATGGTCCAAGAGGACGAGATAGTACGCGTCCTTGCCACACACCCTGACGATCCTGCCGAAGGCCTTGTGGCGATGGCGCTCGACGCGGGCGGGAAAGACAATGTGACCGTGATTGTCATCGGTCCCAAGACGGTCCCTGGCTAAAACACCCCATTCGACGCCCGCTTAGGGCGAAATTCGCCTGATGCTACGGAGTCAGACGTGGGCGATGGTCATTTAACAAGCCGCAGAAGCTCTTGGGCGAGGTTTCGAAGTTTCCGGTCTTTGGGGCTGGACGAGGCCTACCTCGACGTGACCGAGAACCTACAGAACATCACGCTGGCAAGGGACGTCGCGCTCGCGATCCGCGCCAAGATCAAGGAAGTGACCGGCCTGAATTGTTGTACCGCCCGTAATATGTCCGTGATCGTGTTTCAGAAATTCCCTAATTTGCTGGGCTTCCGATTCCGGAATCGCTGCGTCAAACGTCCGCAATACCGTTAGAAATACCTCCGCGATCGTCCGCGATCCTTGATTTTCCATCAAATTGGGCCAATCCTGGCCATCATGGAGCCGACCGGCGAGGTTGGGCGAACCTTGCGCCTTGCCGGTTAATGCTATGTGATGCCCGGGAGCTTTCGGACGACAGCTCATTTGCTTATATGAAGATCGAGATCCCCGGTGGGGCGACTAATTCATACAGGATAGACCGATGGCCGGCACGGATGCACCAGAGGATCGCGATACGGTGGCAAGCCATACGCTTGCCCACTTGCGATCCCACGGCAAGAAGCTAGATCTGATTCTGGAAACCATGAGTAGGCAAGGAGAACGCCTGTCGCGCGTGGAACGCGACGTGGGTGAAGCTCGCCGCGACATATCGGAAATCAAGAGCGACATCGCGCTGCTGGAGAACAAGTTTTTGTCAACTCAAACAGAGATACTGTCGATCCTGTACCGTCTCGACCAGACGGCCGAACCGGTCACCGACGGTGACGATCACGCCGCTACTCCGCCAACTCCTAGCGGTTCATCGAGAGGCTGAATCCGCGTTCGGCCGTCCTCAAAAAGACAACAAAACAACCACCGGCG
>Ga0182014_10002800_pt1 | contig 21556 bp, 20 predicted proteins | sample 612S2DmetaG_FD_120489 | JGI IMG/M metagenome (GOLD analysis project Ga0182014, IMG submission 120489) | Permafrost microbial communities from Stordalen Mire, Sweden - 612S2D metaG | ecosystem: Environmental > Terrestrial > Soil > Wetlands > Permafrost | place: Sweden: Stordalen | collected...
CCGAAGCCGAGCGGCACATGGCAACCATGAACAGCGGCAGTGTGCCCGCCGAACGAATCGTCACGATAGGCGATTTTGTCGAACGGGTGTACTTGCCGTGGACTGCGGAACACAAGCGGCCTTCGACCGCGAAGGGATATCGGGACATCTGGGAAGATCATCTAAAACCGCTCTGTGCGCTCGTTTGGCTGAAAGACACTCGCACGTACCACGTCCAAAACTGGATGAATCAGATTGGAGCGGGCAAGCTGAGCCGCAACACACTGAAACACGTCAAGAGTGTAATCAGCGGCCTTTTCACTCTGGCAAAACAGCAGGATTATTTTCAGGGAGAAAACCCCGCCCGTGATTCTGCTGTGAACCCAAAGGCAGCAGAACCGCAGGAAACGTATGCCTACACGCTGGAAGAGATTCAGACCATCCTCTCCCTGCTCCCGGAGCCCGCCGCAACAGCCTTCGCCGTTGCAGGATTCATGGGATTGCGACACGGCGAAATACAGGGTCTGCTCTGGGAGAACTACCACGGCGGCGAGATGTACGTCTCCCGATCAATCTGGAATGGCCGCATCTCTGACCCCAAGACTCGCAAGGGCCGCGCTCCCGTTCCGGTGATTCGGCAGCTTGCGGATCGGCTGGAAATCCATCGGCTGCGATACGGGAGTCCTGTAACTGGCCCGATCTTCGCCAATGCTCTGGGTAAGCCGCTGGCGCTCAGCAGCGCGGTCAATCGCGTTATCCTTCCCGCGCTGAATCGTTGCGAGTCTTGCGGGAAAGCGGAGTCAGACCACCTCAAGGCTGACCACCCGTACAAACGTGACGCCCGCTTGCCAGAGTGGCACGGCTGGCACGCGGCGCGGCGCGGACTCGGGAGCAACCTGTACCGACTGGGCGTGCCGGATATGGTGATCCAGCGAATCCTCAGACACGCGAACGTGAGCACCACGGCAATGTACTACATCAAGACTGCCGCTGTTGACGTTCGCAGTGCGATGACGAAGCTGGAAAACCACATCGCAGAAGCGGATCGCGTTCAATCGGACACTAATGGGACACTAGACAGCAGTTCGAACGTGGAGCCTTCCACGATTCAGTAGGGCCTAAGTGATTGGGATTGCAAGTTCTGGCGGAGAGGGACGGATTCTATTACCGCCGTTACCTGCAAGTGCCGATGAACACTACACTTCTGCGATAATACGCTGTGTTTTAATGAGTTACAAGCGAATCCGAACTTAGGCTACAGTTTCTACAGTTACCGCTACTGCCTGTGTTTCCCACAAAAACGGTATCACTGGTATCAGTCGTTAAGCCCGCGGCGGGGGGGTGGATTTGAACCACCGACCTTTGGGTTATGAGTACCACAGTTAACAGAATCTAATGGACTTACGCGGCGCAAAGAGTAACGTAATGTCCTTGATCGAAACCTATCGGAATCGTAATTGCCCTCTCGTTGCCCTTTTTGGGCGCATGGCCATTTGAATCGTTTGGAGTTTACGAAGATCACTGGCGAACTGAAAAGGTTGCGGCGATGTCGTTGAGATCATCGCACGTGCTTGGAACCGGTCTTCCAACTGGCGCTAACGCCCTGCGCTCGCGGACTTTGCCCGCGCCTGCCCATCTGCGAAATCGAAACCATTTCGTTTCGATTTGAACCCGCGTCGTCGCCGTGAAAGCATGATGTCCGGACGTAAGTTACTGAAACTACGCAACGCGGATGGCTACCAAAGGCGGTTTCAGTAAGGGTTGGAACCAGTTATTGGATCATAAATGGATCAAGAAATGCTGTCCTCCGCGCGACCTCACCGCCCCCCCGTTTGGGTTGTTCCAAGGACTTGCTCGACAGTGGTAACTACACCCTCGCCCGCATCGCAAGAAAAAACGCCGCGCCCGCGTGAAGCGTAAGTGTCACTTCTTACCCTCGCAAAACGCACAGACGCGTTGCATCGTGGAGAGCCCTAACAGTTCAACCTCGGGCGCTATGTATTTTCCCAGCTCAGGCTCTTCTTTCATCAGGTCGGTGCTTAAATACTTCTTGTTGTCGTCCGCGAAGACTGTAACAACCACTGCATCCGGCCCCAGCCGCTCTTGAACCATCAATGCGGCAACAAGATTGCACCCCGAGGAGATTCCGACCGCCAGTCCCAGAGTTGTCGCTAGTTTCTGCGCCATCAGGATCGAGTCGCCGTCGGACACCTGGATGACATCATCCAGTTCGGCAAGGTTCAAAATCGCGGGAATGAACTCGTCCGAGATTCCCTGGATGCGGTGCTTGCCCACCTTGTGGCCAGTGCTGAGCGTCGGCGATTCGTCCGGTTCCACGGGATGCACCTTGATTGCCCTGTCCATGCCACGGAGGAACCGTCCAACTCCCATCACGGTTCCACCCGTTCCTACTCCCGCTACGAAGGCGGCTGGCCGCAATCCCGCCGATTCCAACTGCGCCCAGATCTCCGGTCCAGTTGTCGTCTCATGCGCCTCGGTGTTGGCGCTGTTCGAAAACTGGCGAGGTAGAAAGACATCAGAACGGCTTTCCGCGAGCTCTTCCGCCATGCGGATACTCCCCAGGAATCCGCCCTGCTCGGCGCTGACGAGAACGACCTCGGCGCCGTAGCCGCGAATCAGGTCCTGACGCTCGCGGCTCATCCAGCCGGGCATGAAAATCGTGACGGGATGCCCAAGGGCGCGACCAATGGCGGCAAACGCGATGCCGGTGTTGCCGCTGGTGGCTTCTGCAATCGTGTCGCCCGGTCGAATTCGTCCTGTCGCGTAGGCCTCCTTCAGGATGTGCAGCGCCATCCGGTCCTTGATGCTGCCGGTCATGTTGACCTGCTCGGACTTCGCGTAGATTACATGCTGCTGGCCTCGGTACGCGAAGTGAATACCCAGCAGAGGTGTGTTACCGATGATCCTGCTTAGAGCGCTGATCTTTTGCTCCACTTCCGCAAGCACTTCTCTCACCTCTTTCTCTTCTGAACAAGAAGCAGACGTCGTATATGGTCTATACGAGGCCGGATAAGGACGCTTCATTTTCGTTATTTCGCCACCGCTGCGGTCGCGAAGCTACCCGCAGTCACGACTGTCAGTTTTGCCGGATCGATGTACTTCCGCAGAGCTGCTGCCGCCTGAACCGCAGTAACCGCTTCCACTTTTTTCTCCAATTCGGCATCCCAGTTGAAGGTCCGGCTATAGAACAGGTAATCAGCCAGAGTCTTTGCGACCTGGCCGTCGTGACCACGGTTCACCTGCCTTCCCTGTAACCAACCAGACTTCGCAGCTTTCAACTCGTCTTCGGTAAAGCCGTCCTTACGCGCCCTCTCTAATTCTTCTTTGAAAGCTGTTTCCAGCCGCCCGAGGTTTTGAGGAGCGAAAATGGCATATGCTGTGAAGGTTCCGGATTTGTCGAGCGCGTTCGCCTCGAACTCCGACCCAACACCGTAGCTCAGACCGTCCTTTTGACGGATACGATCCGCCAATCGGGACTTGAGGCTCCCCCCACCGAGCATATGGTTCGCCATGAGAAGTGCGGGGTAATCGGGGTCATCGTCACTGAGACTCAGGTTAATGCCGAGTAAATAGATTGCATTTGCTTTGTCGGGGATCTCTATCACCTTCCTCTCCCCTACAACCTCAAAGTACTGCTGCCGCACTCGGACGAATGGCTTCCTGCTCTTCCACGAGCCAAAAAGATCATTCGCCAGTTTCGCGATCGCTTGCTCGTCGAAATCACCGACCACCGACAACTGAGCCGACTGCGCACCGTAGAAATCGGCATGGAATATCTTTATCCCATCCAGCGTGCTGGCCTTGATTTCGGCGATCTGTTCGTCCAGCGTTGCTACGTAACGCGGATGTCCAGCTGGATATGGGTTCCTGCGTCGTCCGAATTCTGTTTGCGCAAGCGTCTGCGGATCCTTGAGCGCCCCTTCTAATTCGGTCAAGTTCTCCTGCTTCAAGGTTTCGAATTCGTTGGCGGGAAAGGTCGGCTCTCTCAGCATCTCCGCAACAAGACTGATAACGGCTGGCAGGTTTTCGCACACCGTCTCCAACGAAACGCTCATTTGCCCGACACCCGGCCTGAACCTGACTTGCGCCTTCAGTCGGTCCAATTCATCACTCAGTTGTTGGCGCGTATGCTTCGCGGTTCCACGGTCCAGCATTGCGGCACTCAACTCGCTGACTGTGGAAAGATTCTTGAGGGTGTTTTCCGCACCGTAACGGAGCACGAGTGTCCCAACGACCAAATTTCCTCTGGTCTTCTTTGGCAGCAGCGCAAGCTTGAGTCCACTTGCCGCCGTGGACCGCTTCGTACGCGCCTCGATGTTTCCCGGACTGGCGTCAAACGCTTCGCCGACCGCAACGGCTGCTTCGCCTTTGTAGTCCTTCAACATCGCAGCCGTGTCCATTTTGGCCGGAATTTCAGCACGGATGGGGTTAGTAGTCGGGAAGAACATGCCCAATGTCCGATTTGAGGCAAGGAGATACTTTGCAGCCACACGTTGAACATCTTCCGGAGTCACACTGCGAAGGCGGTCTCGATCCAGAAAGAACAGCCGCCAGTCGCCATTGGCAATCCACTCGCTGAGCGCAAAGCCAAACCGGCCAGAATCGCTAAGCGTCAACTCCTTCTGCTTCAGCAGTGCTTTACGCGCGCGGCTCACCTCTTCTTTCGTTGGTGGAGTCTTGGTAAACTCCTCGACCGTTTGCACCAGGGCATCGCGGGCTTCTGTCAGGTTGCCGGTGCTTGGCACCTCGGCAAATGCCATCAGCACGCCAGGATCATAGGCCTGCATGGCGTCAGTTTCGATACTGGCAGCCTTCTTGGTCTCTACCAGTGCCTTATAGAGCCGCCCCGATGGGGCCTCACCCAAGATATTCGTAAGGATATTGATAGCTGCGAAATCTGGATGCGCGCCGTCTGGCACGTGATACATCACGCCGACTATCTGCGTATCTCCCACACGGCGCAAGGCTACTGACCGCTCGCCATCCTGCACCGGCTCGAGCGTATAAAGCTTGATCAGCGGCCGCTCCGGTTTCGGGGCCTTGCCGAAGCTCTGGACGATCCATTCGAGTGCTTTAGATTCATCGAACTTCCCGGCGACCGTCAGTACCGCGTTATCCGGCTGGTAGTAATTCTTGTAAAAAGCCTGAAGACGCTCGATGGGAACGCCCTCAATGTCCGACCGGAAACCGATCACGCTCCGGTGGTAGGCATGGGCTAAATATGCGGTCGACATCATCCGCTCATTCAAAACGCGTCCCGGATTGTTTTCACCGCTCTCAAACTCGTTCCGCACTACTGTCATTTCGCTGTCGAGGTCCTTCTGCGCGATGAAGGAGTTCACCATGCGGTCAGCTTCGAAGTCGAGCATCCATTTCAGATTTTCTTCGCTCGCGGGCAGTGTCTCGAAGTAATTCGTCCGGTCGTAGCTGGTGCTGGCATTGAACTGCGCGCCACGCTCATTCAGGAGCTTTGGGATATCCCGGTGCGACGGTGTTCCTTTGAATGACATGTGCTCCAGAAGGTGGGCCATTCCTGATTCGCCGTAACTTTCGTTCCGCGAGCCGACCAGGTAGGTAATGTTCACGGTCGTAGTCTGCTTCGATTGGTCGGGAAAGAGGAGAACGTGCAACCCATTCGGAAGGCTGTACTCGGTGATGCCTTCCACTGAGGTTATCTGCTGAACGCCTGCAGGCAGCTTGGGTTGAGCATTTATCTGGGCCGGGAGAAACCCGACGGTGCTGATCGATAGGACAAGTGCGATCAGGAAAATAGAAAACTTATTGGCTCTCATTTCGTCTCCATCAGAAACTGTTCTTTTCGTCAGTGTTGCTAATCTTTCGAACATTGCGGTCCGGTTCCGGCGCCAAATCCGGTATCACTGCCGCGAATCGCTTTGCAGGAATGCGAGGAATTCGGCCGTATTTCGCGTGAGTCCCGGAAACGTAGCGATCGGCGACCCATCGACTCGCAGGATTGCGTAGTAGGGCAGCGCCACCGTACCAAACTTATCCTGTTGCATTTTCTGGTGATGCTCGTACAGTTCCCCGGCTCCATCGGTGTATAGCCGCACGCAGACGAACTTGTTCATCGCTTTCGACACTTCTGGCCGCGGAAACATATTTGCTTCCATCCAACGACAGTTCGTGCACGTGTAGCCGGTGAAATCGACGAACACCAGTTTGTTCTCCTGTTTCGCCTGCTGGATCGCTCCGTCGTAGTCGTTCAAAATCCAGCCGGCCTCGTGTTGCAGGTTCGCGAACGAGGCCGGACTGGTGGGAGGGCCGACCGAGCCCAGTTCGGGGGGAAGAAATGATTCCAATTCGCCAAGTTGTCTTCTAAACAAGCCGGGAACCAACCAGATCGTGACCGCAAGAAACACGATGGCAACGGTCAGGCGCGCCGCGCCTATCGACTCAATCGGTGAGTCGTGCTCCATGCGGAAGTATCCCAATACATACAGAACCGTTAGCACTCCGATCCCAACCCACACCGCCAGCACTACCTGGCGCGTGAAGATGCCCCAATGCCAGACGAGATCAGCGTTTGACAAGAATTTCATTGCCGCCGCGATCTCCAGGAATCCCATAACGACTTTCACCGAATTCATCCAGCCGCCGGCTTTGGGCATTTGCGACATCATTTGCGGGGCGAGCGCCAGCAGGAAAAATGGAATCGCGAAGACCGTTGAGAACGCCAACATCCCGGCCAGCGGCCAGCGCCAGTTTCCTTGCGCTGTCATCACCAGCAACGTCCCGACGAATGGGGCCGTGCACGTGAACGACGTCAGCGTGAACGTAAATCCCATGACCAGGGCACCGATGACTTGACTTCCCTCTTTATTGCGCGTGACGGAGTTCAGTTTGTCCATCAAGCTTGGCGGAACCTGGATGAAGTACGCCCCGAACAGCGAGAAGGCAAATCCAAGGAAAATCGTCGTAATCAGCAGGTTGATCCACGGATTCGCCGCCAGCTGGTTCACGCCGCCTGCACCAAACATGACCGCCAGCAATATGCCCAACGCCGTGAACGTAAGAACGATTCCGATCGCGAAGATTATTGCCGTGAAGATGGCGCTTTTGCGGTTGCCGCTGGCGTGGTTCGTGAAATAAGAGACCGTGATCGGGATCATCGGAAACACACACGGCGTCAGTAACGACAGCGCGCCCATCACTGCGGCGAGCCAGATGAACGATCCCAGCGACTGCGAGCGTGGCATCGTGCTCGGCGAAGCCGGTTTCTTCGCCGGTTCAACCGCGGCGCTCGGCGCAGTCTTTTCCACCGCAACACTCGATGTTGCGAGCGCCGCACTCTGTGGCGCAACCGAAGGGGGCAGAGGCGCAACCGCAGCCGCGGCCTTCGCTCCGGCCGCAATCTTCACCGGCGCACTCAGGTGCACGGTCCTTGGCGGCAGGCAGGTGGTTTCATTGCAGAGCTGGAAGCGAACGTCGATGGCAACGTTCTTGGTACTGGACGGCGCATTCGCTTCGACTACGAGGGGCAGGCTGAAATCGACCGCCCCCTCGTAGCTCTCCGTTGCCATCTCGAAGTTCGGGTCATACGCCTTATGCGGGGGAGGACCACCGATGGAACCAGACACCTTGAACGGCTGCTTGGCCGGCAGCGTCGCCTGCGAAGTATTGGGTCCGCCGGGTGGCTGGGTGAAGGAATACATATGCCACCCTTCGCTGATCGTCGCTGTCAGCGTAACCGCAAACTTGTCACCGGGTTTCAGCGCCTTCGCTGGTCCCTTCGCCGACCACTCGACTCTGTCGCTTTGCGCGCTCGCGCACACCACTGCCAGCAACAGCGCTAACACGATGAAAACGCTCTTCTTCATCCGGCACCGGCCTTTTGTGAGATGGAGAGATGCGGAACTACGGCGAGACACAGCTCTGCTCAATGAGGTATGCACCGAATGTCGAGAAAAAGTCCCAATCCGGAAGGAAATATTTGTGGGAAGTCGCTGTGCGAAAGGTGCTTCCTCATTGCTTCTGGGCGCCTGTTGGATTCCGCGATACAGTTCCGGCCGCGATGATTCTTAGTGGTACGCTCAGATGTACGGTTCTTGCGGGCAAACAGGTTCGTTCATTGCAGGCTTGAAACCTCACATCCATAGCAACCGCGTTGGCGCCGGATGGAGCTTTGGCCGCCACAATTATCGGCACCTTGAAGGCTGCGGTTTGCTCGTACGTGTCCGTCTCTAATTGGAAGTTCTCATCGTAGCTGCTATGCGGAAGCGGTCCGATAACGAAACCGGACAGGGTGAACGGCTGCCTAGCCGCCAGAGCGATCTCCGTTGGGACCGGTCCGCCAGGAGCTTGGGTAATGGAATAGATGTGCCATCCCGGAGTGATGCGGGCTGACACCTTCGCCGCAAACTTCTGTCCCGGGTGGACCACGCCGACAGGACAAGTAGCGGACCACGCAACTGGATTCTCCTGGCAGTTGGCGACGATTGCCGCTACCAGTAACACGAGCAGCACATAGAGTCTTTTCTTCATTTCGCCCTCGGGAAACCAGGGTCTAAACCAATCTATCTTGTGTACACACCCGCGCTAGTGGCCTGAACGGGGAGTCGGTGATTGCGCAGCTTCGTGTGCGAGCATCATCTTCAGCACATGATTGAACCGCCGAGATGCCGCAACAGAATCGGGATATCCGCCGTAAATCGCGCGGCCTTCCCGGTCGAGCAAAATCGTATCCAACGCTTCCACGTCGCACGACTTCTGGAGATTCTGTTCGAACTTAACGTCCGCCTGGACGTTTACAAAGGTATACGGCATCCGTCCCATGAACTGGACGGCCTCCTTGCGTTCCTCGGGACTGTTGTTGAGGACCAGCGCCACCAGGTCCGAAGCGCTAAAAGTGTTTAACAAACTCTGTATGTGGGGAAACTCCCCAAGGCAGGAATGTCATGTCGGATGCCAGCCGTTCACTAAGACGTACCTGCCGCGCAGGCTCGACAGCTTAATCCTGGCGTCGCCTTTGAGGTTTTCCAATTCGAAATCGTCCGGCTGCTTGGCGCGGGCAAGGTCAGCAGCAATGATCTCCTCCTGCACATGCGCCTCGGTCTTGCCAAGCTGTGCGCCGAGCTTGACGGCGGCGGCTTCGAGGTCCGCGTCGGCAATCATCTGGCGGTCGCCGAGCAGATACTTGTAGCCGTCCTGCGGCTTGCCCTGCGCGGTCAACACTTCGGCTATGAGCGTGGTCTTCGGAAATTCTTCCGGATGGAACTCGGCCTCGGGCGGAGTCGCCTTGTCGAGAGTTGCCCGGGCTTCGTCGAGTTGACCGGCCTTCAGCAGATCCCGCGCGTGCGCAAGAGCGCTGTAATAATCCAACCTCTTTTTCACTTCAGCAACCCGCTCCGCCTCGGAGTCTTTTTGGGCTTCAGCTAATTTCTTCTGCGCCAACTCTGCTGCTTTGCGAACATCCGTGCGCGCATAGAGCGCGAGCAGGTCATCCACGTCATAGGTTCCCGGACGGTTGGCGGCGCGCTCTAGCCAGACCTGCCGATCGGCGTCCGTCTCCGCGTTTTCCGCGGCGTCATGGAGGACGGTGGCGGCAAATTCACCCTGGTGCCGGGTCAGGAATTCCTCGATCAGGCGAAGGTACTCTTTCTGGTCGCCATTCTTGAATGTCGAAAGGTAAAGGTAGGCATGGAGGGCGTTGTCGGGAGCGGCCTCAGAGGCCCTGCGGTACAACTCCCGCTCCTGCTCCAGGTCTCCGGTCGCACCGGTGAGACTTGCCAGGGAGGTCAGCGCAGGAGCAAACCGCGGGTAGGCGGCGACAATCTTTTCCAGCTCAGACTTCAGCTTTCCGTCTTTGCGATGCTCTGCGTAGACAAGCTGCAGGCGGTAGGCCGTCACGTCCGGGTGGGACGCCACGAGAGGCCGGTAGATTTCTGCTAGTTTGGCGGATGAGGCAGCGTCCACCTTCTTGTTCAACTCGAACTCGTCGGGAACCTTTCCGTCGTTCGCCGCCTGCGTTTCGGCCTTCAGACGGTTCCGCTCGAACAAATAGACTGCATAGGAGAGCCCCCAATGAGCGTCCTGATTCTCCGGCGCGATCACAATGGCCTTCTCGTAGAGCTTGAGGGCCGTGGGCAAGTCGCCTGTCTTGCGGGCCTGCTCCGCTTTTTCCAGCAGTGACGGCGGAGCCGGTGCGGCTTTCGCGCGGCTCGCCGCCGGTTTCGCGGGCTGCTGTGCCGGGCACAGCGCGCTCATGGTCACCAGCAGCGCCAGGACAATCCAACCAAATTTCGTTTTCATATTCTCGAACACACTTCCCCCCGGACGCACCGATGCCGTCAACTCTGTATACCTGCGAAAACGGCGGCTTGTCCCAGCGCGGGCGGGATTATTTTCGGGGCATTCCTGAGCCCTGCATGGATTGCTTGCCGCGCTCCGCAAAAGAACGGCTGGGAGCCGCGAGGCTCCCAGCAGGGGGTTGTGTTGTTGGTTGCTGGTTAGAACGTCATCTTCAGCGTGAACTGACAGTAATTTCTTCTTGCAGGAGGCTGCCAATTTGAGTGGGGGACCAGACTTCGATGCCATCCTCGCGCACGTGCATCGTGGTGTTCATTGGTTCCATGGTGGCATGGGCCTGAAATCGGATAACCGCCATTCGAGCTGTCTTCATTCGTGCCTTGCTCCCTTACAAGTCTGATAGCTGATCGAGGTCTCTAAGCAGCCGATACTATGTCTTTTAACGCGCCTCACAACAAAGAGGGTCGGCCAAAGTAAAAAAGTCTCGCCGGGACGTCGATCCCGGCGAGAAATTTGTGAGTCTGGCCCGTTTTGATCCAAGCCCGCAGCCAATTAGAACACGAGCTTCAGCGCAAGCTGAATCGACCGCGGTCCGCCGATTTGGTAGAGCGGGCTGAAGGCTCCCGCCGCGCCGGTACTACCGGAGGCTAGACTGCGTCCCAGCATTTGATTCGACACTCCGAAGCCGGCTATGCCGAAAGTGCCCGGCGGCTGTCCGAAGTTGGGGTGGTTCAGCACGTTGAACATTTCCGCGCGGAATTGTAGCTTCAGAGCTTCGCGGATCGGGAAGTCGCGATGCACTGCGAAATCCCATTGCGTCGCGCCAAGTCCTCGCAAGAAGTTTCTGCCGACATCGCCTTGGCGCAAAGGAATACCAGTCATCGGGTCACCCGGTGGGTCCGTGAACGCTGCGGGGTTGAATGCCTTGCCGCCCGGATACTGTGGTCCATAAAGGTAGAAGGGTTGGCCGGGGACCAAGTCAGGGAAGATGGTCGCGTAGAAGCTGCCTGACGGCAGATAGTAAAAGTTCCCGTCAACGATGTCCACTGGCGGTGCGGAAAGTGCCTGCACGATGGTCTGGAGTGACCATCCATGGATGATGTTGTTGATGAAGGCGTTTACCTTCAGCGTTGGCAGGTCGTACGTCAGTGCCGCTGAGAACGCGTGGCGAATGTCAAAGTCAGAAGAGGCTCGATATTCCGCGCCGCTCGTGCCGGGGATCGGCCCAATGTCAACAAAGGAGCCAGCAGAAGACTCATCAATGGAATGCGACCAGGTGTAAGACATCAGCGTCTCAAGTCCGTGCGCCAGGCGACGCTGGAATTGCACCTGCAGGGCGTCATAGTCGGAGGTGCCAGCGTTTGTTACGATGGACAGAGAGCCGAAGCTCGAATTGAGCGAATTCTGCGACAGGGTCTGGATGAGCCTTCGTCCGACCGCGCCAATGTAAGAAACCGTGAGCGTTTGATCCCGGCCAAGAGCTTGCTCGACGGCCACATTCCATTCCAGCGTGTACGGCAACTTCATATTTGGGTTAAAGGTGTAGAGAGAATTTGTGCTTAGCGTTGACACATTGATCGGGGGCGGGGCAGGCACGGGGCTAACCGGAAAGGTACCGCCGGAAGTGAACACGCTGTTTCCGAATGGATAGGTGTACCCACTAAAGAAATTGCCGACTTCGGAAGTTGCCAGGTCGTAGAAGACGCCAAATCCTCCGCGCAGCACCGTTTGCGTGTTCTGGTTTTGGCGTAGTTGATACGCCACTCCCACTCGCGGCGCGAAGCTGTTGTAAGGCGTTTTGTAAGGTGGAGTTCCAGCTGGTGCCAGGGTCAGTTGTGACAAGTCATTCAAGTTAAAGTTCGTCACCGCGTTGAGTGAAGGACCACTTGTTGACGCCGGCGCAATATCGACGTCCCAGCGAAGACCGTAGGTCAGCGTCAGTCGCGGATTCGCTCTCCAGGTGTCTTGTGCGTACGCGCCGAAGTTTCGGAAGAGAAACGTTACCGGCAAGGTGTCTGCTATGAAGGACCAACGCAGACTCCCCACCTCTGCAGAGGGTACGTCCGTGAAATAGGCCTGCTGGCTGTAGGAGGGAGGGGTGTACGGCGGGTTGAGACGTCGATAGTCGACGCCAAACTTCAAGGCGTGCGGTCCCTTCTGTACCGAAAAACTGTCAACGACGTTGATCTGCCTTTGGATCGTCTGTCCGTTATAGCCGTTTCCCACAAAGCCGTGCAGAAGTGAAGAGATCCCAAAGTAAAAAGTTGAGTCCTTCGATGTATAGGGGCTCGGAAGCGGTAGATTCGTCAGGGGCACTGCTCCGTGGAAATTGTCGGAGATGGCGCTGTTATGTCCATTAGATCGGCTGTAATTGAATCGCAGTTCGTTGGACATTGTCGAAGAAAGGCTCCAGGTGGCACCGATCGTGGCGGTTTGCGTGTTGATGATACTGGGGTTCAATACGCTCAACGCATAGACAGAACCTCCCTGGATATCGGATTCCGACGGCGCGTAGTTATAGCGGCCGAAGAGCGTAAGTTTGTCGGTTAGCCTCTGGTCGACGCGAAGACTATAGGCATCGAGCGTGGAGCTGTTAGAAAAGGCGGCGTTGAGCGGCGAAATTCCGCCCACATCGGAGGCGCCAGGTTGCGGAAGGGGAAAGGCATTCAAATACGGTTGAATCGCCGGCAATGCGTCGGCGCGTGCGGAAAGAGATGGCACCGTGCTCAGCAGGGTTTGTGGCAGGCGTAGACGAAGTCCCTCGTAAGAGAAAAAGAAGAACGTCCGGTCTTTGACAATCTGACCTGAGAAAGTTCCTCCAAAATCGTTTTGGCGCTCTTCGGACTTGGGCAGGCCGACACTGTCGGAGAACCAGTCATTGGCGTCCAACTTATCGTTGCGGAAGTAGTCGAACGCGGTGCCGTGGAAGGCGTTCGCCCCGGAGCGGGTTAGGATGGAAATCTGTCCTCCGGGTGTTCGTCCAAATTCCGGAGCATAGGTAGACGTTTGAATTCGGAATTCCTGCAGCGCATCGACAGAAACCAAGCCGCTCGTGCCGCCCTGTGCGTTAAAGGAGCCTAGCACTCCTCCGATTCCGTTTCCCGGCACGAAACCCGATGAGACGCCGATGTTGGCGCTCACGCCGTCTACCATCCAATAGTTGGAAACGGCGCGCTGGCCGTTCACCGTGAATTGGCCGGCGTCGGCGTAGTTTGACGGCACTAAAACCACGCCTGGCGTGAGGTTAATTAGCGTCTGAAAACTACGCCCATTCAGGGGCAAGTTTTCAGCAAATTGCCGATCAACAACAGTGCTGACGGCCGCGGACACGGTGTTCATGACCTCACTGGTTGCACTCACGGTCACCGACTCGCCCACCACACCCAGTTGCAGCTTGAAGTTGCGGCTGAGGACATCCTGCACGTGGAGGGTGATATCGGTTAACACCACCTGCCGGAACCCGGCCTTCTCCACCACCATCCGGTACTGCCCAGGATGGATATTGGCAAGAACGTAAAGACCGGATTCATTCGAGGGCACGGTGGTTGTGATCCCGGTATTCACATTGGTCAGCTTGACCTGGGCGCCCTGCACCATGGCGCCGGACGGGTCGGTGATGGTGCCTGAGAGAGTGGCGTTTTCAGACTGGCCGAACGATGGAATGCACAAGGAAAGAACCAGCGTCCCCAGCAGGAGTACGAAGAATTTCTGGGAAGAGACAGGCAGGGTCATGAGAGATTCTCCTGCTCCGGTATTCACCGGGCTTGGTTCATTCGTCCCACCTGGCCAAAAAAGTTATGAAAAATAGTTAAGGCAGAAGGTTTCCCTCCTGCCTCGGTCTTCTGCCTCAGACTTGCCTGCCCCCTCGGCTGGCGTTTATGGGTGGTTGGCGGGAGTCCCCAGGAACGCATTCAACAGCTTCTTCCCTCTCGGCTGGTTGCCCGGCTTTTCGTTCGGCTCCAGCGTCACATAGACGGAATCGATCTGCGCCAGCACCTTGGTATCGCTGAACCTGAAGACCCAACGGCGCTGCGCCGGGTCATCATTGTGCAACGCGCCGAGGGCGCGAGGCGTGTGCGGATCGCCCTCCCGGTGTCCCCAGGCGTAGAAGGTCTGCCGGCCCTTGGTATTCGACAGATCGTAGGCGTAGAAGATCAGGGACTTGCCTTCGGTGTAAAACACGCGGCCAAAGGGCTTGCGCACGCCTCCGTTCTCCACGTCCGCCACGTCGATGATGTGCAGATTGCGCGAGCCGATCACGTCGCGCATCTCGCTTCCCGACGCCACGGCCATCAGCTCACGATCTCTCTCGGCTGCGGCCGTTTGGTCCGCCAGTTGGTTTTCCAGGTCGCGGAGATGATACTGCGCCGCCACCAAGTCGGCGTCCTTGGAGGCCTGCGCATCTTTCAGGCTGCGCAACTGGGCATCGAGTGCCGTGGCGGCGTTGCGGCTTTCATCGGCGACCGCTTTGAGCTGCGCGAGTTCGCTGGCATCGCGATTCCTCGCATCCTGAACATTGGCGATCTTCTGCGACACTTCCTTCAGCTCATTCTGGAGCAGCGTTTTCTCCAGTTCCGACGCGGCCAACCTTTGCTCAAGTTCAGTCGTTGCGCGCTTTGCGGCCAACAATGCAGAGCTATCAGCCACGGGCTCCGACGATTTCTTCGCGACCGCGACCGGAGGTGCAGCAGTAGTGGGAGCCGCAGTGGCAACAACTGGTTGGGAGACGGTTGAAGAGTGCCGGAAAGACCCAACTCCAAATCCCACGGCACTGCCAACCACAAGCATGGCCACGGCCCAAACCGGTGCCTGAGAAATAAAAGGTCTGAATCCCAAACTGCCGTTGATCGCTGGCCGTTCTGAGATTTCCTTCTGAACCGGCGCAGAAAATTCGGCTCCGGCATTTTGCAAGTTGCGGAGGATCCTATGCCGCAGCGCCGATTGCGGGTCGTACACTTCGGGCTCAAGTTTCTGTGCCTGGGTCAGCCACACAGAATTGATGTCCACAAAGTCGGTCTGCAATTCCCTGCAGAAATCACATTCCCGCAGATGTGCATGAAGTTCCGTCAGCTCGGCTGGCGAAATCTGGCCAACCGCTGCCGAGGCGCACAGCTCCTCATATCGACTGTGCTCTTGCATCTTTTACCTCCCACTTGCTAGGTCGCGCTTTTTCCGGTTCCAGTTGAGGCAGGGGCGCCGATAGGCAATCACGAAGCTTCATCATTCCCCGATAATAATGATGCTTGGCGTTGGCGACGGTCTCGCCCATACGAACCGCCAATTCATCGAAAGTCAAACCCTCAAACGCAATTAACTCGATGGCCGCTCTCTGGGAGGCGTCCAATGTCGCCAAGACTTCACGCACCAGGCGCGCTGTTTCCCCTGAATTCAACCGCAGCATCGATGCTACCGAGGGTGATAACTGTGTAACGTCCTGCTCATCCACCTCCGTCTGGTTATAGAAATGCCGCCGTTGCAGGTGGTAGCGCCGGTTAATGCTCCGGGTGTAGGAAAGCTGCAACAGCCACACTTTAAGTGTTCCTCTGGCAGGGTTGAAAAGTTCCATTTTCTGAAAAAATTCCAGGAACACGATCTGGACGACGTCTTCCGCTTCGCTCTCGTCATGCACGATCTTCTGGGCGACACTCCACACCAGCCGCTGATACCGGTCCACAATGACGGCAAGAGCGTCATGATGACCGGCACGCAGGTGCGTCATCAGTTCTTCATCTGACAACGACTGCATTTGCCGATATGTCAGCCCGCGTGCCTCGTTGAGCAAGACGGTCTCTCCGAGGAGGCCCACCGGTCCCCAGCCTCTTCTATATTGGTGAAAGTTACCACAAAACAGCCCCCCTGAAGCTATGACGTGGATCACAAATATTTCTTTTTCCGGCTGGCACGAATGCAGGATTGCCGGTGTATACCAAAAATGGGGTGGATTTCGGGCTGGGGTCGCCCGTGAGCACAAGCAATCGGTTTTGGCGTCAGGATGGTGCCTGTACACTGGTCACAGTTTATTGACTGCTCGCTGGATGAACATGTGAAGACCAGTTTCTTTGAGCGCGAGTACGTCAAGAGAACGGCGAGGGCGATGATGCGCCAATTCCACATTGAGGTTCTCGTCAGCCTGGGCCAGGCATTCCAACCATCAGATGGCTTCATGCTGCCTTGGTGCGCTGGTGGCCTCTGCGTATCTGGGGATGAGCAGTAGGCTTCTCTTGCAACAACAATTCTGTAGCCTGCAGTCGCGGATAACTGTGAAACCAGCGTTGCACCACGTCATCGTGCAGGAAGTTTGCTAATAGAGAGGAGGTTCATGTCTTGGTGGTGGGCCATCCAGCAACGCACCGGTTCGTGACGGCGGAGCCAGGAGCGGCACCGGGAGGGATCAAAGTCTATCGCCTCATAGAATCCGTAAGCTCCCAGCCATCGCTTGTTATGCATGTTGTGCAAGTTCTGCAGCACGGCTGAGGGATCCACATTCAGCGCTAGGAACGTTGAATATGGCGAGATCACGGGTGCGTCCTGATCGAGTCTACGTAGGGCAAGCGGCGGAACGCCAAAAGCGTAGTACTGGTAGTTGCCGGACTCATCCATTCTGAAATAAGCCGACTCGGAGATCCCCCAAGGAATGCCCCTGCCTTCGACGTATGCCTGTTGCAACTGCACTGCCGCAGCTGCCGCCATTGCTGGCAGTGCTGGAATTTCCGCCTCCGAGAACTGTGTCGGATGATTTCTGCTGGCTGTATGACAACCTCCGCCTGCTGGAGGCGGAACTGGATTTGAGTGCATGAGACAGCACTCGGCAACGATTCCGAAAGGGGTCGTAATGCCCGCTGACCCGGCATCCAGGCCAGGTTGCGGGCTAGTTTCTGCAGCGCGTAGACGCAAAGTGCTTATGTAGGGTGCCGTTTCCTTCGGGGATTGGCGCAGGCCTTCAGCTTCTGCACTGACGAGTTCCGGATGAGCATTCTGTAGCATCTCGTATGCTTCCTATCGATAGCTGGCAGCTTGCATTTCAAACATTTCTGCGTAGCGTCCACCAAGATTCAATAGCTTTTCATGGTTGCCATCCTCGGCGATCCTTCCGTTTTCTAAGACAACGATGCGATCTGCCATGCGTACGGTTGAAAATCTATGCGAGATAAAGAGGGCTAACTTTCCTGCGGTAAGCTCGGCGAACCGCTGAAAAACTTCAAATTCGCTGCGCGCATCGAGCGCAGCTGTGGGCTCATCCAGAATTAAAACTTGCGCATCCCGAAGGTAGGCGCGCGCGAGCGCGATTTTCTGCCATTCGCCGCCCGATAGGTCCACGCCACTTTCAAAGCGTCGGCCCAACATTTGCTCGTAATCGCGAGGAAGTCTTTCGATGACTTCGTCGGCCATGCTCTTATCAGCCGCTGTTTTCAGGAGCGGCAAGTTATTGATCTCATCGATCCGTCCTACAGCGATGTTTTCGCGCGCAGTCATTTCATAGCGCATGAAATCCTGAAAGATTACGCCAATTTCGCGGTAAAGATCCTCGAGGTTGTACTCCCGAAGATCCACTCCATCCAACAGGACTTGGCCTTCGACCGGATCGTAGAGTCGCGTCATCAACTTCACCAGGGTGGTCTTGCCTTCGCCGTTTTTCCCGATCAGTGCGACACGCTCTCCGGCGCGGAGATGAAAATCCAAGCTGTTAAGCACCAGCCGGGAAGTTCCCGGATAGCGGAACGAAACATTGCGAAATTCGAATCCGCGCACGATTGGGCGAGGAGCTGGTAGTGCATGGGGCTTGGAACGGATTGTGGGCTGCATTTCAAAAAATGCAAGCAAGTCGGTGAGGAACAGCGCCTGGTCCGCAATACTGGAAAGCGAAGAGAAAATCTGTTGGATGTTGATGCTCGCCTGCATAATAGCGCCGGTCAGAAAAGTCAGCGTGCCGATACTCAGCGATCCGGTTACGGTCCGCCAAATAACATAGACATAGGTTGAGTAGTAACCGACAGTGCCGATCATAGATAAAAAAGATCCTGCAATCAGCCTGCGGCGGGCTAGATCAACATTTTCGCGATAAATCTGATCCGAAAGACGCGTGAACCGTCCGATGAGGAAATCTTTCAGCCCAAAAAGTTTGAGCTCCTTGGCGGCTTCCCGGCTTCCTCCCAGTACACGCAGGTAGTCGAGTTCTCTACGGACAGGGGTTTGGCGGAAGTTTCTGGCATACCCAAGAAATGCGAAGTGGCTTTCGCCGAGAAATGCCGGAAGAATACCCGCAATCAGCAACAGCAAAAGCCATGGCGAGAGCACGAGAATGGAAACCGACAGAGAGGCAGCGGTAATCACCTGCTGCACCAATCGCCCGATTGACTGAATCATACCCAGCCGGTCGGGGGCCTGCACCCGCGCCCGCTCAAGCCGGTCGTAGAAAACTGGATCTTCATAAGCCATGAGATCCAGCTCCGCGGCGTGCTTCATCACCAGAATGCTGATGTGGCGGGTATACTTGTCCGCCAGTAAAGCATCGACATAGTCAATAGTTCGGCCGAGAATGCTGCCGAAAATGGCAATGGCGAACTCTGCCGCAACCAACCACCACAGTAGAGGTTTCACGGGCTGATGACTGGAAACGGCATGAACGATGCCGTCAATGATGAGTTTTGTGATCCACAGGGCCGCGAGGGGTATGAGCGAGCTGATCAGCCGGAAAACTAATCCTAGGGATACGACAAGCGGGCCTGACTGCCAGACGATCCTAAGGACCGGGGGCACATTGCGAAGCGCTGCGAGACGCTCGCGCCACCCGCCCCAGAAAGTTTTCCGATCGGCCATTTTTCGAGTCCTTCGGATAGTGAGTAGATCTTAAAGATGCCGAAACCGTTTCTGGGGTTTTAGCGGGCACAGCTGAATAGAGAACTTGGCAATATTCTCTTTCAGCTGAACCGTTCGCCCATACTACAGCTATTTCACGTCGAATTCCTATTAGAGAGTCATGAGTCTTCTACCCTGCAGAATATATAATGGGAACGCTCAGCTCAGTCTGTGCTCGCTATGTGCTTTTAAATGTGTGGTTTACGAAGAGAGGACGATTCATGAATGGTGTACAGCCTGGTTGCAACAAAACCGATGCCGTACGGTTCGATTAGCGTAAGAGGTCATTTGCACTCCAGGAAATATATTCACGGTCGGGTGCTGGATAGCCGAATCATGGCGAAGGGAATGGGCTGTTGGCGAATCGAGAATAATCAGAAATCGTCGGAGTAGATGCCCTCCCCGAACGGGCACTACTTAGGCGGCGTATGTTCAAAAGGAAGCTTGGTGTACCGCGCCTTTTGATCTCGATCACAAGCGCCACTCTTCCCTCAGGGCTGCGAAACGGGAACGGCTTGCCCGTGTACTTGAGCGAGTTGGGGTCCCTGTACTTGAAGTCGTCATCAGGACGGCGCTCGACCACGTGGCCTCGAAGCTGGGCCTCCTGATACGGGTCGTGGAAATCGACGATGGAGAGAGAGAGAGACACGCGGATCGCGGAAGCAACAGCAGGTCAAAGCGGTGGCAAAGCGATCGAAGTGGCTGGAGGAACCATGGAAGGAAAGATCGGCAATATACGCCGCACAACATTCGGAGAAGCGAGCATTCTTGACCAGACTGCCGAATTTACCGGTGATAACGTGGTTGTCAGCGGGAGGCTCAATCTATGAACGAGGTTAGCGTATACACCGTTGAACAAGATGCATGGTCCATCGCAAGACGATGTGAGATGCATTTCCGCCTGACCTACGAGCGAGTGTTCCTTCCGGTTCAGAATCTCTGTCGGGATTTTCTGGTTCATTGCGAGGAAATAGGTCCAGCTCTCCCGTCCTAAAATCTTGCCCCGGCATTTGTGAGATAGGCATGGAATTTTTCCAGCTTCACCATCCGCTAAACGCGACCGTGTTGTGTGACCGCAAAGGCTGTGAACAAGTGGCCGACTACTTGGAAGTGGATGATCACGGTCAAGAATACCGAGTCTGCGCTATGCACACAGACAGCAAGACGCATTCTTCGCGGTTGCCAACGCGGAAACCAAGTCCCGATCTTCCTTTCCGAAGCCGACCTGCTGCTTGGACCGTGGGCGGCACCCCTGCGCTTCGCGAGTTGTAGACTGCGCTAGGAGGAACACACAAATGAAAGCGCCCCAGACTCATGGAGTCATGGGACGCTCGTTCGAACAGCCCTTCCCCAGACCGTTCAAAACCATCAAGAGCTCTGATCCAAATGCTAGGCCCCGAGTGTTACGGGATGATTAAGTAAAGACAAGGCCTGGCCGACCCGGGTCATTGAGGGCTATTGCGATTTTTCGCCAGTTGGCCGTTCGCTCATTTGTCAAAGGAAGCGTGCGTGCAGGGTCAGGTAAGGTTCACAAGCTCTGCTGTCAGCTCGACTGAAAGGCGGATAGCGCACGATTGAATTTCGTCCTCCACACCTCGGCAATCTTGTCCCCGTGGTGTGAATCCAGCGCAAGCAGCCGCTGCGTGGAGCGATCGGCTCGGCAGGGGATTAGCCACGGCTCGCACTCCGGCCTCAAACTACAAAGGTATAGCAACGCTGCAAGGGTCTTAGCCGATCGCTCGACGGACCCGTCCGGACCTTGTTCAACGTGTCGCCTTGCGGCTACCTCGGCAGACGTGGTCGACGGCCGCACCACCACGGGGCAGCCACTCTCAATACGAGCTTTCGCCCGCAACGAGAAGTCGGCGTCGATGATTGCCAGGCAGACCCCGAGTTGAGGTGAAACCCAGCTCCCGGCATCGACCGCACCCCACAACGCCTCAACCAGCTTCGGCTTAGTTCTGAGTTCGGATACGACCAGGGCGACGCCGGCAACCAGATGACAACGCCAATCAGCCTCCCTCAGCAGTGCCCCGATGTCGTCCTCAGGGTCCGCGCTCCGAAGCAACGCCTTCGATACCTCATCAATGGAGGTTATCCCGAAGGGTTCGTCGCACCAAAGCAAGAAAATGGGGTCGTACTGGGACAGAGAGCGGGGAAGGGATTCCATAGGCGAAAGCGAAGTCTATCACTCCCCAACTCACTGTCGGAAGCTACCCCACTCTGCCCGAAGACGGGATCACTGGAGGAAAGGAGACCGTTGGGTGTTGTAACCAGGCGATTTCACGTTTTGACCGCTGGTCATTGAGCGCTATCGCGATTTGCGCCAACAAACGGGGAAGTAGACCTGGTGACTAGGAAGACTTGCCGGGCAAAGAGATTAAGAATTCATCCAGCTGAGCATGTAGCACACGTCGTCGGCTAATTCCGTGCG
>Ga0182014_10002801_pt1 | contig 21555 bp, 25 predicted proteins | sample 612S2DmetaG_FD_120489 | JGI IMG/M metagenome (GOLD analysis project Ga0182014, IMG submission 120489) | Permafrost microbial communities from Stordalen Mire, Sweden - 612S2D metaG | ecosystem: Environmental > Terrestrial > Soil > Wetlands > Permafrost | place: Sweden: Stordalen | collected...
GGAAGGCCAGCTCTCCAGGGCTCCGATGCTGCAGATCTTCGCGGAGGATCCGCAGTTCCCGGGGCTTGGCTGTCCGAACCTGATCAGGACGCTGCCGGCGTTGCCCTTTGATGAGCACGATCCAGAGGACGTCGACACGACGTCTGAAGATCACGCTCCGGACGCGCTGCGGTATGCGCTGATGACCAGGCCGCGGTTCTCGATTGTGCCTGTGGAAGTAATGGCAGAGGAGTACGCCGAGGCCGAGCGCCGGGCGGAACACAAGTGAGGAGACAAGATGGCAGCTTCCTTTACAACTTCGTCGCGCACCCCGATGGCCGATTACATCGCTGTGGCAACGATGACCTGCGACACCGCCTATCCTTCGGGCGGCTACTTGGTTACTCCGGCGACGTTCGGTCTTTCGGAAACGATCGATGACATCGTGGCGATCGCGCAATCCGCGACCCTTTTGGCGGAGTACGTTGCGGCTACTGGGGCCATCCGCATTTTGATGGATACCGGTAGCGGCCTGGTGGAGAACACCACCAGCGATATCCACACACTGACAGTTCTGCTGCTGGTTTTTGGGCGCTGATGAGCCTGGCATGGGAGTCGTCTGAGTATCGCGATTCCATGCGGCGAACCGTGGAGCGCCGGCGAGTGCTCAAGAGCCTGATCGACACGCTTGTGGACCCGGTCGACAAGGACACGCCTGACGGCCTGCAAGGCAACGGAGACGCAAACGGTGGAGACCAATAAGCCGGGTGCTGTAACGAAGTACTGTCCTTCGTGCGGTGGGGCTAACACGTTAATTCCTCCGATCCCGGATCCTATCGTATGTTTCTGGTGCGACGCGGAGTTCGACGGGAAGCCCACCAGCCGGCCGTATAGGCAGAGCCTGAAGGCGATGCAGAGGGAACAGCGATGCAAAGGCTCTCCGACCGCACGACGCTGAGTGAAGCAACTGCCCCACTCAAGCCAACAGCGGGCTTGAATGGGCCACCCAGGCCAATCGCGGCGGTTAGAAAGTGCTCGAACTGCACCGTGGAAGACCGGGCGGAGACGATCGAGGGCGAGTACGACGCTTTTGGCCAGCCGAAGGTTGAGCACAACGTTACCGTCGAACTCAGATACCTCAAGGTACAGACCGAGGCGGAGGCGCAGAGGCGGATTACTCCGCACCTGAAGCTGAGAGGCTGGCGATACAAGATATTTCAGGGCAGGCATGCGATGGAGAGGTTCGTTTGCCGGCCGTGCTTGAGGGAGCTGTCGATCATGGAGCACGACTGGGCGAAGAAGGCCATCGGGGACACGGCCTCAAACAAGGATGACTTCTACGGAGCTTTATGCGAATGAGCAGATGTGACGACAGACCACGATTGACCTACCTGCTGGTGCTGGTGCTGCTGGCGATAATGGCGCTTTGGGCTACGCAGGCGCACGCCCAGGCCGCTTACAACATGGACCGGGATTCGGGGAAGATCACCACGTCTGGTGGCACCTGGACGCATACAAACCGGATCGGGTCGCTGAATATCACGTTCGAAGTGCTGATTAACGGCTCGCCGACTTCTAGCACGGTCACCATCCAGGGCTGCGGGCGCGGCAACTTGGCGTCTTATGGATCCACGAACGGGCTGAATGGCCTGCAGGCGAACAGTGCAACGTGCGATGTCCTCGACACGTACACGGCGAACGTTAGCGCCAACCGCAAAATTACCGGACTATACGACTCCTACATCGTGACGGCGACTTGGTCGGGTGGAACTTCGCCGACGGTGCAGGTGAACACGCTGGAGACATCCGCCAGCTCGCCGCTATCGGCAAATGATCCTTGCCAGTCGAGCGCGGTGGCGAAGCAGAGCGTTACAGTCAACATTTCAGCGGCAGGAACGACGCAGTTTGTGGGCATATCCGGGACGCTCTCCATCTACGTGTGCGGCTTCTATGCTTCAGCGGCCGGAACCAGCCCCTCATTGCAGTTTGAGTACGGCGGTGGCACAACGTGCACCTCGCCGACAGCCCTGACGGGCGTGATTCTGGCATCAACGACTGTTCCGCTTGAGCTGGCCAGTGGCCTTACGAACTTCAAGGCACCAAGTGGCACAGGGCTTTGCGGCGTGGCGGGCGGAACGACTCCGAACCTGCAGGGCGTGTTGACTTACGTGCAGGCCCCATAAGAATGCGACGATTTCTTCTACCCCTGACAATTCTGGCTTCCGGGCTTTCTGGCTTCGCACAGACGACTTACACTGCCCATCTGTTCACCGGGCTGACGCAGGCGGCGGCGACGGGACAGGTGTGTTTCCACCTGAAGAATTACGGGACGAACATTCCTGTCGTGGTGGGCACCGGAGTCGTGGTAGACACGGATCCGCCGTGCGTGCCGGCGAACTTGGCTGGTCTGGTGACAGGGACGATCTACGGTAGCGATGTGATTACGCCGATCGGCAGCGGGTGCGTGCCTTCCGCGCTGAACCCTTGCACCTGGTGGACGGTAGAGTACTGGGTAAACGGGCAGATGAAGTCCACCGCGGACTATACGACGATCGTTGGCTCCTCGGTTCTGCTCGATAGCCTACTTCCACTCATGTCGTACCCGGTTTCACCGCCGATCAATTACGCGCTGAGCTGGCCTTTCGCGTCGAACTTCTTTCTGACCTCGTATAACCAGATAACGGGGCTGTTCACTGCCGCGCAACCATCGAGCGCGAGCTTGAGCGATGCTTCGACGGTTGAGCACAACACTAATCGCGACCAGGCGAACGGATATCCCTCGCTGACTTCCGCGGGCAAACTACAGACCAGCGAATTTCCTGCATCGATCCCTTCTAACGCTGCTACTGCGTCAGGAGCAGCATCAGCCGGGAGCGAGTGCGCAAGTGGGCAGGCCTCACGAGGCGTTGACGCGAGCTGGAACGCCATGGGCTGCTTCACGCCGACAGGCGCCGGCAACATGACGAACACGGGCACTCCGGTCGTTGGAGGGATCCCGAAGTATAGCGACACGACGGGGACGAACATCGTTCCGAGCACGCTCAGCGAGTCGAGTCTGAACGGCTTTCGCAACCGGCTGATCAATGGAGCATTCGATATAATCCAGCGCTACCCCAACGGCAGCGGCCAGACCGTGACGGCCGGGGCAGCTTTGGCCTATGGTCCTGATCGCTGGTTTATTTATTCCACTGGGGCCAACGTAACAGCCGTTCAGGCCGCCGCCGGGAGTGGCTTTAAGAACGCGCTGCAGATCACTGGGGCGGCCAGCGTCACGGCCGTTGGCGTTGCACAGCGCATCGAGGCGGCGAACGTCTACGACCTGGCGGGTACGACGGTAACGCTCTCCTGCTACGCCTCGAGCAGTACCCTGACTACGCTCACGTGGACCGCGTATTACGCTACGACCTCGGCTGATACCTTTGGCACGCTGGCCTCGCCGACCGAGACGCAAATCGCGACCGGTACATGGACCATCAGTGGCGCACTCACCCGATATAGCGCACAGATCTCATTGCCGGCTGGCGCCGCCAACGGCGTGGAGATCAGGCTCACGACGGGAGCGTTCACCGGCGGGACTCTCACCATCACCGGCGGCCAGCTCGAGGCGGGGGCCATGGCGACGCCCTTCGAACGGCGTTCTGTTGGCCTCGAGATGACGCTGGCGCAGAGGTACTGCCAGGTAATTACATTTTTGACTGGTTACTACACAAGCCTTACCAATGGAATCATGGGAGTACAGTTTAACCCACCAATGCGCACCACGCCGACCGCTCCGGGATCTAACACTGCTCTGATACTAGGGAATATCTACGTTGAGAATCCAGTGGGCAATAATCCCTCCATCACAGCTGCCTCGATCTATTACGGCAACAACAATTCGGCAACATTGAGCGTGACCATGACAGGTGGCAACGGGTCGCCCACTTTCCCTGTACCAGTGAGCACATACAACACCTATCCTAATGGCGGTCTTGTCTTTTGTGCGGAGCTATAAATCGCGCGGCGCTGAAGGCGGCCCTGCGAGATACGCAAGATAAAGGGTTCGCGTGGAGACACGCGGAACATGGGAAGGGCCAGAGCGGCATTCGGGGGAAGCCGTGCTGGCCTTTCCTTTTGGAATTTGAGGTGGGGAACATGGACGGGACACAGGTTCTGGCGGCGACGATCGGGATACAGTTGCTTGGCGTGGCGTTCATCTACGGGATGCACTCGCGCGCGTCGAATGACCACGAGCGGCGGATCGGCGAGCTCGAGCATGACTCGAAGGAGCACGGCCAGGACATCGCCGCGCTGAAGGGCACGCGCTCCCTGAGTACGTCGGCTGGCAGGTAGGTTTATCAATTTCAATTTTGAAACAGGAGCTCCAATGAAAGCATTTCGCACACTCTCTCTGCTGGCGGTTGGGCTGCTCGTCGCCTCAGCGATGTTCGGGCAAAGCCGCCAGGCGCCGCCGGTGATCTATGGCACCAACGTCGGGTACTGCGGTGAAGCCACTTATAACTCCGGGCTGGATGGATGCCTGATGAGAATCGGTCCAGGCCAGTACGGCTTCAGCAACGGGCAGTTGCCGGTTGCGAGCTTGATCCCGCTGACTCCAAACATTTACCTGAACGCGCCTGCTGCGGTCTCACTTGGGACGGCATCCAGCGGCGGGCTGATTCCGGCAGGCACCTACCGCTTAGGGGCCACTTATGTGACTTGGACGGGCGGCGAGACACCAATGTCGTCCGACTCCGGCTCAACGCAGGCGACCACCGGATCCGCTTCTACGCTCACGGTGACCGCACCCAGCGCAGTCTCGGACGCCGCGGGATATCGCGTATACGCCTCAGCCGCGGGCGGCGCGGTGAATAGCGAAGTTCTGCAGCCTCTGACTACGGCCGTCTGTGCCGGTGCATTCCAGGTCGGCGGTGGCATAACCGTTTGCCCATTTGGAGCCAACGCGGTTTTTACCTCGCTGGTTTCCACCGGCTACACCGGGCCTGCTCTCTCCGGAGCGGCCAACACGGCCGGCGTCGTAAACCTGACGGCGGGACCGCAAACTGCGGTGACAACGGTCACCACGGCCCAGGCGATGGGTACCTGGACGCTGGCTGCCGGCGCGATGAACGTCCAGGGCAAGAAGATGAGGATCAAGGGCTATGCCGTATTTTCCAACGGCGCCACCACGCCCGCGATCACCCTGAGCGTGAAGATCGGCTCATCCATTACCCCGGTCTCCATCGTGGGCGCTGCCAACGCGAACACCAATAGCAGCGCGCCGCTGCCATTCGACATTGTCATTCAGACCACTACGACCGGCAGTTCGGGAGCGGATGAAGCGCACGGCTGCATGCAGGATGCGACTTCGGCGGCCTGGTCATCGGGCACGGCCATGGTCACCTACTGCGACAACAACACAGCCGCTTCTTCAACCTATGACCACACGGCGGCCAACGCGCTGGCGATCAACATAGCAGCGACGGCGGCGTTGACCACTGTAACGCTGAGGGATCTGTCTATCGATTTTATCCAGAACTAATTAGCCGTTGGAGCTCTTTCCTCTGCAAGGGACCTGTAATTACAGGTCCCTATTTTTATGGAAGCAGCGATGCAAACACCAATTCCGCAGCTCGTGGACCTTTGCAAACGGTACGGCCTGGCGCTCGGCTATAAGCCATTCGACGGCCCGACGCTGATGTTCGCGCTGGCAATGGTGGAGTCGAGCGATGGCAAGAGCTGTGCTCCACTCCACGAGGACGGCTACTGCCGCGGGGGAAAGTACTTCGACGAGATAGCCACCGCGCAGTGGAACTGCCTGGCGCACATGTCGTACGGCGAGTGGCAGGTGATGTGGGCAAACCTCAAGGTTTCGCCGGTGATTCTGCTGAGCGACGCGGAGACCAGGGCAAAGCTGTCGTCGAAATTCATTGCGAACCTCGCTCTAAGAGTGAGCCAGGCGGGGCTGGATTTGAAGGGTTCGCTGGCGCTGTTTGCGCACCACTACAACGGCCCGAACGTCTCGCAGAAGTACATCGACAATCTCACGGCCGCTTACGAGAAGGGATTACCGACATGAGCCTATCGGGCTGGCCTAATCGCGTGACGCCGCGTGATCTTTCGATTTCACCGCTACTCGTCGAGTGTGCGGGGGCTGACCAATGAAACAGCTCATCCTGCAGGAGCTGAATAGCGCCCATTTCTGGCTAATCGTTCTCGGAGTTCTTGGCTTTGTGTTCATGCAGGCCGTAAAAGCCATGGCCCCTCCGACCGAAGAGGATGAGAAGGTTCGGTTCGGCTATGCATATTGGTACCGATTTCTAACTGGAGTTGCGGTGACGGGTTCTGAGAACCCGATGTCGCGATTTCTCAAACCTTAACCCTCGAAAAGGAGAAGAGATGTCTACTGCACCCGCAACACCCGCCCCGGTGAAGAAGCCCTCCGTGTGGGACAAGATAAAGAAGTTTCTTAGCTCCCTGAATGCCGACGTGGAGAACGTGACCCTTAATGAGCTTCCGGCGTTGAAACAGTTTTGCCCGCCGGTGGCCAGCATGGCGGCAAAGATTCTCAACTGCGATATCCACATGCAGGCCGCGATCACGACCGCTTCGGCGGAAGCGCCGGCCGGGGCAAGCAAGGCACAACGGGCGCTGCTGGTCGCTGGCGCGATCGGCCAGCAACTCGTGGAAGATGCCGCAGCGTTCGGGAAGGACGTGACAAGCATCTTGCCGCAACTGATCACCTCGCAGCAGAACTTCATCGCGGCGATCGCCAGCGCGCCGAATCTCTCAACAGCGCCGTCAGCCTCGCAAGCTGATGCGGCAGAGGCAGCAGCCGGAGAACCAACGGCCTAACGGCGGAGGACAGCAATGTCGAAGGATGGTCGCAAGAACAGCGCGGCGGAAAGCGGCATGCGGGGAGGCAGCTCTCCGGTGCCGTCCACCGGCTCGAAGACGAACAAGCTTTTACTTCCGAACGGCGCCGAAGGGATGAATATCCGGCCGGCGGTGAATGGGTTCTCCGTGTTTTGCGACTTTCCTCCGAAGTCCGAGAAGCACTACGAACGCTACATACCCCCCAAGCAGTACGTGTTCGGTTCTAAGGAAGACGTTGTGGAGTTCATCGAGAAAGAGCTCGGCGTGAAGGATGGGGACGAGAAGAAATGAAAAAGCTGGCTAGCAAGAACTCGGCGTATGAGAGCGGGATGCGTGGCGCCCAGAAGCCCAAGGTCCAGAGCGGCAACGGCCAGGGCGAAGCGGGCACGATGGGCAACGACGGCGCCGCCGGCGGAGAAAGCTCGCAGGCTCCCGGCAAGACGATCGGGGATCCGAAAGGCGTCGGACTGGATGCTTACTCAAGCGGCATGCGCGGTGTCGAGAAGCCCAAGCAGAAGAGTCCTGATGCGGCCACGCAAGCCACCGGCGATCAGAGCGGATCCGGATCGAGCCTGCAGGGCGCGAATACCAGCGTCGGGATCCCGAATGGTGACAACAGCGAGCAGCAGACGGTTGGCAAGTCGCTGGCCGATGCCGAGGCGGAGAAGCGTGGCACGTCTGCCTACAAGCTAGGCGTACCCGGGAACAACACCGAACATGCAGCTGCTGGGCATGAGCCTTCGTTTGAGGAAGACGACACGCACTTCAACATCCGAGTGCCGAAAACGTCATTCAAACGGCGACAACCGGGGCTGAACGGTAACTAGCGATGCCGATGTTCAAGTGTTTGAACTGCAGCGAGCTGTTTCCGATTAAGCCGGGAGCGGATCTGCACTGCAGCCCGAAATGCGCACGCGATTATGCGACGGCCAAGGTCGACACGGCGGCGCTGCTCCTCGAGAAGGGCTTCGCAAAACACGCGGCCGTCTCGAACCTATATATAAAGGATGGCGTCCACGTAAGTCTGGAACAGGTGATGCATGAAGGGTTTCAAAGAACTATGGGCGCGCATGCGTACGCCGTCGCGGCTCGCACCGCCGGACCCTCTGGTACCGGCGCTGCTGGACAAGCTAACGTCGGCTCAGCAGGCGCACATAGCTGATTTGCGGGTGCTGGTCGACCAGGCGCACGAGCGAGAGAAGGACCTGGCCGGAATGGTCCGCATGGTGATGGAGGAGCGATTCTTCCGTCCGACGGTGACCAGGCCAGCGAACGAGTCGCCGAAGCCCTCTACGGCGGAGCTGGAGACGCTCAACGACGTGGCCACGTTTGACGGCAGCGCCGATGCCAAGACGATCCAGGAGCAGGACATCGTCGCGAAAGAGATAGCGGCTGGAATTGCTGCGATCGCGATGGAAGAGCGCGAATATCGAGCCTCTCGCGGGACAAAGGCTGAATAGTGGCGAGCAACCAGGTCGAAAGCAGGTCACTGGAGGCAAGCGGCGGTTCGGGTTTGAACGCGGCCCTGATGGGGTATGCAGACATACTGCACCAGGACCTCTCGCGGAACCGCTTTGCGGAAGAGCGCGAATGGTACGAAGAGGCTCTTTTCTACCAGCGGCGCCAGTGGCTGAAGTGGGACAACTCGAACAAGCGGTGGAGTCTGATCAAGCAGAATCCGGACAAGCCGCGGCCAATGCCGGTGACGAACCACTTTGCGCGGACGATCAACGCCAACAGCAACCAGCTGGGCGGTGGCAAGCTCCGGGCGATGTGCATCCCGAATGACGACAGCGATAAGAACCGTCGCGCGGCGCAGTTTGCCGAAAAGGCGATCGACGCGATCGACGAAGAGAGCGGGATGAATGTGCAGAACCCGCTGCTGGCGAAGCATGTCGCGCTGTGGGGCATCGGTGTAACGAAGGACATCTACGATCAGTCGAGCTCGAATGGCACCTTCAAGCTGCCGGTGATGGGCGAGCCGGTCGAGACGCCGCAGCTTGGCTGCCTCGATTGCGGCCGTGTGTCACCTGGTGAGCCCGGAGCGCCCGCGCAAGGAACGATGCAGGCGCCGTGCCCTCAATGTGGATCGCCGAACACAGCGGGCTGGGTGGCTAAGCAGCCCACGGTCCAGGAGACGAAGGAGTTCTACAAGGGCAAGGTTTGCACAGAAGTGCGGCCGATCTTTGAGTTCTTTCTGCCGCGCGATTGCATGGCGCCGAACCTGGCCAAGAAGATGCAGCACCGGTACCGGAAGCCATTGTCAGAGGCGAAGCGGATCTGGCCGGATATGGCGGACGACCTGGTCGTCGACATTCGGCAAGACACCAGCACGGTCTATCTGGAAGCGCTGCGGTCGCTGGTCAACTACAACTACATGCAGGAGCAGTCTGCCGAAGCGCTCACGATCACCGAGACCTATGTGGATTGGGATCAGCTCCCGGAGGACCTGCAGGAGAAGCTGGAGGAAGTGGTCCAGGCCGGCGAAGACGATGAAGGCATTCCCTTCGAGGCTCCGGACCCGGATCTGGATCCGATAGATCAGCTACACCAATGGGGAATCTACATCATCCACGGCGGCGGCAAGGTTCTCGATCGTGGAATCAACCCGCTCGAGGGCGAGAAGCCGTACACGTTCTTTTTGTGGCAGACGGACCCGGCAAACGTTTACCCGATGGGCATGGGAAGCGACTTGATTCCTTTGCAGAAACGGCTGAACCGGCTGGACTCGCTGATTGAGCTCGCTTTCATGAGCAACGCGGCCGGCAAGTGGCTGTGGCCGTCGACGCAGACGACCGGGAAGCCAACGGGATCGCCGACAGATGTAATTGAGTACGAGCCGATCGGCGATGGCAAGGTCAAGCCGGAGTTTGTGCAGCCGAACCCGATCGCTGGATCCGCATTCGCGCTGAGACAGGCGATCAAGCAGGACTTCCTCGAGATCGGGATGACGGAAGGCGTGGCGATGGGACACAACCCCCAGGGCGTGACCGCTTTCCGCGGCCTGGCCTATTTGGGAGCGAAGGCAGCGGAGCAGATATCGACACAGCGGCAGCTTTGGGAGCGGGCGCACGCCATGCGCCATAAGAAGTGCTTGATCCTGGCGAAGAAGTTCTGGAGTGAGCCGCGGCGGACCAAAGTCGCAGGCTTCAACGGCCGTTGGGGGATGAAGCAGTTTCAGGGAAGCGACCTGGAAGGCGATTACACGAACACGATCGTCGAAAACAGCTCCCGGCCGAAGACTATCGACGAGAAGCAAGGCCAGTTTGCGATGCTGGTAAAGGGCGGCCTGATCGATCCGACGGATCCGAGTACTCGCGAGTATGTGCTGGATGAAATGAACCTGGACAGGGTGAACCTGACGGATCATCTCCAGTACGAAAAGGCCGAACGCGACCTGGAGTCGGTAATCAATGGTCAGATGCCGGCGCTGAATCCGTTCATCAATCTGGCGATCTTCATGAAGATCTTCTCGAACTTCACTCTGACGGAAGAGTTCGAGGAGGTGCCCCAGGACGCGCAGCAGCGAGTGATGCAGGCTACGCAGCTGATTGGCCAGCAGATGGCGCAGCAGCAGGCCCAGGCGGAGATGCAGCAGATGCGTATGCAGGCGACACAGAAGCTCGCAGGAGCGATGGCAGAGCACGCGGCACAGCCTCCAGCGGGGCCGTCAGGGCTGAACGGTGTGCCGGGTAAGACGACGTCTCCGGAGGCGTCGAGCTCGGCGGCCGAGTCAGAAGGAAATCAGATGGCATCGGCGATGCCATGAAAGGGGAACAATGCCTGATCCAAGTACTGAACTGCCTTTGACGCCGATCCGCGGCGACTCTAACCCCGAAGTTGCGCCGGTATCTACAGAGGTGGCGGCCGACATCAAGGCGATTGATGCAAAAGCCCCCACTGTTGCTTGTGGAGCGCTGGCTCCGCCGTCGTTTGAGCCAGCCCTAAACTTCCGCGCTGACGCGGCCAAGCCGGTACCGGTGGATCCACACAAGCTGGCTCCTGCCTCGGTCGAACCCGCCCCGGTAAAGAAAGCGACGCCGGCGGAGGGCACCGGCGATCACCGCGACACCTCGCAGGTCGATTCCCTGGGCAACAAAAAGGGCGCGTTTCTTCTGGGCGAGACTGAGTTTCACGGCGAGCGCAAAGGCGAGACGCCCGTCTTCCGAGACAAGGATCCGGTCGAGGCGCATGATCCGTTGGTAGGCTCCGGTCCGCGCGGCGCGAATGTTCCGCCGGAACACCTGACCGAAGCGCAGAAGGCTGAGACCGAAGCAGCCGAGACCAAGCGCCTGCAGCAGGGCATGAGCTCGACGCATGCGGTGGACTCTATCGGCAACGCGAAGGGTGCGTTCAAAGTAGTGCCTCAAGGCAACGATGCTTTCGGCAACCGAAAGCCGGATTGGGTAACGGATGAAGTTGTGGAAGAGCATCCGCCGATGGTTGGCCCGCGCGGGAAAGACGCGCCGAAGGAATCGTTCCACAAGAAAGGCTAACGATGGGGCCGACTGGCAAGGATGTTCCTCTGGAGTCATATACCGGAGCGGTGGCTCCGGTTCCGAAGACGGTGAGCGGATATCTGGTTCCGCCGCCGAAGCAGATTAATCCTGGCGATCCCAAGGTTGGCCCGCACAAGGGCGCCAACGGCCAGATCAACCAGGACACGTTTTGCGAGTGAGCAGCCAATTTTCGTAAGCCGAGAACAGCCCTCCATGGAGAGAGCTCTTTTATCGGCGCGAACAGGAGAACAGCATGAAGCATCGTTTGGAAGAACTGTTGCGCGGTCTTTGGAGACTGCCATCGATCTGCTCGATCGAGGGAGAAGGTGATCAGGGCGGCGCCGGCGGAGGCGATGCCGGCGGATCTGCGTCGGACCTGTCATCGGCTGAGCGTGCGCTGGAGTTGTGGGACAAAGAATCCGCTGCGGCAGTGCCAGGCACGGAAGACGTAGCGGGCGGTGATAAGACCGCCGCGGGAGCAAAGGCCGGAGCGGACGGCGCTGAAGCTGGGGCGGAGAAGCCAGGCCAGCAAGCCGCCGAAGAGCAGATACCGGAAGAGCAGCTTCATGCGGATCCTCGCTACAAGGAGGTGGCTCAGTTCCGCGATGAAGTGCAGCCGATCCTCGATCAGCATGGAATTCCAGACGCCAAGGAACTCGGCCTGCAGCTCGCTGATGCCGGGGTGCTCTATCAGATCGCCCAGGGACAGGCACCGCCCTCGAGGCTGCTGGACATAATGATCCAGAACCCCGGATGGTCAAAAGAACAGACCTCCGGTGTGGCGCTGGACTTGATCGCCTGGCTCACCAAGAACAACTTCCTGAAGGGCGACCAGGCCGGCGGGCAGCAGCGCGGTGCCGATGGCAAGTTCACCGATCCGCTCGAGGAGAAGGTAAACGGCCTCGCGAAGACGATCGAGGAGCAAAAGGCGAACGAGACGCGGGCGGCCGAGCAGCAACGGCAGACAAATATCTTCGATGCTTTCCGCGGGAAGATCGGCGAGCTGCTCGAGGCCAAAGGGCTGGACAAGGACGAACTGGACTATTACGGCCGCGAGATCCGCGCGCTCATTCCGCAGAACATCTTCAACGCGGTTGTCGCTCGCATCGAGAAGGGCAACTTCGTCGATGTGCAGAGATTGTTCGACCAGGTGCACGGCCGCGAAGCCGCGCGCCTGAAGAAATACACAGAGAAGCAAGTTTCAGATGCAACGAAGCGGCAGAACACCGCGCCGCGCGTACCTGCTGGCGGAGCACCACCGGCACTGAAGACCGGACAGCAAAAGCGTAATCTCGCCAATCGCGACGAGCGCCTAGCGGCGGCCAGTGAAGAGTGGGAAAAGTAACTTAAGTTACGTTCTGAGCCCGCGCAACTAGCACCATTCTGCAGACCCCCGACCGCGGATCCACCAATATGGAGAACTACCTTGGCTGATCAAAACACGATCAACCGCATCGGGGGACTGCTGAAGAACGTCTACTCCGACGCGATTGTGGAACAACAGAACCTTGCGGCTGTGGCTCGCAAGCTCTTCACGAAGGCTAAGGGCGTCCGTCTCGGTGGCGATCACCTCGAAGTGTCGATCCGGATTGGTGGCAACCGTGCCGGCGTGGGTGCTCGCAACTCTGACGATACCCTTCCAACTCCTTTGCGGCAGCAGGAGAAGAAGTTCCTCATCTACGATCGCGCTGTTTTCGGCGTGATCAGGGTATTCGACAAGGATATCCAAAACACGAAGGACAACAAACAGGCCTTCATTAATCACTTGGACGACGAAGTCACTCAAATCGCGAAAGACGTCATGAAGCACATGAATATCATGACGTACGGCGATGGGACCGGGACCCTGACCACCGTCAACGCAGCCACGGTGGCTTCCAACCAGTTCGTTGGAGCGACCGGCACAGCGTTCGGCAAGTTCGGCACCCGGTACCTGCAGCTGAACGATCAGATCGACATCTGGGACCCAACCTTCACCATCCAGCGCACTCCGGCTGGCGGCGTGACGGTCACAAATGCCGATCCCACAACGCAGATCGTCACCGTGAGCGTTCAGCTGACGCTGACAGCCAACGATATCGTCGTTCGGGCGAACTCCCAGAACAAAGAGTACGTTGGGCTGCAGCTGGGCACCGACAACTCCTCGAGCGTCACCTTCCAGAACCTCTCCCGCGGCTCCTACGCGATGGTTCGCGGCAACGTGATCTCTGCTGGCGGCGCTGGCCTGGCCGAGTCCTTCTTGCAGCAGATCATCTCGATCATCGAGATGTCGAGCGGTGAGACTCCTGACCGGTTCCTGACCGGCAATGCACAGTGGGATGCTTATGTGGCCCTCGGCCAGTCGCTGAAGCGCTACGTGAACACCCAGAAGCTGGACCGCGGCTTCCAGGAGCTCGACTACAACGGCATACCTTTCCTGAAGGACGTGGACGCCTCGCCGGCGGCCATCTTCGCTATCAATAGCGAATATGTGCAAAACGGTGTGGTAACCCCGCTGAGCTGGATGGAAGAGGACGGCTCGCTGTTGAAGTGGGATCCGGGCTACGCGGCTTACAAGGGCGTCATGCGCGAGTATGGCAACTATGTGTATCCACGGCCGAACGCAATCGGCCGCATCGATACGCTGAACGTGCCTGCGGCGTATGTCCGGTAAAGATGCCGTCCGGCACGACGTGTGTTCTAAATTGTGTCGGAGCGGACGCCCTGCAGGTCCTCTGAGACCACGGCCTGCAGGGCCACATTACAACGTATAGTGCAGTAACGAGAGGATCCCCTAATGGCGATCATTCTGCTTGGCCGTCAGACGCCGGCGCATCCGGAAGAGTTCGAACGCAAGCTGCAGGCCTACGACAAGGACCTGGTCGTCGCCTGGCACAAGCCTCCGACCTGGAAGCGATCGCGCCCGGGCGTGTGGAAGATCGAGATGTGTATCGCTCACCACAGCGGCCTCAGTCATCCGGACGGGCGGCCGAAGCATAACCACGCTTGCCAGCGCAGTTACGTGATGATGGTGACAGACGAGCAAGGGACGCCTCTGCCCCTGGGCGAACACGTGATCGAGAAGCTGCGGGCAATGCGGGCCTATTCAGAATCGTTTGGAGGGCAGACGGAGCGCGGGCTGAAGAATTTCATCCATCACTCGGATGCGGTCGATGCCGAGCTGGAGAACCAGCGAGCCGTGGCTCGCGAAGACATTATGCGGCATAACCGGCGCTTCAACCGGGTGACGCTGAACCGGGCCTACAACCTGCTCGAGCGGCACGATCTGAGGCCGAATAAGTAGTTCCCCCGACAATCCAAAACCTGAGCAGCGGGCAAATATAACATATTTGTTATATCGGCCTGAGCTGCGGGAGAAGCCTGTGCCAGTTCTATTTTTCAATGCCGGGGACAAGATCGAAGAGGTCCTGCCCTATTCAATTCCAACCGGACAGGACGTCCACTGCATTGCGCGCTGGCGGATGTTGGCGCCTAAAGAAGATTTCTTCGAGGTCCCCACCGAACTCGAGGTTGTGCAGACCAACGACACGATCGCGGTGCAATTTGCGCGGGATATCACCACCAAGTTCGGGTCGCGCGGCGTCGTGCGGGTCAAGCCGGACTATAACGCCGCGCTCGAGGATCCGGAGAAGGGGATCGAGCACTATCCCTACGCAACAAGTAAGGACGGCGCGATCGCCCGCGGCCAGGAGCTCTGGGAAGGCTATCTGCGCAGAATTGTGCAGTCGCATTTGAACGACTGCGAGGCGGCCCGGGCTGCCGGCGGAGCTCCGCGATCGGCGATGGGCTTCACCAAGCGCGCACTGAAGATGCTGAACGTGCGGGATCCGGGTGAGGAGTACTTCCAATCGCTGCGCAAGGGCGAAGCGGTCGACAAAGGCGGAAACCCGGCGCTGGCAGCGCTGCAGGCGCAGAACGAGCTGATCATGACCATGATGCTGGCGATTCTGCAGGGCAAGCCGGTAGACCCGGAGGCTCTGAAGAAGCTGGCTGAGACTCCGAACGCGATCGGCGTGAACAAAAGCGGCGAGGTCGTCACCTCTGGAGTGATGACGGGCGAGATAAAGAAGCCTATCACGCACGAAGACGTGACTCCGAAGGCGGTGGCACAGCCCCGCGGCAAGGGCGATCGGGCCAAGGATGCGGAGAAGCAGTTCTAGGAGATCCAGGTGGACCTGAAGACGATGTTTGCGCTGGCGCACGCGAAGAGCTACTACTCCAGGTCGGATCTGGAGGTGTGGGCCGCGATCAGCGGCGCAGCGCACACGCTCTATCTGAAGATCCTAGCGGAGAACCGCGGCTTCTTCATCGCATGGGACACGACAAGCGTCGCCCTCGTTCCGAATACTGAGGAGTATGTTCTTCCGGCCGCATGCACTCAGCTGCTGCGTGTGCGCGAGCAGCTGGGCCCGACAGACCCCTGGAGAATTGTCACGCCGGCGGAGAGCCTGAGCGATCCGGACTTCGGCGACTCGCAGTTCTTCTCCGAGCTGGGGCCAAACATGGATGGCCCGACTTCGGAGTTCACTTACTACACCTATCTGTTGATGACGGACGCGAAGACCACGGCGGAGAACTATCGCATTCGGTTTGAACCTCCGCCCTATGACAACCGTGCGGTGGAGCTGGTGTATGTCTCTCGCTTTGTCGAGATCAGCGGGCCCAATTCGGTCAAGGTGATTCCGAATGAAGGCGACGAAGTAGTTCTCTACGATGCGATCGCCACGCTGCTCGGGGACAACGGAGACAATCCAGCGAACGCGCAGCAACATTCGCACGCTGAAGAGCTGGTGTTCATGAAGTGGGTTAGAAAGCGGCAGCAGCAGGCCGCGGTGACTCACGTCCAGGCCTACATCGAGGATATGGATTAGCCATGGGCCTGGTCACGAAGAGTTGGGATTCATTCGCGGGCGGCCGATGCACGCGAAACAACTTGCTGCGGACGACCGACGATCATTTCCTGATTGCATCGAACCTGGTCTTTCCAGGAGATGGCGTCGCGCACAAGCGGCCAGGCTACACGCTGGTGAAGGCTTCGCCCTTCGCCGGTGTGCGGCGAATCTACAACTTCAACCGGCAGACCGATCAGACACCGTTTGTCTTTCTCGCCGGCGGTGTCAACCTGGGCTGGATGCCTCCGACCGGAGCCGCCTACACGCAACTCTCGAACGCCGAGAATGCGCTCGGGATCTTCGACTTCATCGATGGTCCGGCATTCGAGGCCTACTGCTCGAATGGTTATGGAGCCTACCGCCTGGTGGACGTGGGCGGGACGCTCACCCAATATAACTGGGGCATCGGGGCCCCTGCGTCGGCGCCGACGATCGCGACGGCCGGCGGAACACTCACGCTGGTCTACGGCCGGCAATACGCCTATTCGTATGTGTCGAAGTGGACGGATTCAACCGGTGTGCTGAGGGTGCATGTAGGTTGCCCTTCGCCGCTCTCCGATTTCAGCGGCGCGATAACAAGCGGAGTGGTGAATCTGAGTGCGATCACGGCGGCGACGGACCCTCAGGTCACTCACATCTGGATCTGGTCGACAAACGACACGCCGGCGGCGACGACGTCGGCGCTGTTCTTTGCCGCCGAACTGACTAACGGCACAACGAGTTGGGGAGACAGCCTGGCGGACACTTCGCTGGACACGACCAGGCTGATTCCGTATGAGAACTACCCGGCTCCGCCTGCGACGATCCTGAAGCAGTACCAGGGACGGATTGTTGCCATGGGTATTCCGGGCAAGCCTGATCTTGTTCAGTTTTCGGCGCTATCTGAATGTCCGCTGGGAATTCCACAGGAGTGCTTTCCTCCGGACCTGTTCTTCAATGTTCCTGGCGGCGTGAAAGAGATTACCGCGGGCGAGGCCTTCAACGGATCGTTCTACATCAGCACTCAGGACTGGTGGTTTCAGATCACCGGTTCGACGGCGTCGACGATCACGGAAAACGATCGAATCTTTGGACCGGGGGCAGTGGGGCCGCGCGCAACCTGCGCCATGTGCAACAACTGGCTTTTCTTTGTTGGCACGGACAAAAAGGTGTGGGCGTGGGACGGCACCGACGCGCCGTCTGAAGTGAGTTGGAAGATAGCGCGCCGCGATGGCAGCGGGATGCTTTCGATGGAGGACCTGAGCGACGCGCAGCTTGCGAACTCGGAGCTCCGGTTCTTTAGTTTTGGCCGTTACAACATTCTGGTCCACCTGGCGACGACGTCGACGAATCCAGGGCTTCCAGGGGCCCCGTATTTCGACTGGGTGCAGCTTTATGACGTAACTGCTTTGACGGCGCCGGCAGGACCCTGGGGGACTGTCACCAAGGACGGCCGCCTGACGCGCGGCGCCGAAAGCGATATGTTCCCTTCTCACCAGCTCTATGCGAGTGGGAACGTGATTGTGGGAGCAACACGCTATCTCTTCTTCGCGGATCTGGCAGGCAACATCTACCGCTGGCCTGATGGCTTTGCCGATGCTGGCACTAACTACACTCCGCAGCTTGGCTCGGAGTTTGATGGCATGGCGGAGCAGGATCTGCCGGAGAATGTGCTGAAGCGCATGCGCTGGATGGACCTGAAGAGTTCTCGGCAAGATGCAGCCACGGCATTTTCCGTCCAGGCGGTGGCCACGGACGGCGCGAATTTGAACGCGCCTTTGCTCAGGCTGCCGACGCGCGCGGTCCCGGCACCGCGCGGTACGGACCCCACGGTATTGCGCGCTTATTTGGAGCCGATTCGCGGGGCATCATTCGGGCGGCTCTTGCGGTGGATGGTGACGTTCCCAACTGATGCCAACGATTGTGAGCTTTATGAGGTGATAGCCAAGGCCTCGCCGATCGCGGACCGATAGACCATGTCTCGCTATGGGCTGGCCAACAAATCGCAGCAGCAGTTCGCCGACGATACTAACCGCCGGCTGAACAGGGTCGACCCGAGAGGGCTGCTGGCGCCGCGGACGATTACTAACCTGATTGCTACGCAGGACACATCGGACTACTCCTGTCAGGTGGAGTTTAAGGTGACCTCACTTCAGGGGCTGGACTCGGTTGTCTTGATCCGGAGTGGTACACGGGATCCGGGCGGGGCGAAGATCCTCAGCACGTGGGGAAGCGCGGCGCTGCCGTCGTTTCAGCAGAACAACCTGTATCCGATTACCTACACGGATTCAGACCCAGCGCTGGCCAATGTGACGCAGGCTTATTACTGGGTGCGCGTGCAACCCACAGCGGACCAGCAGGCGCAGAGCTATCTGGTAGGACCGGTGGCTATGGTGCAGATCAGCAGTAGCGGCTTCGTGCCGGTGCGCCACCGCGGACTGTAACAGGAAGCAAAGATGCCCTACGAATCTCGGGCCCAGGAAGAGTTCTTCAACGAACACCGCGGCGAGCTCAAGCGGCAGGGCGTGGACGTGGACGAATGGAACAATGTTTCGAAAGGGCTGAAGCTGCCGAATCGCGCGAAACCCCCGAAGCGCGGGCAGCTAAGCCAGAGATTAAATACCCCCAAAAAGTAAGTATCCGGCCGGCTACCGATGCCGATCTGCCGCTGTTGGCCGGCTGGCTTGCTTCGCAGACGTACTTCGAGATCGTCTGTCTGCCGCAGATGATTGTCTACGTCGCTGAGTTTGAAGGCAAGATCGTCGGCTTCGGCGCCGCGCGGTTGATCTTTCAGATTGAACCTATTTTTCTGGAGCCGACTTTCAAGCGCCATGCGCCTCACTTTGCACGAGCGAGGGCAACGCTAGGACTGATTCGCGCGCTTGAGGGATGGATCGCGGACCGTCGGCAGAACACGACCGGCATTTATTCGTACTTTTGCTTCATCAAGGGGCGCGTGATGCAGAAGCTGGCGGAAGCGTACGGCATGTGGCGGATCTATCGCGGCGGCCGGTTTTACGGGAGGGATGTTTAGATGGGCGGCGGACAGACCAACAGCGCACAAGCTGCACAGGCCGATACGGCCTCGATGGCGGCGAGCCAGGCGTCAGCAGCTCTCTCGACCACACAGAACGCGGAGCAGCAGCAGAGCTACAACTATCTCTTCGGGGATCCGAGCACGCCCGGCAGCACTGGAACCCTAACGCAGTTCATGAACCCGAACGCGCTGAACGTGACGACGCCGACAGGGGCCTTCGGAGCGCAGTACAACCAAGCGACCGACACGCTGGCACAGAACTACGCGAACCAGCGCGGATCCTTGGCCCAGCAGTTTGCTAATCAGGGGTTCACCGGCAGTGGCGCGCCGAGCGGATTCCAGGCAGAGCAGGAAAATCAACTTGGCCAGGCGCAAGCGAATGCGCAAGGGAACTTATTCGCGAGTGCTGTCGGAAATCAATATCAGACGGGGCTTACCAACTTTTGGAACGCCAATAATATTGCGGCCGGTCAGTCGGCAAGCTTGGCGCCCGCGGCAGATTCGGCTTCGGCTCAATCCGGCTCAACTGCGAATGGCGTTTACCAGACGGCAGGCGCGGCCACACCAGGAGCACTTAACTCGGCGCTCGGCGCCGCCGGAGCGGTGGGAGCGGGGGCGGCGAGCAACACATGCCCGGCGCGTGGGGCACAAATACGCACCGAGCGCGGGGATCTTAAGGTTGAGGATCTCGAAAAGGGCGACAAAATTTATCAGAGCGACCGCCGGTACTTTGCGCTGCCGGCAAAACCCCAGAAGGTTCTCTCCCGGTGCATGGAAATTTTTACCAGCCGGCGCAGTTCGACCGTCAGTGCTTCCCATTGCTTCTCGATGCCGCTAGGCGGGTACACCGAGGCGGCGGACGCGGTTGGCAAGCACTTGAGCGTATACGGTGCTCGCGCGGAAAAGGTTCACGAGGCCGCGGACGCCGGCGAACGCGAAGTTTTCATCATGCCGGCGGTTGGAAATAATACCTATCTTTGCGATGGAATCTGGAGTCTCGTCTGATGGGCGCGTATCAATCGCCGATGGTGTTCGGCCCCGGTGGCCGGCCGCTCGATCCTAACCTTGTCGCGCAATTCTTCAATCAGAACCAGGACCAGCTGGCGGCACAGCCCGACGCCCAGAATCAACCGGGAGCTCCGGGATCTATAGCGGCGGCGATGCAGCCACCCTCCACGGATTCGACGGGGCAACCGGTATTGCAGCCAACGGCGGCACCTCCTGCGGCAGATGCGCAGCAGCAACCGCAGCCAACGGCTGCACCTCCGATAGCGAGCCCGCAGCTCGTGCCGCCGGCTCAAAGTATGGGAGGGCAAGATGCACAGCCTGGCACTGCAGCGCCGGGTGCTCCGCAATCGCCGGCTGCGCAGCAGCCATATGGGCCGCAGATTTCAGAGAGGGATCGATTCTTCGCCGAGAATCCCGACGCAGCTAAAGCCTTCATGCCGGCGCGGCCGGTTGGCGCACTGGACGGGGCAAGCGGTTTTCGAAAAGCCTTGGCACTCGCGTTTGCTGGGCTGTCCGAATATGCCGGCGAAAAAATGGGCAAGCCTGGTCAGGGTCAGAAAATAATTAATCGCTGGAACGACCAGAACCTTGCGCAGCGGCAATATGACGCGAACGCCGGTAAGTACCAGGCCGAAGCCAAGAACCAGGCCTATGCCACGCAACTGCAAAACAAGTCCTCTGAAGCGTCCACCGGCAAGACGGTAGCGGAAACAAACCTTATTGGACAGAACCTGCCGATGCAGGAAGCGGCCGAGAAGGAATACAACGACCTGGTGGGGCACTGGCAAAGCAAAGACGTTCCCAACTTCGACGCCTACGCCAACGCGAAGCTGCAGGCGATGCCCGCGCCGATCGCGCGCCGAATCCAACCGCTGCTTCAGAACATAAAGCAGCTTCCGCAGACGGGCAAGGGATACAGCCTGACCATGCAGGACGATCTGCCGAAGTCGATTAACGTCTACGGCAAGGAGTACGATCCGACGGACCCGGAACTTCAGAAGCTGCCGGTTGGACCGGAGGCGACGGCCGACTTCCAACGCGCGATGCAGGCACACCAAACGAAGCTCGGCGAGCAGGAGACCAAGGACAAGCGCGTTGCCGGCTTCGCCGCGGATCGACAGGCTGCTGGCTTCGGCAACCAAGCGCAACAGCAGCAGCGGCAGCATGACTTCCAGACTCAGGAGGAAGGCAAGCGAGCGGCCTCGAAGCACCTCAACGATTATCATTCGGCCGAACAGCAGAACAACCTGGTGCAGGACCTGGCGAGCTCGAAGTCTCCGACCGATCAGACCTCGTTGGCCTTTAA
>Ga0182014_10002802_pt1 | contig 21554 bp, 10 predicted proteins | sample 612S2DmetaG_FD_120489 | JGI IMG/M metagenome (GOLD analysis project Ga0182014, IMG submission 120489) | Permafrost microbial communities from Stordalen Mire, Sweden - 612S2D metaG | ecosystem: Environmental > Terrestrial > Soil > Wetlands > Permafrost | place: Sweden: Stordalen | collected...
GCGAGGACGGTTCGGATGCCATCTGCCACTTGCGAGCCCTCTACCTCAGCGAACCCGCCTGCTGGGACTCCTTCTGGAATCCTCCCCCCAACTGACGCTACCAACAAATCTGACGCTCACACGTCGGGTTGCCCGATCCGGGGGACGCAAAACGCACGTGGTCGGCCGCCAGATGGGGGAACGCCCCGCCGACTTTCCTTGCCCCGCGGCAAATCGACATCGTCTTAGTGACGCATTGCGACGGGATCGCCGGGGGCATCCTCTTGACATGGAGGAGGCGATCGCGGCCGCCGATGGAACGACAATTTTGTTGCTGTTCGGCGACCATACTCTTAGCAGCCCGTTGAAAAAGGGGACTGGCTTCGAGCAATTTTCGCCAGGTACGCCAATAAGCGTTGTGGCAAGGTGCTTGTCCCCTTTTTGTTCTTATACTCTGCGGAGCGACGCCGCGAGTCGCCGCCAACGACGGGCAATTTCCACGATCTGTTGTTGTGCTGCGCCCGATCGCAGAACCAAGCGCAGCACGCTGCCGCGCTGTGCTAGCACGGCGCGGAACGGCGTGACGACGTCTTGTCAAGGCGAGATCGGCAAAGAATTCTTCGTCTCGCGGTTTTCGAAAAAGCGCCCTTTGCGGCGGTCACGCGCCACGCGTATAATGCACTCGGCAGGCAAGGAATCTGTCGCTCCGTTCGGAAATTTTTTTATCTCAAGGAGGCGTTGCCGTGCTCACCGTTCGACCGAAAGTCGCGGAACTGGCTTTTCAGCTCTATGGGCGTCCGTTGCACCCGGAGCTATTCCAGGTTTTCGAGACGTGCACGATCCAGCGCGGAGCGTACACGGCCAAGATCGACATCACCAGCGCCGGCCACGTCGTGACGTGGCGCTACGCGGGTATCACGTTGACGGAAGTGGCGGCCTCGGCCCAGCACCCGCTGCCGAAGATGCGGCGGCTGCTCTCCTACGGCTTGAAAGGCCAACGCACCGACCGCGTCGAATGCCGCGGCGGCGTGTGCTACCAGATGAGTTTTCAACTCGAACCGACCGACCCGCAAGTCTTCTGGACGTTCCAGCAGGAATTGGCCGGACAAGGAAAGCGGCAGGGGATGTTGCACCGCTTCGATTCCAGCGGCCGCATTGCCCTGGGCGCCTTGAGCTACATCAACTTCGAAGCCCGCAATCGAACCCTTCTCATCCAGGCCTTCCACACCTTTCCCGACGACTACGCGATCGTCAAGAGCCAGTCGCTTTTCCAGTTGCCGTAACACTACAGCGATAGGTTGTCTGACAGCGTTGTTTGGCCGTAGTTTACCGTTGTTTAGCCGGCGTGCTTGCACGCCGCGCAAATTGGGCGGAACTCTTCCGACGTCCGCGGCGTGCAAGCACGCCGGCTAAACGAAGCGGAATGGAATCTCCGTAGGTCGTGAATCCGTCATATGTTGCCACGACTCGGCGTGACGACGTAGTGCCAACAGCCCCCGGCTATTGGCTATTGGTTGTGACGGGCGAGGAAATCGACGATCGTGGCGTTGACCGCCGCGCTATTTTCCCACGGCGAAAGGTGGCCCGCCTCGGGTATCTCCGCGAAATCTGCCGCCGGGATCGCCGCGGCGATGCCGCGCATCTCCGCCGGCGTCGAGATGACGTCGCTCTGGCCGACGATTACCAGCGTCGGGCAACCAATTTGGCCCAGCGCCGCGGTCATGTCGGGCCGTTCGGCCATACCGCGGGCGGCGGCGGCTATGCCGCGCGGGTCGCCCGCCATGATGACGCTCCGCAGCCGCTCGACCAACTCGGGACGCTGCCGCCGCGTGGTCTCGGCCAGCAGGTTCGGCAGCATCGTCTCCACCAGCGGTGCAGGCCCTTCGCGGAGCACCCGTTCGGCCATGCGGCGGCGGCCTTCGGCGCCCTCGGGCGTATCGGCGACGGCCCGGGTGTCGCAGAGGATCAGCCCTCGCAAGCGCGCGGTGTATTTTCGCCAAAACTGGAACGCAATGTAGCCCCCCATCGACAATCCGCACACGACCACCGGTTCCCGGATGGCCAAAGCGTCCAACAGCGCTGCCAGATCGTCGGCGAACTGGTCCATGGTGACCTTCTCGTCACCGTGAGGAGAAAAAAGGCTGTGGCCGAAGCCGCGCAAGTCGGGGGCAATGATCCTGACCGGTGGAGCAGACAAGATCGTCTGCCCCGCCGGTGAATCCGCGGTCGGCCCGGCCAGGGCGTCGATTTGCCCCGTCCACATGGTGTGGTCCAGCGGAAAGCCGTGCACCAACACCAGCGGCAGACCGGTCCCGCGATCGACGTACGCGATCTCGCTTCCGTTGATGACCAGCGATTTCACGATTTCTTTTTCTCCTCCCGTTGCTTACGGAAGAATTCGAGCTGCCGTCGGATCAAGCCGGAGTGGGGTTCGAGCTCAGCCGCCCTCGTCTGCTGTTTGACGGCGTTGTCGAGATCGCCTTTGGCGAAATAGACCCGCGCGAGCGTATCGTAGAAGCCGCCTTCGTTGGGCAGCAACTCCACCGATTTCCGCGAATACTTCAGGGCTTCGTCGAAATCCCCCTGCGTATTGCCGATGAGCCAGGCGAACTGGTTGTAGGCCAGCGCAACGGCCGATTCCTCGCCCATCTGCTCTTGGCCAGCCACCCCGGAAATCTCCTGGCGGATCGTGGCCGCCTCTTTCTTGATCAACTCGACGATCTTGGCGTGGTATTCGGGCGGTTGTTCGGGCAAGCGATAGCAGGCGATCAGTACGTCGACGTCGGTCGGATCGGCCGTTAACGCCTTTTCGAGCGACTCGCGTCGCTTCGCCTTGTCGCCCTTCGCTTCCCAGTGCGCGGCGAAGAAGTAGTTCATCCGCGCACGGATTTCGTTCGGTTTGCGCTGGCCCAGCCGGGCTTCGGCCACTTTGCCGGCGTCGATGGCCGCGACCAGCTTCCCTAGCACCTCCGCGGCGTCGAAATCCTGCCCTTGGTCGTGGAACATCTCGGCCAACAGAGACTGGGTTCCCGTCCTCAGCTCGTCGTTTTCGCTGTTGCTGCAGTGCTCGATGAGGTACTCGAACTCCCGCCGCGCCCAGGCGAATTGCCCTCGTTGGCGCAGGCGCTGGGCCACCGGCAAATGGTGCGCCAATTCGTCCCTTTGCTTGCCGGGGTAGAGGTGGAAGGCGCGGTTGGCCGTATCCTCGGCTTGGTCCTTCTGCCCCTGGTCGGCATACGCCTGGGCGAGCGCATAGAGCAGGCTGGGCTCGATGGCAAAGCGGGGCGCAAATCGCCGCGCCAAATCGTCCACCGCCTTCCACGCCTTTTGCTCCGTCAGCCAATCCAGCAACTCGGCCAACGACTCGGGATTGCCGCGCTCGAGTTCCACCAAACGTCGGATGGCCGTCATGGCCTCATCCGTCTTGCCGAGTTTCTTCAGTTGGGCAATTTGGAAGCGCGTCAAGCCGGCGACGATCTCCTGGCTGGTTTCGACGGGCGCCCGGCCCAGCAGTTCCCGTTCGCTGTTCGTCAGGTTGTTCCACTCGGACATGACCGCATTGGGGTCACTGCTCAGCCGTGACCACGTCAATAGCCAGACGGCGCCCGGCCGCTTGCAACCGTTCAGATTCGTGCGGATGGTTTCCATCACGGCGGCTTTGGGCGAATCGGCGGCCGTTTGGCTGGCCAAGAGCGCCACCGCCGCCGTCTTCGAGAGCCGCGACGAGTTCTCGAATCGTATCAATCGGCACAGCCCCGCAGCGCCTTGACCGTCGGGCAGAGCCGCCAGGGCCTGCATTTTGGTTTCTCGCGATCGTTCATCCTCGAACTCGTAGCCGTGCAGGCAAGCCTTGACTTCAGGCGGGTCGTTGTCGGTCGTCCATTCCACCCGCATCAGCCGGAGGAGATATTTCGCCCGCGACGCAATCTCCAGGTCTTCATGGGTCGTGGCCGCGCTGAGGGCATCGAAGGCCTCGAAACCCAGGCGGGCGAGCTCGTCCTGCGCCCGCTGGCGGACGTAGTAATCCTTGTCGCCCAGTTGCTTGACCAGGCGGTTAAGCTGCTCGGCGGAGACCGGCTTCTTCGCGGCCGGGGGAGCGGCCGGCGGAGCAACCGGTTTCGGCGCGTCGACGGCCCGCGCCCAACCGGCGACCGCCGCGACCAGGGCTAAAGTGGTGACAATCCGTACGACGATGTTGTGAGGAACAGAATGTTTCATATTCCCAAGAATATCAAAAAACCGATGGTGAATGAAGTGCGGCATCGACCGATCCGGATTTGCGACTCCCCCGCCCAAGGGCTAGGCTTTGTCGGAAAAGCCCACGGTCCTGCTGAGCGCAGCGAAGGATCTCGCTCGATTTCGCGGAGATTCTTCGCTATGCTCAGAGGCTGGAAGTTTTTCAATTTAGGTCGCCTTGACCACAATTCGTAGGGTGCGTAAAACGCACCCTACGAATTGTGGTGTGCTTCACGCACCCTACAATAAATCTGACGGCGAACTACATCCGCAGTGCCCCGTTGATCGCCCCCAGGTAAAACGAGAACACGCGGAAGATCAGGGCGATCAACAACGCCGCGATGGCCATCCAAACAACCCAGCCGGCAATCATGGTGAGCGTGGCCAGGGCCGATCGGGCCCGCTCTTGATATTGCCGGGCCAACAGCCCCATCGATTCGACGATCTTGCCGCTCTGCTCGCCCACGGCCAGCGTGTCGAGGAATTCTGCCGGGTAGCCGCCGGCGAGGCAAAACGCCTCATGGATCGAGTTACCCTTCGAGACTTCGCTCTCGATTGCAAGGATCTGATCGATGTAGCGGGCGCTTTGGGTGCTGCGAAGGCTCATCCGGAGGGCCTGCCGCACTTCCATGCCGGCGTCCAGAGTCACGTGCATCGACCACGCCAGCCGCGACAGGGCCACCGTCTGTAACGGTTTTCCGATCCCGGGAAGCTGCAAGACAAGGCGTTGGATGGGTTGTATCCAAACCAGTCCCCGGCTGACGGCCCGGATGACGAGGAACAGCAGCACGCCCACAACGGCCAGGAATGCCACGTAGATTCTCAGCCCGCGCTCGCCGGTCAGTCCGAAACCGAGAATGTCGACGCCAAGGATGCCCGTGATCCAGATCAGCAAACCGACAACCGCGATGGCGATCCCCAGTTGTATCAGCGGCCAGGCGATGGACGCCCAAAAACTCCGCCGCAGATCGACCTGGTTTTGGTAGTGGTCGGCCAATCGGGCCAGCACGCCGTCGAGATGTCCAGTCTGTTCGCCCAAAGCGATCATCTCGCGGAACAGAACGGGGAAAAAATCGTCGGTCAATCCCAAGGCCTCGGACGTCGCTTCGCCGCGGTTCGTGGCACTACTGATGGTCAGCAGATGGCGGCGTAATTCTCCCTGCGCCCGCTCGGCCTCGCGTTTCCAGATCGTCCGCGCATCGATGCCCGCCTCGAACGCCATACTCAGGCGGCGGCAAAGGCCAACCAACGGTTTGATGCCGATACGGGACGAAAACAGCATCCTCTCAGCATAGCCGTTTTGGCAGCGGCGGCCCAGCCCAGAACGGAACAGGCCGGAGCCGAAGATGGTTGCGGGCTCCCAACTAGAGGAGTATGCTTGTGGGACGAATATGCCCACGCGCGCGTGGGCGCGAACCTTACGAACAAGTTGCGACCGCCGCTCGCGGCGGCAGGGGAGACGCGACCGACCTTCGCGGGTGAATACTGAATATGACGCCGACCAATACCCATTGGCGAACCACACTGCTCAAGCAGCACTGGGTGACCTTTTTGTTGCCGTTCCTGGTGTTCATGGTCGTAGGTGCCTTCGAGCCCACGCCCCAGACCCCCGGCGGTAAGTTGATCGGGCTGGCCATTCCCTACGCGGCCTATCCCTGGGTGTACGCGGCGCAGATCACGTTGACCGTGGCCGCCGTGGTGCTCGTGCTGCCCGGCTATCGCCAATTTCCCCGGCGGCTGAGTCTGCTGGCCTTTGCGGTGGGCGTGGTGGGAGGGCTGCTTTGGATCGGGCTGTGCTTGCTCGATTGGGAGCACGCCTACCTGGCGCCCTCGCTCGGTCGATGTGGCTTGGGCAGCCTGATCGGCGCCGGCGACCGCTCGGCGTTCAATCCCTTCGAGCAATACGCCGATCGGCCGACTTGGGCGTGGACCTTTCTCGCGGTGCGGTTTTTTGGACTGGTTGCCGTCGTGCCGCTCATTGAAGAGCTCTTCCTCCGCGGCTTTCTCATGCGCGTGGTGATGGAACACGATTGGTGGAACGTACCTTTCGGCACGGCCAACCGGCTGGCGATCATCTTGGGCACCGCGGTGCCGATGCTCATGCACCCCGGCGAATTGCTGGCGGCGGCCGTGTGGTTCTCGCTGATCACCTGGCTGATGCTCAGGACGCGGAACCTCTGGGACTGCGTCGCCGCCCACGCCGTCACCAACCTGATCCTGGGCATCTACGTGGTGGTTTCGGGCACCTGGCGGCTCATGTAGCGTGATGAGATAGGATGATTGGCAAACTCGTCTCTCACGGCAATCCAAGCGCCTTGCGAACCATCCAATCGCGGAGTCGGTCGGGCAGCATCCGCACTCCCTGGAAAGTGATCCACCCGTCCCAACTCAAGAGATAGCGCGTCTTTGGGTTCTTTGCGGTCAAAGCATGAACCACCGCGCGAACCACACTTTCGACCGGCGCGGCCGATCGAGCCCGCTCGGCAATCGCCTCGCAGATCAACGCCAGGCGTTGCTCGTAAAGCGCCGTGATTTCGGCCGGCGCTTGCGCAGGCAGCGCATCGGTCACGGCGGTTGATTTTGTCCAAATGGGCGTGTCGATCGGGCCCGGCTCGACGGCCGAAACGCGAATGCTCCAAGGGCGCAGCTCCAGACGCAAGGCGTCGGTGATCGCCTCGATGGCATGCTTCGATGCCGCGTAGGGACCCGTGTATGGCGCCGACAGCCCTCCGCTGACCGAGCTGATGTTGACGATTCGCCCAGCGGCCTTTCGCAATAGGGGCAGAAACGCCTGCGTGACGGCGACTTGTCCCAGCACGTTCACTTCCAGTTGCCGCCGCCATGCTTCCAGCGGCACAAGCTCCAGTGGCCCCGGCACCGCGATGCCCGCATTGTTCACCAATCCCCACAGCCCGGCATCACCCACGGCTTCGCCCACCGTCTTGGCGGCGGCCGCGATCAAGGCCGTGTCGGTCACGTCGATCCGCACGGGCGTCAATCGAGAAGAGGCATTGGCCCGCAGGTCTTGGGCGGCTGCATCGGAACGCACCCCGGCGAAGACGCGAAAACCGCGTCGGTCCAATTCGCGGGCGCACGCCGCGCCAATTCCCGTGGACGCGCCGGTAATAAGAACCGTGGAGACAGGTGTCGCAGGTTGCGACATGTTGGCAGGCCGTTATAAAAAGGGGGAAGGCAATGGTCGTAAGATTCTACCATTCTTCCTTCATGGGTTGCTAGCGAGTGGGGGTCGGCGTTTTGTGCTGAATCTGCTCGAGCGCCTGTGCCGCCACTTCTCGCACCTCCACGGGCGGACCGCTCGTGGTCCGTTCACGCTCCTTTGCCAACGCTTGCAATGCCGGGATGGCCGACGCATCAGCCAGTTTGCCCAAAGACCGGGCCGCCGCCGCCCGCACGTTCACTTCCTTGTCCTTCAGAGCCGCCGTCAGCAGCCCGACGGCCTGACGACCGCCGATGTCTCCCAGCACTTCGGCAGCACGGCGGCGATCTACCCAGTTGGGCTCCTTCAACAGCGCGGCGAGTGTCGGGATACCCAGCGGGTCCCCGAGCTTCGCCAACGCCTCGCCGGCACACAGTCTCTCCGTGGGATCGCCAATCTTGACCATTTCCTTCAGCGGCGGCGCCGCACGCGGATCGCCGATTTCCCCAAGCGCTAAGGCAGCCTCATAATTGATGGACTTGTCACCAAGCGTCTCAAGTAATGCTGGCACGGCGCGTCGGTCGCCGATAGCCCCCAATACCCACGCGGCGTAATAACGGTCTTGTTCGATTTGACCTTTGACGTTGGGCCGGCCGTCGCCGGTGATGCCGCCGCCAGGCATGACCGGACGCGGTTTTTTGTCCTTCAATTCCGCGATGACGGCAAAAAGCCCACGGTCATCTCCCAGCTTGGCAAGGCCCCAACCGGCGTTGCATCGTGCGGCCCGACTGTCCCACGTGAGCATTTTGGCGAGCTCGGGCACGATGCTCTTGTCGCCCGTCGCGATCAGCTTTTTGCCCACCTCGCCTTGTTTCCAGCCAAATGTCTCTTCCTTGAACTCGCGGAGCAGGTCCGCCGTCTTTTCGCGCAGCGGTTTGTCGAGTCCCCGCCGTTTCAGCTCTCGTTGCAGATAGGGATTATCTGCTTCGCTCTTGCGAAGCTGGTCCAGGCTCGCTTGCGGGTCCGCGGTACGCATAGTGTCCTCGATCATGTTCAACGCGTTGAGCTGGTAGTGGCCTTCAATGTTGCTCAGCACACTTAGCACTCGGTTCACATAGCGATCTTGGCTCTCCGTTGGAAGCGGATTGAGCAGTCGCACCTTCAGCACGCCGGGGCGGCGCAGGTCGCGCATCCGGGCCGAGAATCGTTCCCGATCTCGAAGGCCATCCGCGTCGGCATCCGGCCAGCTTGCCAAATCCGTCATTGCCATAATCTTATAGCCATTCAGTGGGCTTTTGGAATTGGCCACGGCCTGCATTAGTTCCCGGAACTTGTTCGGCCGCGGCGGCTTGACATCCCAAAACAAATGCGCCGCCAGAAAACCGGCTTCGTCGCTCAGCGGAGAATCCGGGAACGTGTGGGTAAGTTGGAGTATGCGACGAACAGCCTCCTCACGATCGATTGGCGGCAATCTGCCGCCCTGGGCCCGAGAAAAAAGGGAATACATCTCGTTCCGAGCATTTTGGATGGCGGCTTGCTGCTGCTCCAATTTCGGATCGTGGTACGGCCAGTGTGCGGCGACCTGCTCTTGGAACTCGATTTCCGCTAGGCGCCATTTCCTCGTGACCTCGGTGTCCACTCTATTCTGCGTGGCAGCCATTTTTCGCTGGTTCTCTGGATCGAGGTACGCAAATTCCGCCGACGGCAGCTTCTCAAAAGAGGGGCCGACCCCTCTTTGAAACGCCGACCCGTTACTCTCCTGCGCGACGGATTCGTCCGTCTTGAGCCTCGTCGCTTGCTCTCCGCCCTGATCGTCTCCGACTGCCCTCAAGGTCGACAACGGGACGACGGCGGCAGTCGGCTTGTTTGGCGATTCCGCTGTCGAACTCTTGGGCGTCGTCGAACCCGATCCTGAAGCTGGCGCAAGCCGCAGATGGCCGAGGTAGACGAAGGATAAGTTCACCCCAGACTTCCCCATGAAGCCAACGTGCATGAGATAGCCTTGTTCGTCCGAGCGGACGACAAGATAGTTTTCTCGCTCCTTGACGGCGATGCGCCGGCCGTCGGCACCGGGATTCTGGCGGCGAGAGGCCTCGATCTGCTCGACCAACTTGGCCCGCGTCATGCCTTGCCATAGGGATTCATACGCACCTACCCCGGACGCCGGCTTAAAGAGAGCGACAATCGTGCCGTTGATCGTCACCAGGTGATCCGGAGGGGCGAAGTAAAGCTCGCCACAGTGGGCCACCTTCGCCGCCTCCTCGGGTGCAGCCGTGCGCGGTAGGCAGAGAGGATCAAGGTAGATAGGGACGTCGTTGGCCGCTCCGACTGGAAGTTTCAGAAATATCAGACTGCCGAACGTGGCGAGGTTTCGGTCCACGGGTGGAAGGGAGAGGGCGAAGAGACCCCGGTCGAGCTTGCGGAGGTCGTCCGTGCGCTCAGCCTCGTCCGCGGCGCGGGAACGCGAGCCCACGATGTCGTCGCGTTCGGTCACTCGGAGGTCCTCATGCACCGTTTGGCCGGGCGCAAGTGTGACAATCCGAAAGGGACTACCGCGCTGAAAATGCGGATGGGACGGCGTAACCTGCCATGGGCCGGGGCCGACGCCGGTCAGCTTGTACCGGCCATCGGCGCCGGTCTCGGGCGAAGATGGGTGAGGGCCCGAGCCGCCGGACCAGTCGTTCCACTGGTGAAACCGGCCCGCATGGACGGTTGCCCCGGCCATCGGCTTCCCGTCGGGTCCGAACACGCGGCCTTCTATGCTGGCGGTCGATTGCGAGAGATCGAGCACCAGTCCGCTCAGTTTCTGTCCGTCGGCCGGTTCGATCACCAACGAGCCATAGACGCCCTTCGCCGGAAGCGAGCGATAGACCGCCCCGGGATAATAGAGGACATGCGAGCCGGGCGGAATTTGCTCCATGGCAAACCGCCCCTGCTCGTCGGTAGTCGTTGCCCGGAAATTGCCCGTGGAGCAGGAACTGTTGTTGCTGCGGGTCCAGGCGTCGAGCGACAGGGGCGCGCCGGCCAACGGTTTGCCGTCGAGCCCGAGCACGCGGCCGGAGAGCGTCACGGGCCGAAAGAGTTGGATGGGCCACTTGCCCGTGATACTGTAGTCGCCCTTCGTGTTGCGAAAGAGATCCACGTTGTCCTTCAAAGGCAGAAACCCCTCGGCCGAGACGCTCAGCGGCGCGGCCTCGCCCAGTTTCAGTTCCGGCAGCGGGAACCAGCCATTGGTCTCGGTGGTGGCAGTCCAGGGCGCGTTGATTCGTTTCACCGTCGCCTTGGCGATGCCTTTTCCCTGGGCATCAACGACACGGCCAAGAGGGGTTGCCGCGGGAGGCACCGCTTCCTTGGGCAGTAGAAGAATTCGCGGGTGACGGTCGCGCGGGTTGCCGACGCGCCAGGAAACGGCGACCGGCGTTCCTGCATACGGCACTTGCGTACTGATCTTGAGTATGCTGCCGCGGTTTTCGATCCACGTGAGCGTGATTTCGTACACGTCCCCGCCGGGAGACGTGTGAAGGAATCTCCATTCTACCATCGAAACCGCCCTGTCAGAGTCGCAGGTCAAGGTTGTGCTTGCTCCGTATGGCTGGGTAAGACTGACCACGAGTCCCTTCATGTCCTTGCCATTACGGTCGGGGATAAAGATCCCGCCATTGGCAAATCGAGGCAACGGCGTTGTGCCAAAGGGTTGATCCGGCGTTTTCGGCAGCCGGACGCCGTCGAAGTAAAATGGATATCGCTCGCCGAACGGCCGCCACTCGAAATGATCCACCGCTTCCAGAGGGATGGGAAAGTGGACGATTGCCGTAGAATATGCTGTGTCATTGACCCGATCGGCACGTGGAAAGTGGGGCGGCCCGAAGGATGAACTGGTCCGCGTGCCAAAGTTCACGAAATCGGGCATGAAGGAGAAGTGCTTTCGCCCCTGTTTGTCCACCGCACAAACCTGGTACCGGCCAGAGTTCCATGGCCCTCCGGTCCGATCGAACACGATCATGCACTCCCCGCCGCCATCGTCGGACGCCAAGTCCTCGCGCCAAGCAATCTTGCCCAGCCCTTCTCGGACGTCCAACGTGCACGGCACGAAGCCCTCGCGCTGCTCCCGGATGGTGATGGTGCTGTTGCCGATGGATACCGACTTGCCTTGTCCGGCAGGCATGATGACCAGCCGATCTGCACTCGCATAGCTGGCGGCGCGAAACCACAGGTCGATCACGTCCGGCAACTTCTTGGCCGATCGGGCAATCTGGAGCACCGAACCATCGATAACTCGCTCGACCGATACATCGGGCAGCCTTTCGCGGGTGGCGTGGTCGAACACGCGCGGCTCGATCATGTCCCAGCGGTTGCCCGGCGGCTGCAGATGAACGCAACACACGTCCCATGCGCGGCCGTTGTTGAATAACTCGTCCAAATGCGAGGCGACAAGCATGCGCGGATTGCCTCGCCCGTCCTCGAAGTGCGGCTTTCCCTCCCGATCATTCCGTACCACCTGCACGATCGAAAAGCGATTCGGCCCGACGGTGATGCTCAAATCGTCATTGGCGACGGGGGCTTTTTCATACAAGGGAAGTTGCTCGGTGCCCGTCCGCTGCCGGGCAATGGCCAAGGGAATCACCACGGCGACCAGCAACGCGCTTGCTACCAGGATGCCCAGCCACGTGAGCCGACGACGATTTCGGCCGGCGTCCAAAATCGCCAGCAAGCGCCCCTGCAACTGGGACGGCCGGGCCATGGCTATCGTCGCCGAGGCCAGCAGCAGGTCCGGCTTCGCGCCCGAGGCGACCGTCAACAAGTGCTCCGCATAGTCCGACGCCTTCGAGCAGCCCTGCACGAGCACCAGATCATCGCAAGCCCGCTCGCTCTCGGCCAACAGGCGTCGCCACGCCAGCCATACCAGCGGATTGAACCAATACAGGGCCCGGGCCGCCTGGGCGACGAGTTGCGCCAGGCAGTCGCAACGCTTCACGTGGGCCAGTTCATGCGCCAACACCACGTGCCGCCGCTCGCCGGGCCACGCGCCGGCCCCCATCGGCACGAGGATCACCGGCCGCAGCGTGCCCCAGGTCATGGGAATCGAACATCGGGGGCTTTCCCGCAACACCACGCGACGGCGAACGCCCAGCCCCCGGGCCGTTTCATCCAGCAAGCTTCGCCAGCGCGGGTCCTCGACGGGCCGCCCTTGGCGGCCGATGCGCCACACGAAAACCACGCCCAGTACATAACGGAATACCAGCGCCGCCATCCCCAGCGCCCAAGCGGCTGCCAGTCCCACCTCCCAATCGAGCCGCGTCCACCACGCCGGCGGCGCCAGCGGGATAGGCGACGGCTCCGGCATGGCATTGACCGCCGCAGCCGGGAGCGGTTTTTCGCGCAGCACTTCTGAAAGGTGACTCGGCTCCATCGATCGGTGATTGGCGATAGGCTGCGCGGCCGGCGCCGGCTCGATCGGCGGCGAGGCGACCGTTGCCCTGGCGTTCCCACTCGGCCAGTGCGGCAGGATTCGCCATGCCGGCAGCAAGGCCGAGAACATCGGCAACGCCAGCGTGCTGCCGACGGCCAGCAGCCAAACAAGATGCCGCTGCGACGCGGAGCTACGGCGCATCGCCAGCGTCGAAAGGCCGGCAACCGCCAGCAGGATGGCGCCTTTGAGCGAGGCATCGGCCACAACCGGCCAGCCGCTGGCGATCATCGTCGCCAGCGATCCGGGAGCGTAAGGCAGGGGCATCATTAGCGTCCCTCCTTTCGCGCCTGGCGGATCAGGTCCAGCATCCGCTGAAGTTCCTCCGGCTCCAAGCTCGATTGTTCGTCGGCCAGATGGGCGGCCACGGCCTGCTCCAGCGAGCCGCTGAAGAACGTTTGCAGAACTCGGCGCAAGGCCGACTGCCCGGCCTGGGTGCGGGCACGGCGGGGTCGATAGACGTAGGTCTTTCCGTCTTTACGGTGCTTCAAATGACCCTTTTCTTCAAGAATCCTCAGCAACGTGCGGACGGCGGTGCGCGAGGGCGGATCGGCCATGTCCTCGACCACGTGGGCGGCCGTGGCCTCGCCCCGGGCGTAAACGATGTCGAGAATCTGCCGCTCGCGTCGACTCAAATCCCGGGAAAAGTCGTCTGCCATTGCCATACTCCTTCGGCCCAATTCTGCGTTTAGCCGGCGGGCTCGCCCGCCGTGTTCCCACGCGGCGTTTTGCGGTACGTTCCACGGCGGGCAAGCCCGCCGGCTAAACAATGATGCCATGCCACCCGACGCAGTAGAACCAAGGGGCCCATCGATGTGTGTTGTTCATCATGTGCCAAAATTTTAACCCTTGTCGACCTGGTTGTCAATGGCATCTGCCAGACATTTAACCGACGGCGGGCCGATGTGGGGGAGGGACTTTTAGTGGTTCCCCGCGGTTGATCGATTCTGGCGTTTGGCCGCCAAACCCGCAATTGCGACTGCAACATTGTCGCCGATCTGCTTGATTCGCCGATCGCGCCATGTTACCATTGTGGCTGCGATTGTGCCCTCAGTGCGTTTCCCACCGAGATGAAGGATTTTCAACGGGTTGCCAAGCACACTCCTGCAATGAGAGGACCTGTGATGAGACAATGGACGGTGGTTCTGTGGACGGCGTGTTGGTTCGCGGCCGCGAGTGCGCACGCTGCAACCATCGAATTATCGGACGGCGGCGCCGACGTGGGCGCGTTGCTGCGGATCCCGGTGCCGGCTGGGGTGCTGGCGGCCCAGCCCGGCCAAGCGGCCGTCCTGATCGACGAGAAGGGACATGAAGTCCGGGCCCAGGTGGAACTGGCCGGGCTCGGCGGCGACCAGTTCGAGCTCGTGCTGGTCCGGCCGGTCGGCTTGGGCAAGACGCTCCAGGTTGGAAAGATCGTCTCGCCGGGGACGGCCGCCCCCTATACGGCTTCCCGGGAGGGTGACCGCACCGTCACGCTCGGCGACGATGCGAAGCCGATGGCCGTCTATCACGTCGGCATCCGGGAGTTGCCGGCCCAGCCGATGTTCAATCGGGCCAATTTTTTCCATCCGCTGATGACGCCCTCCGGCGTCACGGTGACCGACGATGCTCCGCCCGATCACCGGCATCACCGTGGTCTGTTCCTATCGTTCACCGAAGTGACGTGGATCGGCCACGGCCAGCGGCTCAAGGGCAACTTCTGGCATGGCGACCCGGCCGCCAAGGTCACCCCCGGCAAAGTCCATTATGCGCGCGGCGGGCCCGTCTGTGCAGCCATGGCGGTCAGTCACGACTTCACCATCGGCGCCCAGCCCGTGCTGGAGCAGGACGTGATTGCGCGGTCCGCCCGCGTGAGCGAGCGGGTCAACGTACTCGACGTCGAGTACCGCGTCACGGCGCTCCACGGCGACGTCGTCCTCGGCCCCAACTTCTATAGCTGCCTGCAATTCCGCGGGGCAGCGGCCTTCAACCGACCCGATCTGGTGTTCAGCTACGCCGACGGCAAGCCGCATCGCGATGTGGACCATCGCAACGACCCGCCCCGGGAGGAACCGCCGCTGAGCCCGTGGTTCGACGAGACGGGCTTGATCCACGGCCAACCCGTCGGGGCAACCGTGGCCATCCATCCCTCGACCCCCAGCAGCCGGCTATGCTACTCGCGGGGCGTCAAAGGCCTCAACCTGGACTTCCTTTACGAGGCGCCGCTGACGGTCAAGGCGGGCAAGACGCTGCGAGCCCGCTACCAGGTCTATCTTCATGACGGCACGGTGGCCGACGCCAAGATCGGCGACATCGCCCGGTGGTTCAACCCGGGCATCGGGGTGAAATGGACCGAGTGACGGGCTTGCCAGCCATTATCCGCAAAAAGAACTGTCCCCCCTTTGAATAACGTGGTTTAACGCCGCTGATTGACTCGCCAGACCTCCTATTTATAATGCCGGCGTAGGCCTCGTAATTTACCAGGCCGCCGGTGCCCGCAGGGGCTACATGCCTGGATGGATAAGCCTAGGAAGGCGCTATTGAGGGCTGTCGACAGGGATCCACCATGGAATATTGCTTGTTAACTGGCGCGACCGGCCTCCTGGGCCGCTACCTCGTCCGCGACCTGCTGGCGGCGCGAGTGCCGTTGGCCGTGTTGGTTCGGCCCGGCAAAGTGCAGCCGCCCGAAGATCGCCTGGAAGCGATCATGGGCCGTTGGGAGCGTCGGGTGGGCCGCGCGCTGCCCCGGCCCGTGGTCTTGAGCGGAGACCTGTGCCAGCCGAGGTTGGGACTTGCTCCGCGCGAGGCCCGCTGGGTCGCCAACCATTGTCGGGCGGTGATCCACAGCGCCGCCAGCATGACTTTCCGGCCCGACGGCCGCGGCGAGCCTTGGCAGACCAATGTCGAAGGCGCGCGGAATCTGCTCAACTTCTGCCTCTCGGCCCGCCTGCGAGAGTTCCACCACGTCTCGACGGCCTACGTCTGCGGATTGCGGGAGGGGCGGGTCCTCGAAAGCGAATTGGACGTCGGCCAGAAGCTGGGCAACGTCTACGAGGAGAGCAAGATCAGCGCCGAGAAAATGCTCCGCCAGGCCGGCTTCGAAAGCCTTACGGTCTACCGACCGGCGAGCATTGTGGGCGATTCCCAGGACGGTTTCACCTCCAGCTATCATGGTTTTTATCTCCCCTTGCAACTGGCCTATGTTTTTGCGGGCGAGTTGCCGACGGAGAAGATGGATCAACGGTTTTCGGCGGGGCTGGGGCTGGCGGGGCATGAAGGGAAGAACTTCGTCCCCGTCGATTGGGTCGCCGCCGCCATCACCTACCTGGTGACCCATCCCGAATGCCACGGGCAGACGTACCACATCGCCTCGCCCAAGCCGGTCACGGTGCAGTTGTTCCAGCGCGTGGTCCAGGACGCCATTCGCCAGTTCACGCCCCATCGCGTCACCAAGCAGGCGAGCGAGAAGGACTTGGCGACCTACGAGCGGTTGTTCCACGACCAGATGCTGATCTACCGCTCCCACTGGCGCGACGATCCGACCTTCGATCTGACCAATACCGTTCGGGCCTTGCCGCACCTTGCTTGTCCGGAGATGGATTACGACCTGCTGATGCGCGTGGCGCGGTATCCCATCGAGAAGAACTTTGGGCTCTCCAAGTACGAAGCGGTCGAGAGACCGATCCATGCCCAGGCGTACCTCGATCGATTCCTGAGCCGACCCGCCGATCCGCACGATGGCCGGCAGGGTCACAATGGCCAACAGGGTCACGATGGCCAACAAGCTCACAATGGCGAACAAGGTCACGATGGCCAACGAGTTCACGATGGCCGGCAATGTGTGGCCTTGCAGGTCAACGGCAGCGGCGGCGGCCAGTGGCATCTCCATGTCCGCGACGGAGTGATCACCGCGGCCGACTGGGGTTTGGGGCCCGACGACGCCCCCCGCTGTTACCTCAGCTCAGCGACCTTCGCCGCCCTGACCCACGGTGAGATCACCGTCGCGCAGTCGATCAACGCCGGCCAAGTTTTCTTGCGGGCCCCGCGCGGCATCCAACAGGAGGTGGTCCGAGTCCTCGAACAACTCGTCTCGACGGTGTAGTTTAACCGAAGATGGGGAACAGCAACCGATGTCACACTCCACTGATGCGAAATCGGCCGTGCCCCTGGCGATTCTCGGCATGGCCTGCCGTTTGCCTGGGGCCGACAACCTGGACCAATTCTGGCAATTGCTCCTCGGCGGGCGAAGTGCGGTCGGAGAACTGCCTCCCGATCGCTTGGACCAGGAGCTGTACTACGATCCCCGCAAAGGCGCCCGCGGCAAAACGTACTCGAAGCTGGGGGCGATCCTATCCAGCCGCCAGTTTCACCACGACCAGTGCCCGATCCCCGAGGAACTGGTCCGCTCGGCCGACCTCTGCCACCTGCTGATGTGCGAGGTGGCCGCCGACGCCTGCCGCCATGCCGGCTTGGATCCCTTCCGGCTGCCGCTGGAGAACACCGGCGTGTTCATCGGCCACGCCCAGGGCAGCGGGCTGGCGGGCGATTACACCTATGCCACCTGCGTGGAAGAGGCCGCCCAGTTTCTCCACGAGTCGGAGGAGTTTCGCGCGCTGCCGAGCGACCAGCAGCAAGCCGTGGTGGCCGAACTGGTTGCCGCGGTCCGCGCCAAGCTGCCCCGCCGCACGGCCGAGGCCTCCGACATCGCCGCCAGCGGCATCGCCGGCACGGTCAGCCGGGCCTTCGGCCTCAGCGGCCCCTACCTGGCGCTCAATTCGGCCTGCGCCTCGTCGCTGCAAGCGATGCTGCTGGCCGCCCGCGCGCTGCAACTGGGCCGCATCGACATGGCCATCGTGGGCGGGGCCTCCGACTGCAAATCGGACTCCCTGGTGCTCTTCGCCCAGGCCCAAACCCTGAGCACCACGGGCAGCCGCCCCTTCGACGCCCAGGCCGACGGCCTGGTCATCGGCGAGGGCTACGTGTGCCTGGTCATGAAGACCCTTGAACGGGCCCTGGCCGACGGCGATCGCGTTCAGGCCGTGGTCCGCGGCATCGGCATTTCCTCGGACGGCCGCGGCAAGAGCCTCTGGGCGCCCCGCCAAGAGGGCCAGATCAAGGCCATGCAGCGGGCCTATCGCGGCGGCCTCGACATGCGCCAACTCCAATACCTCGAAGCCCATGCCACGGCCACGCAAGTGGGCGACGCCACGGAACTGAACACCGTGGCCGAAGTGCTCAAGGACATCCTGCCGCCGGGCCGAAAAATCCCCATCACCAGCGTCAAGGCCAACGTCGGGCACACCCTGGAATCGGCCGGCATCGCCGGCGTGATCAAGGTCATCTTGGCCATGCAGCACCGTACGATTCCCCCGGCCATCAACATCACCAAGCTCAACCCGAAGATCGACTGGGAGCGGGTCCCGGTCTACGTTCCCACCGCGCCGATTGCCTGGCCAGAGCCCGCGCCCGGCCAGCCGCGCCGGGCTGGAGTGAACGGCTTCGGCATCGGCGGGCTGAATATGCACGTGGTGCTCGACGAGTTCAACGCGGCCCTCTGCGCCGTGGCCGACCCTGCGCCGCCTTCCGCGCAGACGTTGTTTCAGAACTCCCCTCGCCCGCTTGCGGGAGAGGGGCCGGGGGTGAGGGCGGCCTCCGACGACAACGCCATCGCCATCGTCGGCATGGGTTGCGTGTTGCCCGGCGCCGGCAACCTGCCGAAATATTGGGAACTGTTAGCCAGCGGACGGGACCCCAAGGGCCCCGCGCCGGCCGACCGCTGGCGGACCGACTTGGGCTATCGGCCGGGCGCCGGCGAGCCCTATCGCAGCCCGGCCAACCTCGGCGGTTTCATCACCGACTTCCAGTACGATTGGCGGGCCCACAAGTTGCCGCCCAAGCAAGTCGCCCAGGCCGATCCTCTGCAATTCATGCTGCTCGAAGCGGCCGACGAGGCCCTGCGGGACGCCGGCTACGACCGCCGAACGCTGAATCGCCAAGAGGTGGGCGTGGTGGTGGGCACCGAGTTCGGCGGCGACTTCGCCTGCCAGTTGCAGATGGGTCTCCGCCTGCCGGCCATGCAGCAGATCCTCGCCGGCTCGCTCGCCCGCCGCGGCCTCCACGGCGACCGCGTGGGCCGCGCGCAGGAGCAGTTCGCCGCGGCCCTGTTGAACCACTGGCCAGCCCTGATCGACGAGACCGGCAGTTTCAGCACCAGTTCGCTGGCCTCGCGGATCACCAAGACGTGGGACCTGATGGGCGGGGCGGCCACCATTGATGCCGGCGCCGCCTCTTCGCTCGCCGCACTGGCAATCTCCGTCGACATGCTGCTCTGTGGCGACTGCGAGATGGTCGTCTGCGCCGCCGGGCAGCGCCGGATGGGCCTGCCCGCCTACGAGGCTTTGGCCCTCGCCGGCCTGCTCTCGACCAGCCAACAGCCACGATCCCCCTTCGATGCCCAGGCCGATGGCTACGTCCCCGCCGAGGGTGTCGGCGTGGTGCTGCTGAAACGGCTGCCCGACGCGATCCGCGACGGCGATAAGATCCATGCCGTCATCCGCGGCCTGGGGGCCGCCCGGGCCGACGACCCTGCCCAGGCGTTCGAGCAGGCCATGCGTCGCGGATTGAACGATGCCGCCACGCGACCCGAGGAACTCGCCGTGTTGGAGACCGATGGCCTGGCCCAACCGCACGCCGACCAGCCACAGGTCGAAGCCCTGCTGGCCGTGCAAGCCGCGGCCCGCAAGCAGCCGCTGCTGGTCGGTTCCGTGATCGGCCAGATCGGCCACGCCGGCGGGGCCTCGGGCATGGCTTCGCTGCTGAAGGCCGTGCTGGAAGTCGAGCACCGCGAAGTGCCGCGGATGATCGGACTGGAAACGCCGCTGCCGCTGTTGGCCAATACGCAGAACCAGGTCCGGGCGGCCCTGCGGCCCTCGCCCATCAGCGTGCTCAACGCCCGCCATCGTCCCATGGCCGCCGTAAGCTCGTCGAGCAAGGACTTGGTGCATCACGTGATCCTGGAATCGGGCGTTGCCGTGCCGGCCGCCGCGCCCGCCGCGTCGCCGCCGCCGGCCAAGGCCGTGCCCCAACCGGCTGCTGCGCCGGCCGCGGCCGCCACCGCTCCCACGACCGTCGCCGCCGCCGACTGGCAGATCGTCCGCGTGGGGGCAGCCAGCCTGGACGAGTTGCTCAAGAAACTCTCGGCCGCCAGCGCCGAGACCCTGTATCGCGCTGCCGTGGCCGGATCGCGATTCAGTTCGGCCGATCGGGTCCGCGTGGCGATCGTCGCCGCGAGCCCCGCAGCCTTGGCCGAAAAACTCACCACCGCGGCCAAAATGCTCGCCGACTCGGCCACGTGGCCGGCGCTCGCCCAGCGGGGAATCTTCTGCCAGCAGCTTGGCCAGCACCGCCCCCGGATCGCGTTCCTGTTCCCCGGGCAGGGTTCGCAATACGCAGGCATGCTGCGCGAACTGGTCGGCGACGTGCCCGCGGCGGCCGCAGCCCTGCAGCAATGTTCCGCGGTTGCCGGTCGCTGCGATTGTCCCAGCCTGGCTCAGATCGCCTGGTCGGAGAATCCGCAGTTTGGCAGCGACGTGTTTCTCAGCCAGGTATCGATGCTGCTGGCCGACGCCGTGATGCTGGCGGCGATCGAGGACCGCGGAATCCGGCCGGCCCTGGTGGCCGGGCACAGCTACGGCGAGTTCCCCGCGTTGCTGGCCGCGGGGGTCTGGGACATCGAGCAGGCGCTCCGCGTGACCCGCGCCCGTTGCGACGCGATCCAGTCCTGCCCCACGGCCCGGGGCACGATGTTGGCCGCGGCCGCGCCCCTCGAGGCGGTCGAAGCGGCGATCGCCGCACTGGGCGAGCCGCTCTACGTAGCCAATCATAACGCCCCGGATCAGGTCGTCGTGGCCGGGGCCAAGGCCTCGCTGGAATGGCTTGCCAAGGCCCTGGCCGAGCGTTCCATTCAGAGCCGCATGCTGACCGTCCCCAGCGTGTTCCACACGCCGCTGATGCAGGGCGCGGCCGACTCGTTTGCTCGGGCGCTCGGGGCCTTCCATTTCGCCAAGCCGCGGGTGCCCGTGTTCAGTTCGGTGACCAACCGTTACCTGGCCGGCGCGGAAGAAGTGGCCGCCAATTTGGCCGCGCAGTTGGTCACCCCAGTCCGCTACGTGGACCTCGTGCGGCAAATCGCCTCCGAGCAGGCGACGGTGCTGGTCGAAGTCGGGCCGCAGCAGGCCCTGACGCGGCTGAACCGAAAAATCGTCGATTGGGCCGAAACCGCCAGCATCGCCTGTGACGAACCCAAGCGGTCGGCCGTGGAACAGCTTTGCTGCGTCCAGGCCCTGCTGGAATGCTGCGGCGCCCTGGAAGCGAAGGAGCAGCCGGCGGCAACGGTTGTTAGCGCGTCGGCGGCGGCCGGCCGACGGGAGATACCGCATTTCGATGCCACACTGCGGCGGCGCGAGAAGATGCGGCAGTCGGCGGCATCGAAACCTAGCGCTCCGGCGGTTGCTGTCCCGAGCGCCGAGCCGCCGGTCGTCCCCGTTGCTCCCATTGCTCCCCCCGCCCCGGCTGCGCCCGCAGTTACCGGCCCGGCCGGCGAGGATTTGGAAAAGTTTCTCATCAACTTCGTGGTCGATCAGACCGGCTATCCGCCGGAGGTCGTGGAATTGGACGCCGACCTGGAGGCCGACCTGGGCATCGACAGCATCAAGAAGGCCCAGCTTTTCGGCGAGC
>Ga0182014_10002803_pt1 | contig 21544 bp, 34 predicted proteins | sample 612S2DmetaG_FD_120489 | JGI IMG/M metagenome (GOLD analysis project Ga0182014, IMG submission 120489) | Permafrost microbial communities from Stordalen Mire, Sweden - 612S2D metaG | ecosystem: Environmental > Terrestrial > Soil > Wetlands > Permafrost | place: Sweden: Stordalen | collected...
ATCGGACCGCGGCCGACTAGAACCCGGCAGCCAGAGAGAGACCTTGAACCATTTGACCAACTTCGAAGTCTTCCTGCTCCTGAGCGTGCTCAAGGTAGCGGTGGTGCTGGTGATTACGCTGATGGGCGTGGCCTACACTGTGCTGCTGGAGCGCAAGGTGATCGGCTACATGCAGAACCGCTGGGGCCCCACGCGGGTGGGACCGTTTGGACTGCTGCAACCGCTGGTCGACGGCGCCAAGCTGTTCCTGAAGGAAGACCTGATGCCGCTCGCGGTCGAGCGCCCACTCTATATTCTGGCGCCGGTGATTGCGCTGGGCTGCGCGCTGGTGTCAATTGGGGTGGTGCCGTTCGGCGCGGAAACGCACGTGTCAATCAACGGAAGCCCCGGCGTGGATCTGTTCGAGGTTGCCAATGTCAATATCGGGCTGCTGGTGATTCTCGGCATCACGTCGATCGGTGTGTATGGGATTGCGCTGTCGGGCTGGTCGTCGAACAACAAGTACTCGCTGCTGGGCTCACTGCGTTCGACCGCACAAGTGGTCAGCTACGAACTCGCGCTGGGCCTGTCGCTGGTGGGCGTGGTGCTGCGCGCACAATCGTTGAATTTGCGCAAGATCGTGGAGGTGCAGTCGACGCATGGACTGCTCTCCTGGAATTTTTTTGGCGGCTTCCAGTTTGTTGCGTTCTTTATCTACCTGATGGCCGCCTATGCAGAGACCAACCGCTCGCCGTTCGACCTGCCCGAAGCGGAGAGCGAGCTGGTCGCCGGCTATCACACCGAGTACAGCTCCATGAAGTTCGCGATGTTCTTCATGGCGGAGTACGGCAACATGATTACCGTAAGCTGCGTCGCCACGCTGCTTTTCTTCGGCGGCGCGTCCAGCCCGTTTGGACATCTCATCCCGGCCTTCGGCGGAGCGGTGGTGCAGGCGATTCTGTCCGTCTTCTGGTTTGTGGTCAAGGTATTTGGTTTCCTGTTTCTCTACATCTGGGTGCGGTCGACTCTGCCGCGCTTCCGCTATGACCAATTGATGAGCTTCGGCTGGAAGTTTCTGCTGCCGCTCGCCGTCGCCAACATCATCGTCAGCAGTCTCGTCCTCGCGCTGCGGGGATAGGGAGCTACTGCTTTACAATCTATAGATACGCAATGATTTATCACCTGGTTTAGAGAAGTTTTCCACGCGTTCCACAGAAGGACTCGACAGAACCCAATGCAACTCGCACTCTTCCTCATCTTTGGCGCACTGGCAGTCGCAGGAGCATTGAACCTGCTGTTTCAGCGCCACCCCATCAACAGCGCGCTGTCGCTGGTGGTGGTGATGATGTCGCTCGCGGTGCTCTATTGGTCGCTGGGTGCGGAGTTTCTCGCGGCCGCCCAGGTGATTGTCTACTCCGGCGCGATCATGGTGCTGTTTGTCTTCGTCATCATGCTGCTGAACGCCGGCGAGGAAGAACACACCAACGGCAGCCGAGCGGCGTACACGGTCGGCATGCCCGGCGCCGCAGCCATCTTCTGCCTGCTCAGTTTTGTATTTCTGTCGGAGGGCGGCGCGCTGAAAACCTCCAACATCGGTGGCGATCTCGGCAATGGTGTGGACAATATCGCCGCAGTCAGCGCCATGCTCTTCACCAAGCAACTGCTTCCCTTCGAGGTCACATCCATCTTGATCCTGGTGGCTATCCTTGGCGCAGTCGTGCTCGCACGGAAGGAGCAATGATGCTTACCTTCGACATGGTCTTCCTACCACTCTTCATTGTGGCGATGGCGGCTGCTGGGATCGTGACGGGACGCAAGCGTCGCGCTCGGCTGCTGCAGGAACGCGCGCGTAACGACCAGCAACGTTTCCTCCGCATGGGATTTCTTCGCAAACGCGCCCGACAGGAAGAGCAGCGCTCTCTTCCTGTGAACGTTCTCCGCACGGGGGCGAAGTAATCATGGTCCCTACCTCCTACTACCTCATCCTCGCCGCGATGCTCTTCTCCATCGGCATCGCCGCCTTCCTCATCAAGCGCAACGTCATCACAATTTTCATCTCGATTGAGCTGATGCTCAATGCGGTGAACCTGACTTTTGTCGCATTCGCCCACATGTGGCATCAGGTCAGCGGCCAGATCTTTGTCTTCTTCGTGATGGTGGTCGCCGCAGCCGAGGCTGCGGTTGGACTGGCGATTATCATCTCCATCTTCCGTACGCGTCAGACCCTCAACGTCGACGAGATCGATCTGATGAAACTATGAGCCCTATGCCCGCGAGTTATCTCTGGCTGATTCCGCTGCTGCCCTTCGCCGGCTTCCTGATCAATGGGACGCTGGGGCGCAGGCTTCCGCGGGCCGCGGTGAGCGCTGTAGCGCTGCTGTTTACGGCTGCCCCAGCGGCGCTGGTGGCCTGGCTTTGTGCGACCATGCGGGCGGCGGGCGAACTCACCATGTCCAGCAACGCCGGCCCATGGATTCAGGTCACCGGCTTCCAGGCGGACTTCGCCTTCACGGTCGATCACCTCACGCTCGTGATGCTGGGCGTGGTGACCGGCGTGGGCTTCATCATCCACATCTACTCGGTGGGATACATGGCCGAGGAAGAGGGCTACTGGCGCTTCTTTGCCTATCTGAACCTCTTCATGTTCTTTATGTCGGTGCTGGTGCTGGCCGAGAGCTTCCTGCTGCTGTTCGTTGGCTGGGAGGGCGTCGGACTGGCGAGCTACCTGCTGATCGGCTTCTACTTCAGGAAAACGTCCGCCGCGAATGCCGGCAAGAAGGCGTTCATCGTCAACCGCATCGGCGACTTCGGCTTCCTGCTGGCGATGTTCCTGCTGGTCGCCCACTTCGGCTCGCTGAACTTCACGCAGATATTTGCCACTGTCGGCCAGCATCCCGAGTGGCAGGGCGCCCGTTTCCTTACTGCCATCGCGCTGCTGCTGGTGCTGGGCGCAGCGGGCAAATCCGCGCAGATTCCGCTGTACGTGTGGCTGCCGGACGCAATGGAGGGCCCGACGCCGGTGTCAGCGCTGATCCACGCGGCCACCATGGTAACCGCCGGCATCTACATGGTCGCGCGCTGCCACACGCTGTTTGACCGCAGTCCGCTCGCGCTGGCCGTGGTTGCGTGCATCGGGGCGGCTACGGCAATCTTCGCAGCGTCGATCGGCATGGTGCAGCACGACATCAAGCGGGTGCTGGCATACTCCACCGTCTCGCAGCTTGGGTACATGTTCATGGCCTGCGGCGTGGGCGCGTATGCGGCCGGAATCTTCCACCTGCTAACGCATGCGTTCTTCAAGGCGCTGCTGTTCCTGGCGGCGGGGTCGGTCATCCACGCGCTGGGTGGCGAACAGGACCTGCGCCGGATGGGCGGGCTGCGCACACGCACGCCGATTACCTTCTGGACGATGAGCGCGGGTGTTTTCGCGATCGCGGGTATTCCGCCGTTCGCAGGATTTTTCTCGAAGGACGAGATTCTTTACCGCACATTCACTTCGCCCAGCCCGCTGCACATCGTTCTCTGGATGGTTGGCCTCATCACTGCGGGCATGACCTCGTTTTACATGTTCCGGCTGTGGTTCAAGACCTTCTTCGGACCTGCGTATTTCGACGAGCAGCGGAACTTGCACGACCACGGAGCAGCGATGTACCTACAGTCCGGCACTCACGCTGTGATGGTGGCAGACCATGACGAAGGCCACGCCGCGCACGAACGCGGTGCGCACGAGTCGCCGTGGATCATGCTTTTTCCGCTCATAATTCTCGCTATTCTCTCCGTTGTAGGAGGATTCGTCGGCGCTCCCTCATTCCTGTTCGGCCATGATGAGATCGGCCGCTTCCTCGATCCGGTCTTCGCGAGTGGCGCCGCTCCCGCAGCCGCCTCTGCCAGCCACGGACTTGAGGCCCTCCTGGCCGCCATTTCCGTTCTCATTGCCGCCCTCGGCTACTATATCGCCTATGTTTTCTATTACAAGAAGCCGGAGATGGCGGCTGCACTTGCAGATCGGCACAAGGCCGCCTATGCGCTGCTCTCCCATAAGTATTGGGTAGATGAGTTCTACAGCAACTTTCTGGTGCTGCCTCTGCTGATGTTCACTCGCGGAATCCTGGAACTTATCTTTGAGCGCGGAGTGGTCAACGGTTCGGCCAGAGCGGCGGGCATGGGGACGCGAGGCTTCGCCTGGTTCGCCCGCAAGCAGATTTCGGGCAACATTCGCTCCTACGCGGGGTGGCTGGCGATTGGCGCTGCTGCCGTCCTCGCCGTGATGATTTTTGGCCGCTCGCTGTGGGTGCGCTCATGAGGACACGATGAATATCGATCACACCATCCTGACCCTCATCGTCTTTGTACCGCTCGCCGGAGCGCTGCTGCTGGCGCTGCTTCCGGACCGCGGCAAGACCATGCAGTGGGGCGCGCTCGGGGTCACGCTGTTTACCTTTGTGCTGACGCTGCACCTGCCCGCCCATTACTCCTACGGAGTCAAGTCCGGCACGTTCCAGTTCGAACAGAACATTCCGTGGATCGCCGGGCCCGCGATCCATTACCATCTGGGCGTCGACGGCCTTTCGATGTGGCTGATGGTGCTGACCGGCTTGCTTGCGCCGCTTGGCGTGCTGATCTCATGGCGCGCCATCGACCGCCGCAAGAAGCTCTTTTACGCCCTCTTCCTGCTGCAGCAAGTGGCGATGATGGGCATCTTCGCCTCCCTCGACATGTTCCTCTACTACGGGTTCTGGGAGATGTCGCTGGTACCGATGACATTGCTGATCGCCACGTTCGGCAGATCGGAAAGACGCCGCCGCACCGCGATCAAGTATTTTCTGTACGCATTCATCCCATCCGGGTTGCTGCTGGTGGCGATGTTGTGGATTTACGCGCAGACCGACACCTTCGATCTGCCTACGCTGGCCAACCTCGCCGCGCAGCACGCGATCTCCGGCAATTCCACCGCGATGTGGATCGCTTCGCTCGCCTTTCTGCTGGCCTTTGCGGTGAAGGTACCCATCTTCCCGCTGCACGGGTGGCTCAGCGATGCGATCTTCGAGGCGCCCACCGCGGCCGTAATGGTGCTTGCGGGCAAGACGGCGCTCTACTCCATCCTGCGATTCTCCTTCGCGATCTTTCCCGCCGAGTCGCATCGCATCGCCCCGCTGCTGATCGCTTTGGCGGCCATCGGCATCGTCTATGGGGCGCTGCTCGCCCTGGTGCAGAACGACTTGAAACGTCTTGCGGCGTACTCCACCCTCGGCCATCTCAGTTTCATCGTCCTGGGCATCTTCACTTTCACGATTGCGGGACTGGGCGGCGGCATCTACCAGATCCTGAACGAATCGCTCGCGGGAGCGGCCTTGTTTATGCTGCTCGGCCTGCTTTACGAGCGCTACGGCACCTACGACATGCGCGACTACGGAGGCCTGGCCGCACAACTGCCATGGGTAGCGACCATGTTCGTCATTACCGGGCTGTCCATCATCGGCCTGCCGCTGCTGAACAGCTTCGTCGGCGAGTTCCTGATTCTCAGCGGGTCCATGCAGTCGATCTTCGCGCACCATCACTTCTGGACCGCGCTCGCCGCGCTTGGCGTGATCCTAAGCGCGGCATACATGCTTACCATGATTCAGCGGGTGTTCTATTGCGACCTCGGCTTTAAACCGCGAACGGTTACCGGGTGGGACCTGGACGCGCGCGAACACCTGGCGCTATGGCCGATGGTTGCACTGTTCCTGATTATGGGAGTTGCGTCGCCCCTCTGGTTCCGGGCGATCGATCCAGCCGCAGTCGCCCTGGCGGGCCATCCCGCAACGGCCCAGGTTGCGCTGCCGGACCACGTGCTGAAGCTTGAGGCCGAAGCCAGCGGAGGAGCGAACGCCGCCGCGCCCGCACCGCTTCAGCCAGCTTCCGGAGGCGCGCGCTAATGGCCCTCCCCACTCCAGTGATCGCGCTGCTGCCTGAGTACGTCCTCACCGTCGCCGGCGTGCTGATCATGCTGATTGAGGCGGTGCTGAAGCCTGGCACCAGCCGCAAACCGCTGGGCTGGCTGGCCATCGCGGCCACGGTTATTACCGGCTGCATCGGCTGGTTTCAGATTCGGCTCGGCACCCTCAGCGCGTTCAGCGGATCGATTCAGGTCGATCGCTTCAGCATCTTCTTCCACCTGCTGATCGGCGCCGTGGTGGTGGCCACGCTGCTTGCGTCGCTCGATTACTTTGAGGGCGATGCGGCATCGGGAGTGGCGGGGAACGCCGGCGAATATTACGCGCTGGTCCTGTTTGGGGCGGTCGGCATGATGTTCATGACCTGCTCGACCGAGTTGCTGATGGTCTTCATCGGACTGGAAATCTCGTCGATCTCGACCTACATCATGGCCGGCTTCCGCAAGGGCCAGGCCTCGGGCTCGGAGGCCTCGATCAAGTATTTCCTGCTGGGTTCCTTCGCGACGGCTTTCTTCCTGTACGGCATCGCGCTGGCGTTCGGCGCCACCGGCAGCACCAGCATCGCAGCGATCGCCGCCGCGCTCGGCTCCAGCGCGCCGTCGCACATGGCATTTCTCGCGCTGGCAATGATGATTGTCGGACTGGGCTTCAAGGTTTCCGCCGCTCCGTTCCATGTGTGGACGCCCGATGTCTACCAGGGGGCGCCCGCTCCGGTGGTTGGCCTGATGTCCACCGCTCCCAAGGCCGCGGCTTTCGCGGTCCTGCTGCGCATCACTTTCTCAGGCTTTCCCTCGATGGAACACCGCTGGGGCATGCTGCTGTGGTTGCTGGCCGCGCTCTCCATGACCATCGGCAACCTCGGCGCGCTGATGCAGACCGATGTAAAGCGCATGCTCGCCTACTCCAGCATCGCCCACGCCGGGTATCTGCTGGTCGCCTTCACCGCGTTCCCGCGCGACGGCATAGCGGCCGCCTGCTTCTACACCGCGGCCTACGCCGCGATGAATGTCGGCGCGTTCGCCGTGGTGACCCAGGTTGGTGGATACGGAGAGAAGCTGCGCACGATCGAGGACTATCAGGGCCTGGCCACGCGGCGCCCTGTGCTCGCCGCTCTGCTGGCCTTCTTCCTGCTCTCGCTGATCGGGATTCCGTTTACCGGCGGCTTCTTCGGCAAGTTTTACGTCTTCGCCGCCGCGCTGGAGGCGGACCATGTCTGGCTCGCCGTCATCGGACTGATCAACAGCGGCGTGGCCTGCTTCTACTACTTGAAGCTGCTCGCCTCAATCTACGCGAAGCCCGAGGATGAAGCGGCCCAGGACGCCAGCAGCGTTGTTCCGGCCGAGCGCATTGGCGTGCCCGCCGGGATCGGACTTACACTCGCCGCGGCAGCCACGCTGATGCTGGGAATCTTTCCCGGCCGCGTGCTTCACCTGGCCAACAATGCGGGTAAGACCCTCAGTCCGGATAGCGCTCAGGGTATTGCCGGCGCTTCCCCGGCCGCACCCCAGGTCAGCCCGATTTTCAGCCTCAAGCGGTAGCTATCGAGCTATCGAGCTATCGAGCATCCCAGATCCAGCCGAATCTTGCACGTCTAGCCTTATCCGTGACTTGCAACTCGTTCAGAATCAGTGCGCCTGTTGATCTGTATTGAAACCGCCTACACCCAGGAGGCTCTCGCAGGTGCAAATTCGACTCCACCCGATTTCGTTCCGGTATGATCTCCGTATGGCAGTCATCCACATCTCGCGCGCCGAAGCAGCCAATCACTTCGACGGACTCATTGCTCGTGCTGACAGCGGCGACGAGGTCCTCATCGAATCTGGTGAACGGGTTGTGGCTCGGCTGTTGCCCGGTGATAAAGTACGCCCGCGACTGCTTTCCGAGACGCTCAGGATACTCCAGGAGCGCGGTTCCACAGTAACCCTCGATGACGAATTTGGACGTGATCTCGAAGAGGTCATCAAGAGCCACCCTGAGCCGTTGAACCCGCCGTCGTGGGACTGATCCTCGACTCCAGCGTTGCCATCGCCGCCGAGCGTCGCGGCGACACGCCATCGCAACTGGTCGCACAGGTTGTTGATCTGGCTGGCGACCAAGAAGCAGCTCTTTCCTCGGTTGGCCTCACTGAGCTCATCCACGGGATCTATCGGGCAGACTCGCCGCGGGGGCGGCTCCGTCGTGAGTCCTTCGTTGAGGAACTCCGAGCTGGGCTGACGGTATATCCGTACACTGAGGCAGCCGCCTTGATCGCCGGGCGGATCAACGGTGAACAGATGAGTAAAGGAATTGCCGTTCCTTTCGCCGATCTCCTGATTGGCGCGACCGCGCTTTCGCTCGGATACTCCGTGTTGACTGCCAATGTCCGACATTTCAATGTGATCCCCGGTCTCGGGGACATTTCGCTCTGAGAAGACGAAAACATCTCATCTGGCTGATTTGGGATGATTTGGGGTGGTGCGCCCGGAGCGATTCGAACGCCCGACCTACTGGTTCGTAGCCAGTGAAATAAGTGCTTCACTATTGATTACAAAGGGATTTTAGGTGCATATAGGTACACGAAATGCAGGGCAGAACACCTTATTGCTCCCAAATTGCTCCCAAGTTACCCTTCGTCCTCCTCAATTTCGACCACTGCCGCGACGGCTGGGCAGTCCACTTCATACAGGCCGACTGCCGCAGCGCAATAGGCTCTAGGACGCGCTACTTCAAGTTTGCCGCACTGGACAGCTTCCGCGCCTTCCTGACGCGCTGCCAGCCCGTAGACGCCACGCTGGCCGGGTTCGAGCAGAGCGTCCGTGCATGGTCGAGGGGGAATCGAGTACGTGCATCTGACTGATGAGCAGTTCGGGAAGCTGGCGGGAAGCTCTGCCGGTCACGCGGAAGCCCAAGGGCGGGTGGTAAAGGGGTATTAGAAATGACCATTATTACGGCAACTCGGCACGAGAAACGCTTGCAAGCCTGCGTCCATGAATCATTCTGTTTCAGCATCGGGAAGGAAGGCGATAAGAATCTGAGATGTTGCTATGTGAGTACGCCAGACATAAGGGGGCGGCTATCGGTATCGAACCGCGAGGACTTTGAAGACGCTTTGATAGGCGCATCATTGGGCAAGAGCGTTTATATAACCGGCGATTTTAGTGAGGCTCAGTTGCGTGCGTTTGGCTTTGACGCGACATGAATATGCCCTAGCCCGCTCAACTTCCAACACTACCGAGATGCGTGGACAGTTCATTTCATACAGGATGACTGCCGCACTCGCATCGGCTCCCGGACTCGCTACCTCAACTTCCCTGCACCGCATGTTCTCCGCAGCTTGAGCATGGCGGTTCCCCAAAGATAACCGGGACGGTGACGAGCAAGCTGCCTACGCCGTGACAGCGTGGCTGCAACGTGCCGACCTTGGTGGCTCACTGGATGGCTTCCTCAGTCCTAGCCTGACGCCAGAGCCAGAATCGAAGGGTGGATACTGGGAGTGGTCTGAGGCACCGGCCTGTTTGGTTTTGCTGCCTCCGGACGCTCAATTGAGGACTCGCAAATGCGCTATTCCGCCAACACCGACCCCGACCTCCGCGACTGGCTTCGGTGGGCATCCGAAAGCGGCCAAGTACCGACGTTCGTTAAGACGGTCGCCGACGCTGCGTTCATCGCGGACATGGCAGACTATTCCCTGCTCCGCCCGGTGCTCTTGGAACTGAAGCGGCGAACATCTTGCTTGTCTCGGATGAACCCATGACGCCACCACCGTATACACTCTCGTGGATTCTGTCCGCTGTGCGGAATGAGTTCAAAGCCCGAGCAAATTTTGACTACTCCCTCTACTTGTTACAGCTTACCCAAGGATTGGAAAGGCTAAAAGTCGCTGGGGTGCGGCGGGTACCACCAGAGCGTTCGTACGTTAATCAAGTGTTCGACCCGCTCCCACCTGAATTGGAAAATTTAGCCGCAGAAGCGTTCTGGTATCTGTTGCGTAACGGATACGTGATGCCGCAGCCCAATCAGGGAGGGGCGGTAAACCTGAATCTCCATCGCTACAACGTCACAGAGCGAGGGTTGGAATGGTTCAAGGGTGTAGAACCACTCCCCGAGGGCGCGGACGGGTATATGAAGTTCCTGACCGACCGCGTACCCAATGTGGACGAAGTGATTGTGCAGTATGTAAAGGAGGCTCTTCACGCCTTCAATGGTCGGGCGTATTTCGCTGCTGCCGTGATGATTGGAGCAGCGTCGGAGAAAGCTATCTACCTCCTAGCCGGGGATATGGTTACGGCTCTGAAGCCCACACAAAGCAAGAAGCTTCAAGACCTGCTCACAGAGCGTGGAGCAGCCAAGAGAGTGCTGGACTTTATGCTCAAAGTCATAGAACGGAACAAGAGCATCCCTAGTGACGGAGCCGCGTTCCAATTAACTGCCTTATTCGATGCGATTAGAGCCGAGAGAAATAGTGCCGTTCATCCGAATACAGCGGAAGTCTCCGGAGATTCTGTTCGCATTCTCACAACAACGTTCCCATACGCATTGAGCAAGAGCGAAGAGTTGCGTTCTTGGCTCAAGGCTCACCCGCTGAGCTTGGACTGATATGCAAAAACTATCTAGCATCGTCGCGTTGAACATTCGGCAAGGCGGGGGCAGACGCACTTCTGAGTTGATTAAGTGGCTACGGGAGTTGAACGCGGATATCGTAGTGCTTTCGGAATGGTGCAACAACCTAAACGGTTTGGCTATCGAAGTCGCCTTGACGAGCAGCGGTTACCATATACATTCCCAAGGCGGTCATGTGCGTTCCCAAGACGGGACTGCTTCAAATGGAGTCTTGATAGCTGCTAGAGAGCAGTTTAATGCGGTTCCATTGACGCCTCCCGATGCTCAAGCTGGCGTGTTATTGAGGGCACAGTGGACGGGCGGACTTACTGTTGTGGGTGCCTATTTTCCTTTGCGAGCACCCGCCAAAAAACAATTCTTTGACGTTTGCGTGAAGTGCGCTAAGCAGCACTCGGATGCTCCATTCTTGCTGATAGGAGACCTCAACACCGGTCGTAATCAGGGGGATTTAGAGGCCGGAGGTACGCCCTTCCCTCGCGCTGCCGACTTTGTAGCTTTGTGCGAAAGCGGCCTAATCGACCAGTGGCGGCAGCAGCATCAAACGACCGAGCCCGAATATACATGGCGGTCAAGGCAGAAGGGATTTCGGATTGACCATGCGTTGGCAAACAAAGCATTCGAAGACAGGTATCCGCATCTCATATGCAGCTATGACCACAGCACACGAGAGAGCAAGCTCAGTGACCACAGTGCTCTGATATTGCGGCTGGCGTCTTCAAAGGCAAATTAGTTGCCCAACCCAATGGATTGCCGCATACCGTACGCGAAGGTACGCGGCAAGAAACTAACGGTGAAGGTGCTCAAGAAAGCCTCAGCGGTTTTACTCCACGATGTCCAGCGCGAATCCTGTGCCGTGTGTCGTCGCAATCGCCGCACCGATAACACGGAGTGAGCGTGCTGTGCGCCCCGTCTTGCCAATGAGCTTTCCGATGTCGGATGGATGGACGCTGACGCGCACGTCAATGAGCCCGTCTGTACCTAGCTCCTGTACCGTCACATCCTCCGGGCGGTCAACCATCAGCCGCACCGTCTCCAATAGCCATTGCCTAATTCGCTCGTGTTCGTTCATGCAACCAGCATAGCTCGACTACCACTGAACGAGTTCAGCACGTTCTCCAATGCTGAAATCCGCATGTTAAGCGTGGGGTTGGGGAAGCGAGTACGTCCGCCTGACAGATGAACATTATTGGAGACCGGCAACACTCACAAGGTAGAATTCTGCCGAGGCATCACATGGCAACATCGCGAACCATCCCCGTCCCTTTCAGCGAGTACCTCACGGTCGAGCAGGTCGCCACCATCCTGAACGTATCCACCAACACTGTTGGTCGGAAGTTCTGCGACGCTGAGGGCGTCATCGACCTCGGCACTCCGGAGAGGCTCCACAAGCGACGTAGGCGTATCCTCCGCATCCCCCGCCACACGCTGGAGCGATTCATCGCCGAACGGCAGGTTCGTCGTCGCTAACCGTTAGCGCGTCTCCTCAAGCTTTCATTTTCAGCTTCGCGTATTGCTCCGGCGTCGGCGTCAGGTAAATCCCACCCCGGCCCATCTCAATGCCGTGCTCTATTGCCTGTCGAGCCGCCAAGTCCTTCAATGCCCCGGCATGTTCCGCAAGCTGAAGGATTTTGTCCGGCGAGGAGAACGTCAGCTTCCGGGGTAGCGGCGTCTTCAGGTCGGCTTCGAGGAACTGGCAAGACCAGCCCTGATTCAGCATGAAGGTCATGTAGACCTTGCGCCGTGGAGCACAGCGGTCGCAGTACCGCTCCCCCGGCTTCTGATTGGGCTCAGGTGGTAGGCGGACTTTACAAGCGCAGCAAATTTGACCTGCCAGCCTCATCCGGGTTGTGGATTGACGTTCGCCGCCCATAGGCGAATAATAGGCGAATCCCCTGTGGGAACGTGGAGGACGCCTCATGGAAGTGCAGCAAGACGCGACTTCAGAACCTCCGAGCTTCGATTCGCAGCCGGATTCGTTCGATGCGATTTATTACTCCCAACAGGTTCCCGCGAATCTTGATTCACTGACGCTGCTCGGATTGGTATTCGACCGAATCATTTTCCCCGGTGTCTACCTACCCACTACAGAGTTTGACGAACAAGCTCTTCTTGAATCACTCAATCGCATGGCTGCAAATCAGCGTGCGAGAGAGGTTGATGACATCCGATTGTTCCAGTGCATGGAGTTCTCGCTTCACCACAAATACCTTCGGGACTTCTGCATCTTCACCGGGCGTCCGGGGTACATGGGGATTATGGAGCCGGGAGCCGAAAAACTAATGATGACGCTGGAGGAGATGGTCTATGGCCCTCCAGACCCCGGCTTTACGCCCATGCCTTCTTCAGGTTTCTGCATGGGATTTCATTTTTCGAAAAATGTGCTCGAACATCAGGTCAATGCGCCTAGCTGGTTAGCGTATCCAGCGAACGCGCTTGTCTACTCCACAACGCATTCTCTTCCTCTCATCAATGATTCGTCTCTGCCTGTACCCGGAGTGCCGGGTTCACCGAAGAACGATGCGAAGCTCCTGTCAATGATTCTGGCGATTGAGAGTGTGCGCCTAGCACTCCCCAAGCTGAAGCCAATGACACCGCAAATGCTTCAGGAATTCCGAGCGGAGACAGCCGAGTACGTCAAGCCGTTCAGGATGGCGATGCTCCGTCTCTCAAAGGAACTGAACTGTGCGTTGACCTCAGACATTCCGTTGAACGAAGTGCAGAAGCACGCGAAGTTCATCGTGGACACCACCGTCTATCCCCAACTCACCGAGTTGGAGGCCGCGATTAACAACCGCGACAAATCTTGGTACAGATGGGCGGTTGATTTAGCTCGTGCCGTTCCCACACTCGCGGGGAACTGCATGACGATGCCGAGGAATATAGCCTTCGCAAAATTCTTCGGTGACATCGGGAAGGTACTTGTTGACGTTCGGGACAAACAGCTTGATGTGGAGAACGAGCGGCTCCGCAGCGGCCTGTACTTCCTTCTCAAGCTGAGAGGGACGAATTAGATGCTGCTCTTATTCTTAGGATGGTGAGGCCTCTTCAGCGGCTACATACTCGGGCGGCTCTTCCCGACATTATCGCGTGAACGGACTACACGGCGGGGCAAGTCGCCTAAAATGGACACACTGCGAGTTGAGGGATGGAGGACTGAATGAGACTAGTGAGGTTTCTCTCGTTTTGGTTGGGTTGGATTGTCGTTCCCGTCGCCTTGATTTGGTTCTTGTATGGCCATCCCGCCATTTATCACTGGGCGGGTAGAGACTCAGACAAGATAAAGAATCTTGCTCAGGTTTTCGCATGGTTTGCGGCTGGGTGCTATTTTCTCTATCAGGCCGTGGTGGGGTACTTTGTGGTCAATATGTCTGTGAGCATAGATGCCCAACGTCAACATCTCACGGACAAAGCAGGAAAGAAAGATTTTCTGAAAGCGACAGTGGCGATTAAGAAGGGGGACAGAGGCACCTTCCATCTACACGACGCCAAAATCAGAGTGAAACAGAACAACATCTGGTCACAGCCAATAGACGTTGACGTGAAACGATTCGGCTTCAGGCAAAACAAGACTCTGGCGATAGACTTCGGAAAGCAGCTTGAGTGGAACACGTTGAATGTCTCTCCCGGCGAGGAGACGAGTTTTGCCGTGTGGACGGACGTTGGCAGCGAGGTTCCGTGTTTAGTCGAGGTGACCGTTATGGGAACGATGTCATCAAGTCCGTTTGTATCTCAATGGAGGGCATCGACCGTTTCATTTCCATGCCCGGATGTAATCACGACCGATGAGTTTGCGAGTGTCCCTACAACACACGGGAGTTCCCATTAGAACCACAGGCGGAAGTCAGGTACGCTTAAGGCGTGTGTGGTCGCTACTATCGCCGGTCAGACAAGCAGCGCATTGCGGAAGCGTTCAAGCTTGGGAAGCTTCCTGACGATTTCGTGCTGCCTCCGGACTTCAACGTTGCACCCTCAACTCTCCAGCCCGTAATCCGAGCCAACCGCGAGACGGGCGACCGGGAACTGGAGATGATGCGGTGGGGCTTGCTGCCCTATTTCGCCAAGAGCCCAGCCGACTTCAAGGGCTTCAGCACGATTAACGCCAAGGCTGAGACCGTGGCGACGGCTCCGACGTGGCGAAGACCATTTGAGCGTCGGCGGTGCATCATTCCGGCAGATGGATTCTATGAATGGAAGGCCATCGGTTTCAAGAAAAAGCAACCCTACGCCTTCGCCATGACCAGCGGAGAGCCATTCGCCTTCGCTGGGCTCTGGGACGCATGGAAGGAGCCGGACAGCGGCTGGCTTATCAGCTACGCCATCATTACCACCGAGCCAAACGAACTGACAGCGAAAGTTCACAACCGGATGCCGGTCATTCTCAAATCGAGCGATTATGACCGATGGCTTTCGCGGGACGAGACGGAGCAACCGCCCGTAGACCTGCTTCGACCGTATGACGCGGAGAAGATGACAGCCCACCCGGTAGACCCTCGCGTGGGAAATGTAAGGGTGAATGAGCCGGGGTTGTGCGATGCGTGGACTTGTCCGCCGAACTCAGCTTGAAGTCACTCGGTGCCAGCCCGAAGACGCCACCCTTTGCCGGGTTCGAGCAAAGCGTCAGGGCGTGGGCGACGGGTAGCGAGTACGTCAAACTGACGCCGGAACAATGCGGAGAAGCTCAAGTGGCCCCCTAACAGGTTTTCCTTGGCCTAACTCTTCAGTTCGAGTATTGTGAGCGCAATGAAAGAGAGGGTAGACAAGTGAGTTTAGAACCCCAAGAGACCGACTTACTGGTGAAATTCGAAATTGACCATTTCCCGGCTGAATACCGTGCGTATTACGCGATGAAGCGAAACAATTTCTTCGCCCGGATTCAAGGGTTTGATGCTCTTTGGCAACTCTACCTTCGGCTCGATGAAGTTTGGATGCGAGAGCTTAGCGATTTACAGAGCGCACGGGACGCATACTCGATGCTGCCGCTTCTGTGTTGCATGAATGCCCACGCTAAGATGAGGGTCAGTCTTGAACTGGCATTTTCAGACTGCTTGGCTGAAGCGCGGTCGATTCTGCGGGATGCTATTGAATTCTTTGCACACGCTCATGCAATGTTGAATGACACAAGCCTTCAGAAAACATGGCTCGATAAAGTCAACGGAAAACAAGAACAAGAGGCGTTCAGGGATGCTTTCGAACGGAATAAGAAGCAAGGACTATTCAAGGGATTAGATGAGTTGCATAAAACATGGAGCCAGCTATCTGAGACCGGCTCCCATGCAAATGCTATGGCAATGTCAGAGCGTTTCATAAAAATAGAGTCAGAGGACAATGTTGAATTTCGCCTCAACTACACAGGAACGGGAAAACAGATGTGGGTCACGTCTGTGTTTACTATGCTGCTGACCTGTTTCACGATGGAGAATACGTTTTTCAACGACTACAATGACCGGCTCAAGCTTGATGTAGAGTTGCTTCGCAAGAGAGCCGCGTTTGAGAAGGACAAAGAACAGTTAAGAAGCAGCATAATTGATGTTTTTCAATTGTCTCCGCCCGGAGGAATTCACCGGCCTAGAACCACAATCTTCACTCCTTGAACGCGATAGTCCGCATCTCCATGAACCGTTCCAATTCCTTGAGCGAGTACATCACCATACTGCCGATTTTGGCGAATGGTGGCCCGGACGGTTCTCCTCTGCTCCTCCATGCCCTAAGAGTGTGGGCACTGACTCCGAGAAACGCGGCGGCTTCTATATCGCGCACGTATCGCGTCTCTCCTGTTGCCTGAGCCTTGGGTGAAGTGCCCAGTCGGGCAACCACGCTCCCAGCAATCCCGTCGATGAGTGCTTCCTCTCGCAGCCCGTCGAAAGCAGGACGCTCTTCGCCAAACAAGCGAACAAGGGAGTCCGCCACAGAATCCCGTACGGCGTCAATGCGCTTTTGAAGCTGGGTAAATTCCTGCTCAATCTGAACCAGTTCTTCGCGTCCGTCTGTCAGACTTCGAGGTCTTCTTCGCATATACTTCCTTTCGCTAAATTAGGTTTATAGCCATCGCTCCGCCCAACGCTGGTAGACTTCCCTGAAATGCCAGACCAATCGACAATGACGCCCGGACGCGCCCGAATTGTAGTGGGGATGATGGTGTGTGCAGTAGTTCTCATCCTGATGGTACTTGTCGCGCTGACCATCTATGGACTAGCCCATCCTGTGACACACAGAGTGCTATTAATACTTCTCGGAATGGTGATAGTTCCCGCATTGCTTATCTTATTGCTCCGCAAGACTCGTATTAGGGGACTGTTCGATTCAGGCGCACCCGTTACCCCGACTTCTATAGGGTCGGCTCTACGTCGCCAACCATCCGCAATTATCATGTTTCCGATACTCATCACGGCATTGATGTGGGCTTTTCTGCTTGTTCTAATCGGAGTGAAAGAGGGCGGTAATCGGAAGGAATGGCTTACAAACCACAGCGTCATTACAGCACTGTGGAGTATGGCACCGCTGGTTATAGTTGCCTATTTGTGCATTGCTCTACGTGCGACGTTCATAGGGATTTATATAGCGGGATGCATAGCCTACTTAACGGTGGCGGTGCCGGTCGGTGGTCTAAAGTTGGAGAATGGAATTGTTCGATTCTTTGGCCGTTATAAAGCACAAGCATCCCCGCTAGTAATATTGAGTTCCGCGCTAGTCTGTTGTGCCTCGTTCGGCGTTCTGCACTTCGCCATCTGGTCTATGTGGCCGAGCGAATACTTGAATATGCACGGCATTGAAGATGCGCTGTATTTTAGCGTTGCGACGATGGCTACCGTGGGGTATGGCGACATCCTGCCAGTCGGGCATTTCGCGAGATTGCTTAGTGTCTTGGAGATTTTGTCGGGCGTCCTATTGCTGGTAGTGGGCGTCTCGGCATCCATGACGATATGGTTGCAAGTGAACCAACCGGGGACGGTCAATGCTATGGATGATTCAAAGGAAGCGTCCGCTTCGCCGCCAGCGGACACAGCGACAAAACCGGAAGCAGAAGCCTAGCCAGCCAAATTCGGCAGAAGTAGAAGGTAGGCGGTGTGTTCATCAAAGACGGTTGACCTCCGCTGACGACCGGAGGTATGGTAGTTTCACTGGGTTCTGCTGCGAGGTTGGGAAGCCTCGCCACCCCACGGGTGCCAAGCTCACTGGTGCAGGGTTCGGTTTTCACACCCCCATTTCTTCGCATCCCCGTGCTATCCAACCCTGCTTTGGTAAACTCCGGGGATGGACACGAACGACATCATCAAGCAACTGACCGCTGAACGCGACCGCATCGACGCGGCCATCAAACTTCTCTCTGATATGGACGCCGAGGCTCCCGCCAAGGGCAAGCGGAAGAAGATGAGTGCAGCCGCACGGAAACGCATCAGCGAGGCTCAGAAGGCGCGATGGGCGAAGCAAAGGAAGGCAAAGTGATGAGCCACCCTCCCAAGTCAGAAAACATCGTTGACCGGCTCTACACCAAAGGCAGCGAACGCATCGCATTCATCGTCCGCGAACTCAGCGGCGGAGACATTGACGGCACGATGTTCCAACTCGAAGTGTGGGTGAACAACGTGGAGGACAAGAGGCTACGGGAAACATCGGGTGACATGTACTTCATCCGTGGTCGCTACCTCCGCAAGCTGGTAGACCTGTTGGACGAGGGCGGCTGGCAGAAAATGAACGCTGGGGTACAAGGTCACAAGCATTCAAAGGACTTCAACCCGGAAGTGCTCTGAGGCAGTGTCTTGCTGGCATGGTGGACTCCGCATGTCGAAAGCGAGGCGACCTGTTCATGGCAAACGCGCACTATGGGTGGCTGGGGCGAATCAGGCACTCATCCTGAGAATCATGACATCGTAGAGGCGAGTTCCCACACATTTAATCCGGCTGCACCTTGGCGGCGTCAAACCACTGTGGACTTGTCGATGAGTCCGCAAACTCAATTTTGTATAACACCGTGCCCCTATTCACTGGGATTCCAATAATCCTGCCTCGCAAAACGGATTGGTCGAGGTTCACCTTCACTATATCGCCGACATTCATGGGCTGCTGCCTCGTTCTCATTCTGCGTTTGGACGCTAATCATGTTGCGTTGATGCTTCTGCTCCCGCTGCTTCCCGCACCAGAATCCCTGTCATGTATGCCAGACTGACGAGAGCTTCGTACTTCTCGTCTGGGGTCGTTTGCTCAGACTCCATAATTGAGCAAAGCTGCTCTTTGCGCTGGTCAAGCAGGTCTAGGGCGACCTGAATGAGTCGTTCGGCTGAGAGAGTGGTATTGCGCGGGGAAGGCATCGGGCACCGCCGTTCGCCCCTTCCAGAAGGGCCTTTGTAGACTGCCTGAGTTCTGCATCGAATGATGTGCTCCGTGTCACACAAAGCTGCTAACGGGCGTATTGGTGCAGTCAATCTTGAGCATTCCGGAATTGTAGGGTTCCGCCGACACTCTTACTCGCCTCAAGAAACAGACGTGTGATGTCGGCTATCGGACAGACAACTTGGTCGGAATCCTCGACTCTTGCGAATACTGACGTTTTGTATTTGGCAGGTCTGTTTGATGTTTTCCCCGGTAGAAGGTAGAAAGTCAAAATAAAGCGGAACCTGCCTTTTACTCCCCGCTATCCGGCCCCATTGCTGACTCGCTGATAGAGAAAGTGTGGCCCCCTATGACATCATTCCGCACAGATGGCCGTCCAACTCCTCGCATCTCTTTTTCCGACCGCATGGACAACGGTATCGTCGTCGGCTTTGACGATGGCATGACGGCGTACTTCCCCGCCGCACTTCTATATACCAGTTTGCCTCAAGCGCAGATGATGCCCTCGGATTCCGAGGATAGCGGCCTACCGCATGAACAAGAGGCGTAGCGAGACCTCCGCCGCGCTGGTTCATTCCACGAGGTCGAGAGAATAACGCCTTCGTGCCTTCATTCCTACCGCTGAGAGGATGGTTCGGAGCGACCTTGCAGTGCGGCCCTGTTTGCCGATGAGCTTTCCGGTGTCTTCAGGATGCACGGCAATAGAGAAACTCACGCCCTCTGATTGAGGAGTGGGCGTGATTCGGACTTCAGCCGTCTGGTCTACTAGAGCACTGACGATTCTTGATAGCAGCGTGCAAACCGACAAATCTATGGAGTCGATGGGCATACGACACATAGTACCCGAGTCCGGGCGTGGAGTCGGGGAAGCGAGTACGTCCACTTGACGGAGCAGCAGTATTCGAAGATACGATGAAGCGGGTTAGGAGTTTCCTTCAACTTGATAAAGCATCTGGGTTTTGAACAGGTAGACCGCAACTTCCCGGTATACCTCACGTTCTTCTATTCGCATATTCACACGCAGACTCAGACGCTTCCTGTTGAACGCTCCGTCCTGTATGCCAGCAGCAAAGCCGCCGTTTAGCGTCATGGTATCGACAACCGCAGTGAATCTAAGCGGTTCCTCCGGGGAACACGTCGCCGAGCCGAACACAGTACCGGCATCGTTCAGCAACTCGACGGATGTCAACACAACTTGTGGGTCTTTCACATGGAGATTCAATTGAACCGGCTCGGTCATTGTCCCCCTGCCATCAATTTTGATTGATACTCTTTGCGCCTTTGATTCGAGCACGTCCCACGTATGCTGGTCTGCGGCACGCCTATCGACGCTTGCAAGGTGAGATTCCACCTTCTCCAAACGCTCAGACATTTTCTTTGTGTTTTTCTCGACGGCTTGCATATCACTTTTGTCGGGAGCTTTGACGGAGAACCATGCCGCGACCACAGCGGCAACGGCAGCAATACCTCCGAAGACGAGACCCGCAATCGTGACAAACTTGTCCATTCTCCGCTTCTCCTCCACACCGTCAGTGGTAGCCTGTTGGCATTATGCAAATCGTTCTCAGAGTCAATCCGCCTGTAGGTAGACAACAGTTAGCTCAGTTTCAGGTTACCCTGACCGATGCTTCCCAGTCCGGCCTCATCCCTAACATCGGCGACCGAATAATGTGCGGCGGTATTTCGTGCTTGGTCAAGGAACGCACTTTTACCTTTCATCCCGGCAACGACTATCAGACAGAGATTGATTTCTCGACTGAATAATTCAGCCCCCGCACTTCGCCGCCCGTGTAACCCAACCACGTAACTCAGACGGAGACGCTGGTTCAGCCGCTGCGACCTTCGTGTTACACAATTCCGGCGACCGATTCCGACTCCGCATAAGGCACACCTTCCTGTGCAGAATCTCGCTTCGCCGTAGAATCTTTGCAATGAAAACTGGAGTACACAAGTGGGAACTGTACTGACCGACTTAGGGAACTATCGACTGCTGGTCGCGATTCGCTACCTCAACGCCAGCGAAGAGCTTTGGAGAGGATTGAAAGCACAACAAGGCACCAATGACTTCCATTTCTTAGTCACGCTCAGAAGCTTCATTGAGTACACACGCCGTGGAATATGGTTTCTCGCATGGGCAACCAAGGAACGGCTCGAACGAGCAGAAAAACTGTCCTTCAAGGATGCGGGTAGCCCCGCGCTTCACAAAATGGATGCGATGCTAAACGAGGCTCTCGGGCTCGGTCACATCTGTCCGCTCATGAACATCGTTCCCGGCGTAAATGAACCTTACCTGCACTGCCTACACGGGCTGACGCACGGGAACCCTATAAGCGTGCGGATGGTTGGGATGGGATTGTCGAACGTATTCGACACTGCAAACCTTCTATCGAGGGCAGAGGTAGACTTGAACATTTTCCGAACCCTTCTCTATCGGAGGGCGGCAGGAGAAGAGCTTAAGGAAATCTGGAAGTTGCTCTCTGCTATTCATGACAATCCAGATGACCTGAGAACTAACGTTACGATTGCCGCACATCAACTCAAAGAGAAGGGGCTGAACTTTCCAATCACGGCGGTGACCTGACGACTACGCCGCCTACGCCAGTGTGGTTCACATACTAATCGTTGTTGACCACTACCGAAGTCGCGATTTGAGGGGCAAAAAGCCACGCCAATCGTGGGCTGGGAATGAGACCTTGTGAACC
>Ga0182014_10002806_pt1 | contig 21519 bp, 19 predicted proteins | sample 612S2DmetaG_FD_120489 | JGI IMG/M metagenome (GOLD analysis project Ga0182014, IMG submission 120489) | Permafrost microbial communities from Stordalen Mire, Sweden - 612S2D metaG | ecosystem: Environmental > Terrestrial > Soil > Wetlands > Permafrost | place: Sweden: Stordalen | collected...
GCAGAAGCGCAAGCAGATCGTCTGGCAGATGGAGAAGATCTTCTACGACCAGACCCCCTACATCGTCCTCGACTACCCCAAGCTGCTCGAGGGCTGGAACACCGCCTCGTGGACCGGCTGGGAGCGCATTCCGAGCCCCGACGGGGCGGTCGCCTTTATCACCGACAACGTCGACAACTACCGGCTGGTCGGGCCGAAGGCCACGACTGCGTCAAGCTCCGGTCTGCCGACTGCCGGGATCGTCGCCATCGTGGTCGTCGCAGTCGTCGTCGCGGGAGGGGCCGTCCTGCTGGTCACGCGGCGCCGTCGCAAGCTCGCTGAGGAGGCGTGAGTTTCATGGTAAGCAGCTATCCGGAGGTCGTGGTCAACGTCTACCGCGGGCCCTCGGTCGAGAGCCGTCATCAGCTCGTGGCCAGCGTCGTCGACGCCGAAGGCCGCGAAGTCGCCCGCTACGGCGATCCCGACTTCTCGACCTACTGGCGTTCGTCGGCCAAGCCCTTTCAGGCGCGGCCGTGGGTCGACGGCGGCACGATCGACCATTTCGGCTGGGGCGACCAGGAGGTGGCTATCATCTGCGCTTCGCATGTCGGCGCCGACGTCCACGCCACGCTGGTGCGGCGGATGCTCGCCGACATCGGTCTCGGCGAGGCCGACCTGCGCTGCGATCGCGAGCTCAAGGCCTGCCACAACTGCTCGGGCAACCACACCGGCATGCTGGCCGCCTGCGTGCACCATGGCTGGGACGTTTCCACCTATCAGCGAGCCGACCATCCCGCGGAGCGAGCCGCGGTCGCCTCTGTGGCCGAAGCCTGCGGGATACCCGAGGCCGACATTCCCCGCGGCATCGACGGCTGCGGCATCGTGGTCTGCGCGACGCCGGTCGTGGCGGCGGCCCGCGCCTACGCGCGTCTGGCGAGACTGGCGCCGCGCATCGACGCGGCCATGCGGGCGCATCCCGTGCTCATCGAGGGCGAGGGCGAGCTCGATACCGTCGTCATGCAGACGTTCCCCGGAACGCTGTCCAAGGCGGGAGCCGAGGGTCTGGGCTGCACGGCTTTGCCGGGCGGCGGTGCGCTAGCCGTAAAGGCCCTCGACGGCGGCGATCGCGCCGTCGGCCCGGCGCTGGTCGCGCTGCTCGTCAGGCATCTGGGCTTGAGCGACGTCCCGCAGGGAGCCGGCGCGACGGCCCGGCCGCCCGTCCTGAACGACGCCGGCGCTGTGGTCGGTGAGCTCGTCGCGGAATTGCCGGCCTCGTGAGCGACTGCGGGGGGTGCTGAGATGACGGTCGAGAAACTGAACCCGCCCGGCCTGCACCAGCCGGTCGACAACCTCTACGCGCACATCGTGCGCAGCGTCGGCGCCGTCCACTATCGCATCGGCGGTCAGGTCGCCGTCGGGCAGGACGGCCGCAACATCTGCCTCGGCGACATGGCCGGCCAGATCCGCAGCTGCTACGAGCAGGTGACTGTCGCGCTCGAGTCGGTCGGCCTCACCTGGCAGGACGTCGTGCACATCTATACGTTCACCACCGCCATGGACGACTACATCGCGGCCGAGCGCGCGATCGCCAAGGAGTTCTTCGGCGAGTCACCGCCGGCCTCGACCCTGGTCGAGGTCGCCCGCCTCGTCGAGCGCGACTGGCTGGTCGAAGTGCAGGTCGACGCGGTAGCGGACCGCTAGACCGCCGCGGGGCGGCTGCCCGCGGCGCCGTATGGCGCCGCGGGCAGCCGCCCCGCGGCGCCGATCACCCAGCCATCTCTCGGTGCCCGCCCGCGGCCGGCCGCGTCCCGTATCTGGCCAAACGTGCGGTGTACAAGGGCACCTTCTCCTGTCTAATTCGGGTGCATGCATCCACTTGTTGGTCTCGCGCGCCGCGCATAGGTTCCGCTCACTTGAGCACCCGGTGGAGAGGAGCAGCCCCAGATGGCCGACGAGCGGTATGTCCACAACGCGACGGGTCGGCTGCGCAAGGTGCTGCTGTGCGCGCCCGACTACTTCAGCTTCCAACCCATCAACGAGATCACGCGCGGCGTGCTGGCCCGCGGCGAACAGCCCGACCTCTCGATCTTCCGGCGCGAGCACGACGAGCTGGTGCAGGCCTACCGCGACGCCGGCGTCGAGGTCGTCCTCATCGAACCCGACCCTGGGCTGCCCTACATGGTCTACGCGCGCGACTTCGGCGCCTGTCTTGCCGAAGGCGTGCTGGTCGGCAGCTTCAGAGAGCCCGTGCGTCAGGGCGAGGATCTGCTCTACGAGGCCAAGGTGCGGGCGCTCGGCATACCTGTCATCGGCAAGATCTTCCGCGGTTCGTTCGAGGGCGGCGATTTCTGGCTGCTCGACAAGGCCACGGTCGTGCACGGCGTCGTGGCCCGCACCGATTGGGAGGGGCTGCGCTGTGCCCAGGAGATCCTCGAGCCGCTCGGCTACACCGTGCGCGGCGTGCAGCTCGCCTCGCGCAATCTGCACCTCGACATGGCCTTCAACATCGTCGCTCCCGGCGTGGCCGTGTGCGCCGTCGAGCAGATGCCCGAGTTCTTCCTGCGGGCGCTGCGCAAACGCGGCTTCGAGCTCATCGAGGTGAGCAGCGCCGGCGTCCTTGCCCACCACTGCAACATCCAGGCTTTGGGCGGCGACAGGGTCCTCACGTTCGCCGGCAACACGGCCGTCAACGACAAGCTGCGAGCGCTCGGTCTCGAGGTGATCGCCCCCGAGATCACCGAGATCCTCAAGGGCGGCGGCGGGCCGCACTGCATGACCTTCCCGCTCCTGCGGGACGCCTGAGCGGGTGTGCCCGATGCCGCGATCGCACCCCTCAGCCATCGTCGCCGCGGGTGTGCAATTGCTCACCGTGACCGGCGACCCGGCGGCCAACGTGGCCAGGATCGCGCAACTGGGGCGCGAGCTCAAGGACGCTCATCCGCAGCTCGCGCTGCTCGTCGCGCCCGAGCTTGCCGTGACCGGCTATTCGGCGGGTGAGCGCTTCGCCAATCTGGCCGAGCCCTGGCCTGACGGCGACAGCCTGCGGGCCCTGGCGGCCCTGGCTGCGGAGCTCGAAGTCGTGCTCGTCGCCGGCTACGCCGAAGCGACCGGCGCCCCCGGTCCGATCTATGACTCGGCGGCGGTGTTCGAGGCCGACGGGCGCCCGATCGCCTCGGTGCGCAAGAGCCACTGCCTCGACAGCGAGCGGCGCTTCTTTGCCGACGGCGACGAGCTGCCGTGCGTCGCGACCTCGCTGGGCCGGCTCGGCGTCATGGTCTGCTGGGACGCGGCCTTTCCCGAGGTGGCGCGCACGCATGCCCTCGCCGGCGCCGACCTGCTCGTGACGATCGGTGCCTGGGAGGACCCTCACGTGCGCGACTGGGAGCTCATCGCCGCTGCCCGGGCTTTCGACAACGTCACGCCGCTGGTGGCGGTCAACCGCGCCGGCCTCGACGGCGACGTCTCCTTCTCCGGCCAATCGCGGATCGTCGACTGTCTCGGCGTGACGGTGGCCGAGCTCGGCCCCGAGCCCGACGGACTGCTCGTCGGCACCGTCGATCTCGACGCGACGGGCGCGGTGAGAGCCGGTTACGGCTCACAGCTGCGCGACCGCCGGCCCGAGCTCTACGCAGCGGTCTGCGCGCCGGCGACGGCGCCGATCCGTCCGCCATCCTCTCCAGAAAGGAGCTAGACGGTGTTCCTGCACACGCAACGATTTGCGGTGAGCGAGAGGAGAGCTTGCGATGGCTTCTGAGACCGTGACCCCCCCTGCGCCGCGACGCATCCGCGGCATCGAGGAGCGTTCGATCGACTGGATACCCGACAGCGAACGCCACGGCAAGGTGTGGCACCAGGGGCCGTTATGGTTCCTGGGCAACTTCCAGTACTTCACGATCCCGATCGGCTTCGTGGGCCCGGCCTTTGGCCTGTCCCTGTGGTGGACGATCTTCGCCGGAGCGACCGGCATTCTGGTCGGCACCGTGTTCATGGCTTTCCACGCCACCCAGGGTCCGGTGCTCGGGCTGCCGCAGATGATCCAGTCGCGGGCGCAGTTCGGCTTTCGCGGCGTGATCGTCGCCCTGTTTGCCATGCTGTTCACCTACATGGCCTTCAATGTCGCCGACCAGGTACTGCTGGCCCAGGGTCTGCACGGCACGTTTGGCTGGAACGCCACGGCCGTCGCCATCGTGGCGACCGGCGGCGCTGCCCTGCTGGCGATCTACGGTTACGACTGGGTGCATCGCATCTTTCGCTGGTTGCTCTACATCTCGCTGCCACTGGTCACCATCATCACGATCGGGGTGATCACCGGTCACGCCGGCGGTGCCGCCAGCCACACGCCGTCCGGCTTCAACTGGACCGGGTTCATGGCCCAGCTCTCCGCCGCCGCGGCGTACAACATCACCTACGCCGGCTATGTGTCCGACTACTCCCGCTACCTGCCGCGCGACACGGCCAGCGGCAGGGTCATCGCGTGGGTGTTCGCCGGTGCGGTGACGCCGGCGATCTGGCTGATCGCCCTGGGCGCCTGGCTGGCAGTCCGGCTGGGAGCGACCGACGGGCTCGTCGGTCTGCAGACGGCCGGCAACCATGTGTTCGGTCACCTGGGCACGGTGACCGCCTTCGTCTCGGCTTCGGCGCTGGCGGCGACGATGGGCATGAACGCCTACGGCGCCATGCTCACTGTTCTGGCCGGCGTCGACTCGTTTCGCAAGGTCTCGCCCACGCGGCGGGCGCGGGTGGTCACCATCCTCGTCCTGACGGTGATCTGGTTCGTGGTCGCCAAGTCGATCTCCACCAGTGCCGTGGGCGTCGTCGACACCGCCCTGACGCTCATGCTGTACCTCCTGGTGCCGTGGACGACGACCAACCTGATCGACTTCTTCTTCGTGCGCCGGGGCCACTACTCGATCGTCGACATCTTCAAGCCGAACGGCATCTACGGCGTATGGTCGCCACGCGGGCTGCTGGCCTACGGCATCGGCTTCGCCGCCGAGATCCCGTTCATGGTGCTGCTCAACCTCGTCACCCTGAAGAGCTACTACACCGGCCCGTTTGCCAAGGACCTGAACAGTGTCGACATCTCCTGGATCGTCGGTGTCGTGGTGACGGGGATCGCCTACTGGATCCTGACCCGCAATCTCGACGTCGAGGCCGAACGGTCCGCGATCGCGCAGAGCGACCGCGAACTGCATCGGGCGGAAGTCGTCAGTTGAACGCGGGCGTGCGGTCGATGACGAACATGCCGGCCCGCGTCGCGGCGCCATGACGCGTTTCGTCGAGCTGTCTCACACCCTCGAAACGGGCATGCCCGTGTTTCCGGGCGACCCCGAGGTGCGCCTTGACGACGCCGCGCAAGATGACCCCTGGCGGGTGCTGCGCCTCTCGCTGGGCAGCCACAGCGGCACCCACGTCGATGCCGCCCGGCACTTCGTGCCGGGCGGCTCCACCATCGATCGGTACCCCATCGAGCGCTTCGTCGTGCAAGCCGTGGTCGCCCGGGTGGCGGCCGGCGAGGACGAGGAGATCGGCCCGGCGGCGCTGGCCGGAGCCTTGGCCGCCCTTCCGCCGGGCGGCGCGGTGCTGCTCGACACGGGCTGGGACGTGCATTGGGGTGCCGCGGCCATGCTTCGTCACCCCTGCCTTGGGGTCGCGGCCTGTGAGCGGCTCGTCGCCGCGGGGATCGGCCTGGTCGGCACCAATGCGCTCAACGTCGACAGCACGGCGCGGGGTACCACTCACGCCCACGAGATCCTGCTCGGTCACGACGTGCTCATCGTCGAGAACCTCACCAACCTGTCGCGGCTCCCTGCGGGGCAGGTGGTCCGCTGTGCCTTCGTACCACTCAAGCTGGCCGCGGGCGACGGCTCTCCTGTCAGGGCCTACGCCTGGACTGTGTGAGCGAGGAGGTCGCGCGACTGTCGTAGCTGCTGCTGCCCGCGTGTCGGCATGCTGCCCGCGGGCGGCTCCGTTCTTCTGTCCTACAACCAACGGCACCGCAAGGGGGTTCGACCGTGGCGTCCACCGCCGACAAGAAGCCAGAGGTCTTCGTACGCAAGGCCAGCGGCCTGATCCGCACGGCCGGCACGCTGGATGTGCTCGCCTACAACATCAACTTCACCAGCATCGGCTTGCTGCTGCTGTTCCTCTTTTTGTTCGGGCCGGCGTTCTATCCGGGCGCGAGCCTGCCGTGGTCGGCGGTGATCTGCACCCTGCTGATCCTGCCGCTGGCCATGGTCTACGGTTATCTGGCCTCGGCGATGCCGCGCTCCGGCGGCGACTACGTCTACGTGAGCCGCGTGCTGGGGCCCGCCCTGGGCATGATGTCCAACTGGAACATGACCATGTGGTGGTTCTTCTACGGTGGCGTGCCGAGCGCGTTCCTGGCGCGCTACGGCCTGGCGCCGTTCTTTCGCACCATGGGCATCTACACCGGCAACACGACGCTCACGAGCGTCGGTAACTGGTTCACGACCAAGGCCGGCACCTTTATTCTGGGCACCTGCCTCATCATTCTGCTGATCGTGGTCTTTGCGATCGGCACCAAGACCTACTTCAAGATCCAGAACATCCTCATCCTGTTCGCCGTGGCCAGCACTGTGCTGACCGTCGCCGTGTTCGTCGGCAAGGTGCCGCTCGACAGCATTCACGCCTTCAACGTGCACATGCGGGCCGTCTCGGGCAAGGCCGTGCCCTCGGCCTACGTGGCGCAGTCGGCCAAGGCGGCGGGCTACACGGGGCTCTCGCACTTCTCGATGTACTGGACGCTGCTGGTGATGACCTGGGTGTACTTGAACCTGTCGTTCATGAGCTCGTCGGCGTACATCGGCAGCGAGGTCAAAGACGCCCGCCGGCTGCAGCTCTGGTCGATGCCGGCGACGCTGTTCATCGTGGGCGGCGGCGTGCTCGTCAGCGTCCTGGTGATCGATCACGCGGTCGGCTACAACTTTCTCGCGCAACTCGGCTGGGCCGACCCGTCGGGCCTGGGCTTCAACTCGGCGCCGACCTTCACCGAGCTGGCGTCGTTCATGGCCAACAACATCGTGATCGCCTTCCTCATTCTGTTCGGCTTCATCTTCTGGAGCTACGCGTGGCTGCCGGGCCAGCTTCTGAACGGCTCGCGCAATATCTTCGCCTACGCCATCGACGGTCTGCTGCCGAGCTGGTTCAAGCAGGTCAACAACAAGACCTACACGCCGATCAACGCCCTCATGACCATGGGCGCCGCGAGCATCGTCGCCCTGGGCATCTACGTGTTCACCAGCCTGTTCGCCACCCTGGTGGGCATCTTCGGCTTCATCCTGAGCTTCCTGCTGATCTCGCTCTCGGCGGCGCTGCTGCCCTACCGGCTGCCCGACGTCTTCGAGACCTCGGCGGTCAACCAGCGCATCGGGCGCGTGCCGCTCATCACCATCATCGGGATCGCCAGCTTCATCGCCCAGGCGTTCATGGCCTGGGTGTTCCTGCGCGACCCGAGCGCCGGGCTGCGCGGCCACCCCGGCATGATCGTCTTCAACGTCGTCGTCTTTCTGAGCGGCCTGGTCGTGTACTACATCGCCAAGTTCGTGCAGCGCAGCCGCGGCGTCGATGTGGCGCTCAGCTTCAAGCAGGTGCCCGAAGAGTGACCGGCGCCTGACGAAAGGAACCCGCATGCCTCTGTTCGGCAAAAAGGAGAAGGGCAGGACCACGAAGCTCTTCTTCGTGACCGATGTCCACGGCTCCGAGACGACGTTTCGCAAGTTCGTGAACTCCGGCAAGTTCTACGGCGTCGACGTCCTCATACTGGGCGGCGACATCGCCGGCAAGATCGTCGTGCCCATCCTCGACCTCGGCGGCGGCCACTACCGCGCCACCATCCAGTCGCTGACTCAGGAGCTCGAGGGCAGCGCGGCGATCGCTGAGTTCGAAAAGCGCGCCGGCAAGCTCGGTCAGTACACGGCGATCGTCTCGCCCGACGAATACGACGCCCTGAAGGCGGACCCCGAGAAGGTGGACGAGCTCTACCATCGGCTGGCCGTCGAGCGCCTCGGGGCGTGGGTTCGCCTGGCCGAGGAGCGGCTGGCCGGCACCGGCATCAGGTGCTACATCACCGGCGGCAACGACGACTCGGTCGACGTGCTCGCCGCGATCGAGCGCGAGGCCGGGGAGGCCGTGGTCAACTGCGAGGACAAGATCGTCGCCATCGACGACGACGGTCACACGATGGTCAGCCTCGGCCTCAGCAACCCGACGCCCTGGAACACGCCGCGCGAGGTGCCCGACGAAGAGCTGCACACGCACATCGAGCGCATCGTGGCCGGCATCGACGACTTCAGCCGCGTGATCTTCAACTTCCACGCGCCGCCCAAGGACAGCAGCCTCGACACGGCCGCCGAGCTCGACTGGTCGACCGACCCGCCCAAGGTCATCACCTCGGGCGGCACGCCGGTGATGTACGGGGCGGGCAGCGCCGCGGTGCGTGAGGCCATCGAGAAGTACCAGCCGCTGCTGTCGCTGCACGGCCACATTCACGAGTCGCGCGGCCAGATGCCGATCGGCCGGACCGTGGCGGTGAACCCGGGCAGCGAATACGGCGAGGGCCTGCTGCGCGGCGCCATCGTCACGCTGGCCGGCGACAAGGTCGCGACGGTGCAGCTGACGTCCGGCTGACCAGCGTCGATCTCTCCGGGGCGGCGGCCGCGCGCGGCCGCCGCCCCGGCGTCACGAAAAGCGATCGAGAGGAGCCTCTCATGATGCACCACCTGCAGGGCAAGGACCTTCTGAAGCTCGCCGACTTCACGCCCGAAGAGATCGGCTACTTCGTCGACACCGCCATCGAGCTCAAGCGCAAGCGCGCCATCGGCGAGGTCTTCGAGCCGCTGCGCGGCAAGACCGTGGCGCTGATCTTCGAGAAGCTCTCGACGCGCACCCGGCTGAGCTTTCAGGCGGGCATCGCCCAGCTCGGCGGCCAGACTTTCTACATGAGCCCCGACCAGATGCAGCTCAGCCGCGGCGAGCCCATCCGCGACACGGCCCGCATCATCGACCGCTACTGCGAGGGCTTGTTCATCCGCACTTTCGGCCAGGAGGTGGTCGAGGAGTTCGCCCAGTACATGCGCCACCCCGTGATCAACGCCCTGACCAACGAGACCCACCCCTGTCAGGGGCTCTGCGACCTGATGACCATCAAAGAGAAGAAGGGCGGCTACCGTGGCCTCAAGGTGGCCTACTTCGGCGACATCTGGAACGTCTGCCACTCGCTGATGATGGGCAGCGCCATGATGGGCATGGACTTCTACGCGGGCCGGCCCGCCGGCTACGACCCCAACCCCGAGCAGCTCGCTACAGCGCAGAAGTGGGCGGCGCTGTCCGGCGCGAAGATCGTCTTCACCGAGAGCCTCGAAGAGGCGGCCGGCGACGCCGATGTGATCTACGGCAACACCTGGCACTCCATGGCCACCGAGAACAAGGAGCAGCGCCTCAAGGACTTCGCGCCCTACCAGGTCAACATGAAGGTCGTGAAGATGGCCAAGCCCGACGTGATCTACATGCACTGTCTGCCGGGCTACCGCGGCGAGGACATGGTCGACGAGGTCATCGAGAGCCCGTACTGCGTCTTCTGGGACCAGGGTGAGAACCGCATGCACAGCGAAAAAGCCGCGGCTGCGCTGCTTCTGGTGTGAGCGGCATGGCGACGCTGCCACGCTGGATGGGCCAGGAGGACGAAGCGTACGCCCGCGTCGTCGACCTGAGCCACCCGCTGAGCGCAACGACACCGATCTACCCGGGCGACCCCCAACCGCGCATCTTCACGGCGACCACGGTGGCCGGCGAGGGTTACAACCTGAGCCACGTCCACATCGGCACGCAGACCGGTACGCACATCGACGCGCCGTTTCACTTTCGCGACGACGGCGCGACCATCGACCATATGGCGCTCGACATGACCGTGGGCCCCGCGGTGGTCGTGGCCGTCCCCGGCAAGGAGCCCGGCCAGACGATCACCATGGCCGACCTCGAACCCCGACGCGGCGCCCTGCGGCCCGGAGCGATCGCTCTGTTTTGCACCGGCTGGTATGCGCACGCCGGCAGCGAGACGTTCTTTTGCCATCCCTATCTCGAGGCGGCGGTCGGGCGGGCGCTGCTCGACGCGGGCGTCACGACGATCGCCATCGACACCCTGAACGCCGACTTCACCGGCGGCGACGAGTTCCCCATCCACGAGATGTTCGCGGCGGCCGGTGGTCTCATCGCCGAGAACCTGGCCGGCACGGCAGCTCTGACGCCCGGCATCGAGCCGCTGTTGCTGCTGTGCCCTCTGAACATCGTGGGCTGTGACGGGGCGCCGGTCCGGGCCGTGGCCCTCGAGCCTGCTCCCTCCGGAGCCGCCTGACGGGCGGCGGCCGGGTCGTGGCGGCGCGGGCGTCCTTGCCCCCCCCTGGCGCCCGCGCTCGCCACGAGACAATCATGATCGGCTTTCCGAGGCGGACGGCCCTCGGCGGCGGTCAGCGGCTGGCGGCGGTAGGCGGTTGCCCTGTGGTGTACTCTTACAGTATGCAATCGCACACCGACAAACCGATCGGCGACGACTTCCTGCCGCCGGGCAGTCTCACCGTCGCCGAGCTCGTGCGGGCGCCCGACCTGCACCTCGAGGTCGTCGCCGGCCACGCCGGGGTGTCACGAGTCGTCGAGGCCGTCTACATAGGCGATCTCGACGATCCCACACCCTGGATGGTGCAGGGCAGCGTCGTGCTCACCACCGGCCCGCGACTCGAAGCCGATCCCGAGTCGGGCGCCGAGCTCGTGCGCCTGCTCAAGCGCAGCGGCATGGTGGGCGTCGGCGTGGCCATCATGCCCAATGTTCACGTCATCCCCGAGGTCATGCTGGCGGCCGGCGACCACGAGGGTCTGCCGGTGCTGCGCGTGCCCGAGGAGACCCCCTTTCGCCGGGTGACGAGCTACGTCTTCAACGCACTGGCCTCTCGCGACATGCACCGCCTGCGGCGCAGCGTCGCCATGCAGCAGCATCTGGTCGACGCGCTGCTCGACGAGCACAGTGTCACGGCCCTCGTGCGCCGGCTGGCGGAACTGCTCGACGCCGACGCCGCCGTGCTCGACCGCCACGGCCGCGTGCTGGCGCGCTGGTCCGCGCACCGCTGGTCGGCCGACGACGAGGCCCTCGTCGCCCGGGCGTGGCGCGAGTACGGCATTCTGGTGGAGCACGGCACACCTCGTTCGGTCTTTGAGCTCGACGACCGCTATGTGGGCTTCCGCGAAGTGCGCGGCGCGGGTCGTGTCGAACAGTTGCTCCTGGTGGCCCATCCCTCCGGGCGCCTGATCTCCGAGCTGGCCGACGCCTCGCTGTCGTTCGCCCAGCGGCTGCTCGAGGTCGAGCTGGGGAGCGCTCACGCCTCGGCCGACGTACGTCGCCGCACGCGGTCCGGTCTGCTCGAGCTCCTCCTGCATCAACGCGGCAACCCGCTCGAGCTGGCCGAGCGTCTCCTCTACCACGGCATCGAGCCGAGCGAACCCTGGCGGGTGGCCGTGCTGGCGGCGGCAGCGCCGCCCAGCGAGCGGTCGGCGCCGCCCAGCGAACGGTCGGCGCCGCCCAGCGAACGGTCGGCGCCGGGTCGGCGGCCCCCGGAGAAGCTTGCCGGTACGCTGCTGGCGGCGCTCGATGCCCTGCTCGAGGAGCGCGCTGTGCCGTTTCTTTCGCATCGCGTCGACGACCAGGTGCTGGTGCTCTGCCCGTCTGGCGCTCCGCCGAGCGACGCGGCGTCGGCTCGCACGTTCTTCGAGGAGATAGGCACGTCTTTGCGCGAGCGCACGGATCTTGCCGGTCTGGCGATCGGTGTCTCGGCCGCCATGACGGGCGCCGCGGGTGTGCCGCGCGCGGCCGGACAGGCGCGACTGGCGCTGGAACACCGCCGATGCGCGGCCGGCGAGCCGGCGGACCTCACGATGTTCGAGGACCTGGGGAGCCGCTATGTCGCTCTCGACAGCCTCTCAGAAGAGGCGCTGCGGCAGTTGAAGGGCGCGGTCGTCGATCGCCTGCGAGCCGCCGACGACACGCGCGGCTCTGAGCTCCTTGCGACCCTGGACGCCTACCTCGCGCACGGCTGCCTGGTCAGCGAGACGGCGGAGGCCCTGTTCGTGCATCGCAACACGCTGCGCAAGCGGCTGGCGCGCATCGAGCAGGTCCTGGGCGTTGATCTGTCGTCGACGGGCGGACGCGTCGAGGTTTACCTGGGGGCGCGCGCCGCCGACGTGCTGGCCACCCGCGAGCTACCCGGCGGGTAGCGCGGTCGGCCGCGCTGTACCATGCTGATCGGCAAGCCGTCCGTCCGTCTGTCCGTTTGCGAAGGGAGCAGCCATGGCTGAGGTTGAGTTCGGGTTCCAGCTCGCCACCCGAGTCGTGTTCGGAGCGGGCGCCGTGTCGGGGGCCGGCAAAGAGGCGGCGTCGCTGGCCGACAAGCGCGTCCTGCTGATCACCGATGCCGGTCTGGTCGCCGCCGGTCTGGCCGACGCCGTGGTCGAGGCCATGAAGCGCAACGGTCTCGACTGCCCCGTGTTCTCGGGCATCTCTGCGAACCCTCGCGACCAGGAGTGCCAGGACGCGGCCGCCGCCGCCCGCGAAACCGGCGCCGAAGCGATCGTCGGCCTCGGCGGCGGCAGCGCGATCGATGTCGCCAAGGCGGCGGCCGCGCTGGTCACAAACGGCGGTCGCGTGAAGGATTGGGAAGACCCCATCCGCCTCGAGAAGGACCCCCTGCCGCTGCTCGCCGTGCCGACCACCGCGGGCACGGGCAGCGAAGTGACGTGGGTCGCCGTGATCACCGACGAAGAGCAGCACTACAAGATGACGCTGCTCGACACGCGTATCGCCGCCAACGTGGCGGTGCTCGACCCCGAGCTCACCATCTCGTTGCCGCCGCGCCTCACCGCGGCGACCGGCATGGACGCCCTGGTCCATGCCATCGAGGCGTACACCTGCAAGGCGTCCAATCCCGTGAGCGACGCGCTTGCCCTGCGGGCCGTCGAGCTGGTCGGCGGGGCTCTGCGACGGGCCGTCGCCGACGGCGCCGATCGCGGGGCGCGCTCCGACATGCTGCTCGGCAGCCTGCTCGCCGGGATCTCCTTCGGCAACGCCGACGTCGGCGCCGTCCACTGTCTCGGCGAGAGCCTGGGCGGCGTGTTCGACACGCCCCATGGACTTGCCTGCGCCGTCTTTCTGCCGGCCGTGCTGGAGTTCAATGCGGTGGCCGATCCGGCCCGACACGCCAGGGTTGCCGCCGCGCTGGGAGTGGAGACCTCGGGCATGGCCGACAGCGAGGCCGCCGCTGCCGCAGTCGCGGCGGTTCGCGGCCTCATGAGCGACATCGGGATACCGTCGCTGCGCCGGCTCCAGGAGCTCTCCGCCGACGACACCGAGAAGGTGGCGCGCCTGTCGGCCGAGCACGTCTGCTCGCCCGACAACGCCCGCACCGTCACCTACGACGACTACCTCGCGCTGCTGCGCGCCACGTATGCCGCGTGACGATGCCCCCTGTGCAGCGGTCGGCCGTGCGCTCAGCCCAGGAGCGCCCCTCGAGGCGGGCGCCCTGCGCGCGCGGGCGCTCGAGCTCGGCGCGAGCGCCGCGGCCGTCATGGCCCCGTCCCAGGTGGTCACGGCCGAGTGGGTGCGTCTGAAATGCGTGTATGGCGGCTGCTCGACGGGCCGCTGCCTCACCTGCCCGCCACACGCGCCCGAGCCGGCGCGCACGCGACGCCTGCTGGACGAGTACGAAACGGTGCTGCTGCTGCGCCTCGACGTGGGGCCTGCCGAGGCGGGCGCGTGGCTGACCTGCGCCCGCCGCCTGGCGGCCATCGCACTGGGTCTCGAGCGCGAGCTCTTTCTGGCCGGCCGCTACCGGGCTTTCGCCCTGGCCGGCGGCCGGCCTTGCGACCGCGACGAAGCGTGCGGCCGGCCCGACGAGTGCGACACACGGGCGCAGGTGCGCCCGGGGCCGGCGGGCTGCGGCATCGACGTGTTCGCCACCAGCGCTCACGCCGGTTGGCCTCTCGCCGTCGTGCGCGGCCCCGACGAGCCGTATCATCTCTTCGCGCTCGTGCTGGTCGAGTGACCACGAGCGCGATCGACGACATGACCCCTATGGCGCAGATCCAGCGTCGCTACGGCGTCGTCGGCCGCGAGGGCGAGCTGGCTGCCGCCGTCGCCGCCATCGGCGCCGGCCGTCACCTTCTGCTCGAGGGGCCGGCCGGCGTGGGCAAGACCACCGTCGCGCTGGCGGTCTGTCGTCACCTCGGTCGCGAGCCGCAGCGAGCCGACGGTGGTAAGGCCCTCATGGCGGTCGAACCCCTGGTTCGGGCGCTGCGAGGCGGCCGCGTGCTGTTCATCGCCGAGCTCGATCGCCTGCCCGAGGCGGGGCAGGGCCTGTTGCTCGGGGCACTCGCCGAAGGCCTTGTCGAGACGCCGGGCGGCGCTGCGGTGCGCGCCGCGGACGGCTTTCAGGTGGTGGCCACGCAGAGTTTCGTCGAAGGCGCCGCCACCGGGCAGCTCTCAGCGGCCTTGCGCGACCGTTTCGAGCGCCTGACGCTGCGCTGGCAGGACGCCGCCGAAGAGGCGGCCATCGTGGCCGCCGACACCGGTTCAGACGACGTCGCCCTGATCACCACGGCCGTGCGCCTGACACGGGCTACGCGGCTGCATCCGCGTTTTCGCAAGGGAGCTTCGGTGCGCGGCGCCAGCGCCACGGTGGCGATCGCCGAGCGCCTCTGGGCCGCGAACCGTGAGGCCTGCGGTTCGGTGAATCGCGAGACGCTGCGCCGCGCGGCCGCGGCGGCGCTGGCCGGCCGCGTCGAACTGCGCGACGAGCCGGACGGGCGCGGCGACTTGGACGGGCGCGACGAGTCGGAGGGGCACGGCGACGCCGGTCGGGGCGACGACTCAGACGCCCGGTTCGCGGCGGCGCTCGACGAGCTCTTCGAGCTCGTCGTCGAGCGCGGGGAAGACCCCGACGTGGTGCTGGCGCCGGCTGGCGGTGACTCCACAGACGTCTGAGCGCTCTCACCACGCGTGGGCGCCGCGGACTGTGAGCGGCAGCGCAGTCAGCGCGAGGACTCGGGCCTCACGGACCAGTATCATGGTGGCGAGCATCCCGTCGCACTACGGACGTCTGTCACGATCCCATGATGGCGGTTCGAGAAAAGGAGGGTACCGGTGGATGACCTGCTTCATGCCATGGCCCAGGCCGTTCAACAAGTCGGGCACATGCCCGAAAAGGCCGTGCAGGTCTTTCACCACAACGATTCGGATGGGCTGACGTCGGGCGCCATCCTCACCCGGGCTTTCGCACGGCAGGGGTTCGCGGTGCGGCGCTTCTGCCTGGAGAAGCCGTATCCCGCCGTGCTGGAGAAGATCTACGAGCAGGAGGGCAAGATCCTTGTCTTTGCCGACTTCGCCGGCAGGATCGCCCCGCTGCTCTGCGAGTTAAACCAGGGCAGGAACCTGACCCTGATCCTCGATCACCACGTCGCCGAAGCCTCGACCGAGCCGCGAGTCATCAACCTCGACCCCGATCTCTTCGGCCTGAAGGGCGATCGCGACATCTCCGGTTCGGTGACCTGCTATCTCTTTGCGCGCACCCTCGATCCGGCCAACCGCGACCTGGCTGCCCTCGCCACTGTGGGAGCGGTGGGAGACGGCTTCTTTGTCGACGGTGCGCTGGTGAGCCAGAACCGCGAGGTCGCCCTGGAAGCGGTCCGTCAGGGCCTGATCGAGATCAGGAGCCTCGAACACGGGGAGCAGTACCTGTTCAACGGCGCGCAAGGTCAGCTGCCCGTCATCGACTTCGGCGACGATCTCGATGTCCTGGGGGGTGTGGGCTACTACCGCAGCGGCCCCGACATGGGCATCAACGTCTGCCTTGACGGTGTTTCACCCGAGTCGGAGCGGATGGTCGAAGAGCTGAAGGCCGTCAGGACGAAACTGTTCGACGAAGAGATTGCCGGTATTAAGGCGGGCGCCATGCGCCAGGCGCCTCACATCCAGTGGTTTCATCTCCAGCGGCGCTTCTTTCCGATGGGCGTCAAGATGGTCGGGGCCTTCTGCGATGCCATCAGGTTCACCGACCTGATCGATCCCGACAAGTACCTCGCCGGGTTTCAGGTCGTGCCCGACGAGATCCCGGGCTTCGGCGCCATCGACTTCGACCAGGTAAAGGTCTCCATGCGCTGTGCCCCTGCCCTGGAAGAGCAGATCAGAGCGAAGCGCGCCATGGGGCTCAATGTCCTGCTGCCCGAAGCGACACACAGACTTGGCGGTTTTTCGGATGCCTGCCATAGTCTGACGGCCGCCACCACGGTGAACATCGGCAAAGAAGAAAGCCTGATCGATGAAATGGAAGACATCCTAAAGGAAGCGTTTCATGGCTAAAGGAACAGGTTTTGGCAAAACGATCCTGATCGGCGATCAATTCGTTCTCGACGAAGTGCCGGCGGTCGTCTCGTCGATCCCCTTTGTGACCGAGTCGACGGTCGCAAGGATCGACGGCGAGGGCTGGGTACTGCAGGACGATCGCATCGAGGTGCCGGGGTACAAGGAGAAGAAGAGGGAGCAGCAGGGTCAGTCCATCGACAGGATCCTCGACGTCATGGGCATCGACGTCAAAAAGACGCCGATCAAGATCACCGTGGGGGGCACGTTGCTGGCCGGCAGCGGCGTGGGCGCGAGCGCCGCCATCTGCGTCTCGCTGGCGCGCGCCTTGAACGCCGAATTCACACTGGGCCTGCCGATCGAAGAGATCAACCGCGTGGCCTGGCAGGGAGAGTTCCCCTATCACGGCGTGGCCAGCGGCGTCGACAACACCGCTTCGACCTACGGCGGGCTTCTGTTGTTCTGGCTGAAAGACGACCAGCAGCATTTCGAGAAGATCCAGACCCCGAAGCCTTTCGAGATCGTCCTGGCCAACAGTGGCGTCACGGTCAACACGGCGGCCCTGGACGAGTTCATCGACCAGCAGAAGTCGGGCGATCCGCAGCTCTTTGCGGCGCGCCTCGCGACTCTCACGACCCAGGTCTTCGCCGTGAAGACGGCGCTCGAAGCCGGCGATCTCGAGGCCGTGGGCAAAGTGCTGTCGGACAATCACCGACTGCTGATCGACATGCAGATGTCCCACGAGACCCTGGACTCCATGTGCCGGACGGCCCTTGAAAACGGGGCGCTCGGAGCCAAGGTCACGGGGGGCGGCAGAGGCGGCTACATGGTCTCTCTGACTCCGGGAAAGGAGCTCCAGGAGACAGTCGCAGCGGCCTTCGAAAAGCAGGGCCACAAGGTCATCCGGGCCACGATCGGCGGGAGCTGACGCCGCCTCGCGGCGATCGTCGGCGGCCGCTGCGCGCGAAACGCGCCCGAAGAGTTCTTGGAGCCGACGCCCGGAATCGAACCGGGGACCCCATCATTACGAGTGATGTGCTCTGCCAGCTGAGCTACGTCGGCCCGCGCGTGCACGCTGCCAGATTGTAGGTCACGCGGGCCGTTTGTGCCAAGCCCAGGGCGCGGCGCCCGCGCCGCCGCCGCCGGGCGCGGGCGCACCGACACGCCGTCCGCTTCGTGGGGGCGCGTCGTCCGCGAGGGCGCCGCCGCCGGGCGCGGCCGGGGCGGCCGAAGGCCGCCCCGGCCGCGCCCACAAAAGGCAGTCCCGCGGTGTCTCGGTTTGTACACCTGGGCCCACGAATCGCGTCGAGTTTCGTGCTACTTTCTGAAGCTTGGGATGGCTGAATCCGGCTGCACACGGTGCGCTTCTCGTGCTACACTGCAACTACTTGCACACGGATTCACAAGGCGCGCCGAAAGCGCTGGTCGCCGACCGATTATCGAGCGGTCGCGAGAACCACGAATAAGGCGGGGGGAGCAATTCCTGGCATTCGCACAGTGCAGTGTCCGTACGTCCACACGTCGTTGCCCGGCTGCGGGGCGCGTGGGTGTCAAGTCGTGGGGAGCCACGTGACGATCTGGAGAGGAGTATGACGGAGCTAACGACTACGCCACAGGCCAAGGCCGTGCACAAGGCGTTCACCGACGACGTCATGCACATGCCCGCCGGCGAAAAGATCAAGATCTGTCAGCAGTGCGGCACCTGTACCGGTTCGTGCCCGACGAGCTACCTCATGGACTACGGTCCGCGCGAGGTCATCGCCGCCTTCCGGGCCGGCATGATCGACAAGGTCGTCAAGAGCAACACGATCTGGCTGTGCACCTCGTGCTACTCGTGCACGGTCCGCTGTCCGGCCGGCATCAAGATCACCGACCTCATGTACGAGCTCAAACGCCTCGGCATGAAGTACGACCTTCTGCCCAAGAACAGCACGAACCCGGCCATGACCAGGTACTTCATCGACAGCGTCCGCAAGCACGGTCGCAGCCACGAGGTGGAGCTCATCGGCAAGTTCGTCATGACCAAGAACCCGGGTCTGGCCTTCAAGTTCATGGGGGTCGGCGCCAAGCTGTTCCTGGACGGCCGCATGCCGCTGTTCGCCAAGAACATCAGGGGCCACGACGAGATCGCCAAGATCTCCGCCTATCTCGAAGCCCAGGAGGCAAAGGTCCAATGAGATACCTCTACTATCCCGGGTGTTCGGCCGAAGCGACCGGCAAGGCCTACGATATCTCGACACGCGCTCTCATGGCCAAGCTGGGCGTCGAGCTGATCGAGCTCGATGACTGGAACTGTTGCGGCGCCACCAGCTACTTCTCGGTGCGCGAGCTCGACTCGTTCGCCATCGCCGCCCGCAACCTGTCGATCGCTCAAGCGCAGGGCGACGAAGACCTCGTGGCCATCTGTAACGCCTGCTACACCACGCTCTCAAAGACCAACCGCTACATGGCGGAGAGCGACGAGGTCTTCAAGGCCGTCAACGGCGCTCTCGGCGTCGTCGGCCGCAGCTACGACGGCAAAAAACCGGTACGTCACATCATGGACGTGCTCATCAACGACGTCGGGCTCGACGCCGTCGCCGACAAGGTCACCCGGCGCCTCACCGGTGTCAAGGTGGCGCCCTACTACGGCTGCCAGTACTCGCGGCCCATGGGCACCTTCGACGACACCGAGTTCCCGACCACCATGGACAGCCTCTTCAAGGCGCTGGGCGCCGAAGTCGTCGACTACCCGTCCAAGCTCAAGTGCTGCGGCGGCCTGATGATGATGACCAAAGAAGAGGGCGCCCTGCGCATGTGCCACGAGCTCCTAAAGACGGCGGCCGACAAGAACGCCGACGTCATCGTCGCGGCCTGTCCGCTCTGCGAGATGAACCTCGAGGCCTACCAGCCGCGCGTCAACTCGACGTTCGGCACCAATTTCAAGATCCCGGTCATGTACTTCACCCAGCTCGCCGGCCTCGCGTTCGGCGTCGAACCCAAGAAGCTCGCCATCGACTTGCAGCTCGTCTCGTGCGACGACGTGCTCGCGGCGATCCCGGCGTGAGCGGCGAGGAGGAGATGACGATGGCTGAAGAAAAGATCGGCGTCTACATCTGTCACTGCGGCACCAACATCGGTGGCAAGGTCGACGTCGAAGAGGTCACCAAGTGGGCCGCCACGCAGCCCAACGTGGCCGTGGCGCGCGAGTACAAGTACATGTGCTCCGATCCGGGCCAGGATCTCATCAAGAACGACATCAAGGAGCTCGGCATCACGCGCGCGGTCGTGGCGGCCTGCTCGCCGACCATGCACGAACCCACTTTCCGCAAGGCGGCCTCGGACGGCGGCCTCAATCCGTATCTGCTGCAGATGGCCAACATCCGCGAGCACTGTTCGTGGGTGACCATCGACCCGGTGGCCGCCACCGCCAAGGCCAAGCGCATCCTCAGCGCCCAGATCCATCGGCTGCCGCTCAACGAGCCGCTCGAGCCCATCGAGGTGCCGGTCAACCACGACGTTCTGGTCGTGGGCGGCGGCATCGCCGGCATCGAGGCGGCTCTCAAGCTGTCGGCCACCGGCAAGCACGTCACGCTGGTCGAGCGCAACCCCTCGATCGGCGGCCATATGGCCATGTTCGACAAGACCTTCCCCACGCTCGACTGCGCCGCCTGCATCCTGACTCCCAAGATGTCGGCCCTGGGCAAAGACCCCAACATCACCCTCATGGCCTACTCCGAGGTCGAATACGTCGAGGGCTACGTCGGCAACTTCACGGTCAAGGTCCGCAAGAAGGCGCGCTACGTCAACACCGACATCTGTACGGGCTGCGGCGCCTGCCAGGAAGCCTGCGTGGTGCGCAAGGTCAAAAGCGAGTTCGACCAGGGCCTCGGCTTTCGCAGCGCCATCTACATCCCCTTCGCGCAGGCGGTGCCGCTGCGCGCCACGATCGATCCCGCCAAGTGCCTCACGCTGTCCAAGGGCAAGTGCAAGCAGCAGACCTGCGTGTCGGCCTGCGGCCCGGGGGCCATCGACTTCGAGCAAAAAGACGAGGTCGTCGAGCTCGACGTCGGCGCCATCATCATGGCTACCGGCTTCGAGCTGTGGGACGCCGCTCAGGAGACGCGCTACGGGTACGGCCGCCTCGACAACGTGATCACCAGCCTCGAGTTCGAGCGCATCTCCAACGCCTCGGGCCCGACCGGTGGCGAGATCGTCTGCAAGAACGGCGAGGCGCCCAAGTCGGTCGTCATCCTGCACTGCGTGGGCAGTCGCGACCAGAACTATCAGGAGTTCTGCTCGCGCGTGTGCTGCATGTACTCGCTTAAGTTCTCGCACCTGATCAAGGAGCACCTGCCCGAGACCGAGGTATACGAGCTCTACATCGACATGCGCTGCTTCGGCAAGAACTACGAAGAGTTCTACCGGCGGCTCATGGACGAGGGCGTCAACTTCGTCCGCGGCCGCGCCGCCGAGGTCACCGACGTCGCCCTTTCGCCCGACGAAGAGGGGCGCCTGGTGGTCAAGACCGAAGACACGCTGCTGGGCATCGTCAGGCGCATCCCCGCCGATATGGTGATCCTCTCGGCCGGGCTCTCGCCGGCCCACGACGCCAAAGAGGTCTCGCAGATCTTCGGCTTCGGCTGCAGCGCCAACGGCTTCTACCTCGAGCGCCACCCCAAGCTCGAGCCGGTCGCGACCGTCACCGACGGCATCTTCATCGCCGGCTGCTGTCAGTATCCCAAGGACATCCCCGACACCGTCGCCCAGGCGGGCGCCGCGGCGGCCGGGGTGCTGGGCCTGGTCGACAACGACACCGTCAAGGTCGAACCCACGATCTCCTACATCGATCCCGAGAAGTGCTCGGGCTGCCACATCTGCGTGGGCCTGTGTCCGCACAACGCGATCCAGTACAACGAGGAGAAGAACGCAGCCGAGGTGATCGAGGCGGCCTGCAAGGGCTGCGGCGTGTGCGTCTCGGCCTGCGGCTCCAACGTGCCGCAGCAGCGCGGCTACCTCGATGTGCAGATCTTCGCCGAGATCGAAGGGGCGCTCGCCGTCTAGGCGGGCGCGACCGTAAGGAGACGACAGTGAGTGACAACGGATTCGAACCACGGCTGATCGGGTTCCTGTGCCGTTGGTGCAGC
>Ga0182014_10002807_pt1 | contig 21516 bp, 17 predicted proteins | sample 612S2DmetaG_FD_120489 | JGI IMG/M metagenome (GOLD analysis project Ga0182014, IMG submission 120489) | Permafrost microbial communities from Stordalen Mire, Sweden - 612S2D metaG | ecosystem: Environmental > Terrestrial > Soil > Wetlands > Permafrost | place: Sweden: Stordalen | collected...
TGCGCCGGCTTGAAGCGCAGGGACTGCTGGCCAGCGAGTGGCGCGAAGAAGACAAGCGCAACAAGCGGTTTTATCGCCTTACCACGGACGGCGAGCAGATGTTCGACAGGCTGCTGGAGGAGTGGGAGGCCATCAACGCGGCAATCAAGGCGACGATCGACGCGGCGAAAAGCGGCCACGCAAGCGGCAGCACTTACGAAAGCGGCAACGACATTCTCCTGTAGAGAAGCAAGGAAGACGCTATGGACTTACTCGATCGTTATCTTCAAGCCGTGAAGAAGCACCTGCCCTGGAAGCGGCAGGACGACATCATCGCCGAACTCAAAGCCAACCTGGAATCGCAACTGGAGGAGAAAGAGGCTGAGCTGGGACGGCCGTTGACGAGGGGCGAGGCCGAGGACTGGCTGCGGGAGATGGGCTCGCCCTTGAAGGTGGCCGCGGGATATCAGCGGCAGCAGTACCTGATTGGGCCGGCCGTTTTCCCGACCTTCTGGTTTGTGCTGCGAATGGCGTGGTTCTGGGTCACGGTGGCTTTCGTGATCGGCCACGCGGTGCAGTTTGCCACCAGTTCCCAGGGGTGGAGCGGCCTATGGTATGCGGTAATTCTGCTGCCTGTTGTTCTGATGATGACCGCCGGGTGGGTGACGCTGACCTTCGCGATCATTGAATTCACTGCCGCACATTCCTCGAAGAGATGGGGGGCTAACCCTGCTGCCTCTGCCGGCTGGAATCCTAGTTCCCTGCCCCCGGTGGACCAGGGAGCCGCTCCGGGAAAAGGACCGCGCAGCCACGGGCGTGCGGTTGCCGAAGTGGCTCTTGGCTTCCTCTGGCTGGTGCTGCTGTTGCTGATCCCCTGGCAACCATACGTGCTGCTGGGACCGGGCGCGGCCTACCTGCTCAATTCGCCATTCCAACTGGGGCCGGTGCTGATTCAGGTTTTCTGGTGGATAGTGGCGCTGAACGTGTTGCAGGTGGGATGGCGTCTTGCGGACCTGTGGCGTGGATCATGGCACGAAGCGCGAACCGCGCAGGAAATCGCCGTGAAGGCCGTCGGGCTGATTCCGCCGATGCTGGTGCTCTACGCTCGCGATCATTTCTATGTGCTGCTGAAGCACCCGTTGGTGGACCAGGCCCGCTATGGCGCAACCTTGGAATCGATCAACCGGTCGATCTACTGGACCGCGGCGGTGATCTGCATCATTGTCGCCCTGCAACTGGCGTGGGAATTGTGGCGGCTGGGAATGAATACGCATCGGAGGCGGCTGGCGGCCAGCGTCTAATTTTGAGCCCAGGCTCGTCTCACGCCCATGCGTCCAATGTGACAAAGCGGTGGGTGGGCTTGTACTTCGCAATGAGCAAGCCCGCGGCGGTCACGGAGGGTTCGCGATTTCCATTTCGCTGGCGGTGATTGCCGTCGTGGAGAACGATGTTGGCGGCGAGACCGCGGCGGTTGAGCCGGTCGATTTTGCTCGCCAGTTGTTCCGCGATCCGGGTGAAAGAAGGCTGGCTCCAGTCGGAGGTCATGGCGTTCCACAGCACCGGGGTGAGGCCGAGGGAGCGCGCGATGCGGAAGACGGCGGGGCGCCGCGCGCCGAAGGGCGGACGAAAATAATTTACCTGCGCACCGGTGATCTGCTCGAGCATATCTTGTGTGCGCGCGAGCTGGTCACGGATTTGGCCTGAAGAAATTTGCGCCAGGTTGGGATGGGACCAGGAGTGGTTGCCGATGAGGTGTCTGGCGGCGACGATGCGGCGCACCAGTTGCGGCTCTGCCTGGGCAAAGCTGCCGAGCAGAAAGAAGGTTGCGCGCACATCACGGGCGGCGAGGGTGTCAAGCAATTTCGGCGTCCAGGCGGGATTGGGACCGTCGTCGAAGGTGAGCGCGAACTCGGCCGGCTGCTGGGGCGCGATGAGGGCCGTACCAAAAATGCGCGAGCTGGGCCAGCGCGAGGCGTATGCGAAGCCGCCCACGCCGAGTCCAGCGGCGGCTATCGCGCCGAGACCGGCAGAGATTCCCGTCATCCATGGAGTCAGCATCGTGCCTTCCAGTGTGCAGCGCGACCCGATGGAAGAGCAAGACAAACCCTCGATTGGCAAGTGCTTGCGGCTACTCTGAGGTCGTCGGATCGATGACTGCGCGAACCTGCGAGATTCGGTTGGCGGGAAAGCCGCCTGTCTGAGCGTGTTTTCTAACTGTCTCTTCATCAGGGGCGATGTAGACGCAGTAGATTTTTTCGTCTGTGACGTAACTGTGAATCCATTGAATCTGCGGGCCCATCTCTCGCAGAACACCGCAGGATGTTTGCGAAATGGCTTTGAGCTGCTCCGGCGTCAGCTTGCCGGCTCCGGGGATCTCCCTTTCAATCACGAATTTCGGCACGGTTTCGACCTCGGTTTACGAAATCTGCGCAATAGGGCGCGGTTGGGCTGAATTCTATCTCAACCGGCAGACCGGACGGCAACAGGAAAAAATGGGACGGAGGCGATTGCATCCGGCCCCGGCTTGAGGCGTATACTCGGCTTGTTCGGGCTGCATCCTGAGTCTGCGGAGCGGCACTGGAGACAACCATGAGCGTTACGCACTTCCCCGCCGGCGCCGGGTCCTCGGCCGTTGGCACCCCTCTCACAAAAGTCACCATGCCCGCACTGGCGGAGATGAAGCGCCAGGGCAAGCCCATCACCGCGCTCACTGCCTACGACTACGCCACCGCGCGACTGGTGGATGAGGCGGCCATCGACGTGGTGCTGGTGGGCGACTCTCTGGCGATGGTGGTGCTGGGCCACGAAAACACGCTGGCAGTCACGGTGGAAGAGATGCTGCATCACACGCGCGCGGTGCGGCGGGCGGTGCGGCGGGCACTGGTGGTTGCGGATATGCCGTTCGGCAGCTATCACGGAACGATTGCGGAAGGGCTCAGCAACGCAATCCGGTTTGTGAAGGAAGGCGGCGCTGAGGCGGTGAAGATTGAAGGCGCGCGCGTGGACCTGGTTCGCGCTCTCACCGAGGCCGAGGTTTCAGTTGTGGGGCACCTGGGGCTGACGCCGCAGAGCGTGCACCGCATGGGCGGCTACCGCGTGCAGGCTCGCAGCGCGGAGACGGTGCGGCAACTGGCAGCCGACGCGCACGCGCTGGCCGAGGCCGGAGCCGGCGCGATTGTGCTTGAAGGCATTCCCCGCGAGGCTGCCGAGTTGATCACCGCCGAATTGCAGATTCCTACGATCGGAATTGGAGCCGGGCCGGGATGCGACGGGCAGGTTTTGGTCTTTCACGATTTTGCCGGCCTGACGTTTGCGCCCGCGGCCAAATTCGTCCGCCGCTATGTTGACGCGGGCTCGCTGCTCCGCTCAGCGCTGGAACGCTATCGCGAAGACGTGGAGCATCGCGCTTTTCCCAGCGATGAGGAGAGCTATCACCTGGGGGAGCAAGAGAGAAACACTCTGGAGGCAGAGCGGCTGGCCGGAGAACAGGCTCTGCGGCGCGCCTGATGGAGATTTTCCGAACGGTAGCTGAACTTCGCCAGTGGTCGCGTGAATTTCGCTGTGAAATGAGCGGCTTGGACGGCAAGCGAATCGGCCTGGTGCCGACGATGGGCGCGCTGCATGCCGGCCATGCGTCCTTGATTCGGGCTGCCGCGGCAGAGTGTGGACAGGTGACGGTGAGCATCTTCGTGAACCCCACGCAGTTTGGGCCGCAGGAGGACTTCGCCCACTATCCGCGCTCGTTCGAGGCCGACTGCGCGCTGGCCGAGGCTGAAGGCGCAAGCGCGATTTTTGCGCCGGCGGTTAACGAGCTTTATCCGGGCGGCGCATTCAGCCCCATCGCTACGTTTGTTGATGTCGAGGGACTCGGTGCGCGGCTCGACGGCGCATCGCGTCCCGGCCATTTTCGCGGCGTAGCGACCGTGGTGGCCAAGCTGCTGATTGCAGCCGAGCCCGACAAAGCCTACTTCGGCCAGAAGGACGCGGCGCAGGCGGCGGTGGTGCGCCGGATGGCGGGCGACCTCCGGCTCGGTGTGGAGATCGTGGTATGTCCCATCGTTCGCGAAGTTGACGGCCTGGCGCTGAGCTCGCGCAATGTTTACCTGAGCCATACGGAGCGCGTACAGGCGCTTGCGCTGAGCCGGGCTGTCGGCAAAGTTGAGGCGCTGGTGGCCTCCGGTGAGCGGGGGGCCGAGGCTTTGATTGCGGTGGCCCATGAGGTGTTCAACTCCGAGCCTGCGGTGCAGGTGGACTACGTTGCGGTGGTCGATTGGGAGACATTGGAGCCGCGCGATTCGGCCGATCCTGGTTCCCTGTTCGCGGTTGCGGCTTACGTTGGTTCGACGCGGCTGATCGACAATGCAATCCTGAGCTGAGCCTGCGCGGCACGCGGAGAAAATTGCGTTGCGTCGCGCCGTGTCTCTGCATCAAGCTGGAAGCAATGCCGGAACTTCCTGACATCGTGGCTTACATCTCGGCGCTGGAGGCTCGCATTCTGGGCCAGCGGCTCGAACGTGTCCGCGTGGCGAGCGTATTTGTGCTGCGGACTGCGGACCCGCCTGTTACGGCGGTCGAGGGCAGAACTGTGCAGGCGATCCGGCGGGTGGGAAAGCGCATTGCCATAAGGGTGGAGGATGAACTTTGGCTGGTGCTTCACCTGATGATTGCGGGGCGTCTGCACTGGAAGCCTCCGAACGCAAAGCTGGCCGGCAGGCAGGCGCTGCTGGCGTTCGACTTTTCGAACGGCGCGCTGGTTCTGACGGAAGCGGGATCGAAGCGGCGCGCGTCGCTGCATGTGCTGCGCGGCGAAGAGGGTTTGCGCTCGATCGATCCGGGAGGGGTGGAGGTTTTTGAGACGGACATGGAGGGTTTCCGCGGGGCTCTGTCGCTGGAAAACAGGACGCTCAAGCGTGCACTGACGGATCCGCGGATTGTGAGCGGGATCGGAAATGCGTATTCGGACGAGATTCTGCACGCGGCGCAGCTTTCGCCGATTGCGCTGACCCAGAAGTTGAAAGCCGAGGAGTGGGAACGTCTTTTCAGGGCAGCGCGGGAGACGCTGGGGATCTGGATGGAGCGCCTGGCCGGCGAAGCGGTGAGGAGTTTTCCAGAGAAAGTTACGGCGTTCCGTCCGGATATGGCTGTGCACGGGCGTTTTAAGCAGCCTTGCCCACGATGCGGTCAAAAAGTGCAACGAATTCGATACGCCGACAACGAGACCAACTACTGCGCGCACTGCCAGACTGGCGGTAAAGTGCTTGCGGATAGGAGCTTATCGCGACTTCTCGGGTCGGACTGGCCGCGCACGCTGGAAGAACTGGAAGCGCTGAAGCGACGCTGAGGGCGGCTTGTTCCGGCTTGTGGCGCGATGCCTGTTGCCGGTCCCACTACCCCGGCTGAGATTTACCTTGACTTTGCGTCTCATCTCCCGCAAAGTATTGACGCGACTCCTTTAAGACTGGCAAGCGCATTTTCTATTCCTTCTCGGATCGTCCGTCACCGGAGCCGGAAAACAATACCAAACCAATGCGGAGGTTTTCTCAATGCACATTTTCAATGTAAGTCCTCTGGCGGTACTGATCGTTGCCGTGATTCAGTGGCTGCTGGGCGCGATCTGGTACGGCTTCGTCTTCAAGGCAAGGTGGAAGGCGTTGGTCGGGATTCCAGAGGGCAGATCCTCGAACGCGTGGTTTCCAATGGTGGCCGCGTTTGTCGCAAATATCGTTCTGGCGTTCGTTCTGGCGGTCCTGATCGGACAGAACGTGCTCGTTGTGACCAATTTCCCTGCCGGAGTTTACGCGGGCGCGCTGGTCTGGCTTGGATTTATGGCGCCGCCGCTGTTCACGCAGCACATATTCGAAAAGCGGCCGGCCAAGCTCTTCGCCATCAATGCAGCGTACTGGCTGCTTGCGATGATGTTGGGCGGCGGAGTGATGGCCAACCTGCACATATAATCCAGCAGGGCGGGACTCAGGAGCATTTTGAGAATCGTCACTGTACTTCATAGAAGATGACTGCCGGCGTCACCCCAACTTCGGCGGCTGCAGCGGAGTTGCGATTGAGTTTTTCGGCCACAGCGTTCATTGGGATGCTGTGGCCAAAGCTATTTGATCTTTAGAATCACGTATTTCCTAAAATCAATGACCTCCAGTTACAATTCTGCATATGAGCAAAGAAGCGGTTGACACCAGAAGCGCTCCCGCCGCGATAGGCCCGTATTCGCAGGCGATTCGCGCGGGCAACTTGATCTACACGGCTGGGCAGATTGCTTTGGACCCGGCGACAGGGCAGCTGACCGCAGGCGGGATCAAAGAGCAGACTGCGCGGGTGCTTGAGAATCTGACAGCCATTCTCGAAGCGGGCGGCAGCAGCCTTGACCGGGTGTTGAAGACCACGGTGTATCTGAAAGACCTCAATGATTTTCTGGAGATGAACTCGGTTTACGAGATGTATCTGGGCAAGGGCGGTGCGGCATCGCCAGCGCGGACGACGGTTGGGGTTACGCGGCTGCCGAAGGACGCGCTGATCGAGATCGACCTGGTGGCGGAAGTCTGAGGAGCGAGCGGCCGCGGGGCTGAGCGCATCCAATAAGAGCAAGGCGGAGATTCCACGCGGCTTCCAGGAGGTTCCCTTGAGCGAAGCAGGAGAAAAGGTGGCGCGCAGCGAGGCGGAGTGGCGGGCTGAGCTGACGGCGGAGCAATATCACGTGCTGCGCGAAAAGGGCACGGAGCGCCCTTTTACCGGTGCGCTGACAGAGAATCACGAGACAGGCAACTACCACTGCGCGGGGTGCGGGACTCTGCTGTTTCTGAGCGGGGCCAAATTCGACTCCGGTTGCGGATGGCCGAGCTTCATAATACCCGCTGATTCAAAAGCGGTTGAGGAGCATGAGGACAGGACTTTCGGAATGCGTCGTGTGGAAGTGACCTGCGCGCGCTGCGGAGGGCACCTGGGGCATGTATTCCCGGATGGACCGCAGCCGACGGGGCTGCGCTACTGCATCAACTCGGCGTCGCTGACATTTACGCGTCGATCCGAGTAAGAGCGAAATCGGCACGTCAGTTCACCCGAGGAGAGCATTCCGGACGGTTTCCTCGTGAGAAGAGAGCCAATCGAGTGGATCGCTGGGGGCTAATGCGCCCTGATTGCGCTCGGCAGGCACAACAAAACCCCGTACTCAAGGACGGGGTTTGTCTGGCTTAAACCTTTCAAAATTAGCTGTTTACGCCTTGGTGATTTTGCCGCTCTTGATGCAGCTTGCGCACACCCGGAGGCGCTTGGGGGTGCCGTTAACCAAGGCCTTGACGGCCTGCAGGTTGACATTCCAGCGGCGGCGGGAGATGTTGTGCGCGTGGGAGATGTTGTTACCGAACTGCGGGCCCTTGCCGCAGATGTCGCATACTTGTGCCATGACTCAACTCCAAAACGTTCAATAATTTGCGGCGCCGGAATGGGTACCTGGGCGCACACAGAGACGGCAAGACACGGCTTGCCGAATCCTCAGTATAGCAGGGGACGGTGGACAGTTGTCAGTGGTCAGTTTTCAGTTGCAAGGGCGAGTTGGCGGTTGAACCTGTCGAAGCTGGTCCGGTAACGGCTCCGTCGGCTGTCTTCAGGCGGGTACGAAGCTTGCTTGAATTTCTGGTGCTTTCAGCGCCGGTGGGCGGGGGTATACTCTCCGCATGTTTCCCCGCAGATCGTTTCGTCTTTACCTGCAACTTGTTCTGGTTGTTACCGCTTCCGCCGTGGCTCACGCAGCCGCACAGCCCGCGGCGTCTGCTCCCGCTTCGCGCACACTGGTGCTCGATGGTCTGGGCAAAGGGACGGCTCCGCTCGACGGCGAGTGGCAGTTTCACCTGGGGGATAACCCTGCGTGGGCGAGCCCCAATTTTGACGACTCTGGCTGGGAGCAGCTCACCGCCGACAAGACGTGGGGCGCGCAGGGACATCCCGCCTACACCGGCTATGCGTGGTACCGGCGCAACATCTCCATCACGCCGGCCCCAGGCGCCTCGCCCGATGTTGCCCTGCTTGTTCCCCTCATCGACGATATCTATGAGATCTACTGGAACGGCGCTCTGATCGGTCGCCTGGGCAACATGCCGCCGCACACGGTCTGGTACTGGAACGTCCCGCCGCAGATCTACAACGTAGGCCCGGCCGGAAACGGCGTTCTCGCCGTCAGGGTGTGGAAGGGTGCGCTCTCCTCCACCGACCCTGACAACCTGGGTGGATTTGAGGGGATGCCAGTGATGGGCAGCCCGGAGGCCATTGCCGCCACCAAGGGCAACATGGACTTCAACTGGATCAGCCGTCATCAATTTCTGTTCGGCCTCACCTCGCTCTACACTCTTATTTCCCTGCTCAGCTTTCTTGCCTGGCTGCGTGATCGCAAGCAGTGGCTGCTGTTTTGGATGGGGATCCTGACCTTCACGCCTTTCTACGAGTTGATCTCGGGAGACCTGCGCCTTCATTACTCAGCGGCCATCTTGCTCCTGGTGACCCAGATGGGTATACAGATCAGGGAAGTCTCGCAGTGGTTCGTCCTGCTGTGGTTGCTGCAGTTGCACGAAAATGCGAGGATCGTTCGCTTCACCCGCGCCGCCGGTCTGCTCTGCATGATTATCGGCACAGTGGATGGGTCCCTCTTCTTCTGGTATCCAAGGTTAATTAGCGGCACCCAGTTCCAGATCACCGACGCGATTCTCACTTTTCCGTTGATTGCGGTGGGCATTGTCCCGGCGGTGCTGGTGGCGTATGCGGTGATTCGGCGCAAGCGGCTGGATTCGGCGCGCTGGGTTGTGGCTGTCTTTGCGTTTCTCAACGCCACCATCTTCGGAATTCAAAACATTACCGCGCAAGGGGTGCGATACACCCACTGGACCGTGGATGCAAGGCTGCATTCACCGTTGTTCCTGTTGGGCGGCAATCCCTTCACGATCATCACCATCATCCGGACGCTGCTCTTTCTTTCGATCGTCTACGCCGTGATTCGCTACTCGATTGCCGAGCGCCATCGCCAGACCGGCCTGGAGTCAGAGATTCAGAACGCGCGCGAACTCCAGAGAGTGCTGGTCCCGGAGACGCTGCCCAAGCTGCCGGGCTTCACGCTGACCAGCGCTTATCGGCCGGCGGCAGAGGTGGGTGGCGACTTCTTCCAGATCATTCCGCTGGAAGGCGGAGCGACGCTGGTGGTGCTCGGCGACGTGAGCGGCAAGGGGCTGCGCGCGGCGATGGCCGTCTCGCTGATTGTGGGCGCGGTGCGTGCCCTCGCCAATTTGATTCCCAGCCCCGGGCTGTTGCTCACCCAGCTTAACCAGCGGCTTTACGGTCGGCTGCAGGGCGGATTTGCCACCTGCGTGGCCATGCGTCTCGAACTTGGCGGAAAGTGCGTCGTGGCGAACGCCGGCCATCCCGCACCGTTTCTCAATGACGAGGAAATCTCGCTCCCCGGCGTGTTTCCGCTGGGCGTCGCGCCCACATCCATCTACGAAGAAGTGACTCTCGAGCTCACCGCAAGAGATCACCTGGCCCTTTACACCGACGGCCTTCTGGAAGCTCGCAATGCCTCGGGCGAGATTTACAGTTTCGAGCGCCTGAAGACCCTGTTCGCTACGCGCCCCAACGCAACGCAGGCCACCGAAGCGGCCGTGAGTTTTGGCCAGGACGACGATATCACTGTGCTCACGCTGACCCGCCTGCCGGCCATCGAGACCACCGCGGCATAACCCAACCAACTGTGAATCGGGCGTTTGCAGGGAGATGATTTTCCCGTGCGAACCTGTGGTTATTCGCCCGGGGATTGAAGCGGAAATCTGTGCCGGACTGCGTAGGTCGATCCGGCTGAGGAGAGATGGCTCTCGTAGAGAAGGAATTTCTGGGCGGTAAAGCGGGGAAATCTGGGTTGGACGCCGACGAGCGATTGGAGATCGCCAAGCTGGCGACCGCGGTTTAAGGCTTTGGAGCGGGCCAGGGTGATGTGGGGGTGGTAGGGGCGGGATTCGGGCTCGAATCCGCAGAGGGCAGTGGCGGAGACGACGCGCAGCTGGAGGGAGATGAGTTGGGGGGTGGGATCGATTGCGGCGTAGAAGATTCCTGCGCGGTCAAAGACGCCGAGTTCGCCGAGGTGGATGGGAACGGGCGGGAAGCGGAACTGGGCGAGGCGGGCGATGAGGCAGAGGTACTGTTCGGGAGTGGTGTTGCCGAGGAATTGGAGAGTGATGTGCCAGGAATCGGGCTCGGACCAGCGGAGGTTGGTGGCTGGGCGCAGACGGGCGATCAGGCTGGATAGGGCAGCTTGAACGGACTCGGCCAGCGGAATGCCGATGAAGAGGCGCATGGGGGTAGTTTAGGGCTTTTGCGGGGTGCTTTCCCAGGCTCCAGGATCGGGCCCTTAAGCATCCGGGCATAAGGTGGGCCTTGGTCCAGCAGATGATATTCGGGAACTTTTGCGCCGGGCATGGAATCCTTACAGGATGAGTCTACGCAAGATCGTCCATGTGGACATGGACGCCTTTTATGCGTCTGTTGAGCAGCGCGACGACCCGCAACTGCGCGGCAAGCCGGTGGTGGTGGCGTGGCTTGGCAACCGGTCTGTGGTTTGTGCGGCGAGCTATGAAGCGCGACGATTCGGGGTGCGCTCGGCCATGCCCGCGCTGCGCGCACAGCGGCTTTGTCCTGAAGCGGTCTTCGTTCCCCCTGACTTTGTTCGTTACCGGGCGGTCTCATGCCAGGCGCGCGAGATTTACAAGCGCCACACCGACCTGATTGAATTGCTCTCGCTCGACGAAGCCTACCTGGATGTAACCGAGAACAAGATGGGGCTGGCCACGGCGACGCGAGTTGCGCGCGCCATACGCGCCCAGATCCGCGAGGAGCTCAACCTGACCGCTTCGGCCGGCGTTGCGCCCAACAAGTTTCTGGCTAAAATCGCCTCGGACTGGCGCAAGCCCGATGGGCTCTTTGTAATCCAGCCGGAAGACGTAGGTGCTTTTCTGCCGCCTCTGCCCGTGGGGCGTTTGCCTGGGGTGGGAAGAGTGACGGAAGCGCGGCTCGAAGAGCTGGGAGTTCGCACGGTGGGCGAGCTGCGCGCGCTGGAACTGGCGGAGCTTGAGGGCCGCTTCGGCCGCCACGGAGTGCGCCTCTCCGAGCTGGCGCGCGGCATCGATCTCAGCCCCGTGGTTCCCGATCGGCCCACGCAATCGGTCTCCGCCGAAGACACGTTCGAACGCGATGTGCCGCTCTCTGAAACCGAACCGCTCATTCGCCGGCTTGCGGAGAAGGCATGGGCCGCATCGCGCCTGGAATCGCGCATCCCGCGCACAGTGGTTCTGAAGCTCAAAACGAGCGAATTCAAAATCCTTACCCGCAGCCACACGCCAGCGTCACCACCCGCCTCCTGCGACGAGCTCACGCGCATCGCGCTGGGGCTTCGGGAACGCGTGAACCTCGGCACCCAGCAGCGATTTCGACTGGTCGGGGTGGGACTGAGCAACTTCAACGGGCCCGAGGAAGCCGTCCAGCCCGTTCTGTTCGACTGAGCGAGTAGAATCGCTGATAGATTCAATCACTTGATCCATGCACATTGGGGCGCTATGAAGGCTGAAACACCGGAACAGAAAAAGGCACGGCAGCTCCACCTGGGCAGCAGGTTTACGAGCGCGGTGGATTATGCGCGGCACATTCACATCGAGCGGCGCAAGGGAACCGACATTCCAGCCATGGCGCACCTGCTGGGCGTTGCATCGCTGGTGATCGGCGAAGCTGGACGGGTGGGATTCGCGGTGACTGAAGACATGGTGATTGCGGCCATTCTTCACGATGCCGCGGAGGATCACGGCGGCGAGCCGCGGCTGAGAGACATCGAGCACAACTTCGGCGCCAATGTCGCGCGCATGGTTGAAGGCTTGTCCGACAGTCTGACCGAGGACTCCGGCAATAAGGCGCCATGGGAGGAGCGCAAGAAGGCATACATCGCACGCCTTCGCAGCGAGCCGAAGGACGTTCAACTTATCTCGGCGGCCGACAAGCTTTACAACGCGCGATCGATACTGGACGACTATCGCGCGGTGGGGCCGGAGGTTTGGAAGCGATTCAAGCGCGGCCGCAAAGAACAGATCTGGTATTTCGATACCGTGCTGGAAGTTTTCATATCATCGGGCGAGAACAGCCTTGTGAATGAACTGGGGCGCGTGGTGGCTGAACTCAAGCGCATCTCAGCGCATGAAGAGCCGTGATACGAAACTCGCTGAAACCTGCTAGCGCGGAATCTGCACGGTTCCCACTACCGAAAACTCCTTCGATTGCACACCCTGCGCGGCGTCTCCATCGGGCTCGGATCCGCCAACGCTCACTTGATAGCGTCCGGCGGATACAGCGCGAACGCCCTTGTCGTCCACTCCTGAAAGTGCGCGTGGATCGAGCCTGAAGGTAACATGTTTTGTCTCGCCGGCGTTCAGGTTGAGGCGCTCGAATCCCACTAGCGCCAGCCGCGGCGAAATGGCGGTCTGGGGCGGCTTCAAATAAAGCTCCGCAACTTCGTCTCCGGCCGCTGTGCCGGTATTCCTCACATCCGCTTCAACCACGAGCGTTTCCCCGGCGCGCAGTTTGGCGCTGGAGAGCTTCACATGCGAATAAGCAAACGCGGTGTAGTTCAGGCCATCGCCGAATGCATAGAGCGGCTTGCCCTTGAAGTAACGATACGTGCGTCCGGCCATTGAATAATCGTCAAACGCGGGCAACTGGTCGATGCCGGTGTAGACGGTGACCGGCAGACGCCCGGCGGGATTGTTTTTTCCGCTCAGCGTCTCGGCGATAGCCTGGCCTCCGGCCTGGCCCGGATACCAGGCCTCGAGAATAGCCTTGGCGTTTTGCTGCGCCCAGTTCACCGCCAATGCGCTTCCGTTCAGCAGCACGACCACCATCGGCTTGCCGGTTTTCGCAATGGATTCGATCAGCTCTTCCTGAACGTCGGGTAGAACAATATCGGTGCGGTCGCCGCCGGAGAAGCCTTTGATACTGACGTTCATCTCTTCACCCTCAAGGCGCGAGGTGATTCCCACAAAGGCCAACACGACATTGGCTTTCTTTGCGGCGGCCACAGCCTCATCCTGTAACAGCTCATGGCGCGGACTCCACTCAAACGAAATTCCGCCGCCCGCGATTTTTCCGCTCTGCACATACTCAATGCGTATGGCGTGCGGATTGGTGTCTGCGAAGGGAATCGCGAAGTGCTCCAGGCCGCCGAAGTTCCTGCCGCTGGGAGGGAGTTTCTCAGTTCCCTGTGCATCGGGAACAACCGGCTCCAGCGTTTTGCCGTCGAAATAGATGGCAAACTTCAGCTTGCCCCCGCATGGATAGCAGTATGGAAGGCGAATCTGAAAGTTGTCTGTCTCGGCGACTGGAGCGGCTATGGTTCCAGTCCAGCGCACCGCGAAGCTCGACGCCGCGGTGTCTGCAGAGAGGCTGGGCACTGGATTTGCGAAGGACCAGTCGAAATCGATCTCCTTGTCTACGCGGGTCATGGCCGGCGCGCCCTCGAATCCGGGTCCCGCAAAGTATTCCGCCGTCAGCCCGTCCACGCTCGCATCTCCTGCCGTGCGCAGAATGGTGCGCGGCACCGGCACTGCGCCGCCCATGGTGTACGGCGATCCTTCGGAATAGAGCACGTGACCTGCGCCGAATTCATTGACGATGCCATCGATCGGCAGGATCGGCTGGAGGGGGATGGCGTTGTAGTTGCCCTCGAGCGCGATCCGCGAAGCGGCCAGCGGTCCGATGACCGCAATGGTCTGGCTTCCATCTGTCTTCAGCGGCAGGAAGTGGCCGTCGTTTTTCAGGAGCACCATCGACTCGCGCGATGCCCGCAGCGCCAGAGCCGCATTCTCAGGAGAATTGACCACGCTGAACGGTATGGAGGAGAACGGCACTTTTTGCGGCGGATCAAACATGCCCAGCCGCATGCGCGCCGTGAACAAGCGCTTCACCGCAACATCGAGTTCGGCCACGGGGATCAGATTGTGATGCACCGCATCGGTAAGCGCAAGGTACGATGTTCCGCAGTCGGTATCCGTTCCGGCCTCGATCCCCGCCGCCGAACCGGTCTCATGACTGGTGGAGTAATGATGGCCGTTCTTTGCCGAGAAATCGTCGATCGCATCGCAGTCGGAGGTGACATAGCCCTGGAAACCCCAATCCTCGCGCAGAATCTGCTGAAGCAGCATCTTGTTGGCGCAATCCGGCGCATGGTCGACGGAGTTATAGGCGCACATGATGGAGTCTGCTTTGCCTTCCGTAATCAGGGCTCGAAACGCGGGAAGATAGGTGTCCCACAAGTCGTGCTCGCTGGGTTCGATATCCACCTGGTGCCGCGTAGACTCCGGGCCGCTGTGCACCGCGTAGTGTTTGGGCGTGGCAATAGCGCGTAAGTAATTCGGATCGTCGCCCTGAATGCCTTTCACAAAAGCCGTGCCCAGCGTTGCGGTCAGGAACGGGTCCTCGCCGTAGGTCTCTTGACCGCGTCCCCAGCGCGGATCGCGGAAGATATTGATGTTTGGGGACCAGATGGTGAGCCCAAAGTACCGGTCGTGATTTCCGCGTCGGATGGCGTCGTTGTATTTGGCGCGCGCCTCGGTGGAGATCACGGCGCCGATGCTGTCGAGCAGCGGCGCATCCCAGGTGGCGGCGTTGCCAATGGCCTGCGGAAACATAGTTGCGTAACCGGAGCGCGCAATCCCGTGGAGTCCCTCGTTCCACCAGTTATAAGCGGGCACGTCGAGGCGCGGAATGGGCGCAGCGCGGTCAATCACCTGTGAGACCTTCTCCTCCAGCGTCATCCGGGAAACCAGGTCGTCAACCCGTTGCGGAATGGGCAGCGCCGGGTCGCGAAACGGCATGGCAGCGGCGGCCTTGATCTGCTCCTCGGTGGGCTGCGGAAGCTGTGGCTGAGCGGGTATCTGGGCCCAGCCTAAAAAAGGCGTAAGGATTGCAATAACGATGCCGGCAACCTGTGTGCGCATAGGCTAATCTCCAGACAGCCCATATTAAGGTCTCCGCAACGGAGTAGACAACCTGGCAGGTAGGCAGGCAGCGGGTGGTTTGAAGAGACTCTTCCACGGAGGTTGAAGCCTGGATCAGTCTTGCAGGGTTGATGTACGGTCTGAAAGCCGTACCATTACGCCGGCCCGCTGAAGGGAAGCGGGAAAGGCAACAGGATCCCGCAAAAGCCGCAGGACTAGCTCACCTAAATGCTTGCAGTCATAGTAGAATGACGAGCAACAAAGAAACTACGTTTCCCGGCCGGCCCAGCATTCCTCCCTCGGGCCGCCAGTTTGTTAGCGATTTTAGCCAGACTTGGCACATTGGTTATTTGGCTGCGCCCTGAACCTTTCTCGAACATGCTTTTCAAGTTGTCAGGGAGGTTCGCCATCGAGAGCACGCACGATGTCCGACCCTTGCTGCAGAAGAAAAGGGAGAGCCATCGTTTTCCGCTGGGAAAGGCGCAGAGTTTCCGGCGGATCGTTCCCCAGAATGCGATTCTTGAATTGCCATGCTATAACGCCATTACGCCGCGCAGATCACCCCTGAAGAGGAAGTTGCTTCCGACGGCGACGGTAAGAACAATTGACGGCGAGAACCGTTCGCAATCTCGCTGCGGTCGGCGCATGCACGCTCCGGCGAATGGCTTGGTGCGCGTCTGCATCCTGACCATTCTGCTGCTGTCAGCCTGCTTGCTCGACGCCCAGGAATACAATTTCCGCTACTTCGGCATTCCGGACGGACTCAGCAACCTGGCCGTCCGCAGCGTGTATCAGGACCAGGTCGGCTTCATCTGGGTGAACACGGAAGGGGGCCTGTACCGCTTCGACGGCGACCGCTTCCAGTTGTTTGGGGCCGAGCAGGGCATTCCGCCTATCCTGAATACGGCCTTCGGCGATGCGCCTGACGGCTCGCTGCTGGTGGGCGGGAACTTCGGTCTTTTCCGTTTGTCGGGCAACCATTTCGAAAAGGTTTCCGGTCCCTTCAAGACGGTTGATTGGGTCCAGGGCATTCAGTCTGACGGCCACGGCCACACTTATCTGGCGACGGATGTCGGCCTCGTCGAGCTCTCCGCCGCGCCGCGCCGGACAGAATTTGCCCAGCGCGTGATTCCGAGTCCGCCGGGAACGTCTGGAGGCGGCGCCTACTCGGTGCTGCTGGACGGCAAGACCATCTGGTACGGGTGCGGCGGTGAAATCTGCCGCATCGACGATCACGGCACTTCGGTTCTGGGGCAGGAAAGCGGCCTTCCTGAGCAGGAGTGGGAGGCTATCCTCAAGGACCGTGACGGAAACATGTGGGTACGCGGCAACGAAGTGGGTATTCTGGAGCGTCCGGCCGGCCAGCAACTGTTCAAAAAGCCGGACTCGCCATTGGTTGCAACCGCGCTGAGCGGAATTCCCACGCTCGATTCGGATGGGCGGGTCATGCTTACTTCGCCCAACGGGCTGCTGGTCTCCACCCCGTTTGGATGGCACAAGATCGACCGCACGGCGGGGCTGCGCGGCACTGTGTACTCGGTATTTGAAGACCGCCAGCATTCTCTGTGGATCGGGCTGGCGGGACGCGGCCTGGCACAGTGGCGCGGCCATGGCCAATGGGAAACCTACTCGGCGGATACCGGGCTTGGCAGCGACGTGGTTTACGAGATTCTGCCTCGTCCCGATGGCTCGGTATTGACCGCGACCGAGGCCGGCATTTATCGCGGAGTGAGACGCGGATTCGGCTACGAGTGGAGCCAGCTGGCCCCGCTGGCCAACTTCCCGCTGCACAGCCTGCAAATAGGTCCGGAAGGCGATCTGTGGGTGGGAACCCAGCGCCGCGGCGTGGCGCGAGTACAACTGGGTTCGGGCGCCGTGGAGTGGTTTGGCAAGGAGAGGGGCCTGGCGGGAACGGCCGCTTACTCCATCCGTTTCGATAGCGAACATCGACTTTGGGCCGCCACGGAAGCAGGCCTATTTGTGGCGCAGCCTCCCTACAACGAGTTTTCGCACATCGCAGGACTTCCGCAAACCCGGTTCTGGAGCGTGGCCCAAGGCGTCGACGGCGTGATCTGGGCGGGCGGGGACGCAGGACTTTTTGAGTTGGTCGGCGGCCGCTGGCGCACCTGGACCCAGGCCAACGGCCTCAGCAACCAAGCCGTGCTTTCGCTCGGCGTTGCTCCGGATGGCGTGGTCTGGGTTGGCTACCGTTTTGGCGGCGGCATTGACCGCATTCATCCCACGCCCACCGGAATCTCCATCGAAAAGGGCGTGCAGCGACCCGGCACCACCGGCATTGTCTACTTTCTCGATTTCGATTCCGAAGGCCATCTTTGGGCGGGGACCGACCGCGGCATCGATGTGTGGAATGGCTCCCGCTGGAGCCACTACGACGTCAGCGACGGCCTTGCCTGGGACGATTGCGACCTGAACTCCTTTGCCCAGGATCCCACCACCGGCGCCTACTGGATCGGAACCAGCGGCGGACTCTCCCACTTCACTCCCCGGCCTCATGCCTCGATCAATATCCCCGCGCAAGTGGTCTTCACGCGCCTGCTGATGGGACAGACTGACATCTCGGCCCTCCGCAATCCTTCTTTTGGCATCGATTCAAACTCGCTCACCACCCAGTTCTCCGCCCTCAATCTCGGGGGGCAAAATGAGGTCGTATTCCGTTACCGGCTTTCCGCCAACGATGCATGGACCGAAACGACGCAGCATGAACTCCAATTCGTCGGCCTGGCCCCCGGGAATTACCGGTTTGAAGTGGAAGCGGGCGACGGCCTCGGCGCCTGGAGCGGCCACCCCGCGGAGTACGGCTTCACGATCCTCGCGCCCTGGTATCGCACCTGGTGGTTCATCGTTCTGTGCGTGATCGTCCCCCTGCTCGTGATCCTGGCCGTGTTGCGCTGGCGGGTGGTACTGGCCCGCGCCAGGGAACGCCAGCTGGTGCGCCTGGTGAGAGAGAAAACCGCCGATCTGGAACGGGCCAATGCAGAGCTGGTGCGCCTCTCCTCAACCGATTCGCTCACCGGCCTGGCCAACCGCCGGCTGTTCGATCAGACACTCGCGCACGAGTGTGCTCATGTTCGCCGATCGACAAAGCCGCTGTCGCTGATCATCTTCGATGTCGACCACTTCAAGGCTCTCAACGACTCGCTCGGTCACCAGCGCGGCGATGTTTGCCTGGCGCTACTGGCGGGCGAGATGAATCGCATAGCCCGCCGCTCTCTCGACCTGGCGGCCCGCATCGGCGGTGAAGAGTTTGCCATGATCCTGCCCAATACGGGCATTGAAGGCGCCCGCCAGATCGCGGAAAAAGTCCGTGTCTCTTTTGCGGCGCTCAACGTGCTCCACCCCGCTTCGCCGATCGCTTCGATCCTCACCGTCAGCGCAGGAGTGGCCAGCACGACAGACGAACAGAGCAGCCCTGAGGGGCTGATCGCCGCCGCTGACCGCGCACTCTACATCGCCAAGCACCAGGGGCGAAACCGCGTCATCACCGCACCCTCGGAATCGGTTGAGAACGCCGGCGCATCACTCTAATCGCAGCGTAATATTCCGAAATCGCCAGGACAACAGACCGGTTTACGAATGCCGGAGATTTGACCCCTCCTTGAGAGGTTGGGTATAGTAAACTCATGAGATTTCGCTCGTCAGGATTGGCGGTTGGCGCGTGTTGTTGCGCGAGACGCCGGTCTTGCGGGTGAGTGATTCAACGCTCAGACGATTTCCCCAAAGGCCGCGTGGCAGCAGACTGCCGACGCGGCTTTCGTGTCTCTGGAGCGATTACGGAGCGATGAAAGTACTTCTCAAAGTGCGGCGCGTTATGCCTGCCTCCCGGCGGGCCGGTTGTTGTTGTAGCCGCTGATTCCATTTTCCATCCCCATTCAGTTTTGCGGTACGCGAGAGGGCCGCAGGTCCAGCCTGGCGACCGCGCTCTCATCCAGCCCAGCTTGTAGGAACGGGCGCAGCAGATTCATTCAGGAGGCGCAGGTGACACGTTCGGGAAGGTTGCAACGATTCATTCTGGTTTTACTGGCAGGCATGTTCGCCGCCGCGGCCCATGGGCAGATTGTGGGCGCAACACTGAGCGGGACCGTGCACGACTCGACCGGCGCTGCGCTCAGCGGCGCCACGGTGACCGTGAAACAGCTCGAAACCGGAGCCACGCGAACGCTGAAGACCGGCGCCGACGGACGCTACGCTGCGCCGAGCGTGCCGGTGGGCAGCTACACCGTGACGGCTTCGCACGAAGGCTTCGCGGCCCAGGAACGGACGGGAATCTCGCTGGTGGTGGCCGAGAGCCTGGTCGTCGATTTCCAACTGGGAGTGGACACTGTCCGCCAGGAAGTGCTGGTGGAGGCCGAGGTGTCCGGGGTCAACACCACGTCGCAGCAAACGTCGGGGCTGATTGACGAGCATGCGGTGAAAGAGCTGCCGCTGAACGGGCGCAGCTATGACGAGTTGCTGACGCTGAATCCGGCCACTGTGAATTACAGCGGGGAACGTTCGGGCGGCGTCGGTACGTCGAACTCATCGGTGGGCAACATGTTTTCAGTCAGCGGGCGGCGTCCACAAGATAATCTGTTTCTGCTGAACGGCATTGAGTACACAGGCGCATCGCTGATCAACGTGACGCCGGGCGGCACCAGCGGCCAGTTGCTGGGAGTGGATGCGGTACGCGAGTTCAACGTGGTGACAGACACCTACGGCGCCAGCTACGGCAAGCGCGACGGCGCGCAGGTGAGCATCGTGACCACCTCCGGCACCAACAGTCTGCATGGCACGGTATTTGAATTTCTGCGCAACAGCGCTCTCGATGCGCGCAACTACTTTGACCAGGCGGCGATTCCGGAGTTCCAGCGCAACCAGTTTGGCGCGTCGCTGGGCGGCCCGGTGAAGAAGGACAAGCTGTTTCTCTTCGGCAACTACGAAGGCTTCAGGCAAAACTGGGGGCTGAGCGCGGTGACGCTGGTTCCCGATAACGAGGCGCGGCAGGGCTATCTGCCCAACTCGTCGGGAGGGGAGACGAATGTGGGCGTCAACGCAGCGGTTGCCCCGCTGCTGAATCTTTGGCCGGCCGAGAACGGGCCAGACCTGGGCGGCGGCATCGCGGAGGCGTTCAGCCATCCCCCGCAACACATAAGGGAGGACTTCGGCACCACGCGGTTCGACGATAACCTGGGCAGCAAGGATCTGCTCTTCGCCGCCTACACCGTTGACGACAGCGCGGCCGCCACGCCGTCTGCCAATCCGCTGAGCCTGGTGAACGAGAGCCTGCGCGAGCAGGTAAGCAGCGTGCAGGAGCAGCACGTTATTTCGCCGTCGCTTCTGAACACCGCGCGGTTCGGCTACTCTCGCGCCAGCTACTTCTTTACCGGGTACACGCCGGTGAGCGAGACCGGTTGGGTGTCAGGCGAGCAGATTGGGGCCATCGTGATCAGCGGCAGCACAGCTTCAAACGGGGCGTCGGCCATCACCACAGCGGGGACCAACGTGGGCAGCAACAACAAGACGGCGCGCAACCTGTTCACGGTGGACGACCACGTTTACCGGTCGCACGGGCGCAACCAGGTGGAGGCCGGCGCCTGGCTGCAGCGGGTGCAATCGAACGACCTGCTGGCGCAGGACCAGTTCGGGCAGGCTTCGTTCAGCACGCTCACGACGTTCCTGCAAGGTACGGTGGCCACTTTCACAGTGGTGCCTTCGCCTACCGAGCTGGGCTGGCGTTCGCTGGAAGGGGCGGCGTTCATCGAGGACACGATCAAGGTGACGCCGCGGCTCGAGGTGCGAGCCGGCTTCCGCTCGGAGTCAACAAACGGATGGAACGAGGCGCAGGGCCGGGCCTCGAATTACGACCTCGTCGACGGCGTGCTGCAAACCCAGCCGGTGGTGGGCAATTCGGCGCTGGCCGTGAATCGCGCAGAGTTTCTGCCCGAGCCGCGCGTGGGCTTTGCATGGAATGTGTGGGGCAACGGCAAAACCGCCGTGCGCGGAGGATTTGGGCTCTATCACGGCCTTTTGGATACGCTCGACTACCGGCTGGACCAGACCGCGCCTTTCAACACTGCCGAATCCATCAAGAAGATCGCGGTGTCGAAGCTGAACATCACGCCTGGAACGCCGCCGCCGGCCGGCACGCTGGTTTCGCCGAGCAACGTGCAGCCGGATATTTCCACTCCCGCGGTGTTGACCTGGAGCCTGCGCATCGAGCAGGAGATTGCGCCCAGAACCACGCTGACGGCGGGCTATGTGGGCTGGCACAGCTACCACCAAATTCTTTCTGAGGACATGAACGAGCCAGTGCCGCTTTACACTTCGGCCGGCGCGCCGTATTACACCAGCGGCGAAACGGACGCGAATCCGGCCCTGGCCAACTCGACTTCGTGGGTTTCGCAGGGCGTGGGTCTTTACAACGCTTTCGAACTGGACCTGCGGCGCAGCTTCGGAAGCGGCTTCCAGTTCCGCGGAAATTACACTTACTCGAAGAATCTCGACGACGGTTCGGCGTGGAACA
>Ga0182014_10002808_pt1 | contig 21506 bp, 17 predicted proteins | sample 612S2DmetaG_FD_120489 | JGI IMG/M metagenome (GOLD analysis project Ga0182014, IMG submission 120489) | Permafrost microbial communities from Stordalen Mire, Sweden - 612S2D metaG | ecosystem: Environmental > Terrestrial > Soil > Wetlands > Permafrost | place: Sweden: Stordalen | collected...
AAGAGGCGGCTACGAAGAGGGTCAGTCTGAACACGCTGGTGAATCAGGTCCTCTCTACCCACGTGTCCGACGACCTGCTGATGGAAGAGATGAGGTTCCTCAGAATGTCGAGGCCTGTGTACACCTCGTACCTGAACATGATACCGGATGAGAAGCTCGCCGAACTTGGCAGGATCGACGCCAAGAGCGAGGACGCCGTGATGCTGGCAAGGAGCGGGGCCATCACCCTCGATGCGGTTCTGGATGAGCTTCGCCTTCTCTCCAGATCGGGATGGTTCTCGTTCCGTCAAACAACGGTGAACGGAGAGAATACAATTTCAATGACCCATGACTTCGGTCCCAAGTTCGCCATCGTGGTCGCTGCGTATCTTGCCGGTGTGTTCGCGATGGCGAGCGTCCACGCCAAAATTACGACCACAAGTTCGTCTTTCATGGTCAGGTTCTAATCCGTCGTAGTTGATTCGACCAAGTCGTCGGCCTGAGTAGTTCTGAAGAGCGGAAACGAAATCGAAGTGGCCGTCGTGGAGACAGATGCCGACGCTTCCACGCCTTCGGTCTTGACGATGCAGATTAACCTAGTTTGACCTTGCAACGACGTATTGGGAAGAAGGCAAAACCCATCGCTAGCGGGCCCGGATAGACTTGAACTCTTCAGTGTTCAATGCCACGACCCAAGAGTGTGAATATCGGAAATCAAACCCTCGGGTTAAATAAGCAATTCAAGAAACAGGTCGATGCCATTCCACTCGCGCGAGGATTCAGGCCGCCTCTAGCCAGAGGAGTTCTCGACTGGGGACGACGAGGCCTCCTCCAATCCAGGTTCGGCAGCACGATACGGCGTTCGCCTCACAACGAAGTACAGGTTCACCAGGACCATGAGACCGGCCCCAACCCAGACGAGCCAGATGCCCGGGATGGTCTGAACCGTGATTGCAACGAGGGCGGGGCTCCCCGAACCCCCGCTCTGGAACACCTGACCACTCACCTCGTCGATGCTCGTCGTCGAGCTGGCTACCACGTAGACATCCCGAGTCAACGAGGAGTAGAGAGATGGGATCGAGAAGAACTCGTCCGGAACGGGGAAGAACTTGAGAAGGGTGCTGGATGTTCCCGTTTGCCCGCTTATGGCGTAGGTCACCAGGGTGTCTATGGTCGCAGGGACTATCCCGTGTCCAGGCATGTCGACGGTCCCCGCACCAGGGCTCGTCGTGATGCTTAGGACCGTGAGCGTGCTCCCTCCCACAGTGATGCTCTCCCCGGCCCCCATGGTCACCGTGGCCGTGGTCCTCGTCGAAGCGCTGACGAGGACGCCAATCAGAAGGATACCGATGCCAAGCACGGTCAGATACCGCACGGTCGACGCGGTCGGCGCTCTCCTCGGCTGAGATGAAAGGGTACTCACGACTCCAATACACCCGCCAGCCGACAGGGCCAGGAAGAACGCAAGCCCGACGGCGAGGTAGGGGCTCTCTGTGACGATGCCCGCGAACCAGAGCAGGGCCCCGAGCGCAAGGAGGATCGGGCCGAGAATCACGGCGTACTTCACCGACGGCCTCTCCATGCTGCCCTCCACGGCGAGCAGCGTCGCCAGAGGCAGTACGAACAGGAAGCTGACGTAGTTGTGGAGCGCGGGGCTGGGGGCGAACATCACCCCAAAGTCGCCGGCGAAGACCTCGAGGATCAACAGCACCAGGTTCGCAGCCGCGAGGAGCACGAGGCACCAGAACTCGAGGAGGTAGAACTCGCCCTTGGCCGGCGCCGTCCTGAAGGCGGCGCCCGGCCGGGATTTTAGGAAGGTCGCCAGTGAGAAGAACACGGGGAAGAGCGCCAGCAGGATGAATGGGATTCCCGTCGCCAGGTCCCCGTAGGCATGTAGCGACTCGACCGAAGACCCCCTCGCGACGTACGAGATCAGGAGCAGCGTGGAGGTCGCCAGGGTCATGCCGAAGAGCTCGAGGTTCCCGTTGCCCTGGCGTCTAGCGAAGAGGACGGCCGAGATCGCGAGCCACGGGATGAGCGCGGAGGTCTCTATCGGGTCCCACGACCAGTACCCGCCCCACCCGAGCGTCTGATAGGCCCAGACCCCTCCGAGGGCGATCCCCCCTCCGAGAAGCACCCACGCCCCGGTCAGCAGTCTGCCGTCCCCGAGACGTGGACCTCCTTTTGAGAGACGGTTGCTCAGGACGCTGCAGTAGGCGAAAAGCGCCACCACATAGGCGCCGAAGACGGTGGGAGGGTGGATGGCCGCCCAGTCGCTCTGGAGCGATGGGGTAAGCCCCAGCCCGTTCGACGGCGAGGATCCGAGCTGGCTGAACGGGTTGACCATGACGACCGCGACGAAGAAGTAGAAGATGAGGAACGAGACCACCAAGCTCGTCACGCGGTCTTCGTAGCCTTTGGACAGCGCCCACACCTCGTGAATCGCGAGTCCGACTCCCATCATCACAACGAGGAGGAGTATCGACCCTCCGGCGGTCGTCCACGAGGCCGTCAGCTTGTAGAGCTGCGGCAGCCCCGTCGAACTGCTCTTGTAGACATCTTCCAGGGAGAAGTTGTCGGACAGGAACGCGTTGGCATAGTCGAGGAGCAGCAACAGTCCGGGGATGATGGCGGCCGAGAGGAGGTAGCGGGCAGGTCTGACCCTCTTGGCAACTAATAGGACCATTCCAGCCAGATAGACTGCCATGGCGACGTAAACGACCGCGGTCTCCCACAACATGCGCTATCTCGTCGCTTGCCGCGCCTCGAGGGTATTAAGTCCCAGAGCCGATTCCACAATCTGAGAATCAGCCGGTCGGAACCCCGATCAGGGGTTGGCGGACCGCATCGTCCACCGCCGCGCCCAAGACTTAACAACCGAGCGCGGCCGCGGATACGGTGCTTTGAAGGCGAACCTTAGGGGAGCGATCTTCTACGTCTTCCTAGCGGTGGCGTTAGTCCTGGGCGCCGAATTGGTAATCTACGATACCTCGGGCGGCTCGCCGGTCTATGCCATCGTCTCCTCGAGCATGGCACCGACCCTCGACGTCGGGGACCTCGCGCTGGTCGGGACGGTTCCCTTCAGCAGCATCCACGTGGGAGACGTCATCGTCTTTTCCAGACCCACAGCAGACGGGACCTGCGGGAGCGAGATCATAGTCCACAGGGTGGTGGGGATAGCCAGCGGCGGCGGCCTCATCACCCAGGGCGACGACAGGCAGACGAACCCGATGCCGGATGAGCCTACGGCGTGGCCCTATGTTACTGCAAACTGTGTCAAGGGGGTGGTCATGGTGTCAATCCCATACCTGGGATCGGTCACCACATCCTTCCCACCTCCCTACGACTACATCCTGATGGCCGCAATACTGGTCCTAATCTTCCTGGTCGAGTTTCGCGGCGGCAAGGGGGACGGTGATGAGCAGAGCGGTCCCACGGCAGCTACGGATGCTCGCCTTGCTTCTGTCGTCCGGCCGTAGTGCCGTTGGGCGCGGTTCCTTAGGGCAGACCCTCCAATCGCCAGAACGACCACCCCGGCGCAGATCGCGCTTAGGATCAAGAGACCTGTGCCGATGGTCAGCTCGCTCTGCGTGGATGCCGAAGTGGTCATGGTGCCTGATACGGTAGTGGCCGTGGCGGCGCCTGTGGTCGAGCTGCTCGCAGACTCTAGGGAAGTTGAGGCGCTGCTCACGCTGACCGTTCCCGAGTGAAGGCTGTCCGGCAAGACGGAAACCGTGTCAGCGGTGCTGCTCGCGACGAACACTTCTCCCGTTGCCGAGTCGAATGCCACGCCGTAGAGCCCGCTCCCTAGGGTAGCGTTCGCCATGACCTGGTCGTCGCTGTCGGATATCGCGAGCAGATCATCGGATTGGCTGTTCTTGGCAACGAATACCTCACCCCTGCCCGGGTCGTAGGCCAGGCCATCAGGATGAGGCCCTACCGTGACGTTCGCGACGACCTCGTCGCTGCTGTCCGATATCACCGAGACGGAGCTGGAGTAGAAATTGGCTATGAAGACCTCTCCCCTGGCTGGGTCGTAGGCTGCGGCGATCGGGTCGCTTCCCACCGTGACGTTCGCAACGACCTTGTTGCTGGCGTCTGATACCACCGAGACCGTGCCGGAGTAGTAGTCGGTCACGAAGATCTCTCCCCGTGCGGAGTCATATGCTAGGCCCACTGGGTGGCCTCCCACGGTGACGTTCGCGACGACCGCGTCGGTGCTGTCGGAGATCACGGAGACGTCGCCGGAGAAGTAGTTGGCCACGAAGACCTCGTCCCTTCCGGGGTCATAGGCCACGCCGTTTGGGTCCAGGCCCACGGAGACGTTCGCCACGACCCTGTCGCTGGTGTCAGATATCACGGAGACGGTGCCGGTCCCCTCGTTGGCATTGGCCACGAAGACCTCGTCCTTCGCCGAGTCGTAGGCTATGCCCGTGGGGTGAGAGCCGACGGAGACGTTCGCGACGACCGCGTCGGTGCTGTCGGAGATCACGGACGTGTCGTTGGAGTCGACATTCACGACGAACACCTCTCCCCTGGAAGGGTCGAAGGCCAGGGCTATCGGTCCCTCCCCCACCCTGACGTTCGTGACGACCGCCTGGGCGTGGACCTGCGACGGCACGAAGGCAGCGCCTAACACCAGGAGAGCGAGGACCAGCAGCGCCGTCCTCGCCCGCCTAGGGCCGGAACGCCGAATCAAGGCAACCTCGACCCGTGGCGGGTTTGATCTTTCCACATTGGGACGCGCTCTTGAACGCAGACACTCGTCCGGCAGAGGTTATATGACTCTCCCGCGGGCGACCGCTCCGTCCTGGCGGAGAAGCAGTCCTCCCCATGCCGAAGACAACAGGCGCTCATCAGAGCGCCGCGGGTACGACGACCCCGTCAGACCGGCGGGGGGGCGTTCATCTCGTCCGTCCGGTCCATCCCCTTCTTGGGGTGGAAGTCGGTGGGCTTCCTGATCACGATGTTGTCGACGCGGATTATCATGGACGCGGCCTCGGTGGCGGCGAGCACGACCTGCCGCTTCACGCTGAGCGGCTCGACGACGTCCTCCTTCCTCATGTCCTTCACCTTCCCGTCCGAGGAGATCCCGAACCACTTCCCGCCCGCGGCGTGCCTCGCCCGGAGCTCTGCGGCGGCGTTGATCCTGTCCATCCCCGCGTTCTCGGCGAGCGCCACCGGGAGCGCCTCGAGCGCCTCGGCGAACTTCTCGGCGGCGAGTTGGTCCCTCCCCGAGAGGCCCTCGGACCACTTCTGGACCTGGTAGGCGGCCTCGGCCTCCGCGGCCCCGCCCCCGGCGACCAGCGCCGGCTCCTGGAGGACGTCCTTGGCGACCATCAGCGCGTCGTGGACCGACCGCTCCGCCTCCTCGATCACGCGCTTCGAGCCGCCCCTGATGAGTATCGTCACGGCCTTGGGGTCCCTGCACCCCTCGAAGAAGAGCAGCCTGTCGTTGTCGAGGGTCTTCTCCTCCACCACGTCGGCGTAGCCGAGGTCCTCGGCCCTCAGGTCGTCGATGCTGTCGACTATCCTCGCGCCGACGGCCTTCGCTGTCCTGGGCATCTCATACTCGTACGCCTTCTGGACGGCGGCGATGCCGGCCCTCTCGAGCATGGTCTTGGCGATCTCGTCCATCTCCTTCTGGCAGATCACCACGTTCGCCCCCGTGGCCCTGACCTTCTCCACCATCTCCCTGAACATCCTGGTCTCCTCGTCGATGAACTTGGCGAGCTTGGAGGCGTCTCTTATGGTGATCATGGTGTTGAAGGTCGTCGCCTCGATGGTGAACGGGGCGTTGATCATGGCGATCTTCGCCTTCTCGACCCTCCGCGGCATGTTGAGGTGGACGAGCCTCTGGTCGAGCGTCACCCCGCGGATGAACTTCGTGTCGGTGATGGCGCCGCCCACCTTCTTCTCGACCTTGATGGACTTCATGTCCACCAGGTAGCTCCCGTCCCTCTCCGTGGCGACGTGCAGGACAGCGTCGGCGACGATCCCGGCGAGGACGTCCGACGCGTTGGCGACCACCTTGGTCTGCATGCTGGTCCTTGCGACCCTGACCAGGGCCTCCCTCCCTCTCGACGGGACGGGGAACGACGCCTCCTCCATCACCTCCGCGGCCTTCTTGGCCGCCTTGGAGAACCCGCTGACTATCACGACCGGGTGCACCCCCTTCCTGAGGAGCTCGTCGGCCCCCTCTAGGAGCGCGCCAGCGAGGACGACCGCCGAGGTGGTCCCGTCGCCGACCGTCGTGTCGGTGGCCTTCGAGAGCTCGATGAGGATCTTCGCGGCCGGGTGCTGGATCTGCATCTCCTTGAGCATGGTCGCTCCGTCGTTGGTTATCGTTATCACGCCCTCGTAGGAGACGAGGAGCTTGTCCATCCCGTGGGGGCCGAGGGAGCTCCGGACGATGGACGCTATCATGGTCGCGGCCTGGATGTTGTTCATGCGGGCCCTGTCCCCCTTGGACTGCGACGCGTCGTCGGCCAGTATCTGAACCGGTTGGTCGTTCGAACTTACCGCAGGGACGGATCCGAGTGACACCTGCCAGTTCCTCTTTCGCAGCGCCGGGCGGTTAGATATTTAGGACTTTCCGCGCCCGGCGCCCCCCAGCCCCCTTCGGATCCCGGGCCCACACTCAAGCTTTTAAGCCACCCCGCGGGGCGGTCAATTTATGACCAAGAAGAGGAGGAGCCGGGGACGCTCCAAGGGCGGCAAGGGAAGCTCGTCCGTCGTCTCGTGCAGCAACTGCGGTTCGCACGTTCCGAGAGACAAGGCGAAGAAGGTGACGACCCGTCTAAGCTTGGTCGAGCCACAGCTGGCGCGAGAGCTCAGGGCGGCGGGAGCCTACATTGCAAGTCCGACCACCGTAAAATATTATTGCGTGTCTTGTGCCGTGCACTATGGTATAGTCAATGTGAGAGCGAAGGCCGAACGCAGGTTCACCTAGATCGGCTTCAACCCTGAGCGGCACTAGCCAGTCCAATTCTGTCGTCCCAGACTGAAGGGTCATTGGGGCTTAAATTAAACCCGGGGAGTTGAAGCTGGGAACGAAGGGAGCCAGATGAATGACAAGGGACACGCGTCAAGCAACGGTCGGCTGACTCCGGACAGAAGCTCGATTCCGACCCCCGAGGTGTTGCTCGAAGCATTCCAAAGTTTGGGGACAATTGTCGCGGTCGCGAGCTCCTTCGGAGTTTCGCGTCGGACCGTCAACAGATGGACCAGGAAATTTGGTCTTAAGCCCGAGTTAAGACCCCAACTCAGGGTCAAAAGGCGCCTATCAAGTCTCCTGGCTGAAGCCATATCGAGAACCAGAATAGCTCAGTGGATCGTAGACGAGGCTTCGATTAGCGTGGCCTACAATTCCCGAACAAACTCTACATCTCTTCTCGTGATTGGTGCAATGAACGACACAGGAGCTATGGAGTTCATAGCTCAAATCCTCTCTGTGAAGCTGTGTGCTGGTGCAAAGCCTAAGGAAGGAAGACTCCCGACGCACATTCTCCGAGTTCAGGGTATGAAGGCATACTGCCTCCTTGGACTAATCATGGAAGAACTCACAGGATTGAAGGCTCTTGAAGCCAAAGCGGCTCTGGCTTTCTTTCCTCCTGTGGGATTCATCAAAGGCAAATTGACCACAGATGTTTACATGGTTGGGGTGTGGAGGCAGTTTGCGACGGAATCGATCGATGTTTGGAACGCCAAGAGACGAAACAAACTCTCTCCGCAACAATTGGACGACTTGGTAGAGGCATGGATGCGGAATAGAACCGCTCGAGCCAAGCGGGGTATCAGCCAACCAGGACGTCTCGAAGCTCCGGCATTAATTACTTCAGCGACGCCGTGACCCTTCCCACGCGCTCGGCGAAGGTGATCAGCGCCAGTGCCGCGACCACGATGACCCCCCAAGGCAGTAATCCGAACAGCCCCGCCGCCGCTATCACGATGAGGCGCTCGGACCTCTCCCCGATGCCCACCCCCGCGAGGTTCACCGAGAGCGCGTCCGCCTTGGCCCGGGTGTAGCTCACGAGCAGGCTCGCGGCGAGCGCCAGGAAGACGAGCGATGGCGCCGTCGTGTTCCCCAGGAGTATGCCGAAGTAGATCGAGGTCTCCCCCACCCGGTCCATGGTCGAGTCGAGGAAGGCGCCCCTCTTGCTAATCCGGTTCGTGGCCCTGGCGACCGCCCCGTCGACGATGTCGAGGAGCCCGGAGACGAGGACCGCCAGCCCGCCTAGGACGCCGTAGAGGGGATGGCCGGTGGCGAAGAGCGCCGCCGCCAGGAGCGAGAAGATGAGGCCCGTGGCGGTCCACGCCGTGGGCGACGGCATGACCCTGGCCGCGCCGCGCCCCACGCGGAGGGATGCGCCGCTTATCCTGCCCCGCAGCTTGTCGAGCACGCTCATCCTCCGCCCGCTGACCGTATTAGAGCTGTTCCCGTCCCCGGTCGGCCGCTACTTGTCGTCTATCTTTCTCGCGGTCCTTCCAACGGCTTCCCTGACAGTCCCCTTGACCTCTTCAGCCTTTCCCTTGATTTGTTCCTCCCAATCGCCCGCCTTCTTACCCACTTCTCCACGAAGCTTGCCTTCAGCCTGCTCCTTCCTGCCTTTGACCTCCTGCTTGTTCAGATCGAAGTCTGTGGCGGACCTGCTTCCCTGCGGCTGTTCGACACTCCTGGTGGGCTTCGGCGATTGGTTTCCGGTACTGTTCGTCCTTGCTTCAATGGCGGACTTTGTCTCGCCTTTCGCCTTCGCCGCCTTCGCTCCAAGCGCATGGGCCACGGCTTTGGCTTCCTTTACCCCTCGCTTTGGCTTCAGCTTTGCCTGTTCGGACTCGGCTCGCAGCTTCTTGCGCACGGGGTCGGTTTCTGCCTTGAGCGCGGCCCTCTGCTCCGTTCGCAAGCGAGCCATCTGTGTCTTCAAACCGGCGACCTCCGCCGTCAGGGCTGCCACCTCCTTGGCGAGTCTCTTTGCCTTCGCTTTCTTTGCCATGGTATGTTATCAGGTCAGCGATAGTGCCGAGCGGAGGTATTTGAACAGGTCGACATACGTCCTCGAGTCTCCCAGCGCCTCGATACCGCAAGATTCTAAACATGGCCCCCGGGAGAGTGGCCGGTTCCAGATGGGCAAGATTGAGAAGGGGATAGTCTGCTCGGTCACGGGCTGCGGCCAGCCCGGCGTCAGGTCGATAAGCAGGGGTCAGATTGCCGGCAGCGGCCTCAGCGCAGGCGGCGAGGGCAGGAGGGTCTACCTCTGCCACGAGCACTACAAGGTCTGGAAGAAGTCGACGAAGAAGGACAGGGACGTAGAGAGAGCCCGGTGGGGCTAGGGCCGGCGGCGAGACGATGAGGATACTCCAGCAGCACCTAGACTTTATCGAGTACGAGCCCAAGGAGAAGGAGATAGCCTCGGCGGAGGAGGCCGAGAAGAAGAGATACCACTACGACGAGATAGTCGTGCTCTTCACCTCGGTGGAGCAGGGGGACGACGACGAGATCGCGAAGAAGGCCATCGAGGGCACGAAGCAGTTCCTCGGGAAGCTGAAGGTCAACAGGGTGATAATCTACCCCTACGCGCACCTATCTCAGAACCTGGCCCGCCCCAAGGACGCGCTCGAGGTCCTGAAGGCCATGGAGAGGTACTCGAACGACGCGGGGATAGAGACCTACCGGGCGCCGTTCGGGTGGAACAAGGCGTTCCAGATAAAGGTCAAGGGGCACCCGCTCGCAGAGCAGTCGAGGGTCTACTCCGCCGCCGCGGCGACCGCACAGGTGACAGCCCCTCCGGTCAAGGTCTCGACCGACAGGAAGGCCGAGATGACCGAGGAGCAGATGCTCGCCAGGGTCAAGAAGTCCGACTTCGCCACCCTCCCCGAGACCGACCACAGGGTGATAGGCGAGAGGCTCGACCTGTTCAGCTTCCAGGAGATGTCGCCCGGGATGGTCTACTGGCACGACAAGGGCGTCACGCTCAGGAACCTGCTCATCGAGTTCATCAGGGGAGAGCTGAAGAAGCACGGCTACCTCGAGATCTCCACCCCCGCGCTCGCGAACACGATCCTCTGGAGGGTGAGCGGCCACTGGGATCACTACAAGGACAACATGTTCCTCACCTACCTGGGCGACGACGAGTTCGGCCTCAAGCCCATGAATTGCCCGTCGACCTTCCTCTTCTACAAGACCCGGCGATGGTCGTTCAGGGACCTGCCCCTGAGGGTCGCCGACTTCGACCAGCTCTACCGGAACGAGCTAAGCGGGGTCGCCAGCGGGCTCTTCAGGGTGAAGGTCCTGACCCAGGACGACGCGCACATCTTCGTGATGGAGGAGCAGGTCGAGGACGAGATCAAGGGCCTCGTCGACCTCATGGCGATGATGTACGGGGTCTTCAAGCTGGACTTCAAGCTGCGCATCTCGACGATGCCCGACGACCACATCGGGACGAAGGAGCAGTGGGACGGGGCGACCGACATCCTCAAGCGGACGGTGCTGGCCAAGGGCCTCGCCTTCGAGATGAAGGAGAAGGAGGGTGCGTTCTACGGCCCGAAGATAGACGTCGACATCAAGGACTCGCTCGGGAGGGATTGGCAGTGCTGCACCATCCAGCTGGACTTCCAGATGCCGAAGAGGTTCAGGCTGACCTACGTGGGCTCGGACGGGAAGGACCACACCCCGATAGCGATACACAGGACGATCTACGGAACCCTCGAGAGGTTCATCGGGATCATAACGGAGCACTACCAGGGCAAGTTCCCGGTCTGGGTCGCGCCCGTCCAGGTGAGGGTCCTGCCTGTCTCGGACGACAACAAGGCCTACGCGGCTGAGGTGGCGGCGGGGCTCAGGGAGGCAGGGATCAGGGTCGAGACCGACTTCGACAGCGGGACCGTGGGAGGGAAGATCAGGAACGCTCAGCTCCAGAAGATCCCCTACATGTTAATCATCGGTGGCAAGGAGGAGGAGGCGCGGACCATATCGGTCAGGGCGAGGGACGGCGAGGTGAGGTACGGGGTGAAGTCGGAAGAGTTCGTCGCCGAGCTGAAGAAGAAGATAGCGTCCTTCGCCTAGGCGACGGCCTTCTTCTTCTTCGGCTTCTTTGGCTCCGCGAAGTACTCTTTCATCGGCTCCCAGTAGGACTCCGGCCAGCCCGAGGTGTACTCGGCGACCTGCTCGGCGGGGACCTGCGAGTGCACCATCTTGAGCTCGGTGCCTCCCTTCTTGGGGGTGAGGGTCAGCTCGAGCCGAGACCGGGGATAGCCCCTCGGCCACTCCGAGGTCTCCCACTCCTGGACGATCTTCTTCCCCTTGACCAGCTCGATGTTCTTGCCCGTTATGTACCCGTCCCAGGCTTGGAACTCAGAACCGACCTTCGCGTTGGTCGTGGCCGGCGAGCCCGTAAACGCGCCGTGCTTCTTTGCATCGAGGAACGCGTCGTAGACCTCCTCCGGGCTGGCCCCGATGAAGATCGTCTGCTCTATCTTCCCGAACTTGACCGGCAAATCGGGATCGGAGCGACCTCCCTAGCTAAAGTGCTTTTCGGGGGTGGACTAGACTAGCACTGGTTCTACCTGGTCGATCCAGTGGCGCGCGATCTCCTCCCTCGTCGCGATCCAGACGTCGTCGAACCCCCTCACGTACTCGAGGAACTTCCGCAGGGCCACTACGCGGCCCGCCCTACCTGAGACCCGGGTGTGCAGCCCCACCGACATCATCTTCGGCTTGGACTTGCTCTCCTCGCGGAGGACGTCGAAGGAGTCCTTGAGGTAGACGAAGAAGTCAGAGGAGTTGCTGAACCTGTGCATCGGGGACTGGAAGTGGAAGTCGTTCACGTCGGGCGTGTAGGGGAGGATCAGGATGCCGCCGGGCGTGAGCCGGTAGGGCAGGTCGTCGTTGTAGGCGTCCGAGTCGTAGATGAAGTTTCCGAGCTCCTGGACTATCCGGAGCGTGTTGGGGCTGGGCTCCCTCGCGTAGAACCCCACGGGCTTCTTGCCTGTCAGCTCCTCGATGATCGCGACCGACTTTGCGATGGCGTCCTTCTCCTCCTCGTAGGTATAGCGGTAGTGCTCGGTCCAGTTCAGGCCGTGGTCGCAGACCTCGTGGGCCGCCTTTACGATGGCGTCCGTCGCCTGCTTGTTCGCCCTCAGCGCCAGGGCGGTCGCGAAGAAGGTCGCCCTCGCGTCGTACTTCTTGAGCGTATCGAGTATCCTCCAGACGCCCACCCGCGAGCCGTACTCGTAGGCGGACTCGTTGCCGAAATCGCGGATCTTCTGGTCGACGGGGAGGAACTCCCCTATGCCTTCGACGATCCCATCGGTCGAGACCGAGTGCTCCGATCCCTCCTCGAAGTTAACCACGATCGAGATGGCGAGCCTCCTCCCTCCCGGCCACGAAAAGTGGAACTTCTTGTTACCGTAACCGACGAGGTCCCGAGCCGCCTCAGACATGAGCGCGTGCGACTCCGAGGGCGTGATAAGAGTTGCGCTCTCACGACCAGAAGGCGTCGAGCGTGGTCGACCCCAGGATCTCGTCGAAGCTGAACCCGAGAGAGTCGAGCATCTGGTCGAACATTGAGCCGGCGTACTCGAGGTACTTGTCGACGTCGACCTCGTCGACCCTCGCCAGGCTCACGGGCTTCACGTTCGGCGGGGTCTTGGTCTTGACGAAGGAGATGATGTCCCCCGCCTTGATCTCCCTCCCTCTGTCGCGGAGGAGCTGCGCCGCGCGGACGTGCTGCGGGGTCGTCCCGGAGTAGCCGGAGATCGCCTTGCCTATCATGACGTTGAACGAGAGGTCCTCGAGCGAGATCTCCTTGTTCCTGAGGCTCGAGACCATCTTGGTAAGCAGGGCCTTGGTCTCGCGCCTCGCCCGCTCGAAGTCCTCGGGCGCGTAGACGGTGCCGAGTATCGTAAGGCACTCGTAGAAGGCCTTCTTCAGGAACTCCGGGGTTTGCGATTTTTTGCCCGTCAAACCCTTGATGTCGGCCGTGCCGTCCTGGAGGACGCCGAAGTAGTTCTTCTTCCTCTCGCTGAAGGCGACGTAGCGGTAGCTCTTGTCGACGTCGAGCTCCACGCCCAGGTCGTGCTCCGCCCACTTGGTGAGCTCCTCTATCTTCGACTTGTCCGGGTTCTCGACGAAGAGCGAGTCCGTGTTCTTCAGGACAATGCTACCGCAGGAGTCGGCGAAGGTGTGATATTCATCCACCGAGAGGTCATACACGTATCCCGCATATTCTTCATGCTTGGCTCTGGGGGCACGCTTTGTCTTGTTGTGCTCCGTGCACGTGGCAATGGCGTAGGTCCTCTTGCTCGGACGATACCCAATCGAGTGCTTGACCCCGAGTTGCAACAACAGGGTTGAGAGTCCGCTTATCAGACGGTTGGACCTCGACTCGTACTTGAAGTTCTTCAGTCTGTACTCCTGAGAGTATGCTTTCCCGAACCTCCGAGAGCAGTCCCCTTTCACCATGTTCTCGATCAAAAGACGTTTGAACTCGTCTGGGACGTTGAAGATGAACTCGGGAAGATATTTGCCATCGCTCCTTTGTCCGCAAAGTGCCTTGAACAGGACGGCCGAGAGTTCATTCATCATCTGGAGCTTGTGGGTCTTATCCTCGTATTGAAGCTCAACTAGTGACCCTGAAGTTGAGACGTACTGGAGGGTCCGCAAGTCAGGGTTAGATTTGACGATAGATACATCGGCATTTGTGAATATTCGCTTGTAGTTCTCCCTTTGCGCTTCGAGCCAGTTGGTATCTGAACAGGCAATGGAAGCGCCTATACGCGAGCTCGTCGTATTCGGAGTGCTGGAGCTGCCCTCCGGTATGTATGCACCGAGGATTTCCACCAGCGCCTTGAATTCAGGCGAGCCGACCTCGATGAATCTCTTCGCCTTGATAGGACGCTTGCGATTCGTCCAGCCATACCACACCGAAGTGTCGTCGGCGTGGACCTCGAGAGTCTTCCATCTGCCTTTGTAGAGACTCTGATACTTTTCTTGTTTTAGCACCTCGTACAGGTCGATAGTGTCTATGGTGATATTCGAGCGGGGAATTCGATCAAGTCTAACAAGGTGCTTTCCATCGAGGTCCTGCGGCCTTGCGAGAACGCGCGTGGTTCCAGCCGAGACCACGAGCGAGTGATCCTCGGTCACCCTGGTGGACCCCATCTTGTCCCACACCCTGTAGACCCGCTTTCCGTTGCGGTGTCTGATTATTGCGGCAATGTCCTTCCAAGTCGTTGTCCCTGTCTCCAAGCTTGTAGCTAGCGTCTTCCAGCCGCCGGGATGAACCTCCTGCTTTCCATCGCTGCGATTAACAGGGGTCCCGAATGCCTCGAAGAGCGATTCAATAGGAGTTACCTTCACCTGTCCATCAGGGTCCATCACTGTGACGCACCTCTCGGCGGTAACGCTGTCCGAGTAGATCACCGAAATCCCCGCCTGCTTGCACCTCTCGATGGTCTTGGTGATCGCGTACCTCCCGTAGGCGGCCGTTGCCTCGGCGACGGGGAGGCAGTAGAGCGCGAACGTCTCAAATCCCATTACCCCGTAGGACTGGCCGACTGGGACGAACCTGCCGTTCCGGCCCGCAAGGACCGTGTGGTTGCGAGCGGCCGTGACACAATAGACAGCCCCCTCGTATGGGATCTTCTTCACGTACCTGTCCTTTTGGTCCCCCGCGTATGTGAGCTTCGAGCTCACGTTCTTGAAGACCACCCTGTAGATCCTCTCTTTCTGGTCGTATACGAGCTTGGTCTTGGCTCCGAGAAGGCTCTGCAGGACGACCATCTCCTTCGCCAGCTGCAGGCTCGTCGTGGAGTACTTCCTGTCTCTCGTGGAACCGTCTCCCTTGTAGCAGGATGCGAAGAAGGACTCCATGAGCCTCCTTGAGCTGAAGACGAACCCGGGGACGCGTTTCGAATCGGAATGGTGCTCTTGAACTGCGCTCGAATAGCAGTTTCTGAGCATCCAGCTGTGCAGTATGTTGTTTGATACCCTGTAGTACTTCTTGTCTCCCGAGTCGGAACGGGGTCTCAGCCCGAGCCGGCTGATGACTCGCTTTATCTCAGCCCTGTAGGGCACACCCATCGAGTTACCCTTTCCGAAGCTCTGAGTTATCACGATGCCAGAACTCCTGCCGCGGTGCGTGCCGGAAGCGTAGTACCTCGGCTCGGTCGACGTCAGGTTCCCTTCTGAGACGAACCAGCCGCAGAGCGAGGCGAAGTCTTCTGCGTCGTAGCGCGCCGGGATCTTCGAATACCTCGGCGTACCCAGCAGCACGAATCCCCCGGCCTGCTCGATCACGTCCATGTCGTTCTCGGTGATTCGAGAAGACTTTAGGCAGTAGTGGGACCGGATTGAAGGGTCGATCTTGCTCCTGTTCTTGTTGACGCTGGCGAACTCCTTTATCGTCTCTCTGAGACTTGCCGGGAGTCGCCTGAACCAGTTCGAGAGACGCTCGCCCCTGGGCGGATAGATGTTGGCTAGCGCGTCGAGATCCCTCGCAGTCTCCAGCAGGGAGATCCTCTCGGACGGTGGAGAGTCCTCGATGCCCTCAGCAAGTTTGGGAATCGCCACGTTCGTCCTTTCGAAGACCTCCTCGGCTGTCAGGAAGGTGGCACGCGTGTTAGGTCGTGCCTTCTTGTCCTGTACTAGCATCCGGTGGTTCGGCGTGACGGCCAGATCTACGAATCTCCGGTCATTGAAGTGATAGAGCTCTCCCTTGTAGGGAAACTGCTGGACCTCGACGACGGTGTCTATCTCGGTGGCGAGCGTCTCAGGATTGACGTTGACTACCTTGTCTCCGACCTTTACATCTCTGATGTTCTTGATTCCCTGGGGGGTGACTATGTACGTGTCGGGCGTGAAGCAGGCATTCAGGATCACTTTCAGGCCCTGTGAGACGACGCCGTAGAGCTCCCTCTCCTCCTGGGTCAGCGACCTGTCCTTCGCCAGGTGCTTGTAGTGGCCCACCCTGAGGTCCCTCAGCGAGCCGGTCACGAGGCTCTCTATGCCGCTCCGCTTCCTGCAGACCCAGTGGTCCGTGTCGGGCACCTTGTTCGACCGACACTCTTCGTGCGGGCAGTTCACGGTCTCGTAGGAGAGGTTGTGGACCTTGATGATGCTCGGGTAGAGGCTCGCGAAGTCGAGGACCGAGACCCCGAAGTGGACGCCGGGGGTCGGCTCGATCACGAGGCCGCCCTTGTACTTCTTACCCTTGATTATCGCCTCGGAGGAGGCGCCGCCCTTCTGGGCGAGCTCGTCCTGGCGGGGGATGATCGCCCCCATCCGCCGGTGCTCGTAGAAGAGCATGGACCTTATCCAGTTGGAGACCCCCAGCCTGGCCACGTCGTTCATGGGCATCTTGCCGATGCGCGAGATGACCAGGAGGATCTTCATCATGAGCGAGGAGTTGAGGCTCGTGAGCTCATAGGTGAGCTGCGAGTCGTTGAGGCAGTAGTTCGCGAGCTCGAGCAGCGGGAGGTCCGCGACGTTCCCCTCGAACTCGATCTTCGACTTGCCCAGGACGGCCTCCGAGATCCCGTTCAGCGTGTGCTCGGTGTACCGGTTGCTGTAGACGTAGACCTGGATGGAGCGGTTGTTGAAGAAGCGGTATAGGTCGATGTGGACGCCGTGCCTCAGCGAGGCCTCCTGCCGCATGAGGTAGATCGGTATCTCCTCGGGCTTGATCCCGAGCCTCTCGGCCCTGTGCACGAGGTACCTGAGGTCGAAGTCGTCCCCGTTGAAGGTGATCAGGAACGGGTAGTCCATGATCTTCGAGAACGCCGCCCGGATCATGCTAGCCTCGTCGGCGAAGACATGGGGTGTGTACGCGGTCTTCGCCCCGTCGAGCGAGACGTCTCCCTCTCGTGCCACGAGGTAGACCAGCGACTCGGCGTCGTTGTGGAACGATATCGCTATCACTTCGCGGTCGGCCTTCTCCGGGTCGGGGATCCGCGCCTCCTCGTTCGCGACCTCGATGTCGAGGGCGATCCTCTTGAAGGCGCAGAGGGGCTGGCTCAGCAGCTCGGCCCACTCGCGGATGAAGCGCGCCTGCTCGCCGATGTTCTTGGCGAGAATCTGTTCGAGGGACCGGGAGACCAGCTCCGGGATCTCCTTCTCGAGGGGGGAGATCTTGCCGCCCCGTATCGTGTAGTAGGTCCCCACCCGGAGGTTCCTGTCATAGACGTAGTTCTCGTAGTACTTTATGTCGGCCTCCCAGGCTCGGATGTCGTCGCGGATGCTCTTCCCCGGCGCACCCCCGCCTATGGCGAGAGGGTCCGTCGCGGTGATCTTCCTCACGGTGACGGTGGAGTCAGAGAGCAGGTCGAGCCGCTCGACGTCCTCTATGGAGACGATGTCGCTCCTCGACCGTATCGAGTCGAGCTCGCTCAAGGAGAGCTTCGTGTAGCAGTAGGGCCTGTGCCCTGTGTTGTCCTCCCACCTCCACACCCGGTCGAGCTTGGGGTCGTAGAACTTGAGCACGGCGACCTTCTTCTCGCCGTCGTAGGTCGCGGAGACCAGGAGCCCCTCCTCGAGGTCCGCGGTGGGCACGAGGAGCTTCGAGAGCTTCTCGTCGAGCTTCTGCGGTTCGTCAAGGGTTGTTAGCAAACTAGCATCACTTGGAGGGCGGAATTCCGCGCGGCTCCGTGCGGGGATTTATAGTTGGTGGAGGCGCGGAGGCGCTGGACGGGCCCCGGGCCGGGTCCGTCGGGGACGGAGGACTGACCTACCACATTTATATTCAGACCGAGTTTCGGCTGGCGTTGTGAAGACCGACCAGTCCCTAGTCGCGAGGGTCCCCACCATCCTCTTCTTCGTCACCGGAGTGTTCTGGGCGGGCATCATCGTCACGGGAGGAGGGTCGCTGCTCGCCTGGGCCGTCCTGACCTGCTTCGCGAGCGGGGCCTTCCTGGTACTCCGGGCCACTAGCTGGTTCACGCGGCCCCTCGTCGCCGCGAGCGCCCTCTTCGGCGTCGTTCTCACCGGCTACCAGCTCTATCTCGCGCTGGTGACGCTCGGGTCCGGGCTCCCGGGCCTGGCAATATTCTCCGCGCCCCTGTTCGCCGTCTTCACGGTGATCTACCTGTACCTCTTCTACGCCTGCACCTGGCGCAAAGAAGAGTAGACGCCTCATGCCCCCGTGGGCTCCGATGGTCATCATTCTTGGAAATGAGAATCGGCGTCTGGATGTAAATAGGAAGGCTTGAGGCTTCTCCAGACATGGCATTAACAGATCCGCTTCAATGGGTGGTAATCGCCGTCGTGGCGATCGTGTTCCTGATGTACGGTCCGAAGAAGATCCCTGAGCTGGCGAAGTCGATAGGCTTGGCGAGGAAGGAGTTCAGTGCGGCCTCAGCCGCAGGAGCGAGCGCGCCGGCCGCGACCTCGGTGGCTGTTGCGAGCGCCGCAGCCCGTCCTGCTTTCGTTAGCACAGGTGATCCCGTCCTCGACGTCGCCAGAAAGCTGGGCGTCCAGACCGAGGGAAAGACCCGCGATGAGATTGCGAACCTGATCGTCGTCAAGGCCAACAGCGCCTGAGCGGGCAGGCCTCTCCCTGCGGGAGACTCAGACGGATCTCCGCGCGCGTCGCATCGCGGCCCCAGATACCTTAAATGACGAGCGGGGAGGGACCCTTCAGGAATGGACATAGACGAGAAGGTGGAGCTCGTGAAGAGACCCCCCACGGAGGAGGTCGTGACCGAGGGGGACCTGAGGTCGCTCTTCGAGAGGGAGGCCCACCCGAAGCACTACGTCGGCCTCGAGATCTCGGGGCTGCTCCATCTCGGGTCCCTCATCATACTTGGGTACAAGGTGAACGACATGATCAAGGCAGGGATGAGGTGCAAGATCTATCTCGCAGACTACCACAGCTACATCAACAACAAGTGGGGAGGCGACTGGGAGAAGATACGAGAGGTCGCCAAGGGATATTACGCCGACGCGTTCACGTTCTGCTGCCCCGGCGTCGAGATCGAGTACGGCAGCGAGCTCTACCACAACAACGACGAGTACTGGCGGGACATGATCCGATTCTCCAAGCAGATCACCCTCGCTAGGGACACCCGCTGCCTTACGATAATGGGGAGGTCGACCAAGGAGAAGCTCGACGTCGCACAGTACCTCTACCCTCCGATGCAGGCGACCGACATCAAGGCCATGGACCTTGACGTGGTCCACGCCGGCCTCGACCAGAGGAAGGTGCACATGCTCGCCCGGGAGGTCTTCCCGTCGCTGAAGTGGAAGGTGCCGGTGGCCGTCCACCACCACCTCCTCGCCGGTCTGGCGCAGCCCGGGCAGGCGGGGCTCGACGAGGACGGAGCCCTCGACAAGACGATATCGTCCAAGATGAGCAAGTCCAAGCCGGACAGCGCCATCTTCATCCACGACAGCCCGGAGGAGATAACCAGGAAGACGGGGAAGGCATGGTGCCCAGAGAGGGTCGTCGAGGCGAACCCGGTCCTAGAGTTCACCCGCTACATCGTCTTCCACGAGAGGTCCTCCTTCACCGTCGAGCGGCCGGAGAAGTACGGCGGGAACGCCACCTACGCCGCCTACGCCGAGCTGGAGAGGGACTACTCGGAGGGGAAGCTGCACCCCACCGACCTGAAGAAGTCCGTCTCCCGGGAGCTCGCGGAGATCCTCGCCCCGGTCAGGGACCACTTCAAGGGAAGAGAGATAATCCAGCAAATCCAGGCCGCCTAGGAGCGACAGAACCATGGGCTTCATACCAATCAACAAGCCGGTCCTCGGCGAGAAGGAGAAGAGGGCCGTGCGGGACGTCCTCGACAGCGGCCTCCTCACGGACGCGAGCTTCGAGGGCGGCAAGAACGTCAGGGAGTTCGAGAGGAAGCTCGCGTCCCACATAGGGGCGAAGCACGCCATCGCCGTCAACTCCGGGACCGCGGCCCTCCAGACCTCGCTGATGGCCTACAACGTCAAGCCCGGCGACGAGGTGATAATCCCCGCCTTCACTTTCGAGGCGACCGCGAACGTCGTGGTTGCGTGCAACGCGAGACCGGTCTTCGCCGACATCCAGTCGGACTACACGATTGACCCTAGGGACATCAAGAAGAAGATAACCAAGAGGACCAAGGCGATAATCCCGGTCCACCTCTACGGCTATTCGGTCGACCTCGACGAGATACGGGAGATAGCGGAGGCCAACTCTGTCAGGGTCATCGAGGACGCGGCCGAGGCACTCGGCGCCGAGTACAGGGGCGCGCAGATCGGGAGGACGGCCGACTCGGCCTGCTTCAGCCTCTACGCGACGAAGGTGATAACCTCGGGCGAAGGGGGAGCGATAACCACGGACGACGACGGCCTCGCCGAGAAGCTCCGGATGATGCGCAACCACGGCATGAAGGAGGGTTACGACACGAGGATCCTCGGATACAACTTCAGGTTGCCGGAGGTCTCGGCGGCGCTCGCTTCCGTCCAGATGGACAGGCTCCCTGAGTTCATCGCTGCGAGGAGGAGGAACGCAGCGGCCCTCACCGAGTCGATCGCCGGGACGAGGGGTGTGAGCATGCGACAGACGAAGACCGACCGGAAGAACATCTGGTACCTCTACACGCTGCAGGTCGAGAAGGCGAGGGACAGGGTGAACGAGGCCCTCAGGGCGAAGGGCATAGGCTCCGCCGTCTACTGGAAGACGCCGGTGAACAGGATGAAGCTGTACCAGGACATGGGCTACGCAGACGAGAAGCTACCCCAGGTCTATGACGCCGTCGAGCACGTGCTCTCGCTCCCGGTCCACCCGGAGGTGACCGAGGAGCAGGTAGGCTTCATCGCCAGCGAGCTGAAGACCGCGCTGAAGTCGGCCTAGGCAGAGAACGGCTAGAGCCATGAGCGTCGTCGTCGTCCTTCCCACGTACAACGAAAAGGAGAACATCGCTCCGCTCTTTGAGAGGCTGGCGTCGATCAGGCCGGGCCTCGGCGCGGAGCTGCACCTCTTGTTCGTCGACGACGGGAGCCCGGACGGCACCGCCGCGGAGATCTCAAGGCTCGTGAAGCAGTACGACTACGTGCACCTCCTCGAGAGGGAGGGGAAGATGGGGCTCGGGACCGCATACATCGACGGGTTCCGCCTCGCCATCGAGACCATCCATCCGACGGTCTTCGTCCAGATGGACTCGGACCTGCAGCACCCGCCCGAGAAGGTAAAGCCTCTGGTGGACGCCATCGATGGAGGGGCCGACGTCGCGGTCGGATCGAGGTACATCGCGGGAGGGAGCTTCGAGGGTCTCAAGGGGAGCAGGAAGATGGTGAGCAGGGGAGCGAACTGGCTGGCCAGGACAGTCCTGGGCCTCTCCATCCACGACACCACGACCGGTTTCAAGGCCCTCGACCGCAGGGCAGTGGACGCCATACTGGGGGTGAAGCTCCACTCCTCGGGGTTCATCTTCCAGGTCGAGTCCCTCTACGTCTTCAAGCAGAACGGTCTCAGGATGGTGGAGGTGCCGTTCGTCTTCGAACTCAGGGAGCGGGGGACCTCGAAGATGTCCGAGAAGGAGGCGTGGGAGTTCTTCCGCAG
>Ga0182014_10002810_pt1 | contig 21503 bp, 15 predicted proteins | sample 612S2DmetaG_FD_120489 | JGI IMG/M metagenome (GOLD analysis project Ga0182014, IMG submission 120489) | Permafrost microbial communities from Stordalen Mire, Sweden - 612S2D metaG | ecosystem: Environmental > Terrestrial > Soil > Wetlands > Permafrost | place: Sweden: Stordalen | collected...
CGTTTAACCGCGTAACGGTCTCTGTATGCCATTTGCACTCACCGAAGAGAAATGTTCCGTCGTCGAGTTCAGCCATGAGGTCTATCTCCGTGCGGCCATCCCGGCTCCAGTATCGGGCCATCTGTCGAACGTTGAGGCCGAGGCGCTGTTGGCCGTTCCGTTGGAGCCATTGGCCGCATATCTCTTCAAGAACCGACCAGCCCATGTATTCGGACAGTCGCGGGGCTACCTGTACAGCGTATACCGAAGTCGGGTCTGAGAATTGCAAGGCGCTGGCCAACGGCGCAACGAAGCGATACCAGAATGTCAGAAAGGGATCGGCAACGCGATAGAGAGCTCTTCGCTCAGAGCTTTCGCCGAAGGGAAATTCACGCCGAATCCAGCCCAGCTCCAGCAACGTGCGCAGGGAACCGGAAAGCGCACCGCGCTCCACGCCAATCAACTGCTGAATGCCATTGAATTTCGTTTCGCCGCCGGCAATCGCTGCCAGGATGGCATTGTACGGAGCCGGGTCGCGGATTTGTTCGCTGCCGAGCAGAAACCGTACTTCATTTTCCAGGATTGCGCGTGGCTGCATCAGCAGAGCAACAATCTCTTCGGCAGGAGGGCGCGACGTATCGACAAGTGCGTGATAGCGCGGCGTTCCGCCAAAGACGCCGTACATGAGCAGTTTCTCGACAACGCCGTAATGGGGGCTATCTGCGTAGAAGGCCGCCACGTCTTCGTAGTGAAGCGGGTCGAGGTGAAAGATTCCGGCATTGAATCGCCCGAACAGTGGAGCACTCTCTTGCCCGAGAGCCGCCATGGCGGAGAGCTGTGATCCGCAGAGGACTATGAATAGCGGAGAATGAACGGCTTCGCGATCCCACCATGCTTGCAGGATGGAAGGCAACTCCGGAGTCTGATCCACCAAGTACGGGAATTCATCGAGGATAAGAGCAAAGCGGCCTGCCCCCTTCTTGCGCCCCTTTGCCTGTTGAGAGGCGTAGCGAAGAAGAGCGTTCCACGAAACAGCAATATCTTCGGCGGAGACGCCTTCACCGGGAAGTGCTGCGATCAATTGGCGGGCGAGGGTGAGCCGCTGTGTGGCGGCAGTGGACTGCTCTGCTAGAAGGTAGCAGTGTGGCTTTTCGGGTTCGTTTCCGTCTACGCCAGCCGTGAAGTAACGCTGCAAGAGGAACGTCTTGCCCAACCGCCTGCGTCCATACAGGAGCAGCATCTGCCCACCTGCACCGTGGCGCTTCCATGCGCGGTCTAGGGCTGCAAGTTCGAGCTTTCGGTTATAGAAAGGATCTGGCTTGATGGTCATGTCCGGGCACCGGCTGGATGGCCATTCCTTCAAATACATATTATGAGTTGTCAATTTATGAAATGTCAACTTATAACAGGAGAAAGTAACCAAGAGAAGGTGAGTTTTTTGGCAGAATACCTCGCATGAGGGATAGAACGTTGGGTTTGTCTCAGGGGATGAAGTTGCAACATGGCGTCGAAGAGGCCGGTTCCGGGCAAGCCACAACTGGTAACGGCTTCCGTCTTTTTTGGATTTGAAGACGAGTTGTCCCTGGCCCTAGCTCATCCTTTCATTGCCAAGAACTTCGAGGCAAATCGGGCACATCCTGCCGCCATCCAGGGGGAAGGTCAGAAACACCCAGGCCGGTTTCGGCTGCGTATGGTGTTGCCGTTTGCCAAGCACGGCAGCACAGGTTTTTCCCTCAGCACAGAGAGTTATGCGGCGGACCCCAGAACCTGGCTTTGAATCCCTTCCGATGAGTTCCGTAACCGCGGCCAACTTGACATAGCGTACCGGTATGATATGCTGTGCAGCAATGTTCGATCAACAACTTGCGGATTGAAGTGGGTGAACCATTTTGACCGGGTTTGTGGAAAAACTTCAGGGAGGATTTCGTATATGACGCGTTCAATTGGGTGTAAAAGGCTCATCCGGGCAGCTAGCGCGGTCGCAGTAGCCATCCTGGGATCGGCAGTTGCATGGGCGGGCATTACCGGTATGATTTCAGGCCTGATCGTGGATCAGAGTGGTGCTGTCGTGCCGGGAGTAACGGTCACTATCACGGAGCAAGCCACCGAATTGCAGACCGCCGCGGTGTCTGACGATAAGGGCTTTTACAGCTTTCCTAGCCTCGCAGTCGGCACATACGATCTAACCGTCCAACATCCCGGTTTCCGCGATTTTGTCGAGAAGAGCATCAGGATCGACGCCAACTCCGCGATCCGCATCGACATCAAGCTGCAACTCGGCGCGGTCACCGACACGGTCACGGTCAAAAGCGAAGATCTGAGGATTGAGACGCAGAGCACTCAGATGGGTGAAGTGATTGAAAGCCAGCAGATCACGTCTGCTCCTCTCAATGGCCGCTCCTATCTTGATTTGCTCACTCTGCAACCCGGCGTGAATCCCTACCAGGGAAATTCCACCACCGGCGGCGGGGAGGGAGTTCAATCGATGAACGGCGGCCGGCCCAATTCGAATGGGTTCATGGTGAACGGAGCGGACGCTGAGGAGAAGATGCAGAATGCTCCCGGCATTGTGCCCAATCTCGATTCGATCGCCGAATTCCGCATCATCACCAACAACTTCAATGCGGAATATGGAAACTACAGCGGCGGCCAGGTCAACGTTGTCACCAAGTCCGGAACCAACGAGTACCATGGCGATCTGTTCGACTTTCTGCGCAATACCGATCTCGACGCGAAGAACTTCTTTTCCGCGGACCGCGGCGTCTTCATTCAGAACCAGTTTGGCGGAACCGTGGGCGGACCAATCAGAAGGAACAAGATTTTCTGGTTTGGCGATTTCGAGGGAACGCGCCAGATCATAGGCGCGGCGCAATACTTCCCGGTCCCGTCCAACGACGACCGCACCGGCAACTTGATCGATCAGGCGGCGGCCTTTGCATCATCCGACCCGGCCAACGGAGGGTCGGGCGTGAACGGCGCATACTGGGCCAACATCCTGTCTCAGGAATTAAATTATCCGGTGACTTCGGGCGAGGCCTACTACACGCCGGGTTGCACCACCACCGCCCAATGCGTCTTTCCCAATGCGGTCATTCCAACCAGCGCCTGGTCGCCGGTGGCCGTGGCCACACTCAAATACATTCCCACATCGAATGTGCCGGGGCAGTCGTACTATCAGACTTCGGCATACAATCAGACCCTGACCGAAAACAAGACTGCGATCCGCGTCGATACCAAGACCCACTTAGGAGGCCTGTTCGGTTACTACTTCTTCGACCAGCCGTCGTCGAATAATCCGTATTACTCAGACAATATTCCCGGCTTCAATGCATTGAACAAGGCGCGGAATCAGGTGGCGAACCTGGGACTCACTAGCACCTTGAACAACACCACGGTCAACGATTTCCGCCTAATTTATCTGCGTAATTCCGCAGAGTCCGGCACCCCCGTCGGAGGCCTGGGCGTGACCCTTGCTTCGCTGGGCTTCAACACGCCGTGGAACGCCACGGGGGGCATCGGACCCGTGAACCCCGCTCTGCAAGGGGTGCCGTCGATGGGCTTCAACAATTACAGTTTTGGATTACCGCCCAGCGGCAGGAACCAGTACGACAACACGGCCCAGGTCGTTGACAACCTCACCAAGATCATCGGCACCCACAATCTTCAGTTCGGCGGAAACTTCCACTACGACCAAATCAATGTCCGCCTGAATCCCGCAGCCAACGGACAATTCAACTTCAGCGGTGAGGAAACCGGGCTTGATTTCGCCGACTTTATCATTGGCGCTCCCGCCCAGCTCACCCAGGCCAGCTACCAGGTGCTGGATTCGCGCGGCAAATACTACGGCGTCTACGGGCAGGACAGTTGGCGCGCGACGCCAACCGTCACCTTGAACTACGGTCTTCGCTGGGAAGTGAGCACACCGTGGTTCGACACCCAAAACAAGCTGGAGACGCTCATACCCGGTGAACAGTCGAAGGTATTTCCCGGAGCGCCCATGGGACTCGTGGTCCCAGGTGACCCCGGCGTGCCCAGGACCCTGTCGCCGATCCTCTACCACAACTTCGCTCCCCGGTTCGGAGTGGCATTCACGCCCAATGAATCGGAAGGACTGCTTGGAAAGATTCTGGGGGGAGCGGGGCAAACCAGCATTCGTGCCGGCTATGGGCTCTTCTACACGTCGATTGAGGACGTGGGATATTTCTACGCCACCGGGTCGGCTCCCTACGGGCTGTATTATCAGTCGCCAACGCCTCCGGTGTTGGGCTCGCCCTACATCGATCGGTCGACCGGCCACTTTGAAGGCATCAAGTTTCCTTTTAGCTTTCCACCCACCAACGTGTCTCCCAGCAATCCCGATAACAGTTTCAACTGGGCGCAGGTTATCCCGCTTACCGGCGGCAACTACATCAATCCGAAAAACAAGCTCCCCTACATGCAGGATTTCGAACTGTCAGTCGAGCGGCAGTTGGGAGCGGGGACGGTGTTGAGCGTGAGCTACGTGGGAACCGTTGGCCGGAAGATGCTCGCTTTTGTTGAATCGAACCCCGGAGATCCGGGTCTCTGTCTGCAGTTGAGCAACCCGGCCAACCTGGCTCCCGGCTCACCGGTCTGCGGCCCCTTCGGTGAACAGAACGTCTACACCCTCGCGAACGGAACAGTCGTCAACGGCACCCGTCCTCTCTTCGGAAACGACTTTGGCAGCAATCCCTTCACTCAGACCATTGCCAGTTCCAGCTACAACTCCCTGCAGGCAGGCCTGAAGCACACCGACAAGTACACCAGTATTCTTGTCGCTTACACATACTCCAAATCTATCGACAACGGATCAGGCATGGCCGACCCGGTGGATAACTACGATCCGGCCAAGAGCCGAGGACTGTCGATCTTCGATCTTCCCCAGGATCTTACCGTCAGCTATACGTTTCAGTTGCCCTTCGACCGCTTTACCAGAAACGGAGATTTCGTAAGTTACCTTGCGAATGGTTGGGCAATCTCAGGCATCTCGACCTTCGCCAGTGGCGAGCCAATCCAGCTCTCTGAAAGCGACGATAACTCGCTCAGTGGAACATTTGGCGGGCCGATCGATACGCCCAGCGCGGCCAACAATGGCGCCAAGCTGTATGTGGACCGCAATCCCCGCAACCTCAACAACCCTTATTTCAATCCCAACTATTTTGTCGCCGAGACAATGGGCCAGATTGGAAATGTGTCGCGCCGATTCTTCACCGGACCCGGCATTCTGAACACAGACATGGCGCTGCTGAAGACGACCAACATCTGGGAGTCGACCAAGATTCAGTTCCGCGCAGAAGCGTTCAACATTTTCAATCACGCCCAGTTCAACAATCCTTCGGGTAACTTCGACAATTCGGGGCAGGGCGGATTCGGGTATGTCACATCCGCGCGCGACCCGCGCATTATGCAGGTGGCGTTGAAACTCCTGTTCTAAGTGCGCTTCGCAGTTGTTGAAGTTGCACACAATCGCGGCCTGAAGCGGCTTGCTCAGTTTGTGAGCAGCCGCCTCATTTTGGCTGGCTGCTGTTTTTCAGGCATCGACTGCCCGGTACTCACGGATTGAAGCAACATCCGGCGAAGATGGGATCTGAAGGAGTCTTACATGTTACAAACCAATCGCGAGCTGATCTGGACGCGCCGGGATACGCCGGCTCCAAAAGCTACCCGGCAATGTGCCTGGTTGATCCCGGGCTTCCTTTTCTGCTTTGCGCTCGCCATTGCGGTTCCTCAGCGCGCCTTCGCACAGGCCGTTTCCGATCCTTCCGCCTGGACGGTTTACATCACCAACGATTCCTGTTCGGACTACACCTGGGGGTGGGATGAAAAGCAGACGCGCAAAGCCTATGCGGACGTGATCCTCTCTCATCTCGATGAGATGAACCGGACCGACAAGGAGAGCCCTGAGAATCGCGATCGCTACAATCTTTCGATTACGCAGGAAGGCACGGTCTTCCTCGAGTATTATCCCGAGCGGAAGGATGAATTTCTTCGCCGCATCCGCGAAGGGCGCATTTCGGTCGGGGCCTATCTGAATAACAATCTATGGGGTTTTCAGAGCGTAGAGAGCGAACTGCGAGATCTTTACCCGGCCCGCCGCATGGAGGAACAATGGGGTATTTCGATCCGCACGGCTGAGCACATTGAAGAGCCGGCATTGCCCTGGGGCGCCGAGCCAATTCTGTCTGCGAGTGGATTCAAATGGCTCATCATTCCCTTTCTCGATTACGATTCGACCTTTTCAAAGCTGGAGAATCCGCCATTTTTTGTTTGGAAGGGGGCCGACGGGAGCCAGATCCGGGTGCTGATGGACAAATGGTCATCAGAAAAATGGGGTTACGTCCAGGGACGCGATCTGCTCAAGAACCCTGACTTGATCCAGCAGGAATTGCTGCCGCACTACCAGCAATTCGGAACTGCCTATCCTTTACACGTCATACTCGCCAGCGGTACCCACGGTGACAACGGGCCTAAAGTCGACCAGTTCACGCCCAAATTCGCCGACGGCATCATTCAATACAACGCGCGTCCCAAGCCCCATGCAAAGCTCATCAACGCAACCCTGCCACAATTTGTTGAGGCAGTGGACAAAGTGGAAGATCAGCAGCATTTCATGCCTACTCTAAGCGGAGACTTCGGCCAATCCTGGGATAACTGGCCCGTCACGCTGGCCGATCATGCCATGCGCATGCGTTCGGGAGAGCGCTCATTCCTGGCCAGTGAGGCGCTCCTGGCTGTGTCCGCCCGCGCCAATCCCTCCATTGCCGAAACCACGCGGGAAACCCATCGCAGCGCGGAGTGGAACCTGGCCATGCTGGCCGACCATGCCTGGAACGGCGCCAGCGATGCAAACCGGCTTGTCAATGCAGATCTTCGCCAGCACTGGGGCCTGAAGCTCGTCGAACTCGATGACCAGTTGCTGCAGCAGGGCTGGAGCGCCGCGGGGCTCACGCCGGGGAATTCCGCGGTGACTCTGTTCAACAGCCTCAGCATCGAGCGCGCCGACCTGGTTTCGGTTCCCGTTCCGGATGGTGTAAACAGCGTGCGCGGCCGGGCTTCGCAGATCGTGGATGAAGAGGGAAAGCGCGCACTCTATTTCGTGTCTCCCAAAATGCCTGGATTTTCTTTTTCAACACTCAACCTCACATCCAGTTCGGCTTCACAACCGAGCCAAGCGAAACTCCGCGCCGCCCCGCTCGAATTGGAGAGCCCCTATTACCGTTTGCAAATTGATCCGCAGACCGGCGGCATCAGCAGCCTGGTGGATAAATCCACAAACACTGAGTTGCGCATGCCGGGGCAAAAAACCATTGGGCAGTCAATATTCTTCGATGGGCATGAGCACCTGCTTTCCGATGTGCACTCCGAAGTCGTTGCCCAGGGCCCGGTTCTCGCGCGGCTTAAAGTTTCGGGCACAATCGAAGGGATTGCCATCACCAGCCTGATAACGGTCTATGCGGATCTTGACCGAGTTGACCTGGACATCGCAATTCACAAGCCGGTCACCACGCAGGAGCAGCGCCTGACTCAGTCGTTTCCGGTTGCGCGCGAAGGCGCAGTCGAGCGAATCGAGACCACCGGCGCCGTCGAAAGGCCTTTTCCCCAGCCCGATGGCGACCTGTTGCCCGGCGCGAACCCAAAACAGTTTGCCATTCAGAATTTCGTCGATGTCTCTTCTCCGCAAGGCGGTGTCACGATCGCGCCATTGGATGCGTTTGTGATTCGTCAGGACCTGGGGCCAATTACCTTTGAAGCCGTCGGCAACGATCAGAACTACAAGGAAGCGACTCACGACCAGCACGGCGCTACCGATTTCCGGTTGCGTTACTCCCTGCGCGCGCACCATTCGGATTATGACGGCGCGGAGATATTTCCCTGGAGCCGCAACGTTACCAATCCGATTCTGGCGCATATTGGGACAGTGCCCCGGGCCACGTTGTCGCAACCCACCGTCCGGGTAGACTCCTCGCGAGCCATTGCAACCACGCTAAAGACGGCCGATGGCGCCGGCAACCTGCTTCGCTTGTGGGAGGTCGCCGGCAAGACGGGACCGCTGACCATCTTCGTTGCCGGGTATAGCCGCGCGATACGCACCGATCTGCTGGAGCGAGATCTTGAGCCGCTGCCGATTGAGCACCACGAAATTCATCTTCCACTTGCGGCCAATGGTTTTGCCGCCGTAAGATTGCTGCCCTGACCGTATCCTCCGCCGGCGCACGCGCCACCACGCATTCGGCGGATGATAACTACACGGCAAGTCCAGTCCGGTAAGCCAGCGCCGGGCCCCCGGTTCAGCAGGCTAGTTTGTTCAAAAAAGGCAGAGCTTGACTGCGAGGAGAAAACACTGAGAATCCCCAAAGCACTTACGGCTCGCTGGTTCTGGTGCTGTATCTTCTGCATTGTCTGTTACGTGCCATGGATCTTCTTTTCCAAGATCGGCGGCAACGAAATTCCGCCCAAAACCATGCAGTACCTGTTCAATTGGGGCGGCTTGCCCGTGGGCATTGTGTTTTTGGCCTTTCGCCGCTTCCGTATGGAAAAAAGCTTCTCCGGAATCACCTATGGCCTGATCGTGGGAGTGCTCTCCGGCCTTGGACAACTGGCTCTCTTCGCGGCTTACCGCAGTTCGGCAAACACTTCAGTAGTTACGGTTATCAGCTCTCTCTATCCACTTGTTACGGTCCTTCTTGCGGTGATTTTTCTGCACGAAAGACTGACGCGCGGTCAGTTAGCCGGGCTCTTTTTCGCGGTAGCTGCATTCGTCATATTCTCGATTTGAAAGGAGCACTCTTCTGCATATTTCCTGGCTTTGGTTCGCGTTCGGCGTGCTGGTCACCTGGGGTGTCACGGGGATATTCCAGAAGATGTCCACCAATCGCATCTCTGCTGAATCCCTGATGGTGCTCCTGGTCCTCGGGACATTTCTCACTCAACCACTGGTTCTGCCGCATGAGTCGCTATCGATCTACACGCACCGGTCTATCCTCTACGGCCTGTTGAGCGGGCTGTTGAGCAACCTCGGTTCCTGGGGAATCTTCGAGGCTATGCGGCTGGGCGGATCTGCCTCTATCGTTACTGTGTTTACCGCCCTCTATCCGCTGCCGGTCGTACTGCTTGCGCCCCTGGTATTGCACGAGCACATCACCTCGCTCCAGTCGGTTGGAGTCGCCTGCGGCATCATTGCCATCGTGCTTCTGTCTTTGCCGCCGACCGCAACTGAAGCGCGGCGAGCGAAGGCGGAGGGCCGAGAAGCGATTTTGAGCTGATCGAAGCAAAGGACAGCTAAAAGCGGGCGCGGTTACCTCAGCGTTTTTTGCTCGTGAAACCCGCAAACCCAGTCAGGCAACGGCCCGGTAGCAGGTACTTTCCGCAGGCACTTTCCGATGAGCGGTATGTACGGTATGATATGTTTGGAGTTATACGAGGATATCCCGTGGCAATCGAACAGTCACGCACTACTTATATTGGCGCGACCCGTGAAAGCCTGTCGACTCAGACGCTCGATCAGCTCATCGGGTGGCTCAAGGACGGTACCTTCAAGCCGGGCGACAAGCTACCCTCGCAGAATGAGCTCGTCGATCACTTCGGCGTAAGCCGCACCGGAATTCGTGAAGCTCTTCAAATGATGGCCGTTCTGAACCTGATTGAAATCAAGCCAGGCTCGGGTTGCTTCGTTAAAACCGTTTCGACGGAGTATATCGTCCACGCGGATGTGCTCGCACTCCTGCTTGAAAAGGAAGCCTTGATGGATGTGATCGAGGCCCGCAAGCTGGTGGAGTCGAGCATCGCGGCGCTGGCAACCGAACGCGCCGTCCCTGAAGATTTCTGGAAGATGGAAGATGTCCTGATCGCGATTGACCGCTCCATCCAGAAGCAGGAGAGCATAGCCGCCATTGCAACCGAATTTCACTGCGCTCTTGCGGAGGCGAGCCACAACCCGGTGCTGGCAAAGCTGGTGCGCTCGTTCACTCGCCTGATGGCCAGGGCCGGCGTGCTGCTTGAAACCAGCGTGGAAGACCTGGCTGCCTTCAAGAACTACGAATTGACCTCGCATCGGGATCTGCTCGACGTCATCAAGCAGCGCGACCCGGAAAAGTCACGCCAGGCCATGATCGACCACATCTCCTACTCCGAGAGTTTGATCGTAGGAGCTTTGGAGCGCACGGAGAAAGCTGAAGACGCAGCACTCGAAGCAACCGTCTTGAGCGCCTGACCGTCAACCACTCGCTTTCCCGGCGCCAATTGAACAGCTTCCAACCGCGCGATTCGATTCCCTGTTCCGCACGCCCGGTCTAAACGCTGATGGAAGACTTGGCCAGGATTCCACCATCGCAAACAAAGTGAGCGCCCGTTACATAGCCGGCCTCGTCAGACAAAAGCCACGCCACCAGCGGGGACTGATCTTCCGGCTGTGCCAGACGGCCCAGGGGAATCTCTCGCGAGAGTTGCGCCCGCATCTTTTCCACTTCATCGGCAGGAACGTTATTCCAGCACAATCCGGTTTCCGTTGCCCCAGGAACCACGGCATTCACCCGGATGCCGAAGGGCGCGTAATCGACCGCCATGCAGCGCACCAGAGAAGAAATGGCGCCCTTGGTAGCGCTGTAAGCGCCTGCCCGGCCCGCCGCCTGGGCCACGTATCCGGCCGGCGACGACGTACAGACAATCGAGCCGGCAATGTGCGCATCCAGCATCTGCTGAAGACCATGCTTGCAAGTCAGGAAAACGCCGGTAAGGTTGGTGTCGACGATGAACTTCCAACGCTCGATCGGCATCTCGTGGATCAGTCCGCCCATGTCGATGCCGGCATTGGCGAAGATCCCGTACGGGGCTCCGAAGCGCTCGTGAATGCGCGCGAATGACTCCGTCACTTGCCGCTCGTCCGACACGTCGCAGGCCAAAGCGATGGCTCCGCACCCTCCCCGCTCCAAAGCTTCTTGAGCCACCTCATTTGCCCTTTCGCCATTCTTGTCCAGGATCGCGATCGTATCGCCACGCGCCGCCAAAAGAAGACCCGTGGCTTTGCCAATACCGCTTCCCCCGCCGGTGATGACGATCAACCGGCCACTATTCTCAGAACGTTCCATCTGCTATCTCTTATCTCCGGAATAAAGCATGGTCAGACACGCACAAACCCTCCCTGCTGAGGAAGGCTCTCGGCGTCTAACCCGGTTATCATACAGGTATCCTGTGCGCGAATGCTATCCCTCCGGGGATTCAGGCGCAATGCTGAAATGAGTCCAGCTTTTCGTCCGGCTGTTCCCGGCTCCGGAGTTCCGACGATCACCTATCACGGCCGCAAGGCCTGGCAGATCGAGTCTGAACTGACTCGAGTGATCATTCTGGAGTGCGGAGGCCACGGCGCCGAAATTGCCTCAAAACTTGCCTGCAATCTCAATCCGCTCGGGATTCAAAACCGCACCACGATTGATTCCGACCAGTTTGCCCCGGCGATTCACGGGCCAATCTACGGCGCGGACGCAGAAGCGCGGTTGATCAGCGGGCTCCTGGGTCATGATCTCTGCTTCCCATATTGGGGCAGTCCTTCGGTAGCCGAGGCAGCCGCCGGAATGACATTTCATGGCGAGAGCAACATTCTTCGATGGGAGAGTGTGCTCTCTCTCGATTGGGTTCCTCATCCAGGCGCCCAAGGCATGGCCGGCTTCTAGGACGGACGCGGCACGTAGGCCACGCAATCGATCTCGATCCTCATACCCTCGGCCACCATCCCCGTTGCCACCGTGGTGCGTGCTGGTTTGTTTCCTCCGAAAACCTCGGCATAAACCGCGTTCATCGCGCTGAAGTCCTTTGGATCTAATAGGAAAACCGAACATTTCACGACATGCTCCAGATCGGCCCCACAGCCATTCAAGATGGTTCGCACATTGTTGAGCACAAGCCGGGTTTGCTCGTCGATACTCGCCTGTGCCTGCATTTGGCCCGAGACTGGATCCACGGGACCTTGTCCTGAGATAAAGAGAAACTCTCCTGCACGTACCGCGGTCGAATAGGGACCTGCGGGCCTGGGTGCATTCGGAACCTGGAGTCGTTCAATCACGACATTTTCCTCCGAAAATAAAGTCGACTGACGGCGCAAGAAGGCTCGTTCCTCAAGCGGCTGGCCGAGGGCCTTTTCGGCCTCAATTTTCGATCATAGCAGACAGGTATGATGTGCTATAATATCGAAACAAATCGATATCCGTCTGGCCCGAAGAATCGTCCTTTTCCGGCAGGAATGGTGCGTCAGGTCCGGTGTCAAGTTTCGCGCGGGAACAGGAAGCATGAGACCACTCTCCACTCAGATCGGGGCTGCGCAGGGCTCCCGAGCCGGCACCCTTCCCTTTGCGCCGGTACCCATGCCGGCTTTTGCCATTGCGGTCCTCATCATTATATTGCCCGGTGTGTGTGCCTTGAGTTCCCACAGTAGTTGAACCTCTGAAAAGCTTCTTACGGAGCAGAACACGCTGACATGACAAGACGATCCCATTACGACGCGGCCGTCATCGGGCTTGGAACGATGGGCAGCTTCGCCGCCGTCGAACTGGCTCGCCGTGGACTCTCAGTGATCGGATTCGATCGCTTCACGCCGCCGCACCACCATGGCAGCCACTCCGGCGGCACGCGCATCTACCGCATTGCCTATCCCGAAGGGACAGGTTATGTGAAGCTTGCGCAGCGCGCCGGCGAGTTGTGGGACCAGGCAGCCGGAGAATTCGGCGCAAAACTGCTGCACCGCACCGGGATGCTCTCTATGGGTCCTCCTGGTGAAGCATTTCTCAAGGCTGTTATCGACAGCGCATCCATCAACCGTTTGCAGGTGGAGACACTTTCAGCAAGCGAAGTCTACCGGCGTTATCCCGCTTTTCAGATTCCAGAGAACTATGCCGGGATCTTCGACCCGCAGGCAGGATGGATCGATGTGGACGCCTCCATCCGCAGCAGCCACGCGCACGCCGCCGCCCTGGGCGCGGAGTGCGTTCTCGACCAGCCGGTCATAGGCTGGAGCGCCTCCGGCGGCCACGTTCGAGTCGAACTGCAAAACGAGACAGTCACAGCCGGAAGCCTGGTGATCACTGCCGGCGCATGGGCCGGAAAGCTGCTGCGCGATCTTGGTTTGCCGCTCACGGTCCGGCGCAAGGTACTCGTATGGTTCGATCCGCTCGTCCCCGAGCTCTTCGCCGCCGATCGTGTACCCGTCTTCACTTTTCCCGAGAATTTCCTTTATGGATTTCCCAGCGTGCCCGGATTCGGCGTCAAGATGGCGGAGCACATGGGCGGAATCGACCTGCCCGACGCCGATAGCCCCGCCGCGCCGCCAGACGCAAGCGATCTCGATCCGATTCGCAAGACCGCCTCGAAGTACATGCCTGGCCTCGCCGGTCCGTATCCCGGATCCGCGGGCCGCCTGCACCGCTCAATGACCTGCCTCTACACCCTCACGCCCGATGAACACTTCATCGTCGATCGTCACCCGGTCTTCAGGAATGTTGTCTTTGGCGCAGGCTTCTCTGGCCACGGCTTCAAGTTCGCGCCTTTGATCGGCACAGCTCTCGCCGATCTCGTACTCAACGGCACGACGTCATTGCCCATTGATTTCCTTTCCGTCCAACGTTTCTTCTCCGGCGCCGGGCGAGAAAGCGAGCCTCGATGACTGAGACACCGTTTTCGCGCCTCGAACCCGCGCTGGCCGCAAACGCCATTGATGGCGTTTTGCTCACTTCTCCCGCGAGCCTGGCATATTTTGCGGACTACGAAACTCAAATTGAGTCAGGAGCGGCGCCCTGGCTGCCATGCCCTGCAGCCCTGCTCTGGCTGCATGGCCAATCGCCTGTGCTGTTTCTTGCCGAGGGCGAAGATGCACCTCCGGACTCGGTTTTCAATCAAGTCCGCTTTGCCGGGTACGTCTATCGGGAGCCGTTGCCGGGCATCCAATCCTTGATTGTTGCATTAGAAACCCAGCTCGGCTCCTGTGCGCATGCAACCATCGGTGTGGAGCTCGCCTGTTTGCCTGCCGCCGTGCTCGTCGCCCTTACCGAGTCGTTTCCGCAATTGCGCTTCGTTGAGGTTTCTGCCGCCCTGGGCGAGCTGCGAGCCATCAAGACACCCTCAGAGCTCGAGCGCATCCGGCGGGCTGTGCGCTTCTGCGATTGCGGTCAGCGCGCTGCAAAGCAGCACGCACGCGAGGGGATGAAGGAGATTGAGCTGTTCAGCCTGATTCACGCGGAAATCGAAGCCGAGGCCGGATGCCGCGTACCCGTCCTGGCCGATTTGCTCTCCGGTCCGCGCACCGCTTTGGTGGGTGGCGTTCCAACCTCGCGAACCATCTGCAGGCAGGACCTGGTTCTCGTCGACATCATTGTCCGCCATGATTGCTACTGGGGAGACTCGTGCAACACGTTCGCCATCGGCTCTCGAAACAAGCAACAGGAATCGCATTTCGAACGCGTTCTTGCGGCTCTTCATGAGGCAATTGCCAGGATAAAGCCGGGACTGCGTGTCTCTGAGCTCGACCATTTTCTGCGACTGGCGATGACTCATGACGGCTCCAGCTTTCCCCATCACTCCGGTCACGGCATCGGGGTCACCTGGCATGAAGAACCACGGATCGTTCCTTATAACGAGGCTGTTCTTGTTGAAGGCATGGTCATAGCCCTCGAACCCGGCATCTATCTCAAGGACGAATACGGAATACGTCTGGAATCGGTCGTTGCAGTTACTTCGCGGGGAGCAGAGCTTCTGACTGGCTTTGCTCACACACTTTAGGCACGGCACAAAAAGCAGGTTCGCCCCGACCGCTTGATTGGCATGAAAGGAGAAGGAACATGAAAATCGCCAGGGTGGAAACACACGTTCTTCTGGTCCCGGACTATGATTCAGCGGCCTGCTCTTCCGCGCAGGACGATATTGTCGTCATCATCCATACGGACGAGGGCCTTTTCGGCATCGGCGAAACAGATACTAATCCCTGGGTGGCGCAAGCCATGATCCACGCGCGCGGCACGCACAGCCTTGGCCGCGGGTTGGAAGAGATGCTGTTGGGCGAGGACCCACTGAACGTAGAAGCCATATGGGAGAAACTCTATGTCGGCAGCATCATGACCGGGCGCCGTGGCCTGGGGATCTGTGCGATTGGAGCCATCGACATGGCGTTGTGGGATCTTCGCGGCAAGATCCTCGGACTGCCCTGCTGGCAAATCATGGGCGGAGCCAGAAAGACCCACGTCACCGCCTATGCTTCACTGCTGCCGGTGGGCGGAACGCCGGAGGAGTTTCTCAGTTCGCTGACCGCGAAGATCACCGAAGCCAAGCGGCTTGGATTTCGGGCCGCCAAAATCGAAGCCGGCGTAAAAGGACCTTACAGCCATCAGGGACTGCAGGCCAGCGATGACCTGGTGGTGGAACTTACAGCCGCCTGCCGCAAAGCTGTCGGTCCCGACTTTACCCTCATGGTCGATGCGGTCTATAGCTGGAACAATGCCAAGGAGGCCCTGCGCACAATCAACCGCCTTGAGCCTTACGATGTCTTTTTTGTCGAAACGCCGCTCCAGGTTGACGATCATGACGGCTATGCATTCCTTCATGACCACTCGCCCATCCGCATCGCCACCGGAGAACTGCAGAACTCTCGCTTCGAATTCCTCGAGCTGCTCGATCGAGCCAAAGTCGACGTCGTTCAGCCAGATGTGGGCCGCGTAGGCGGCCTGACTGAAGCGCGCCGCGTTTGCGATATGGCCGCCGATCGGGGACGCCTCGTTGTTCCTCATTGCTGGAAGACAGGCATTGGGATTGCCGCATCGGCTCATCTTTGTTTTGCCAACGCGCACTGCCCCTATATCGAATTCCTGCCCTCGGCTCTCTCCGAATCCGCCCTGCGCCGCGATCTGGTCCGCGAAGAACTCGAACTCGTAGACGGACAAATCGCGCTGCCGCACAAGCCCGGTTTAGGGATTGAGCTGAATATGGATGCAATGGAACGTTTCCGGGCAGATCGCGTTGTCACCGAATTCGCAGATTAGCCGGGAGGCGCCAAAGAGGAGCCTGAGCACAGCTGTTGCCAAGCCCCTTTGCCAGGAATTCAGAACACACGAATTCAGCACGCCTCGCGCCTGTCGATGGTTATGATTTCACATCGCCGCTGATGGAAGCTACTTTGCACTTCCGTGATGTTGCCTCCCCAACGCCGGCGAAGTTCACAACCATTGACGAACCAAACTCACACGTCTTCCCGGCCACAAGAGTGCCGAAGATGGGAGGCCTGGAACAACCAGTCCTTGCATGGCGGGTCTCATGAAAGGGCGTTCACCTCATTGGTCAAATCCTGCTCCCACATAAGTCCGATTCCGGCCCAGTAAGCAGGCCATTTGAGGTCTGTGATGGGACTCGGGGAGTTATTTCCGGAGAAATAGTAACTGCGGTAAAGCGTCTGGAGTTGGTTGCTGGTGAGGAGCGCAGGATATAACCCCGTGAGAAACGCGGGCATTGTATTCGTCACCGAATATGCCGTGGAGAATGTGTAGTAATTACTGAACTGCGCTGGTTTGATGGAGAGGTCGCAATTGATGGAGATAAAGTCGACCGGTGCGAGTGTATTTTGATCGAGAGTGAAGATCTTGTAAGCCGGATTGTTGGTAAAGACCGGACTTATGGCGGGTGTAATCTCGAGCAATGTATTTGGCAGCACGATGCGATATTCGTCCATGTGGGTATGGCCGGCAAGCGTCATTGCGATAACTCCCGGATACTTCTGAAGTATTTGCATGAACGTAGCCTGATAGTTCGTCTCCCACATCATAGTGGCGGCTGCGAGGTGCCCAGCGGAGGTAATGTTGTTTGCCGTGGTGGCCTCATCCGCTCCCGGAGGCGCATGCATCAGGAGCCACACATTCTGGCCGGCGGCCTGGGCTGCAGCCAGCTTTGAGTCAAACCAGGCAAGTTCTGCATCGACGGCTGCCTCATCGGTTTCACTGGCGTCTCCGCTGGCTTGCACGAGCGGAGAGAACGGCATGGTGTTGAGTGAGATCACCATCAGGTTTTTTCCCAGCGGCTCGGCGGCATAGTAACCTCCGGCGGTGAAGGTGCTGAGAAAATCCTGCTCTTCCGCGGCGCCACTCAACAGCGTGGAATAGAGTTGGGACGCATTGTTAGCCAGGAAAGTGCTGTCGGGGCCATAGCCTGTATAGGAATCGCAGTTGCCCACGGCGAACAGGACGGGTACATCGCCGCAGGCAGCCCTGATCTGCTGCAAGACAAATGTGAGTGTCTTGTCGACAAATGCAGCTGCTTCAGCGCTTGACTTGTTCGCCGAATACAACGGGTAAAGCTGGTCTATAGCGTGGCCAAGAAAGTCACCTGTAAACAGGACCGCCGGACTCGTTCCCAGGTTCTGCTTGATGCTTGTGAGCGCCAGGGTCAGCAACGCGTAGTTGGTGTCAGTGCCAGGCGCGGAAGGGGTACTGTTCGTTGCATTCGCCGCGCCCCCAAAGATCGCAGGCCACTGGGAGACATCCGCCGCGTCAAGCTGCGTTACCAGCGCTATGTTGGCCACCACTGTTGCAGGATTCGGTTTATTACTTGGCAGCAACGGATTGATAAATGGCTGGAAATGCACGTCGGAGAAAACGAGCACCGGAAAGTCTTTCGAACCGTTCGCCGGAGCAGTTCCGCCGCATCCCCCGATGAGGCCAGCGCTTGCCAAGCTTGCAAATTCAATGAATGTGCGGCGGGATAGTTGTAGCATTTGAATTTCTCCTCTTCTTGAAGACTGCTGTTAAACGGTGCCTTCTTGACACGGTCAGAATTGAGGCGCCGTGGCGGGCAGTTGGTTGGAATCAATGCCCTCACAGAGCGAGTTATTGGCTGTCAGGTTGCCGTTTTCATCAAGCGTTACGGTCCAGATGGAGTCGTAGTCATAGGCGTCCCAGGCGAGTGCCGGATAGGTGCTCACGCTGCTGTAGTCGGCAAGCAGCGCAGTCAGAATCTGGGGGATGTTGGTGTGCTCCCAAGCCACAAGGATGGTCTGATTTGTGAACTGGCCGTTCTGGAAGAAGTAATTGCTTGCCTCCTGGGGACCGTTCTTGTCGGTGAGCAGGAAGCGCGACACCAGCGAATAGGGCAGGTTTTTGGCGATGGCATAGGGTTCGGCGGTCAAGGCAAGCGTGTTATGCGAAAACGAAGTTGGCCCTGACGCGGCGAGGCCGGCGTCGGGGGTTACTTGAGCTGGATCGAGCGAATAGACGTGGGTGGGCTGGGGTTTGCCTTGCAGCGCGCTGGGGATTGCGTTTCCAAGATCGAGGGCGCGCCATTGGCCTGCGGCAACATAATTTCCGTTAGAAAAAATATCCGAGGGATGCGCATTTGCATGGCGAATAAAGTACAGGGTTTCATTCTTGTTGATGTTGGAAAGCGGTCCGGTCGCACTCAAGGCGAAGGTTGAGAATTGGCATGGAGAGGGAGCTACCGGCCCTGGGTCGAGTGCCGGGAAGGTGCTCAGCGGCTTCAGATTGCTGTTGTACGTTGTCAGGCTGGCGCTTCCCGAGGGTGTAATCGAGACGGCATAGATGGTATTGGGGCCATGATAATCAGACGGAATCTGCAGGCTGGATTGTCCGAGGGCGCTGAGGCTCGCCAACAGGCTGGAAGTGGTTTCCCACGGTGCGGAGAACACATAGTATCCGGCAGCCTTGACGCTGACAAGGGCGGTCAGCAGTTTTTCGTTGTCGCTGTTGACATCGTTGAAGTCGAGCCCCTGGCAGGCTGCGCACGGGTACGACGGCGAAGGCGTGACGACACCGGGGGGTTCCGATCCCGGGAGATAAGACGTGTTGATGGGGAAGCTGTTGCCGGTGGTTGATCCCGTATCCGGATAGGGACTCATCATGGTGAACTGATTGATGAGAGCGAATTGCTGCACGGCCTCGAGCGCCGCCATATCGGGATAACCATTTGCAGTCTGCAAATGAGTCATTGGTTCGAGCGCATAGATTGCGGTTACGTTGTTGTTTCCGAGGACGCTGGTTTGCAGGAACGGAGCCATCAAGAGGGCTCGCTGCAGGCCTTGAGCGGTGAGGTTGGCGGTGTCGGCATTGACGTCCCCGGAGGCCTGGTAGCCCAGGTCGTCGCTAACCACGAAGATCAGGTTGATGTTGCCTGCGGCGAGCGGAGCGGGGTCCGGCGCGGCGGGACTTGAAGGAGCCCCGCATCCTGCCAATGGGGCCAGGACAAGCGCCGGGAAAAGCAGACGTAAACAAAAAACCGCGGGTGTCATCTGAAACCCTCATGAAGCGCGAATTTGCGCAGACGAAACGCGAATACGTAAAGACACGGGCCGCGCGCTCGAAGGTGTCATCGGCGTCAGCGGCCGGGGCATGAATGGCCGCGCCCCTGTTTTCGCGCCTGAGGGCCGAATCGGATTTGGCGCAGCCTGGGAAGCGTCTTCTCCCGCTTCAAATTCCCAAAGCGGTACTTTGTCCCGTCTGCCTATCCGCCGCAACAAAGTCGCGCGCTTTTCTCAAGAACTGCGATGAGACGGTGGGATTCTGGCTGTGCAGCCGGCCGGGCCCGGTTCGCGGCAGGGCGCGGCTCAGTAAAGTCTCATCCGGTAAATGAAAGGTTGGGTTCCATGCGGTCGATGCGTTGGCTTGGTTTTTCTTCTGCAGCATTCCTCGTTTTTCTCAGTGCATGCGGACACAACGCCGCGCCGACGCCGATCGCAATCGGCTATACGATTTCTGCGGCCGTCTATACCAAGGGCGTGCCCATCACGCCAAACAGCCCGACGGGCAACGGGGGCGCGGGCGCCATGTACACCGTAAGCCCGGCACTTCCCGCGGGACTGAGCCTGAACGCCGGCACTGGAACCATAAGCGGAACCCCCGGGGCTGTGACTGCCAAGGCCGGCTACGCGGTAACGGCTTACACTTCCGCAGGCAGCAGCGCCACCACCCTGACCCTCACGGTGAATGACCAGGCGCCCTCCGCACTCAGCTATGCGGCGAGCACAGCGACCTACATCGTCGATACGCCGATCACGGAGAATGACCCATCCAACAGTGGCGGCACGGTAATCTCGTACGGCGTGAGCCCGGCTCTTCCAGCGGGCCTGAGCCTGAGTGCGACCTCCGGGGCGATCAGCGGAATACCCACAGCAGCGAGCGCCGCAATCAAGTACACGGTAACGGCGACCGACAGCGGCGGAAACGCGACCGCGGTCCTGACGATCGCGGTGAACGCAGCGATGCCCACGCCCCTGGCAGCCCCGGCGGGTCTGGCCTATATTCCCGGCAACGGGACTTACACGGTGGGAGTGGCTATCCCGGAGAATGTGCCGACCAGCACAGGCGGTGCGCCGCTCGCGTATGTGAATGGGGCCGGAGCTGCGATTCCGGCTTACAGCATTTTTCCGCCGCTGCCGGCGGGCCTGAGAATCGACACCACGGGGATCACTCTCGGCGACACTGCGACGGGCATCATCAGCGGAGTACCCGCGACTGCATCGGCAGCCACCACTTACACGGTAACGGCCAGCAATGCAGCCGGCAGCGCCACGGCAACGCTGTCAATCGCGGTGGATGCCGCGAACGTGGCGCCGGCAGGCCTGACCTATGGCGCCCCCGCTCCGGTCTATGCCGCAGGGGTCCAGATCACCCAGGACGTTCCCTCGCTCAGCCCGCTCGGCGGAACTCCGAGCCAGTACAGCGTGAGCCCCGATCTTGCTTCGACAGGATTGACCCTGGATGAGTCCAGCGGCGTGTTGAGCGGAATCCCGGTGGCTGCGCCCTCCGCCGTTGTGCCGCCTCCGCCGGTTACGGCTACCTACACGGTCACGGCTACCAACTCTGCCGGCAGCGTGACGGCGCCGCTTACCATCACCCTCTATAACCAGCCCCAAGCCGTTCCCAACCTGGCCCAGTCCATTGAGCCGCTGACACCTCCCGGTTCCAGCTTTCAGTTTCTGGATACGGGGATGGTGGTGACGGACACGTTCAATCCGCAAGTGGCCCCAGTGGAATGGATGGCGGGACAGGCGGTGAGTACGGCGGTGAGTCCGGACGGAAATTTCCTTGCGGTTCTGACCAGCGGGTACAACCGCGTCTTTCACGGGCCGTTTCCGTTCTTCGCCCCGTTGTTTTCGAGCGAGTACGTGTTTCTCTACGACATCAGCAATCACTCGCCAATTTTCAAGCAGGCGATCCCGATTCCCAATGCATACCACGGAATTGTCTGGGATCCGGTGCCGGGCAACCACGCGTTCTACGTCTCCGGCGGCATGGGGGACGCTCCCTTTGGCTCCGACCCGATTCCCTACACGGTTCCCAACAACGGCGACAACGTCCACATCATCACGCAACAAACGAACGGAACCTGGGCAGGTTCGGCCGAACTTGACCTGGGCCAGAATCTTCCCAGCCAGAACCCGGCTCAGACAGTGGTTGCGGGCCACCCGTCAGGCAACGGGCTTCCGGTTCCGGACAACCAGTTTGCGTCCGTCAACAGCGCCGTATATGTCCCTC
>Ga0182014_10002813_pt1 | contig 21492 bp, 19 predicted proteins | sample 612S2DmetaG_FD_120489 | JGI IMG/M metagenome (GOLD analysis project Ga0182014, IMG submission 120489) | Permafrost microbial communities from Stordalen Mire, Sweden - 612S2D metaG | ecosystem: Environmental > Terrestrial > Soil > Wetlands > Permafrost | place: Sweden: Stordalen | collected...
CTGCTCGGTTACATCCCTGGGCGTAACCCAAATGGTGCAAGCAGCCTATGAGCTCGTTGGGTGCCGAGTTGTCCCCTTGGCCGAGAATTCAATGGTTTCCGAATGCCAGGTGGTGTAAGGCATGAGCGATAAGAGCAACGCGTTGCAGCACATTTGCGTATTGGGGTCCAATGGGCAGGTCGGTCTCGAGGTCTGTCTCTTTCTTTCCGATTGGTCTGGTGTGCATGTCATGCCAATTAGCCGCACTTTATATGGATCGGCCCTTCTTCACCACCTTGGGTTGGAATGCCGCCACGGGCAATTGGCCGATGAAAAGCAAGCCGCTGACCTTCTGCAAAACGGGACATTGGTCGCTGACTTCGGTTGGCCGAGTAATGCCATTGGAAAGCTTGGTGAGATCAGGAGACGGATTAGCAATGCCATCCACCATGCACCAACGGAGGCACGATACGTTTTCATCAGCACCCAATCCGTTTACCGACTCGACCCGTCCAAGCCCAGATTCAGCACTTACAGCCTCAGCAAACGTTACGCTGAGAGAATAGCGCTGCTTGAAGGCAAACGGATGGGACGATCGGTATATGTCTTGCGGCTTGGTCAAGTGCACGGGCCATTACAGAGGGTGTCAAAGGCAATTATCAGCGCTTTCCGCCCACAGGCAGCTCTCGTTCCTTCATTGCGCTCCTATACGGTGTTCACCTATTCAATTGCTGAAGCCCTAGCTAATATCGCACTTGGGCGTGAAGAACCAGGAATCTATACGGTTTTTTCGAACCCGGAATGGCGCTGGCCTGAGATGCACGAGTATTATGCCAAATGGACAGGGATCCCATCTACAGCTCTGGAAGAGCCAGTCCCGGTTTCAAGGCATTCTCTGCCGAGCCGAATTTGGCATACCTTGCGAACACCTTTTGCAGATGAGATACTCCGGCAGAAAGACTTGATAGAGTGGTGCGGATCGCGACTGCTCCCTGAGTATACGGCGCAACTGAGGCTGAATCACTACCGGCGTCGTGCTGCTTCGGAAATTTCCCGTTTGTTTGCCGAGCAATGCTGGCGGCCCTATGGGCAGATGGTCGAAGTGGACGGGCGGCGTCTTGTGAGCCTCAGCGATACGCGGCCATTCATTCTCGCAAAGAATCGAGCGCTCTTCGATCGAGTGAGAGCTTCAGCGCCCCCGATCCGTGCCTAATCCGACCGATTCAAGGCCAAAAACAAATTCTACCTATTGCAACCCCTTAAGTAGTCCGGATCGTGGATCCTACTCAAAAGTATTGGGATGTTACAAATAATTCGGAATTTCACACGAAATATCCACCTTAAGGGCATGCCCAAAATGCTATGGCACACACGGAACCTTTTTGGGAGGCAGAATCATCTCTACCCTGTTGAAAGAGGGCTACGCATGGAATTGGATGAGCAGCAACTCTATCAGTGGTGGTATGCCATTAATTACGCCGGATATGAGTTGGTGCTTCTCTGCACGCGATTATTGAAATCAGGTGATATAGTCATGGATGTCGGGGCGAATATTGGCTACATTTCCATGAATGCAGCTAGGTTAGTAGGGGGTTCCGGGCGGGTATATGCCTTTGAACCCTCCGACGCCACTTACCAACATTTATTAACGAATATCACTCTGAATGGCTTATCGAACATAATCCCCTGCCAGCTTGCCATCAGCGACCGTGTGGGAACTGCCAGCTTCAATGTGGCGACCGATGCTGGACTAAGCCGTCTTGACAACACTGCCGGCAACGATTTTGGAATGGTTCTCGCGGAGCGTACGACGGTCAAAGTCGATACACTAGAAAATGTGTGGCGGACTGCGATTGCCGGTCGCAATGTGAAACTGATTAAAATGGACATCGAGGGGCATGAGATGTCGGCGTTGCGTGGTGGCGCTGCTTTGCTAAAAGATGGATGCGAATATGTGATCAGCGAAATTAACGCTGGAGCGCTATTGCAAAACGGGGTAAGGCTTGCCGACATGGTAGAATTCATGAAAGGATTGGGCTATGAGTCATATTGGATCAAGGGACACACTGCTGATTGGTTACGTTTCAGTCGTTTGCCCACCATTACGAGGATAACGGTCGCTGATACTGCAGCGAATCCGTCTGGAGAGATATTGTTCGTTAAAGACCGAACTGTATACTCTTTCAGAGAATTCTGCCGGGATCTGCTCACTGAGTGATAATGGAGTTCAATCATTCACCGTCGTATTAAGCCACAACTACCTTTGTAGAATTATCCCCGATCTTCAGCAGAGTGGAAGCTTAGTGCATGGGAAAAGTCTGGATTGTGTCCGAGCTTTACTATCCTGAAGAGACTTCAACGGGCTACTTCCTGACCAAGATTGCTGAGGGTTTAGCCGAAGAATCCTCGGTTCACGTTCAGTGCAGCCAACCGACCTATTCCGGCCGCAGCCGGAAGGCCCTGAAGTATGAGGAACGCAGAGGGGTCCATATCCACCGTTGCTGGAGCACTACTTTGGACAAAGATGTACTCCCGCTGCGGGTGCTAAACATTCTTTCAATCACGCTGTCGTTTCTCGTAAATGCCATAAGACGCTTTCGTCCTGGGGACTGCGTGCTTGTCGTCACCAATCCGCCCACTGTTCCTGCCGTTATAGCGATAGCATCTTATTTGCGGCGATGTAGATGTATCCTAATAGTTCACGATGTCTATCCCGAAGCGCTAATCGCTGCGGGTGTATTCCGAAAGCGTTCCATCCTGGCGAACACAGTTGGATGGATCGCAAACATCCTGTATCGGCAGATGGATCGGATTGTCGTGCTCGGCCGTGATATGGCGTCCCTTATAGAAAAGCGCCTCCCTGCCGGGGGTCGGCGCACCGTAAGTATTCCAAATTGGGCGGATCTGGGCTTGGTGCGTCCGATGCCCCGCAAGGACAACCGCTTGCTCCTTGACCTGGGATTGACCAGTAAGTTCGTGCTTCAGTACTCCGGAAACATAGGCCGCACACATGGAATCGAACAGCTGGTAAACTGCTCGGAGCGGTTCCTTGAAGACCCCTCCACTCACTTTCTTTTCATAGGATTTGGTGGAAAGAAGGACTGGCTGGAGCAGAGCATAAAAGAACGACAGATCACAAACACAACCTTGATCGACTATCTCCCACGATCCGATCTCCCCGTCTCATTGAATGCCTGCGATGTTGCTATTATCTCCTTCCTCGAGGGGATGGCCGGAGTTTCCGTACCGAGCCGGATGTACAATATCATGGCGGCGGGAAAGCCCATCATCGCCATGGCCGATAGCAATTCTGAACTCGCTCTGGTCATTGAAGAGGAAAATATCGGCTGGCTTGTCTCACCTGGAGATGTCGATGGCCTATGCGGCGTAATCATCGAGGCCAAGAGTAATGCCGGGCTCCTGGCTGAAATGGGAAGGCGGGCGCGAAAGGCTGCCGAAGCAAAGTACTCGTTTGAGGCCGTTAAGACGGCTTACCTTGGCCTGGTTCGTTCAATCCGTCCCGATGGCGATTAACGTCAATATGCGCGGTCACAAAATACTGGTAACTGGAGCGAGTGGCTTTCTTGGCGCTGAACTTGTTCGCCAATTGCATAACGGCGATGTTTCTGTGCGCGCCACAGGACGTGGAAAAACTTTTTCGAACCCCAATATTGAATACTATCAGGCCGATATTCTGGACCCGGCACAAATAGCTGTCGCCACCAGGGATATCCATACCGTCGTCCACGTTGCCGGGCTGGCTCATGTTTTTGCCCCCGATCGGGCCTCGGCCTATCGTTTTCAACTGGTAAATGAGATAGGCACCGCCAACGTCATGAGGTCCGCAGTCGATCATGGAGCCCAACATTTCATCCTTATCGGTTCCGTGTCTGTATATGGCCCATTCACAAACGGGATATGCAAGGAGGGCGATCCATGCAGACCGGCGGGTCCTTATGCTCAGTCAAAGTATAATGCCGAGCAGAGAGTGTTGGAATTGGCCGAATCTTCGGGAATGGCAGTAACTATTCTGCGGCTTAGCACTCTTTACGGCGAGGGCGATAGAGGAAATGTTGACCGCCTTATGCGCTGGATAGACAAGAGGTGTTTCATCTGGCTTGGTCGAGGGGAAAATCGCAAGAGCCTCTTATACAAAGGCGATGCCGCCCGGGCATGCCTATTGGCCGCGTTTCGTCCGGCTTCTGGAATCAGCATCTACAGTGTATCTGCACCTCCATGCACAATGAGAGATATTGTTGATGGTCTTGCGCGTGCACTTGGCAGAAAATATTTTCCAGGGAGGGTCCCAGCGTCATTGGCGTTGCTCGCGACCTCTTTTCTGAGAAATCGCCACAGCGAAAAACTAAATCGACTGCACTCAATAGTAGAGAAATGGCTTAACGATGACGTCTACGACACTCGTCTATTTGAAGAGGAATACAATTTTAGAGCTGAGACAAGCCTGTCAGAAGGCCTAAAGCGTCAGGTCGCCTGGCATCGTCGGGCCAAGATCGCAGAAGCGCCTGCCTTATCATGGCCGTTGTTCTGAACCTCCCAGGATTCGAAGTAGATTTTGGCTGCCGCACTTTTTCTTTCCAGTTTTGCATTAGGCGCTCTTGGCGCATGGATGATTGCCCGCTTTGCCGGAAAACTATCCTTGCTTGACTGCCCAGAGGAACGCAGCTCCCACCGTCAGCCAACGCCCAAAGGCGGGGGCGTGGGCATCCTGGCTGCATTCTCCCTGGTTAGTATGGCATCGGGCGTCTCCCCATGGTTTTGGGGGCCTATAAGCCTCCTATCTCTGATGGCCGGATACGGAGACAGGGTGGAACTGACTGCCCGTTTACGGCTACTTGCCCAATTGGGGCTTACTGCCCCCTTAGTTGTGGGAACCTGGCAGCCATCATCCAGCTATTATTTGAACTGTCCCCTGATTCTGTTCTGGATCGTTTTCATTGCCGGCACAGCTAATTTTTACAACTTTATGGATGGCATTAACGGCATTGCCGGCATCACCGGCGTTGTAGGATTTTCTCTGCTGGCGCTTTATATCCACGACCTTGGCGGTCAGACCACACTAGGCAACCTGTCCACGTGCATGGCCTTTTCCTGCCTTGGTTTCTTGCCTTTCAATATGCCGAAGGCCAAGGTGTTTATGGGGGATATCGGCAGCATCCTCCTGGGCGCGGTGTTTGCCGGGCTGGTTTACCTGGCGTCGCGCACGCTGTTGGATTTTCTGTGCATGGCATCGTTTCTTTTTCCTTTCTATGCAGACGAGCTGACAACGATGGCAGTTCGTTTGAAAAAAGGAGAAAACATCACGCAAGCACACCGTAAGCATCTTTATCAGCTATTTGCGAATGAAATGGCAATACCGCATTGGCAGGTGTCGGCTATTTTTGGTTGTGTCCAGCTATTTATAGGTATTAGTGTTTTGGTTACAAAGTCCTTGGGTAGTTACGTTCTCCTTGCTATACTAATTTTCTACTCCATAGTTTTTATTCTAGTATCCTGGTATTTCAGATCGTATATCGAATCACAAGTAAACCATCTCACCGCAGCGGGGCATAGTCCGGTCAAGGAGAGAACACAGAGAAATGAAAACAGGCATGCAGGAAAAACCGGAAACAAACAGGGACTTGGCTTTTAGTTGTGTTTGTTCGTTCAACTGTTTTTTTCTGCGACCTCTCCCTGTCCGGACTATTTCCCGTCTCTGCCACAAAAAGCTACGGGTCTACGGGTCTTTTCATGGTTTAGAGCGGCCCACGGGGATATGATAAACTGTGGTGAACGCTTACCACAAGTGAGGTTTTGCATTGGAAGCGGAAGATAATATAGTTGGGTCCCATTCCGGAAGGCCGTGTCCCACCTGCAAGGTTGGAACGCTCGAGCGAATCAGGCGCAAGGGACTGCTCGCCCTGATACCGAAATCAAAGAATTATCAGTGCGCGAGATGCCGCAGCAAATTCCTGCTGCTGGCGGGCCGCTACATTTTTCGGATCGGGAAGATCCCCAGTATCATCCAGATAGTGCTTACAGCCCTTATCATAATTGCGACCATTTACTTTTCCTGGAAATTGGCTATTCACCTGTATCTGTCTACGGATTAATCAAATCAGCAGCTTCGTGCATCGGCTGCGTTCACCACAGAGACGGGGCATAGTCCGGTCAAGGAGAGGAAGGGACGAAGCAGGAAGCAAGGAGCGAGCAGCAGGAATGAAAAGAGCTTCTTATTCTCGCTTCCCGCTTCCTCGCGAAGCGATAGAACCAAGAGGAATTATTTTCTTTGGATTTTGCTGAAGAACGAAATAAACCGGTCCATAGACCGGAACTTTTTTTGGTCTATTGGCCGATTATCGTTTTGCCCATCTTTCTGGGCGGCGCGAGGCCGTGGTTATGGGGCGGCGCAGCCGGAATCTTCGGCGTCGCTTTCGCCCTGTTGCTATGGACTTCCAGGGAATTCATATCCCTGGACGATGTTAAAAAACCGCTTCTCATCCTGCTTCCTGTCCTGGTTTATCCTTTTTTCCAGGCCATGCCTCTGCCGACCTCAGTCATCTCGATTCTTAGCCCCCAGCGCGCATTGTGGCTGCAGAGAGCCAAGGAGGCCACGGGCGGTTCGTATTGGGGCGCCAGCATTTCCTATATTCCGGTTGACACCCTCTTTTCCGGTTTGTGGTTGATAACGCTTGCGCTTTTCGCGCTGATCCTCCACGGCCTGATTAAAAAAGGCGTCCTGAAATCAGAGAGGTTTTTCCTCATCATTTTCATGATCGCCAGCCTGGAAGCGCTCTACGGTCTTTGCCAGGTGCTGATCCCTTCCATGGGCGTGTTCGGGCTCTATCCGGCAACCGGCAATGCTTCCGGCTCCTTCGTAAACCGCAACCATTACGCCGCTTTCCTCGGAATGATCTGGCCCCTGCAACTGGCCTGGCTAATGGCGCTTCCTCACAAGGAAAACAAGGCCGATTCCGCTGTTTATGACCAAAAGTACCGGCGGCAGATTACCCGTGAAAAACAGACCTTTTTTCTGTTCTTAACCGGGCTGGTCCTTCTGGGATTGGTTTTTTCGGGGTCCCGTGGAGGAATACTCAGCGCCCTTGTCGGCACAACGGTCCTGGTTTTTTTCGCCGGAAGGCGCGGCCGGACCGTGAGACGCTTTGTCGCCGGGTGCTGGGTCATAATGATCGCTTATGGTTTCATCATTGGTTTTCAAGGGATCCTGAGCCGTTTTTTTGCAATAGGAGACGATGCCGGGGGGAGGCTCGAAATATGGAGAGCAACCTGGAAGATGATGTGGGACCATTGGCTTACCGGGACCGGCGTCGGGACCTACAAGCCGGTGATATTCCTGTATGATTTTTACCGGACCGATTTGGTGCAAATAGGCCAGGGCCATAACGATTATCTGCAGATCCCTGCGGAGTGGGGACTGGTCTTCGGCCTTTTCATAATAATTCTGGCGTGGGGATACTGGTTGACTTCAGCATTCGCATTGGCGCGTATCAAGCCCGAAGGAGACCGGGAGAAGGACATCTCCGCTGATGAAAGACTTATTCGAGCCGGCGCGCTTGCCGGAAGCGCGGCGTTCCTTGCCCACATCTGGGTCGAATTCAATTGGGAGATCGCCGCCAACCAGCTTTATTTTGTGATGCTGCTCGTATTGATGCGGTATCGTGTGCGGCCCGGCCGTTGGACCGGCGAGCCGGTGCATGGGCATTTTCACAGGCAGTCCCTGCCGCATTAGGAACATCGCAGAAACCATCTTACCGCAGAGACGCAGAGGAACCCTCACGTGGTTCGGGTTCGCGTTGAGCATCTCAGCCAACGTTTGATGCGTCAAGTTCAGCGTCCGATCTTTTGTGAGGACGCGCAGAGAGAAAATGGAAATCAACGAACTGACAAAAGAAGTCATTGGGGCGGCGATTGAAGTACATAAGGTATTGGGGCCGGGACTGCTGGAGTCCGCCTACGAGGAGTGTTTATGTCGAGAGTTAGCGCTGCGCGGTATCGGCGTTGAGAGGCAGTTGCCATTGCCGGTTGAATATAAGGGGGTCAGGTTGGATTGCGGTTACCGTCTTGACCTTCTCGTCGACCAATCTGTCGTAGTCGAAATCAAATCGTTGTCCTCAATTGAACGGATTCATGAAGCACAACTTCTGACCTACCTGAAACTGGGAGACTGGAATCTCGGCCTGCTGATTAACTTCAATGTCGCAGTACTCAAAGATGGAATTAAAAGAATTGTCCTGGGCTTAAAGGAATGAAAAGCGTTTTTCCTCCGCGTTCTCTCCTTGACCGGACTATGCCTCATAATCTGGTCAATCCCCTTACCGGCTTTAGCCGGAAGCTCTGCGGTGGAATTCGGATCTCCAGCTCACTGATTTTTTGTTTTTGTTTGTTCGTTCAATTGCCTTCCTCTGCGTCCTCTGCGTCTCTGCGGTGAATGCCCTGCGGTGAACGGATACGAAAATGATTGACACTCACAGCCATATTCTTCCAGGTCTTGACGACGGGGTCGAAGATCTCGAACAGGCCCTCTCGACCGCCCGGGGAGCGGTGCAGGACGGCATCGAGGGAATGATCTGCACACCGCACTGGATAAGCGGGATATTCGAGAACACCAAAAGTATCGTGACAGCGGCCGTCGAGTCCTTCAAACAGCATCTCCAGGAGCATAACATTCCATTGGCGCTTTACCCTGGCGCGGAGCTGCGCGTCCATCTGGAGATGCCCGCAAAGATCGCCCAGGGAGCGCTTCTGACCTTAAATGAATCCGCTTACGCCCTGGTCGAGCTGCCGGTGGAAATCATACCTCCCAGGATCGAAGACTTTTTCTACAGCCTGCAAGTCGAAGGCGTCACTCCGGTAATTGCCCATCCGGAGAGGAATCCCGGGTTGGCGAGGGACCCGGCGCGGCTGTATAGCTGGATCGAATCAGGGGTCCTGACGCAGTTGACCGCCGGAAGTCTAGTCGGAAGATTTGGGGGGACTATCCGCAAGTCTTGCCTGTTGTTGCTCGAGCACGGGATGGTCCACCTGATCGCAACGGATTGCCATGGACACAGGAACCGCGCGCCAAGGCTGTCGAAAGCCATGAGGGAGGCTGAGGCAACGGTGGGCAAGACGGTTGCGGCGCGAATATTTTGCGAAAATCCTTTGGAGATTATCAATAAAGGGACCGTGACGCCCTTCGAGCTTTTGCCGCTGGGCAGGCGGTTTTCATTTTCCTTGAAAAAATATTTTTCGTTTTTCGGCCGGGATAGATGAGAAGGGCGGAAACCATTTCACCACTGAGACACAGAGGACACGGAGTGGAGAAAAGGTCATAGAATTCTTCGACGTATGCCCTCCTTTAATGCCGGCGCGTCTTGCGAAGCGTTGAAATTAGCCATTTGATCCGCCCAGTTTAGGTAGGTCAGAAGTTGTGCTTCATGAATCGGTTCGATGGAGGACAACGATTTGATTTCGACTACGACAGATTGTTCGACGAGAAGGTCAAGACGGTAACCGCAATCCAACCCGGCGCCTTTGTATTCAACCGGCAATGGCAACTGCCTCTCAACACCGATGCCGCGCAGCGCCAACTCTCGACATAAACACTCCTCGCAGGCCGACTCCATCAGTCCCGGTCCCAATACCTTATGCACTTCAATGGCAGCCCCAATAATCCGCCCTGTAAATTCTTCAACACGGAGTTGCGTTCAAATCGGGCGCCACAAGGGAGGGCATAAAGCCCTCCCCTACGGGCGAGCCGCGCTACATTGCTGTGCTTCCACACCTCAAGATCTGTATGGTTCACCAGCGCCACAAGGGAGGGCTAATCACTAATCACTAGTCACTAGCGCTTCACGCTCAGTTCCACCGCATCCAACCAATAATCGCCTGAAATCCTGTTATCGAATTTCAGGCTCTCCTTCCTGCAAATCCTGAGCAATACCGCCTCACATCCTTCCGGAGTAGTGAACTCCATTTTCTCTTCAGTCCAGGGGCCGGCGCCAAGCACCGGCCGGCTGGAGACATACAATCCTTTGCATTTATACCCGCTGATCTCAACAAATACGCCACAATCGGTTGTAAGGTCCCGGCTTTTCCGGGCGAAGCGCAATTCATAACGTGTATGGGGTTGCACCGGAACAATTTGATATATACCGTTCAAATCAATATTGGCGGTCCCTTTGAAATGGAGGTGCAGGCAGGCTTTTCCCGCGTATGGCTGATCGGTGACGCGCTCGACGATCACATCGGAGTTCTTGGAAATATTCCAGCCAAAGGCCGTATTCAAGGGTTCGCGCTCGAATCCTCCATCGGTAATGCTGGAAAGATCGTCTCCTTTCCAGAGCTTCCAGACGTTCTTGGCCTCGCGCAATCGATCGTGTGTGATCAAAAACTGGCAGAATTGCAGCCTGTCCTTTTCAGCAATACTCGCGTTTTCCGCCCCCATCTTTTCCCAGAGGGCGACTGCGGCATTCACCTCACCGACCGCCATTGCCTGGGCAAAAAAGATCAGGTAGTTAGAGGGCAAGAGGCGGGGCAGGACGTTTTCCCAGCCGCCCCAATACCGGGCGCCAAGCCAGCTTGCCTCGCGTATGCGATGTGGAAGATTGGAAAGAATGTAATTGAAACAGTGCCGAAAGTGCTCCCTATCCCGAAGATCGAAAGCCAGAAGCAACTCTTCCCATTTCCACGAGCTGATCGAGGAAAGCGTCGGCGCAATAATGCCGAAAATCCTTTCGGCTTCCCCACGGCGGCCCAGCGCGATTTCGGCCTGGGCCAGGGCCATCCAGGCATCCAGGAGTGATGGTTCGGCAAGGATAGCCTTCTTATAGGATTGGGCCGCGGCCAATGGATCCAGGGCAGAGTAATATTGGATTTTGCCCTCGATAAGCAGAGCTTCAGGGAAAAAGCGGGATGAAGCAGTCTGAACGAAAGCCGTATCTTTTGTTGCGACTTTGAAGGTGCATACCGAATACCATAGCAGGCAGCAGGATATAAGGAGCAGAACAAAGCAGGCAATTGACCTGGTAATGAAAGTCACTTAAGGACCCCCTGATGGTCACTTCGCTTATAACGCCGAACAAACCCCCGAGTCAGGCGCCTCCGGCCAAACCGGAGGCCCGGGAAAACATGGGCCGCTAAAAGCGGCTGCAGGCGCCTGTTCCCTTCCATGGCTATCCGTCAGATAGATGACTATCGCGCTATCGTCATTCCGTGTTCGAGTGTTTTTGACGCGGAATCCGGTGAATTTCCGGAAGTTCCACTGAAACGCCATGACCCGGTTTATACTTCAATTGCCAAGAGTAACGCTCTCACGGCCTCAGCGAGATCCAAACCTGATTCCGGCTCCCGATCCCGGCTCAAAAGCACTGCCGGGACTGCCCGAATTATGACTCGACTCCCGCAAACGTCAAACTTTTGGAGTCCCCCGGCCGAACCGGGGGTTTACTCATGATTAATTACTTGCGTTTCGAGGGATTATCCCTTTTCACAGCGGGGTCTTCATCCTTTACGGCAGGCAGACTCGGGGCTTTTTCCTCTCGGTACGCAGGCGAATAGCTATAGTAGCTGTAGTACCTGTAATATTTATAGTAATAGCCTCCGTAGTGGCTGCGGACATTCAGTTTGTTCACAATGGAGCCGATGAGGCGGCCGCCGACACTGATAAGGTTTTTCCGGAAAATGCGCAAAGCTTCACGGTGCGTCTGCCCAAGGGTGCTGACAAGAATCACCCCGTCTGCGTAATGCCCAAGAATGAGAGCGTCGGCGAAACCGGTAGCCGGCGGCGCGTCGAGTATGATCCGGTCATAATGCTTATCAACCGTTTCCAATAATTGCAGCATCCGATTCGACGCAAGCAGTTCAGCGGGGTTAGGCGGTATGGGGCCGGCGAAAATAACATGTAAATTTGGCACTCCGCTTTCCTGGATCAGTTCCCGGATACCGCTCGTACCTGTCAAATAATTGCTAAGCCCCTTTCGTTTTCCGCTTCGGCCGGCGCCGCCGCCGTTGCCGCTGGCGGAAAAAAGCCTGTGGAGCGAAGGTTTTCGAAGGTCCGCATCGATCAGCAGGACTTTTTCCTCAGGAGCGAAAGCCTGGACAAGATTTGCAGCGATGGTGCTCTTGCCTTCTCCTGCAGTGGTGCTGGTCATCAGGATGAGCTTGGGCGGCTGGTCAAAGGAGCTTGAAAGCTGAATAGACACCTTCGCGGTCCTGATGGCCTCTGAAAACCCGCTGGTTGGTCTAAGGCGCACAAGGTTCGCGATATCCTGAAACTCATCGGCCTGAATAAGCGGAAGGACCCCCAAAATAGGCACATGGAAACGATCTGAGATTTCATCGATGCGTTTGATGGTATTATCCAGATATTCCAGCAGGAAAGCCAAACCGATTCCGCCGATGAGCCCGGCCAGCAGGGCAATCAAAAGGTTTTGAGGCACGTTGGGCGTATATGGCCTCAATGGCCGAGTGGCGTAATCAACTACCTGAACGCTGCCGAGTTCGGTCCCGACTCTTGCATCGAGCTCGCGTGACCGTTCAAAAAGACTCTGATGGATCAGTTTGTTGGTCTCGACTTCCCGTTCGAGTATCTTATACTGGGTCGCCTTATCGTTAAGCTCCATTGCGAGGGCTTTCTTGGACTCGGTATCCTGCTTCAACACCTCTTCTTTTTTGAGCGCTGTGAGGTAATCCGTCTTGATGGACTCCACGAAACGATTCTCTTCGTTTCTTATCTGCCTATCGATATCCTGCATTTTGGCTTTAAGGTTTTGGAGCTTGGGATAATCGTCTTTGAAAGTAACGCTCGATTCCTTGTAATCGGCGGCAAGGGAATTGTAATCGGAACGCAGTTTCTGAATCATCTGGTTTTCAACTATTGCCGGAATCGACTCCGTACCCTGCCGTGCCTGGTTGTAGACCGCCTCCTTGCTCATGCGTTCGGTCTGGGCCGAGGCAACGGCTTTGTTTCCTTCCTCAAGCTGCGAATAAATGAGGTTGAGATTTGAGTTGAGAGATACGATCCCCGCCTTGCGGGCGAAAGCATTGAGGTTCGTTTCGGCCTTCTCGAGCTGAATCCTGGCCAGATCGATCTGTTTTTCGAGCTGCTTTTTCGCCGAGACCGAGGACTCGACCTTTTTATCCACCTGCCAGGCTATGAATTCCTGGATGAGCGCATTGAGAACATCAGAAGCCACCACGGGGTCCGGCGATATAAATGCGAGAGAGATAAGGGTCGTATCCCGTTCGGGCTGGACTTGCAGACTTCTGGCGAATCTGGATTCAGTGGATTTGCGGAGCCGCAGTTGAGTGAGTTGCGAGTCGTCTTGCTGTTCATGACCTTGAGAATCGGAAACGCTTTTAAGCATATTTGCGAAAAACCGCTTAATTCCCGCGAAGATGCTCTCCTCCGCTTCCGTTTTGGCAGGAGGGTGAAAAGCCGGACTGGTGTCCAACTGGAGCCGTTCGATGACCCGGCCGGCCAAAGACTCGCTTTGCAGCAGCTTGAACTGAGTCTGGATGAACTCACGGGTTTGGAGCTGGCTGCCGAGCGTGTCTTCAAACTTTGTGACTCTCGGCGCCTGGACGCTAAGTTCGATCCTGCCTTTTGCTTTGTAAAGCGGCTGCATCGAATAGCTTACGATAAGGGTAGTGACAAAACTTACGAGCAGGATGCTCAGCACCAGCCATTTGCGCCGGAGGATAATATCCAAATAATCGCGCAAATCCGCTGAATCTTCAAACTCAGGGACGGGCGGCGCCATTTCGATGGATGGCAGGGGTGCGGAATTGGCTGGCACGGGCGGAGGATATTGCATAATTTGTTTTTGATCGTCCACGCACTGGCTCCTTTATTGCAGGCTAAAAACCATACCAGCATAATCGCGGGCACTTTACCATAAGTGCAAACCGTTTAGGGGAAAAAATACTCGATGGCGTCAGTTAACACCATTTTACTTGACACCCTTGAGGGGGAGGCCTACAAGGATATTATAGGCCGGGAAGCTTATCATAGTAAAGTAGCTTAGCTAACAAGCGAGGGGAGGAGAGTATGAGCAAAAATCAACTTGTCATATGCTGTGTGTTGGCTGCTCTTATTGCGGGATTGCCTGCGCTCTGCGGAGCACAATCCGCCCGTGTGATCCCGAAGGGGACTTTGAGCGTTTTTGAAAACGGCAAACTGGCAGGCGAGTTCCAATCCGAGACGCCCCTTCCCGAGGGATCTTTATTGGTATGCAGTGGAGAATGCCTGGTTCAGGGGGACAAGTTTCAGCTCCTCGCTCACGACAAAGCCGAATTCTCCCTGGCGAAAAGCAACAATGAGTGGGTCCTGACGGTTAAATCCGGCGCGGTGGAGTTTTCGATGCGCACGGAGGCAAGACTTGCCTTCGTGACCCCTAAAGACACATATGAAGTGACGAAGGCCATTGCGCACAACGGGTGGGTAAGAGGCCGTGTGGACGTGACGGCGGCCGGCGTCAGGTTAGCAACGGCCGACGGCGTGCTGTACCTTGCTTCGTCCTCCGGCGTGCTGTACGTCACCTCGGCTGACGGCATTCAGACGTTACAGCCGGGCGCAGTCGCCAGTGTCGCCCATCCCACCGTTCTCCCTGATATACCGACGGGGCCGCCTGTGGGCGGGGCCCCGCCTGTGGAAGGCGGAGCGGTCCCCGATGTCGCCCCTCCTTCCCCCGTTCCCACTGGAATACCGGCGTGGGCGCCTCCGGTCGGGGCCATTGCGGCGTTTGGCGGAGTGGTTACCGGTTTTGCTCTCACCACTCAGAGCGGCAAACCATCTGCGAGTCCACAGTAGTTATTGTCGCAACTATGAGGCATCAAAGAGGGGCGGCGCTCTCTGACGAGGGCGCCGCCGTTCTGTTTAAAACGAGGGATATCAATGAAAACTAGAACTATAAGCATCTTTTTCTTATGTTTCCTTTCCGCCATCCTGATTTCCGGGTGCGCAATCAGAAGCGGGCCTGAACCTACCGCCAAGCTGGAAGATGTCGCGGCTCAGGAAACCGGCGCCAAAACCGAGATAAGGCAGATCAATGAAAGATTTTTTGCAGCCGTGAAAAGCGCGCCCAAGCTTCAGGACTATATTTTAGGGGAAGGGGACCTGATCCAGGTCTCTGTTTTCGAGGCGCAGGAGCTTAAGGCTGAGGGCAGGATAAGCGCCCGCGGCTTCATAACGCTCCCACTCATCGGGACTGTGGAACTGAAAGGGCTGTCGACTCGAGAGGCTGAACAAAAAATCGAGACGCTTTATCGCAGCAAGTATCTGCAGAATCCCCATGTGAGCGTGTTCGTAAAAGAACAGGTGTCAGGCAAAATCACTTTCATGGGAGCGGTGAAAAAGCCGGGGACCCAGCCTTTCCTCGGCCGTCAGAGTCTTTTTGAAGCCCTTGCCCTGGCAGAGGGACTTTCCGAAAACGCGGGGAAAATGGTGCAGGTGCGCCGGACAGGCGCCGATCCGGACCATCCGACAACATTTCTGGTCGATCTTGACGAACTGGTCAGCGGCGGGTCCGGAAACGATCTCAATATGGAAATCAAGAGCGGGGACGTCATTTATGTCCCCGAAGCCGGAATGGTCTATGTGGATGGGGCTGTGCGGAAACCCGGCAATTATCCCATGAAGAAAAAAATGAGTATTCCCGAAGCGATTGTCGCGGCCGGCGGATTTGCCGTCTATGCCGCTGAAGACAAGATCAAGCTCGTCCGAAAGAATGCAGCCGGGAAAGTGGACGTGGTCCAATTGAACTTCAAGGATTTGCAGATGCAACCCGAGAAAAATATCGACGTCAAGGACAGGGACATAATTTTCGTTGAAACGAATAAAATGGAGGCTTTTATGTACGGATTGCGCGTCACCGGACTTGGCGGGATCGTCGGCGTTGGATACGAACCGCCCAGGCCACAATAGCGAGCGCAGTTCGAGCAAAAAGAGGAATTATAGATGCAAACAGGACTACTTATTGTTGGCGCGCTGCTTTTCTGGTTCGTCCTCAACAAATGGATATTGCCCAAACTGGGCGTCGCGACCTGAATGTCGGCTTCCTGTGGCGCTGGAAGCGCCACCGAGGATAAGAAAGAAGGCGAGTAAGACCAAGTCTAAAGGTAGGTCTTCGAAAGCTTGTCGATCATCTCGTGAAATGCTTCATGGGTCCCCTGCCCTATCTCTTCCTTTTCGAAGCGGTCGAATTGTTCCCCTATCAATTTCAGCTTATCGGCGGGGACCGCTTTTTCGGCCATCGGGAACAGCACATTGTTTTCTTTCCATATGTGGCTCCTGAGCAGGTCCACATACTGGAGCGCCGGGGTTGTGAACACCAGCAGCGCACCCGATTCTCCTTTCTCGTAAGAGTTCACAAGGTTCTTCATTTCTCCTATGAACTGCCGGCCCCTGCCGTGCTCTGAGAGCATCACCGCGAGCGGCCCGCCCTCTTTTGGGACCCCCGCCTCCTCCATTGCCGGAAAAAGGAGCAGCTCCTCTTTGCCGTGATGACACTTGTCTGCAAAAACCTGCAAAAAATCCAGAACCTGCCTCACATGATCGGTTGGAACGCTTTCACCAGCCGTGATCCTCTCCGACATTCTTTCAAGCACATCAAGCATAAGAAGAATTCCGTCATGCTCAGCCTTAAGATCTTCTATCGGTTTCATGGCTTCTCTCTCTACACTTTAAAGCGCATGCAGAAGTGAACGAGTTCCCGTATTTTGGACACCTCTTCAGCAGGCCCTGAAAATGTGACGCCAATCTCCGTCTTCCTGTGGATCTGGTTATATTTCACGGCTATAATCTTGCCTTGCACATCTTTTATCAGTTGATCGTTTGGAAGCGTGAACGTTGCGATAATGGCGATACCTTTAAATAATGAAATGATTTTTGGCAATTCAAACGAACAGCCTATCTCGCTGATGTCTTTGACAAGCCCTGAAAGCTTCAGGTCGCTTATGTTCAACGCCGCCTCGAGATTTACCCTTACTCGCGGCTCCGTTCTCAATTGCTCTACTTCGAAGTTTTCGGGATAATCGATACAGATAATATTTCTTATAAGTTTCTTATTAAACCGGCTTCTGAATGTAAATAGGTACCCGTCATATAAATAGGCCACCAGGAAATCTTCTTCAACAATCGCGGTGATATTGTCGCTTATCGCAAACACGGGGTCCTCGATCATTATAAATTCTTTTTCGAGCACCCCGATTATTCTGCTTTTTGCCTTGTGCGTCGGGCTGGATGACGAGCGGAGCAAGATCTCCGAGCCAAGTTGAAAAGGGATTTTCTTGTAGACGATCATGCCTTTTTCCTCATCCATTTTTTGGGCTGCATGCCACCTTGGTTACTATGGATATTTATATCATCAATAAGGTGAGAAATTCAAAAAAGAAATGCTCCCCGGAAAGGTGGGCGGGGAGCAATTATTGCAACCAAGTGAGCAAGAAGCGAGGACCATTTGTTTTTTGCTTCTCACTCCAGTCTTTCCCGTTTCATGCTTTATGCTTTCACGCTATGTATCTATCAGGCCAGCCCTTCGGTTTCGAGCAGCTTTCCCAGCATAAAGGCGGTGTCGCCGACGAGCTGTATGCAGATTTTCCTTCGGCTTTCCGGACTGCTGTAAAATTGCTGCACCATCTCCTTGTCCTGCCAATTCATTCTGGCAATGTCGCGGCAATCCGTGCCGCCGTGTTCCTGGGTCAGCTTTTCGAATTCCCCGATGAACTTATGGCTCACCGACCACATCCTGGGGTCTTCTTTGCTTTCGAGATTTCCCCTGCTAAAAAGGCTCGAAATGACGGCAATGCCCCCGGTCAGCGCCCCGCACACGCGGCAGGTACCGGCGATCCCGCCCCCAAATGCGCCTAAAGCCTTGATTACCTCTTCATTGACGATCCCCAGCTTTTCCTGCCCAACTGCAAGGACCGCCTGGCTGCAATGGAATCGCTTAAGGAAAAGATCGAGCGCCTTCTCTCTCATTTGTTCCGGATTCATAATACCTCCAGTTGGGAAGAAACGGTTTATCACATCACTTGGAATTCCAGGTGATTTTATTCTCCGGAAGCTTTATTGTCCAGAGTGAATTGCGGAAGCCCGATGTGCAAGCCCGAACGAAAGAAACTAACTTGTAAATTTCAAGGAGCGATTATGGCTCAAGCTCTATGGCGCTTATGCACTCAACTACACCAACGGACAAATCCCGCCCGCCGCTCCATAGCCGCGCTATGCCCCGTCTGCGCTGCGCTCTTACTGATGGCTGCCTGCTCTACGGCAGGTGGATTGCTTCCGCCGCCCTCTGCGCGCTCCGATGCGGTGGAGCTTCGTGTCGGCGCCGTGGTCGAGACTGCCACAGGCAATGTGATCAGCATGGACGAGCTTACAGGCAGGCTTTCCGATGTATCCGTCGTTTATGTTGGGGAGAAGCACACGAGCGCAGAAGACCACAAGATTCAGCTCGAGGTCCTTCAGAAACTCTCTCAGGGGGGACGATGCGTTGAGCTGGCGATGGAGATGTTTCCGGCAAAGGCGCAACCGGTTCTGGACCGTTACGTCCGGGGAGGAATATCCCAGGAGGACTTTCTCAAAGAGGTTGCATGGGAGGAGGTCTGGGGATTTCCGTATTCTCTCTATCGGAACCTGATCGACCGGCAGAAAGAGAAGCGCATGCCCGTTATCGGCCTCAACGCCCCAAATAATATAGTGAAAAAGATAGCCCATAACGGCCTCGGTTCTCTCACACCCGACGAACGCTCCCAGGTGGCCCGAGAATTCCATCTCGACGACTCCGCTAACCGGAACCGCATACGCAAAGAGTACACGGTGCATGAAAAGGATGGGATAAAAGATTTCGAATCCTTTTTCGAAGCGCAACTCGCATGGGAGGAGACAATGGCTCAAACCCTTGCCGACCATCTGGAGAAGACCGATGCGAAATGCAAAATTGTGGTCGCTATCGGCAAAGGCCATATAAGCGGCCGCCTCGGGGTCCCCTATCTCACCTCCATGCGAAGGCCGCACAAGTATAGCACCGTAGCGCCGGTCCCAATAGATTTTCCATTGAGCACACTCGACCCGAACCTGGCGGACTATGTCGTCATAACAGACAAATCCGAACAGTTCCACCGGCCCCGGCTTGGCGTTATAATCCAGCCTGCGGCTTCGGGCCGCGGAGTCGAAATTCTCACAATTTTGCCGGACACCCCTGCAGCCGCAGTCCACTTGCGCAAAGGAGACATTATACTCTCAATTGACGACTCGCCGGTAGAAAGCGTCGAGGAAGTTCAGCAAGCGTTGGCCGAGGGTGGTCCCGAGCACGAGGTCCTCATTGAGCGCGATCGGAAAAAGATAACGGTCACTGTGACCATTGGGCAGTAATTGGGATAAGGACACACGAGTCAACTCGAGAGGTGGGGTTCTATTTTCGCCAGCCTTTCCTCGATTCTCGAGAGGTAATCCGGTGAGAGTTCCGGGTGGGCCTCGGAGCGTGGAGTTTTTGGCCGCCAGTCCATGCCCATTTGCCTGGCCTTATCCACCGAACAGACGATAATATGAAGGAGCTAGACCAGAGTCAGACCGGCCGCACCGGATTTGCCGGGTCCGCAGCGTTTTGAGGCGGATTGCGCTGGGCAGGCCGCGCGCCTCGGCATCCGAATCGCCTTTGGCGACTCTTCCGATAACCTCTTGTGTACCGCAAACCCTTGTGATATAAGCATTTGCAAAAATGGGCTGGCGTAGCTCAATGGCAGAGCAGCTGATTTGTAATCAGCAGGTTGAAGGTTCAAATCCTTTCGCCAGCTCCAAGGAAATCAATGGGTTATGGGTTTATTGCCTGTAACCCTTTTTTATCGGGTAAGCAGGGGGTAAGCACGCGGATGAATTTCGGGTTTGCGAAGGGTCCGGAGAATTTCAAAACCTTCACTGCGGGATTCCCGCCGAATCGGAATCGAGAAACTGAGAAAAACTAAGTTTCGAATCGTGGGCCGGAAATGCAGTCTTCCATCACTAAAAATCCACTAAAATAGTGTTCAGCGGTTCTCTCGCCTAGTTGCGGATTGCCCCTGCCCGTTTTCAATAGATTCTCAATAAAATGCTGAAAGGTTGCCATTCCTGTAAGGAGGGATAAAAATGGCTCATACGGATGCCTGTAAAATCCAAACTACTGAATTTGTTGAAAAGCTCGTTCGTGGCGGTATGTCTGTCGAGAGGGCTTGTGAGGAAACGGAACGGGAAAGCGATGGTATTCCAGCCCGCACGATTCATGAATGGTGGAAACAAATAAAGTTGGGAATGATTCGCAAACAGCGTGAAATCACGCCATCCAAGAACCATCCCTATCCCGAAGATAACAACTCAACAATATTAGAGAATACAGATAAAAAACTCCCGGGTGGCTATGGTACTGCCGAAGCTTATAAACTGGTTCCAATTGATACTCCATCGCCTCATTTCCGCACCGTCAACACAGGCGAAAACGAATGGTACACACCAGCCCAATACATTAAATTGGCACGGGAGGTCTTGGGGACAATCGACTTCGATCCAGCATCGAGCGATCAGGCTCAGGAACGGGTCAAGGCTAGTAGATACTATACCAAAGAGGATAACGGCATTGAAAAGTCCTGGGGCGGGGCATGGCTTAACAAAAGCTGCTCCTGTCATAACAATTTAAACCCTCTATGGCTTAACAATGATGACGATGAAAAAATGCACAAAATGCTTAAGGGAATTACCGAAGACATTAGAATGCTTTTGGAGCAAGAGCCAAAACGGGAAACGGTATTTTTCCTCGTGGTGCAAAGATTGTCAACGGATAGTGAGCAAAAAAGTAATGAGAAAAAGGAGGGCGAATCCGGCAACGGCGATAATTGTAAAAGAGAGCAAGATTCGCTATGCGCAAAGCCCCAAGGGTGTGCTGCGCAAAAGGCTATCCTCGCAGATCCACAACAACATACGCAGGCAGAGAATGCTTCGCAGCGACTACTCGTGGAGCTTGGAACTCTGGGAGCAGAGCAAGCACGACTGGGCCGAGAAGTGTGCGTATTGCGGCAAGGAGACGTTTTTAGTGCAGGATCACTTTATACCGCTATCACATCCAGATTGTCCGGGAACTGTGCCTTGGAATATGCTGCCAGCCTGCAATTTCTGCAATTCTTCAAAGGGGGCGATTCATCCAACGGGGTGGTTAAAGGACAAGCGTCTATATGCCCTAATTGTGGATTATCTGGATTGTCGTTAAGTAGTAGGGTTTTCGCTAACCCTCCGTATTCCACCCCATTACTCTCGCAATTCATAAACAAGCTTATCGCGGAAGTCGACCAGGGAAGAGTGACAGAAGCCATCGTCTTAACTCATAATTACACCGACACCGCTTGGTTCCATCTCGCAGAGTCCAGAGCCACTTCGATCTGTTTCACGAGAGGCCGGATTAGGTTCGAGGATCAAAACGGAAACCTCGCTTCGCCTACCCAAGGCCAAGCGTTTTTCTACTACGGCCGCAACGCAGGCCGATTTGCAAA
>Ga0182014_10002815_pt1 | contig 21488 bp, 23 predicted proteins | sample 612S2DmetaG_FD_120489 | JGI IMG/M metagenome (GOLD analysis project Ga0182014, IMG submission 120489) | Permafrost microbial communities from Stordalen Mire, Sweden - 612S2D metaG | ecosystem: Environmental > Terrestrial > Soil > Wetlands > Permafrost | place: Sweden: Stordalen | collected...
AATCAGGATTGGGTAATAGGTAGTAGAAAGTAGACACGCGGCTGTAGCTCAGCGGATAGAGCATCGGTCTTCGGAACCGAGTGTCGGGGGTTCAAATCCCTCCAGCCGCACCCAGCAGTACAAGGGAAATCAACGAAACCCCAAGTGATTATTGTGGTTTCACGTTGTTCGCAGGCCCAGAGATTGACAGCCATTCCCAGTTCTTGATGACCGATTCTGGGGCAATTCTGGGGCGCGGCCCATCAGACAAGCATTCTCGTATTTGAAGATGTGCGGGTTTACATCACGCCTCCGTGCCTTCTAGTTGCGCGAATGATCGCCCGTGAACGGAAGTCGAAGCGCGTCACGGCTGGATCGAACCCGATCTTCGATTGCGAGTCGTAACGAATCAGCATCGGGTTTATTTGCGATCGCCTCGACCTCAGCGCGCTTTCGGATTGCCCATTCTCGTCTGTCTTCGTTAGCGACATAGCGATTCAAAAGTGGGAGAGCACCATCACGGTTACCCGCGAGACCATTCGCCATTCCGGCATTGAGGCAATCATTGGCAGTAGATAACGTACTCGCACTCAGAACCGCTGCAGTCTCAGCAACACTTGGAAAGCTCCGGCGCCATTCGGTCAACTGGGCCAGCGCCAACTGGGCCAACCTGTCCGTTTCTGGAGCAAATTGGCTATCACTCACGTAGGGAACGTACTGACCAATCCTTAGGAAAATGTCAAACACTAGGTGATCGGCGACGTTCCATAGCCACATGACGCCAACATTGAGATAGGAACCTTTCGAACTTGATGGAGGTTGGAACTCAACAATGCCAAGCCACCAGCCATGGTCATCCACCCAAGAACGCGATCGGCCTTTCCGGGTGACTCCAATCGGGGCCAAGTGCTTCTCGGCCGCTGCCGTTACCATGCTGGACGCCGTCACGGCACAAGACTACGACGATGGTTGTTCCACGATTCCAGCCTCCAGTCGGAGAATGTGTAGGTCGGCCCACCGGTGAATCGAAATTCAACACTCGTTCGTTGATGTTGGCCGCGATGGTTAGTTTCGGCACCATCTATTTTGAACCGAATCGATGCCCCGAGAGTCAATAGTGGTAGGAGGTGGTGTGATGGAAGAAGATCCAAAAATTATGCGACGTTGGGCGGTACTAGCCAATTCTTCGATGCGTGACCGTGAAAGTTCCTGCGTTGTCGATACTGTAAAAGTCATGAAGGTTGGCAAGGGCCCGCGAACAGTCCTGATGGTTCTGGCGATTACGGCTGGATTGCTGACGGGCGCTGCTCTGGATGTGGTTGGATCCACAGGCGCGGTCGTTGCCAGCGCCGCTACCGCTAACTGCGGCGCCCCGCGTGGCACGGCTGTTTTCACGCTTACGGACATGGCTCCAGGCGTCAGACTCAACTTGTCCCTCGGCTCGAAAGTCATCGTACGAACGCCCAAATGGCACGGAGAGCACGCGACTGAGTTCAACAACTCGAACCGGAAGGTACTACGTCAGATTTGTTCGACCTTGACCAGTAGCGGCGGAAGAATGGCGGTCTTCGTTGCTCAGCACGTTGGCAGAAGCCTGCTAGGGGCGACCGTGACGCCGCCCGTTGACACCTTCATGCCCTCATGGTTTGGAACCGTCACTGTCAACGCGGGCTCGAGCACATAGACGCGGTCTGTGGAGACACTTTCAAGCGCCACATAATCTCCACTCTTTGAGTCGCCACTCGGAGAATGTGGACGTCGGCCCTCCGACACCAAAACGAGGTCGAACTTAGTATTTACTCATGGTTGATGGCCCGACACTTCGTACGGAGCGGCTCGTACTGCGGCGTTGGCGCGCCGAGGACTTAGCTCCGTTCGCCGCCCTAAATGCGGATCCCGTCGTGATGGAGCACTTTCAGAAGATGCTCTCCCGCGAGGAGAGCGACGCGGTGGCATCTCGTATCGACGCCGAGTTCGAGGATTGTGGGTTCAGTTTCTGGGCCGTTGAGGTCTCCGGGGGTTCCCCGTTCATCGGCTTTGTGGGTTTGCGTCGGGTGCCGTTCATAGCGCCATTTACGCCTGCCGTTGAGGTCGGCTGGCGCCTTGCCCGGGAACACTGGGGTCACGGGTACGTGACCGAGGCGGCAAAAGAGGCCGTTCGTTTCGGGCTCGAAGATGTTGGCCTTGATGAGGTCGTGTCTTTCACCACGCCAGACAATGTGAGGTCGTGGAAGGTAATGGAACGTCTCGGCATGGTTCGTGATGCCACTTCGGACTTCGAGCATCCGAATGTTCCTATCGGGCACCATCTCCGACATCACATCTTTTACAGATTTCCAACGGTTGCCTGAGTTGGTACGTCAACCGAAGCGCGGGAGGCAAGGTGCAGCCCATCCCCGGCCATCGTGACTACACGCGATAACTCGCGACAGGGATGCAGACGGGCTCGACTTGCCCTCTAAAGCGGTACCCACGTCTTCAGTCTCCAGTCGATTGTTGGCTTCGGCCCTTCGACGAGAACCCATACTCCATCGGATGAAGTTCAATCTATTGCTATGCGAAGCGCCGAATTTGCTGCTTTCAAATTTGAGACTTGATGATCGCAACAACTTCTTCGCCTCGGTATCCCTGCCTGCGTGCATAGTCCAAAAGATCATTGATTCGTGTTTGAAGATTGCTCTTGCTTGGCGACGCCACGACGCGGATGCCGCGTCCTCGTGTGAAATCCAGCAAACCCTCGTCTCTCAAGATGTGGAGAGCTCGAGTGACAGTGTTCTTGTTCACTCCGATCACGTCGGCTAAGTCAATCGCCGAAGGAAGACGTTCGCCGGGCGCAGCTTCGCCATCGGCGATTGCTCTTCGAATCTCTGCGGCGACCTGTTCGTAAAGCGCCACGGACTCGTTCTTGTTGACTTCTCGAATTTTCATAGATACTATATTTGATAGTATCATCTAGTGAGGACAAATTCGATGACAATTGCACCCGCGCGACGCGACGTTTCCGTCGAGATCTCGGACGCCGCAGAGCTATTGATCAAAGAAGCTCGTCGGAAGGGGCGTCGGCGTCGCCTTCGGGTCGGCAGAATCGTCCTCGCAGTGTTAGTCATCATCGCGGCGGCTCTCGTTGCGATCGGACGCGCAACTTCCCCGGCGTCGAAGGCGATTGGCGCTCCTCGCGCCGCTGTCGGAGCGGACACCGCATCGAGTGCTGTCTTTTCTCCGTTTTACTTTCCGCCAAGTCAAAACCTTCAGTTCGTCTCGACCAATGACGGATGGCTTATTGATCCCAACGTTGAGAACCGAATCCTAGGCACCACCAATGGCGGACGTAGTTGGTCGACGAGCTACCTGTCAACTGTGTCCGCAAAAACGAATAAAGGCGGGATTGTCAGCATTGACTTCATAAACACTTCTGACGGTTGGGCACTTCTTTACGGAGAAGGACTCATTTCCACGACAGACGGCGGACGTGTGTGGTCCGCTCCACGTGAACCAGTCCAAGGCTCTGTCATGACCTATTCGTTCACTGGACCGTCCAATGGTTGGGCGCTCACGAGCAAGGGAGTGCTGCTACACACCCTCAACAACATGAAGACGTGGCTCACGGTAACTACGCCGGCAGCGGGGACGTCGTTGTGCGCGACTCCCTCGGGGAGTCTCTGGCTTGGTGTGAGCGACAGCGGCAGCGTGTACTCATCTAGCAACGGCGGTCTGTGGAAGCTCTCGCTCTCCGGTACAGGTGTCCCGGCCGCCGGTAACGTTCCTGCGAGAAAGCCAGCCCCGTGGATTTCGTGCTCGGGTACGTCCGCGTGGCTGCTCTACAACTGGGGAGAGAGCGCTGGCAGCGAGGCCTACGCCGTCGAGCGAACGCTAAACGGTGGCAGGATCTGGAAAGCCGTGGCATCAGACGAAGTAAAGCCTGCGGCGCCGGCCGATTCTGGTGGCGCGTTCGCAACGATCGAGAGTTTCGGCAGTACCGGAAAGACCACTGCTTGGATTCTTGGCTACTGCGGACCGTGCACTACTGGATCGGCAACGGTAGCAACGACAACGAACGCGACAACCTTTGCCGACACGACTCTGCCAATCGCGAAGAATTTTCACGCTACCCCGGTCGGAGTTACCTTCCATGGCCCCGAGGACGGTTGGGCCCTTCTTCAAGAGAGTCCGTCGTCGGCCACAGCTCCGACGCTGAAGATCGTCGTCGTTGATACGACAGACGGAGGGATGACCTGGAAGGTAGCGGATCCTAACCTGAACCCTTAGTGTCCGGTGCATCGCATACGCCCAATGCCGTACAAGTGTGATCGTTCCGATTGAGGCGCTCTAATTTGCCAACCGCCAATGCCTGAGCAAAGTCGGTGACACCGGCAGCGACGTCAGCAACTGCAATGTGGAGATGGTCATTCTAAGAAGTGAATTCAATAGCCAGGACGTTTTCGCGCTGCGCTAAACGTCGATGATGTGGCGCTCCTGGCACGTGTCGCACCACCAGTAGCCGCCATCATCCAATGCCCACAACAGCACGTCCAACGTCTCGCTGGCGAATTGAATGTTGTCGCGCATACTGTCTATCCGCAACGCTATGGCGGCGTCGTAAGCCTGGAGAACGAACTGAGCCCACAGCAGCTCTACGTCTTCTATGGTCACCCATTCCAAGTTGCACATGATGGCGACGGTGTCGGGAGCGGTCAATCGAAGCAGTCGAGTTCACCTGGGCACGACGCACCTCAGCCAAGAACTTCAAGTAATGCTGAATGTCAAGATTCAATGTTTGCCATTTCCTCAAGCGCAGCCGCTATGTTCGGCGCGAAGAGCCAAGCCTTAGCGAACTCGCTTCCCCAATGAACCTGCACGACAATGAAGTACGTGTCGCTGCAAACAATGGAGACATTAGGTCCGCCGTACGTTCTAAGCAGGCGGGCACCGACCACGCTCCACTCGTTCGTTGCATTGCTCCGTTCGCCCAAAGTAGTGAACTCTAAGAAATGGAGATTCACGTAATCAACGACGGACGGCTCATAGCGGGCGGGTTCTTCACCCACACTCTCAGCCAACTCAGTCCAAAGCCTCCGTAAGTAGTCTTCTAAGTCATCGTCAAATGACTCGTCATTGCCGACCAACTTTTCAAGTGCTAAGACTTCATGGACGATTGAGTGGCAATACTCATTTGCTTTATCACCGCTTTTGATTTCTGGCTTGCAATTGCACATCATTGGCGTACCTCTTCCTTGTCGTAGCTCAACCACGGTGGCCGGCCAACATTGATTGTCCGGACCGACGAAAACTGCGCATTCGAGACAAATAGAGAGCCATCCTCCCTGGTTGCAGCTGGGATGGAGATCTCAACTCGCTGGAGAACCCGTGTGCGTGAAATCGCGTGCTGGGCACGATGTCGCCACATGAAGAACTGCAAATCTGAACTCGTGCGAGTGCTTGTGAGGTTGGGCGTTGCCTTGGCCTGCGCGATCTTCATTCTCAAGGCGGCGACCATTCATTCCCCCAATTCGCGTTCCTACGCGTTCGAATCGACGGCCACAGGATCCACAGCGCCAACGAAGTGGCCGACGTGCTCGACCATCGAATACTCAGTGGACATGAGCAACGCGCCCAAGAATGCGGCCGCTGTTATCGCTCGCGACACGACGATTGCGCGCGAGATCACGGGGTTGGCGTTCCGCCGGATTCACGAAAGCGCTCCGCCCAACTTCACCACCTATGACGAATCGGGTTCCATTGCGCCAGTCATCTTCGCTTGGGTGGGCGCCGATCAGCTATTCGGACAGAAGAATGTGAACGCGCTGACGGTGCCTATTGTCGATGCCACTCGCACTCACTACACCAGCGGCGTCGTTCTCTTCAACGATGACGTGAACACGGACTTCGAAACGCATCCGAAGTTCGCCACCAACTTGGTGCTCCATGAGCTGGGTCACATCCTTGGCCTCAGAGACGTCAGCGCGCCTTCAGAAATAATGACCTACTACCTCCAGCCCAACACCACCATTGGCACCTACGCACGCGGCGACCTGGCAGGCCTCAACAAGTTGTACCCGAACGCTCGCGAATGCGTGCAGCTTGCCACTTCAAAAGTAAGCGCCGCAGCTCACGTAATTGTGCAGTCAAGGAAGTTGAACGCGCGAAGAATCGACAGGATCGCGCCGGCGAAGGAAAAGCGATGAGGGTAGTTTTTGTCGCACAAATCGGATCCGGCGCCAGAGCCGTAGTCTGCTCAATCGATTGCGTGCAAGAGATCAACTCTCGTTTGCGAGATGACGAACTGGTACCACCAACGTGGGACGAGGTGGAGTTCAAGGTGCACCTTCGCTACTGCGCACACTGCTTCAACTGCGGTTCCATTCTCTTCGCGCCTCTACCTCCGAACCTTTGCACACTCCACGACGATTCATGTCCACCGATTGATTGGACACAGGGCTTCTGTGCTCGCGAGTTCGCGACGGCGTTCGTGGCGCTCACGGACTGCGTCGAAATCCCAGAAATTGTGTGGTTGCGCTGCGGGAACCTCAGTAGGTGGGACGAGCGCCTCAACGGCTTCGAGCTCGCCGCGATGGTCAGTCCATTTGACAGTGAGTAAGGGAACGACATGGGATACCGAGACCTTTTAGTGTGACGAATCTGGACCATTCGACCTTGCCAACCAGGTCGGCAGGTCAGTGGGCCCTCACGGTCGCGTGATTGAAACGTCAATCTCGTCACTCTTCGTTCCACGTATGGGTTTTGGCAGACGCGACCGGATCAAAGTAGGGATCACGACAGTCCGAACGAAAACCGTTTAGTGCAGCGATTCCACACCATCTGACCTTGCAATCCACCGTTCCACGTCAGTCGGCGCTAACGGTCGCGTGATTGAAACGTCGATCTCGGCGCAGCCCGTTCCACGTATGGGTTTTGTCAGACGCGACCGGATCAAAGTAGGGATCGCGGGGGTAGGCCGAACAAAGGGAGTAAAAGAGGAGCAAACAGAGACAAACGTTCGTTATCGAAGATTGTGAAGAACGAGAAGTTCGAACAGAAGTAACAGAGAAGTTCGAACAGACGCGAATGCCACCAAATCAAACAATGAGGATCGTCAACTCGATCAGTCGACGACTTGACGCTCCCTGCACGTATCGCAAAACCAGTACGAAGTTTGTCCCTGTGTGGCTATTGTCCTGAACTCACCAGCGTCAAGTGTCTTTAGCGTCCGGCAAGGACCACGAAAAGAAAGGAACGGAAATGATAAATGACGCCGAAAAAAAGATTACGTTGGCGCTGCTGGAAGCGAAGCAGCGATTCCCTGATGTGATCTCATTGCAATTCGATCCCGTGACGCACGAGGTTGTTGATTACGAATTCCATAACGCTGGGTACGCCCAACATGAGCAGTTTCACCAGGCCCAGCAGTACATGGAGGAGACAATCAAACCATTGGCCAAGCAGGTGCTGTACGGAGACAAGACTGACCGTGAAATTGCTTTCGAGTTGATGCACGATGCGGTACAAAAGTACCCCAAGGTGTTCAGCTTCGACACTGACGAGTCTGGGAACCCTACGGAATTCAGGGTGAAATACGACACGAAGAAGAACAGTGCACGGACCATTGAGGCAGCCCAGTTGTACTGCAAGCAGCTGCACCAGGAACTGGCAACGCTCGACTGGCTCGAGTAATCACAACGCCACGCGTTGGGGCACGTAGGTTCTGAAATTTCCTGTTGCGTTCACCGCGTCGGCGCTGAGGGTTTGTGGTGGGAACAATCCCAACCGAAATCAGAAAGTCAGAACATGACAACAGCGACACCCACTCTTGAATGCCCCAACTGCGGTGTAGTAGCCATCGAAAGTACGGTGTTCCGTCACTCGCACAACTCCACCTGGACCGCCAGATTCACGGGTGAAACTCACGAAGTCCCTACCGGTGAAGATGACGCCAATGGCGGCGACGTCTACGAGTCCTGCGCGAACGTCGAGCCCGTGGACGTCATCGAAGAGAGCCAGAGCTACTCCATCAATTGCTCCACCTGTGACGCAACTCTCGAACCTGAGGTCTGGCACATTCTTGACACGTTCGAGAACATGTTCTTCGAGAAGAACTGACAGAACACTGAATCCCCCACTGGCTACGGCTGGTGGGGGATTTTCATTTGGCTTGCCGAGTGGATACTCGAGCGTCCGGCGACGTGCCCCGAGCTCGACTGAGTTCTCGACGGGCTTCCAAACTCGAGAGCGGTTGACTTTCGCAGCATGATTGCTGCACTGGCTGAATCCAACCCCACGTCCACGCCGTCAAAGGGGGAAATCGCCATGACCAAAACGACGGTGCCATCGACAATCGCCGACTCGGGACCGCTCGATCCGACGGACACGGTCTTTGGCGAGGAAATGACCGAGGTGCGATAGAAAGAGAGGCCTGATCGCTCTAACCTCCAATCGACTCGGCCCAGGCCCGTTCGAGTGAAGTGATGCCGAAACTGCTGTTGTCCCGGCCCAACCACGAGGGCACATCATCGGGCTTCTCTAGTGTCTCGATCAAGGCAGCGAGTAGCAGTTCAACGCCGTTGCACTCCTCGTCATCAATGTAGGCGTCACCGAGACCATACAGTTCGACGAAGTCCATGTAGTCGCCAACACTGAAGTGCTCGCAAGTTCTATTGGCCACGTGTTGCGCGAGGCGTTCTTCGACCGGAGTCTCATACTCTCCTACTGACGTGGAACCCGGCGGGTGCAGCACTGCATGAACCATCTCGTGCACGCCAGCAAATGTGCGTTCTTCAGTGCTGAGTCTGGCGTCCCAGAGAAACCTTGGCTGCTGCGTGGCCGTGTATTGCGAAAGGGCGTGAGGTAAATTCTCAATCACGAACTCCAAGGCGTTCATCTTGCGCCGCACGAAAAAGAGCCGACGCTCAAGCACCCCATACGAAGGACCAACTCGCGAGGTCAATGACGAGTTCTCCGTGCCTTCGTCGTCCTCACTGCTGCCAGCATCGGTGACCGCCGATCTTCGTAGTGCTCGAAGAGCACACCAAGTTGGTCGGACGCCAAAGCGAGTTGACGACGCCCCGCGAAGACTGTGATTACTGCGCGGTCGAGTAGGTCGTGCGCGTGGACCAACTGCTCAGGCATCGCGAGCGGACTATAGAGCTCGGCCAACGTGGAGTCAGGAAATTCGTCGCGCACCTCGAGCAGACGTATGGCGACCGTCTCCAGATGGTCGCGCTGAGCTGCGGTCATAACGGGGAACGGAAAGGTGTTGTACACGAGTTCGGCACTGATGCGGTGGTCACTCTTGATTCGTCCGCCGATGGCGCGAACCCACGCCATGAACATCGACGACTGGAGTACGGCGAAAAGCCACATCGGGGCGGCCGCCACAGTGAGCGTGGAGTCGTGCGCGATTGAGCCGTCGTCAATGAATACCATTGGAACTACTCGCCGCGTCTCGGAACTGTGGCGAGGAATGCACAAGTACGGCCCATCCGGTTGTCGGATCTCGCCGAAGAGTGAGGGGGTCTCAGCAAGCAATTTGGTTTGGGCGCGAGTGCTTCGCAGTCGGTACTCACGAACCGCCGAAACACGCTCGCGCAGGAAGGGCGACGACGTGATGTCACCGGGACGCGCGTCCTTCAGCCACAGGCACCATCGTTCGCCGCCGTTCAACAAATCGCGTGCACCAATGAGGCGGCGTAGGTAGCGCGACGCGACGGGGTCGCTGGCGAATAGCTCCTTGGCCTCTTCCTTGGAGACGATGAGGCCACCGTCGTCATTGGGCATCGAACCGAATGAAACGGTCGGCAAGTTCGAATCGAAAGGCGCACTTCGCCGTTCGACGATCGTCGAAGGCCCCGGCGCGAGGTAGCAGTTGATCTCGCGGACTGTCTCCTTGACGGGAGCTCCCGTGATGTCCGGATACTCGTAGAGCGCTCGGGCACCAGGGCGGACGCCGGCGTGCGCGAATCCGACGACGACGCAGTGCACGTGCGCGGTTCCGCGCGCCTCACTCGACCACGCGAAGGTTCGGTGTGCGAACGTTACCTCGAAGCCTCGTAGGTAGAACGTCCGCCACAGCGCCGGCACCTGTTCACCCTGGGTGATGGAGTTCGTCGAGACGTACGCGAACTGCACCGGGTGTTCTTCGGCATAAACCATCGAGCACAGATACCACGCTGCCACGTAGTCGAGTACGCCTGCGCCGGTCTCGCCTTCGAAGACGATCTGCATGTCTTCTTGCTGCTCATCACTGCGTTGTTGTTTGCCAAGGAACGGCGGGTTGCCGAACACAAAGCTGGCGCGCTCGGCGGGCAGGACTTCATTCCAGTCGAGGCGCAGCGCATTGTCGATGCGAATGTGCGGCGAGCGAGGAATCGGGAAGCGCACGAAGTAGTCACCGAACTCCGCCGAGAACGCGCGGTTGGCGTTGTGGTCCATCAGGTAGAGCGCCGTACGGGCAATGCGGGCCGGGAACTCCTCGATTTCGATACCGTAGAACTGGTCCACCGTGACGCGCAGCAACTGACTCACGTCGAAGACCGCGGTGCTGTGGCGGAACAGGCGCCGCAGCACTTCAGTCTCGAGGCGGCGAATCTCTCGATAGGCGATAACGAGGAAGTTGCCACAGCCACAAGCCGGATCAAGGAACGTCAGTGATGCGAGCTTGTCGTGAAAGGCGTTGAGCGCAGCGCGGGCCTGAGGACTGCGGGTGTCCGGAATGGCCACGAGTTCGGCGTCGAGGCCGTCCACGAACAGCGGCCGAATCGTCTTGAGGATGTTCTCCTCAGTCGTGTAGTGAGCGCCCAGGTGCCGTCGCTCGGCCGGGGTCATCACGTTCTGGAACATCGAGCCGAAGATCGCCGGACTGATTACGGACCAGTCGAAGTTGCACGCAGCGAGTAGGGCATCGCGGACCGCTTCGTCGCAACTCGGTATCGACAGCGTGGTCGAAAACAGGTCGCCATTGATGTAGGTGAATGCAGCGAGGTCCTCATCGAGGTTAGTGGGTAGCCGTTCCGGTGGCGTGTTGAGTAGTTGGAAGAGGTAGGCCAAGCGTGGACCGAGGTCCGAGCCGTCCTGGTTGGTGTTGAGGAGAACGTGGAGGCGGAACGCGTCCTTGTCCCACACGTTCGTGTTGTCCGCGAAGAGACAGAAAAGTATTCGGGTCAACCATTCGCGTAACGCGTGTGGGTCGTACCCACTCGCGAGCACGGCGTCGTGAAGTGTCGCCATGTAACCCGTGGCGACGAGGTTGGCCTCTTCTTCGTCCGCGAACACCGAGGACTCTCCGTGTCCGGCCAGCCACCAGAAGAGTTCGACGTGCTCTGGCAGTTCGGAGAGAGTGAATCGCCCTTCGGTCCTCGCGCGCAGATCCTGCCAGTAAAAAGTCTCGAAGTCGCAAGCAACGACCAGCCAGGGTGCTGCGGCCGACGGGAGGTCATCGAGGTAATCGAAAAGTTGCGTCATCGCGTGATCGAGGTTCTCACCCCGGCTCTTGTGCTCGACGGCCATCTCGCCAGGCACGAGTAGATCGATCCACCCGTGACGCCCGGTCGAGAGGCGCTGCGCTGCGCGCTCGAAGCGCCCAACCTCCTGGACTCGCCGTCCAAAGACAGCGAAGAGGTCATTCCAGAAGATCTGTCGCTCGGCGGCCTCGCTTGAGTCGTTGGCGTGGCTGTTCGCGAACCCCATCGCTCTTTGGCGAATCGCGTGCCGTGTAAGTTCAACACGTTCAGGTCGAGCCGACATGTCCTGAACGCTAACTGCACGGCCTCGACGTTTCTCGGACATGCACCGATGAGCCATGCGGCCGCGCGTCGGATTCGGCTCTCACCCTGGCATAGAAACGCCGATCTCTAATGTGCTTTGCAACTTCACACGTAACGTGCAGTCTGCCGAGCGAATCCCCCCGGAGCTTTATGGCAGCAATTCGTCCGTGGCACTAATCCATCAACTCGTTTAGAGGTAATGCAATTGGCCCAGGCTGTCGATTCGGAGAGGGACGGCCACTCGATAGAGGGAGGCTGGAACTCTTTCAGGAGTAGTAAAAAGAGTGGGCCCCAAATCAATTCCGTGCGGTGAGAGTACCGCCTGTCCTTTCGGCTCCCACTCGCGCCACAACTCTTCTTGCTCGGCCGTGAATTCGACTCTACCGAGAACCATAAGATAGACACTCGTTGCCGAAAGCCGTTCGTCCCTTGCTATAACCAGCCTGACGTGCTCGGTCTGGGTGTAAGCGGAGCTTCGTTTCTTGGTCTCGAGAATGTGTTTATCAATTGACTCTGGTACCGCCTCCGACAAGACCTCTTGGAGTGCAGGTCGGCTAAATCTATGTGCAATCGTGGCGGCGAACTTGAGCGCGTCGCCATCTCTTAGACCCAGAATCGGCTCCACATCCAACAGGAGAGCCTTTGACATTGGCACTAAAAGACGAAGATCTGCAAACCAGATCTCGTCCGTCTCGCTTGCGTCGGGACTGAGTGCTGGGAACAGGTAAGGGATTTGGTAAGCCTTGGCGAGGCTGGCATTGTTCCGAGGGTAGGCAGCCGTAGGTCTAAGTGGCGCGACCATTACGAATGCCTGCTTCGCACCCGTGTCCTTTGCGGCAATGTCGCAAGTCTGGCTGACGATAATGCACCAACCACTGACTTTCTCAGAATAGAACGGCTTGATTGCAGTGGCAGGAGATGATTGTCTCGTGACGTTGTCGAATCCGACGGGGGCCAACCACGTCGAAGGGAGCGGCCCCACTACGTGCCCTTGTTGCCATTTATCCAGTTGGACTTGCCAGTTACTGAGTTGCTCCTCCTTAGGAGCTGAAAGAGGAGATAGGAAGGTGGACGGTGACCATGGTTTTTCGAGGCCCTCGGCCTCTACGTCATCGCCCACGTCACTTGATTCCATAATCCGTTGCCACTGAATGTCCAATTTCAGTCTCTTCAAGGTCCTCAGATTCCAAGGGCGACCAGCCCGACAGTGGACCAATGGTGACATCACCATCTGCTGGGACAAATGGCTTGTCAATTGTCAAATTACGCAGCGCCCAGTCCATTTCCGCCATGATCAAAGAATTCGTGTCTCCAGCCGTAAAAGCGTCTCGCGCGGCTTGGCTGCTTTGGAACCACGCTTGAAGGTGCGAATGAACGTTGGAGAGACGTCCCACCACCTGGACCATGGGCCAGAGTTGTCCTTGACTGGAGGCCCGAGGTCGGTGTCCACTACTACGCCAACCGAAATAGGTCCTCTCCTTTATACCCGTGGCGTTGAGTACCTCATCCTGAGTGACACCTAATTTCGAGGCAATGAACGCGACGGCCTCGACAGAATCTTCGGGAAACTCGTGCAAATCAGCCTCGGAAATCGGTGGCACGTCGTCCCACCGTCGTAAGACTCCAATGATCTCAGGCCTCATCAGGAACGGACTGAGTTCAGTCCTACTGCGCCGTACAACCCTGTCATTCCACGCGGGGACATCGACCAGAGGAAGGGCTGTTGCGCTTGGCGCGAAAGCAAGGGACATCACGAATTCTCCTCGATAGGGGATGGTCCCATTTGGGCCAAGTATTCATCGGATAGTACGTGCGCAAACAGGGCCAACGCGGTTCTATTCAACTGACGGGTGAGGTTGGCACACAGGATTTCGTCGAAGTTGATCGCCTGTTCACGAAAGACATCAATGTCCACCAAATAGCTATAAAGAGCCTCAGTGGTTTGCTCACGAAAAACGCCACTCTGTACCCTGGCCGCCGCAGTGTCATCGAGTCGAAGCTGAACTTGCTGATGCAGTGCCTCAACCAGCGGCGCGATTCCTTGGACTAGGGGACCAGCAAACGCGGCGCGTACGTGCTCGCTCCAATAAATGGGCGTTACGGCTTCTGAGTTCTGCAACCGATTCACGTATCTGAGGCCTATGCGTTGAACGACTGACGCGCCCGTCGCTTCGACGAATAGTTGAAGCACTCTCGTGAGAGGGTCACCGAGGCTTGTCCGATAGTGGTCGTAATTGGCCGTCTGAACCGCCACAACAGACGGATACAGACTGACGGCAGTTCGGCGATCGGTGCTCGCCATTACCCAACCTTGTTGAACCTCGTGGGTTTGGTCATGGCCCGTTGGTTTCAGTGTCAGATTGACAACGTTCATAGTCTGACGCTCAAAAATTGGGAGGGCAGCCTTATCCAATCCCTCCCAAACGTGCACGGCGTCGGCCTCTGTTAGTTCGGGTTTACCAGGGAGAAAACGGATCTCGGCAGCAGCACCTTCCATTTGAGTCCGGTCGAAGCGGATTCGTCTCATCCCTTCGAGGCCGCCAAGCGGCCTGTCAAACTCATCTGTCACGTCCACCTCTACGATTTGCTCGGTCATTTGTCTACTCCTTGTAGCAGAAAAGTAGCAGTTACCTATGACACAGTACTTGTGCCCGCCCTACGCACACGCACGCGTGCATCAATTCTTCGCGCCAACGAGCAGCACAATCCTGACATCATTGGTGGTCTGAACGTCCGAACGGTGCACTCAGCGCGACTCGCGACATTGGGCGGCGGGGAGCGAAGTTGCCTTCGCAGGATCCGACCACTCGATGAGAGAAGACAACGTGCATGCAATGGCGAGCCGCAACGTATGTATGAGGTCGTCCCTCCGGTCGCGGCCACCTCCGACTCCTCGCTGCCACGTCGACCTCAACGGTCGATTTCCAGCCATCTGGCACTTACCGTGAAACAGCCGCGGCTCGTCCTCCATGTCGCCACTGTGCTCACGGTCGTAGAGTCGATCACCGGAGAACTCCGCGTTGTCCCGGCAACTTTCGCATTTAGAGAATAACGACAGAATCATTGTTAGGCGGCATCAACGTCACCGGGCCCGTCGCGAGGAGGTTGGACGCGTTTCAGATGGATCGCTGACCGAGTCCCCCGACCACAGCGCTATGGCGGGGGAACGCTCGGCTACCTACCTGCCGTGGACCGTCGCTCGGACAAGGGTCCAGTTGACGGCACGGTGGCACAAGCTGCACGGAGGGAACACCGTGTTCTCGACGTGAGTCATCTCGTCACGGTCCTTGCAGTCGCTTCGGTAAATCCCCGAAACTCCAGTTTTTTCGCCTGTTTTTGCCATTCTTCACCTCCTTTCGGTCCGTCAGGAGAAGGATCCTGGCCGCGCGACCAAGACCTTCTCAGGTCTTCAACTGCCTGCCGCAGAGGACCCGTTTTGGGAGTCCTGTCCGACAATGACAGATGTGTAATTACATCAATGTTCGCTCGGAAAGGTTGTTTGCAACAAGAACAACAACGTGGGGAAATGTCTGTGTACAAATCACACCAATCGGCTGATTACATTGCGAAGTGACATAGGCCGAAAACTGTTTCAATAACCGAGATCACCCAGTTCCCTCCGATCCAGGGCCGTGTCGAACGCGGAATCAGGTTGCGACGTTCCCTGTGAAAGGGACTCGGCATAACGCAGGCCTTCGACTCTCCAACCGAGCGTGGGATACTTCAGCACTGTGCGCAGATTGATGAATACCGGCCGGAGCCACTAACTACACGTTCCTGGACGTCCTAGTGGCCCGAAATGATGCGCACCTGGTGACATCGAGGTCAATGATCACTGCTTCTTGTACCTAAACCCCACCCCGAGCGCTACTAAGACGAGCAAATCCCCCACCAGCGTGAGCCGGTGGGGGATTTGTCTAGGTGGGACTTCGCGGGTCGTACGCGGACTTCAGTTCCATCGTCAGGTCCATGACCTCGATGTACTCCGCACCATCTCCGTAGAGCGCGTGCAGGCGATCGGTGATCGTGGGTACGTCGCCACCGGCGTTGATCTGTGCCAACGCCTCGCTCGCCACAGCCACGAGCTTGTCTTCCTTTTCGAGTGACGGACCGATGTCTTCGTACAGAATGCGAAGGCGGTCTTTGCCCGAGTCAGTCACGTACTCCATTTGCACGGGCCCGTCCTTGGTCCAGAGCTTGAAAATCTCCGTTCGTATTTCATCTTCTGACATGCGATTCCTTTCGTGGGTAGTTCCCACAGCTCACCCTTGACGCTTGTGGGCAACGCACAAGAATCCCTTGCAGAGATGCGAATCATCCCAGTATTGACGCCTAAGTCTCACCGGTAAGCAGTTTGCAAGATTCGCCGGGACTTCGAAGGCTCGCGTAGCGTTGCCAGACAAGCACCAACCCGGAGCCCAGTGTGTTACTCACGATCAGCACCACTCATGAACCAGCAACAGACCTGGGATTCCTGCTGCACAAGAACCCGCAGCGACACCAAAGCACTGAACTGAGTTTCGGCACAGCACACGTCTTCTATCCAGAGGCGTCCAGCACACGATGCACCGTTGCGGTACTGGTCGAGGTCGATCCAGTTGACCTCGTTCGAAATCGCAAAGGACCGACCGGTGGCGAGTCGTCGCTCGGCCAATACGTGAACGACCGGCCCTACGCAGCCTCGTCGCACCTGTCCGCCGCTCTCAACAAGTTCTTCAACACCACTATGAGCGGCCGGTGCAAGGAACGGCCCGAGCTCGTTGACGTGACGATGCCCTTTGAAGTGTGGCTCCCCGCACTTCCTGTGAGGGGTGACGCCGATCTCCTCGAACGACTTTTCGAGCCGCTTGGCTACGAGGTCAATTCGATGCCAATCCCTCTCGACACAACTTTCCCGAGCTGGGGCCCGAGTCGATACCGTGATGTACGACTCACGACGACGACACGTGCTCGAGATCTGCTTGAACAGTTGCTCGTACTGATTCCAGTCTTAGACGACACCAAGCACTACTGGGTCGGTCCCGACGAGATCGACCGACTGTTGCGTCGCGGCGGCGAATGGTTGGCAGGTCATCCAGAACGGGAGTTGATTGCAACTCGCTACCTCCGCCACGACCGCGCGCTGACTAACCAAGCGCTCGAACGCCTCCTCGACGTCGACGACATCGAGGACATCGAGGGTGCCAACGACAATGCCGAAGAGGCCGTTGAGCGAACCATCTCGTTACACGACCAGCGAATTGACGCTGTCGTTGCGGCGATCAAGAATTCGGGAGCGAGGAGCGTGCTCGACCTTGGATGCGGTTCGGCGAAACTCATGCAAGCGATCCTCGCCAACACGAGCGTCGAGAAGGTAGTGGGCATCGATGTCTCGTATCGCTCCCTCGAAGCGGGCGCAAGGCGACTCCACCTCGACACGATGACACCGCGCCAGCGCGACCGAGTCGAACTGTTGCACGGTTCACTCACCTACCGCGACCGTCGACTGGAAGGTTTCGACGCCGCAGCCCTCGTAGAAGTCATCGAACACCTCGACCCTTCGCGCTTGGAGAGTTTTGAGCGCGTGGTCTTTGAGCACGCCTCACCGCGTGCAGTGGTCGTGACGACGCCCAACGTCGAGTACAACGTCCTTTTTGAAGGACTGACGCCGGGCACAATGCGACACGCAGACCACCGATTCGAGTGGACCCGGGCTGAATTTCAACAGTGGGCAAACGCCGTTGCCGGGCGACGTGGTTACGCGGTGGTCGTCTCGGGCATCGGACCCGACGACGCCGACGTCGGCTCACCAACGCAGATGGCGGTGTTCACGAAGTGAACATCAAGGTGCCCGAACTCTCACTCGTCCTGCTCGTTGGTGTGAGCGGCTCTGGAAAGTCGTCCTTCGCGGCCAATCACTTCTTGCCCACCGAAGTCTTGTCGTCAGACTTCTTTCGCGGCCTCGTAAGCGACGACCAAACCAACCAGGCGGCGACCCAGGACGCATTCGACGTGCTCGGTTACGTCGCGGGCAAACGACTCGCGACAGGACGTCTGACCGTGGTCGACGCCACGAACGTGCAACCCGAATCTCGACGCGTCCTTGTCGACCTGGCGAAGCAACACCACGTACTTTGCGTCGCAATCGTCCTCAATGTCTCGCCGGAGATCTGTCTCGCGCGCAACGAGTCTCGTCCCGACCGAGACTTCGGGCCGCAGGTAGTCCGACGCCAACTTGACCAATTGCGCCGATCGATGAAGGGGCTGCGGCGCGAGGGTTTCCACCGCGTCGTCACGTTGGACGGCGTTGAGGAAATTGAAGCAGCGACGATTGTTCGCGAGCGGGTTTGGAATGATCGGCGCGATAACCACGGTCCCTTTGACATCATCGGTGACGTACACGGTTGCTTCGACGAGTTGACGACGTTGTTGGGCGAGCTCGGCTACGTCGTCGATGAGAACAACTGCACCGCGTCACACCCCAAAGGACGTCAAGCACTGTTCCTCGGTGACCTCGTCGACCGAGGTCCAAAGACGCCGGCGGTACTGCGTCTCGTGATGGGTATGGTTCGCGACGGCACAGCGCTTTGCATCCCTGGCAACCACGAGGTGAAATTGCTACGGGCCCTTCAGGGTCGCCAGGTCACGACGAGTCACGGCCTCGCCGAAAGTCTCAGTCAGCTCAAGACAGAACCTGAAAGTTTCAACAAGGAGCTCGTCGATTTCCTCGACGGACTCATCGGTCACTACGTGCTCGACGACGGTCAGTTGGTTGTGGCGCACGCCGGACTCCCCGCCGCAATGCAGGGCCGCCAATCGGGTGCCGTGCGCGCATTCGCCCTCTACGGCGACACGTCAGGCGAAACGGATGAGTTTGGATTGCCAGTGCGTTACCCGTGGGCCGATGAGTACCGCGGTGACGCCACAGTCGTCTACGGCCACACCCCGGTCCCCGAGGCCGTCTGGATCAACAAGACGATCTGTATCGACACCGGTTGCGTGTTCGGTGGCAGTCTCACTGCGCTGCGCTACCCCGAACGCGAGCTCGTCTCGGTTCCGGCGCGTGAGATGTACTACGAACCCGTGCGACCACTCAGTCCGGTGAGTTCGAGCGTCGAGTCGTTGCGCGAACCCGGTGAACTCGATCTGAGCGACGTCGTGGGCAAGCGCATCATCGCCACGACGCTTACCCATAGCGTGACGATTCGAGAAGAGAATGCCATCGCCGCACTCGAGGTAATGAGCCGATGGGCCATCGACCCTCGCTGGCTCATCTATCTCCCCCCAACCATGGCGCCCACCGCGACGACCAGGGCCGAGGGTCTACTCGAGCACCCCAATGAAGCGTTCGACGCCTACCGTTCGGTTGACGTCAGCACTGTGATCTGCGAAGAGAAACACATGGGGTCGCGCGCGATAGTGGTGGTCTGTCGCAATCAAGCTGCAGCGGCACGTCGCTTCACTGACGATAGGCCAGCCCACGGCGTCATTCACACCCGGACTGGACGCCCATTCTTCGCGGACCGTGCTGACGAGACATCCATCCTCGAACGCGTTCGCACTGCCGTCACTGCAGCCGGATTGTGGGACGAGCTCGAGACCGACTGGCTCGCGCTCGACTGCGAACTCCTGCCGTGGTCGGCCAAAGCGGAGGACCTCCTTCGCGGCCAGTACGCCGCGGTCGGAGCGGCAGCGACCACGACATTGGCCGCCGAACGGTCCGTCCTCGTTGCCACTGCCGCTCGGGGCGTCGACGTAACGGAGTTGCTCTCGGCGAATGAAGATCGAATTACGATGGTCGACGGTTTCGTCGATGCCTATCGACGCTATTGCTGGTCAGTCGCGACCTTGGATGACCTGAAGCTCGCCCCGTTTCAGATCCTCGCCGGCGAAGGCGAGACGTACGCCCTTCGCGGCCACCTGTGGCATCTCGAACTATTGAGTCGCCTGGTCGCAGCCGATGAGGCGACCTTCCGCTTGACCCGCCACATCGTCGTCGACCTGACCGACCAGGCATCGGTTGATCGCGGTATCGGGTGGTGGAAGGAGCTCACCGACGCCGGTGGTGAGGGGATGGTCGTCAAGCCGGTCGATGTTGTTGTCCATGGTCCCAAGGGTCTCGTCCAACCGGGCATCAAGTGCCGAAGTCGCGAGTACCTGCGGATCATCTACGGACCCGAGTACACGGCGCCGCACAACCTCGAACGACTCCGCAAAAGGGGTCTCGGTCTGAAGCGGTCGCTTGCCATTCGCGAATTCTCGTTGGGGATGGAGGCGCTTCAGCGCTTCGTCGCCAAGGAACCGCTCTACAGGGTCCACGAATGCGTGTTCGGCGTGCTTGCCCTTGAGAGCGAACCCGTGGATCCCCGTCTTTAGGGGGACTTTGCCCCATGACCAATGATGCGCTCGTACTCCTCGCGAGCGTCGTCGTCTATCTCCACTGTTCCCCTCCCGCCCCAGTGTCGATCCTCGCCATTCCTCTTTACGCCCGAGATCCAGTACTCCTCGCCGGTCTCGACGTCATAGTGGTTGGAGTTGACGCCGCCGCGAATTATCCGCTGGAGAGATCGGCCTCGGTAGTAGACAGTCCTTCCGGTCTTAGAGAATGTAACCCAACTGAATGACGCAGGACCGTCGTCGTTGAAGCCGGATTTCAGCTCGACATACTTGATTTCTCGTCGCACGAGTTCATCTTCGCAGAGCGTTGGAACTCGGACCGTCGCAAGAAGGCAAGTAGCATCGCCACCATGACCAACCACACCCCTAATCGGGTGCGTGTTGTTCGAGATGTGGTCGAAGGGTCCGAAAGGACCTCAGAGGGATGTCAAGTCCCCCATCGCCCACCATTGTAAGACTGATGATTTTCGGAGGCACCTGGCCGTCGCCCTACTTTCCAGGTTGGGTGGGGATTGTCAACGGGTTGGTACCCCCGGTGTTGATGCCAATCGTTGGTATGTCCGACGTCGTCACGGTGTTGCCGTCATTGGTGCCGGTCTGGATGACCGTGCTGGTGGGTGTGGTGGTGGGTGTGGTGGTGGGTGTGGCCACGATCGGACGGATGTTCGGACAGACCTTGCTCTGGGTCTGGTGGAGCGCCACCAGGAGACTGAGGTACTGAACGGCGTAGGCCACGGAGTACTCGGACTCGTTCTTCAAGAATCGAATGTCGGTAGTCGACGACGGGTCGGCGGCGATCGCTATGGCATACCGCTCGGCCCATGCAGCATGCAGTGCGCCGGCTTCGGTGTAGTACTGAATGTTCTTCGCCTTTGATAGGGCGCCGTCACCTGAGGCGTCGTTGGCGAGGAGTCGCAGGGCCGTGGCGTTGATGCGACCATCGGTCTTGGCAACGGCTTTGAGTGTGGCCACTGATGCCGTGGGACCGAAGGACGCCAGGTTGATCGGCAACTGGCCGAGGGCCTTGCAAAATGGGCTGGTCGCGCTGAGCGCTGAGGCGGGGCTGACGGCGGTTGCGCCAGTCAGGGACAGGGTTGTTCCTACCAGTGCGAGCGCGGCGAACATGCGACGGGTATTCATGGTCCCTCCTTATTGGCTTCTTGTGGGGTTCATCGTGCCGATGAGACTGCACGGTGCACACGTCGGTAAATTCGCGGAAGGCGGTCTGCCCACAAGGCCGACCGTAGGTGGTTCAGGTCAAAATCCGTCCTTTGCTATCGCAACTTCACGCGATCGGTGGCGGCAGATCAGCCGGCGCTAACGGTCGCGAGATTGAAACGTCGATCTCGGCAAAGTCCGTTCCACGTATGGGTTTTGGCA